>X137_Gaur__coassemble_99_pt1 | contig 26686 bp, 21 predicted proteins | sample X137_Gaur__metabat2_high_PE_006 | metagenome-assembled genome bin X137_Gaur | reverse complement strand
ATTTTTCCTTGTATATTATTTTTTTTGTTTAATTTGCACAACGAATTATAAAAAATATCATTTTATTAAATTTTTGAATTTTAAGTTGTTCATTTTAGAATTCTTCAAAATTAAATTATGGGACGGAAGCCAGTCGATAAAGAAAGATTTGACGCACCTGAGTTGAAAAAAGTATGGATTTCAAGAATATCTAGTTTATTTTTGCAGCAAGGTTTTACCATTTTTACTATGGATGAAATCGCAGCACGCTTACGTATAAGCAAAGCAACGCTCTATAAATATTATTCTTCAAAAGAGGAGATTTTAGATGAAGTAGTGCGTCAAAAAATAAGAGAAATAGAAGCATTAGAGCCTTTATTAGAAGACAATCAATTAGACTTTACAGAAAGATTTTTTGATGTAATCAAATCGGCTTCTATTTTATTGGCAGAATTCTCTAGCCAATTTATTCTGAATATTAAACAGAAATATCCGGAATTATGGGAACGTATTGAGAGTTTCCAAATCCGCGCTTTAGGTGCTGCACAACGTTTTTATCAACATGGTATAGATAAAGGCATTATTCACAATACAGTGAATCCACGTTTAATTGCATTAATGGATAAAATTTTTATTCACGCAGCGGCTAATCCTAATTTCTTAAAAGAACATGATATTACCTTAGAAGAAGCTTTCGATGGCTTTTTTGCTATGAAAGGTAAAGGCATTTTCAAATAAGATATTGCTATATAAAGAAAACCTAAGCGTACGTCTTGTACACTTAGGTTTTTTTTATTTTATATACAAATCTTTACCAAAAGCATATAAAAATTGGTCTTTAATTTGTAAATTTTCTTTAGTAGGTGGTACCCAAGCTATAAAGCAAGATGTAAACATATTATTATCTATAATTACTATACGCGTAAAAATATGTATATCTTCATTTGTTGTAATAATAGCCTCTATACCTTGATGAATTTCTAAAGCCATAAAAGGCTGTATATATTCAATTTTAGTTTCAATTTCAGGGGTCACTAAATCCTCTACTAAATCATTAATAATTGCTTGATAATAAGCCGCTTTATTTTCTCTATTGGCATCAAAAGAGCCTTCCTTTTCCAAATCTCTTTTCGAAAAATAAAGTAAATATTCTTTCTGACGCAATTGATATTTTAAAAAGTGACCAAAAAGCAAATCTTTATTGCTAGGAGGCTTTGGAAATGCTGTATAATAACCATCAATAATCTCCAATTTAGTCCAACCCTCAGGTACTTTACCTTGTATTAATTTCAGACTATCTATATAAATATTTTCAACGACTGTAGTATCAGCTTGGTCATCAATACCAAGTGCATTTTTATTATTGCAAGCAATGCTTAAAAACAAAAATAAAAACAAAAATACCATAGTCCCTTTACCTAAAAAATTAAAAAACATGAATATACTTTTTTGTAGAAGATGAATTTTGAAAAGGGGATATTGCTTTTGTTGAAAAATAAATCCTTGCTCAAAGATATAAAGCTTGGCTTACAAATTTGCTTAAAATCTCAATTCTATGCATAAAAAAAGCCTTATTTAAAAAATAAGACTTTCTATTATATTATATGTCGAGTAGTAGATTACAACCACGAATATCAGCTGCATCAAAACGACCAATTACTTCAAAACGATTGTCTGCTTTATCGGTAATTTTTCCCAAATCGTCTGTAGCAATAAAAGCAATAGTATCTATATTGCCCAAATCTATAATGTTAATACCACCTGTTTTATTCAATTTATCCAATATATGCAAAGGGTCTGTAGCATCTCTAAGCAAAACTTTCATAGTGCTATTGGGCTTAAAATCTTTGCCATTGGTCATATAAGCTTGAGAAATTAATTCTGTCATGCCATATTCGCTATCAATATTTGCTAAAGGAAAAGCATTTTTTAAAATAGTATGTAAAGCACTTTTAGTCATTTCTTTTCTTCTACCTTTCATGCCGCCTGTTTCCATAATATGAATATTGGGTGCCAAATCCATAGGAAAAGCATCGGCAAAATCTAATAAAGCATAGCTTACACCGAAAAATAAAGTAGGAATATTATGACTAGCATTATATTGCAATAGCTCAGCTAAAGCTGCTGTATTTTGTAAGAAAAAACCACTTTCTTTATATTTAGAACGCTTTACAAAATCCTCTACCATAAAAACTAAAGAAGATTGCCCTCGCTCCATATAAGAAGGTAATAAAGCCACTGTGCAAAAATCTTCTATGGCTATGCCATATTGTTCTTGAATGCCTTTTGCTGCTAAATCTTTATACCAAGTAGCATTTCTTAACAAGTGTTGACTATTGCCTGTATTGGTAGTACCACTACTTTGAAAAATATTGACAGCTTGCCAATTGCCCGTTTGTATAGTATGGTATTTGAAAAAACTAATAGGCAAGAAAGGAATTTCTTGAATGCTTTGAATGCTTTCTATAGGTTTACGCAAATGCGATAAAAAACTAGCATAGATAGGATTATTGGCGGCTTGATAAAAAAAAACTTCTAAGGCTAAGGCGTCAAAATTTTCATTATTTACGTTTTCTAATATAGCCCTATGCAATTGCGTATCTAATGCTTTCATGAAACTTTCCTTTGTTAAACTATAACTTTATTTTATTAAATAATGATACTACTGAGACTTTTACTTTGTACTTTCTGTCTAGCAATTTGTGCTTGCAAAAAAGAAGATAAAAATAATGCGCCTATAGCTTATTTTAATGGCATGTCTAAATATGTAATGCTACATGCTCAACAAGATTCTTTTATCTTGCAATTGAGCTATTTGGATATAGATGGAGATTTAGGTAATGATACCTTACCTAGTTTATTTTTATATGATTCACGTAATAATGAATTATTGAAAAGCTATATTATTCCAGATTTGAATCCTTCAGGAACAGTGTTTAAGCAAGAAGGGGATATTAATATTACTTTAGGCTCGCCTTGCTGTCATTTAGAAGCAGAAGCTATTGCTGATTGTTGGATTAATGAGCCTGAAAAAAATGATAGCTTATTTGTAAAAATTGTCTTGAAAGATAAAGCAGGTTTGGAGAGTAAACCTATAATGACAGCGAATAGAATTCGCTTGAAATGTCAACGCTAAAAATAAAATAAATTTATAAGCGCAATGCCTAAACCTACTACTTTACCTATAAAACCTACAATAGCTCCTTTATTTAAAGCTTTATTGGCTCCATTAGGGTCTTGTCCGCCCAACATACTTTGCATTTGTTGAAATTGTTGCATCATAGGATTAGCTTGTGCACCAGGTTTATCTTTACTCAATAATTTATTTACTAAAGGAATAGCAAAGAATAAAAGTAAAGCAAAGGCTAAAGTAAGTTGCGTAAAATGAATCTCTGAAAACATATCCCAACTCGCTACATATTGTGCAATTTGAAATGAGAAATAGCCATTAATAACGCCGCCCCAATAACTACCCACTAATAAATAACGACCTAAATTCATCATAATTTTAGGCATGCCCATTATTTTTCCTAAAATAAACAATAGACCAAATTGTACAATTAGACCTATACCACCACCTAAAAGAAAAGTAAATAAAAATATAAATAAATATGCGAGAATAATCATTTTAAAAAGGGGATAAAATGAACAAAAATAGGTTAGTATGAATGTATAAAAAGAAAACATAAACAATTGAAGACTCAATTATTTATGTTTTCTAAATCATAGTGAAATATGATATATAATCTTAGCCCTCTAAGCTCTCTTTCAATAAGATGTTGATTTCTTTAATCTCATCTCTATTATACTTATTAGTAGGATTTGCTAAAAGACCAATATAGTATTCAAAAATAGGAACAGGCAATTCTACCTTTTCAGTTTTTTCTTCTGCTGCTTCTACTTCTTTAGGAATTAAGTTGCCTTCTTCGTCATATTCAGCATCCATATCGAAATCTTCATTAGTATAGTCAATATCGAATTTACCGAATTTTTCAATGTGTTCGTAAGCTAAACGAATAGATTTAACAATAGTGGGTTGATTATGTTCAATGAAGCGTTCGCGTAGTGTTTGCATATCTTGAATAATACTTGGTACAAAAGAATTATTATTGTTTTTGTACGTTGTAAGTATATTATTGATAAGTTCGTGAATTCTTGGATCGCGAATACGTTTATCTATTTTTGCCATGATGCTGTTATGGGAATATTATTGATACTATGTTTATTAATATAAGATGTCTTATTTTTTATTATTTGATTTGGTAGCAGGCACATAAAGATTATTACCACGCTTAATATCAGCCATACGATTAGATGGATCAATAGTAAGGGCTGATACATTTTTGATATGAGCAGGCAAAGCTAATTCATATTCTGGATGTGTCCAACGCCAAACTGGTAAATTTGTACGTTTATGTCCAAATAATTTTTCATCAGCTTTCATACCATGAGTCAAATTCATAGGAATATAGAAAAGTTCTTCTATTTCTTGACCTTTATCATCAGTATATTTAACGAGCAAATCTATAGGCATAGGCATTTTACCAATACGTTCTAATGTAATATTGATTTGACCAGTATTTTCATTAGTTTGAATGCCTTTAATACCATAATCTATAGTATGTGTAGTGTGTACGAAATACTCTTTATACCAATCTAATTCCAAACCAGATACTTTTTCCATAACACGAAGGAAATCATTAGGATTCGGATGTTTGAATTTCCATGTATCATAATATTGCAACATTCCCTTATCAAAAGCTTCTTTACCAATAATATATTCTAATTGATGTAAGAAAACAGCACCTTTAGAATAAGCTGCTTGTCCATAAGCTGCATTAGTAGAGAAATGGTCTGCATGCGTTGTTAATGGTTCTTCAATACCAGCAGATACTATAGCAAAATAACCTTTATAGGAAGGATCATGCATAGTTGTTTTATTAGTATTGAATAAATGCGCCATAACAATATTAGAGCCATAAGAAGTAAAACCTTCATCCATCCAATAGTATAAGCTTTCATTGCTAGCTAATACCATTTGGAACCAGTTGTGCATTAATTCATGTACCATAACACCAACAAGGCTACCTAAGTTGCGATTGCCAGTAATTAATGTTGCCATAGGATATTCCATTCCACCATCACCTCCTTGAATAAAAGAGTATTGTTTGAAAGGATAATTACCATATAAGCTTTGAATTAATTTGAATGCACGTACCATGTATTCTTGAGATTTTTTCCATGTTTCTACATTATCTTGATATAAGAAATGGATTTTAACAGAATCATTCAAGTCTACTACATCGTGAATATAATCAGGATCAGCCCCCCAAGCAAAATCATGCACATTAGGAGCATAAAAATGCCATGTATTTTTCTTATTTGGTTTGTTATAGTTGACTTTAGCACCTACATTTTCGTAGCCATAGCCAATTTCATCTGCATTTTGTAAATAACCAGTACCACCTAAAATATAATTTTGGTCTATAGTAATTTTTACATCAAAATCGCCCCAGATACCGTAAAATTCGCGACCAACATAAGGATTAGCATGCCAGCCTTGTTCATCAAAGTTACATACTTTAGGATACCATTGTGCCATGGAATAATCTATCCCTTCGCTAGAATTGCGACCACTACGGCGAATTTGAATAGGAATTTGTGCTTCAAACTCCATATCAAAAGTATCTACACTGCCAGCAGCAATTGGTGTTTGAGGATAAACTTGCAAAATAGTTTCATCTACTAAGAAGTCTACTGCTTTACCATTATGTTTGATGCTTTTTATTTTTTGATAACCAATTTCATCTGGGCGTAATTTGCTAATTCTAGTACTCACGCGTGGGTCAGGGTCAGAGATGGTTCTGCTATTTACATCCATCATACTATTAGGCTGAAAAGCATTAAAATAGAGATGATAGAAAACTTTATCTAATTGTTCATTAGATTGATTGTATAAAATAACTCTTTGCTTGCCTTGGAAACGATGGTTTTGTACATCCATGTCAATTTCCATTTGATAGGCAATGCGCATTTGCCATCTTTCTTGTTGTGCCAAAATTTGTTGTGCACCCAAGACTAAAAATAGGAAAAATAGGCTAGAACTTAACTTCATTGAGTATCAGATATTTAGCAATTTAATAGAGAATAAACTTTTAAGTGCTTAGAATAGGGTATAATCCAAGCTTTTGCAAAGGTAAGATAAACTTCCCTTATTTTTTTTGTTTTTCTGCAATAAAAAGCCTTTTCACCTTTAATTTCGCAATTTATATGTATTTTTACGCTCTATTTGGTATAAATATTTTATAGCGCTTGGCGCAAAACAAAATCACTAATATGGCTTCTTTTTTCGATTCAATAAAAAATAGTTTCTATCAGCGTAGTCAACGCAAAAGTACTGTCAATATAGCGCGTCGATTATTACATTATGATGCTTGCAAAAGTATTGGTATTTTATTTGATGCCACGGAAGGGGAAAGCCGTTACCAAATTGCCACTTATGCAAAACGTTTACAAAAGGCAGGTAAAAAGGTAAATTTATTGGCTTATGTACATGCTGACCAGATTCCTGGCGAATTAATGGAATTTGCAAGTACTTATTTTCAGGACATGGAATTTGCAGTTTTTGGAAAAAAAGATGTAAATTGGGCAAATGTCCCACAAGGACAAGCTGTGCAAAACTTTTCTCAACAATCTTTTGATTGGCTTTTATGTCTTTATACACAATCTCTTCCTCAGTTAGAGTATATAGTAAATGCTTCTATGGCTTTAGCTAGAATAGGGTATTATGAACCACAAGCCAATACTTTATATTATGATGTTGCCATTAGTGCAGAGCAGCATCTGCCACAATATATAGAGGCTTTGCACCAAACCCTAAAACACTAAAAACTCCATTCAGCTCAGAATTCCTTTATGAAAAAAAATTATCAGCTCTTTACAGAGGCAAAGGTGCAAGGTAAAAAACGCTTTTGTTTGCTCATTGACCCCGATAAAATAACTTTACAAAATTTAGACACGCTCATTCGATTAAGTCTACAGGCTAAAGTAGATGCCTTTTTTATAGGAGGGAGTTTGGTAATGAATCATCAAATGGATGCGCTTATTAGCGAATTAAAAGCTCAAACGCAAATTCCTTGTATGCTTTTCCCAGGTGGGGGAAATCAATTGACCAATAAAGCAGATGCTATTTTATTATTATCTTTAATTTCAGGTAGAAATCCTGATTTATTAATAGGCAAACATGTAGAATCTGCGCCTTTCCTTAAAATGTCAGGGCTAGAAATATTACCTACAGGATATATGCTTATAGATGGCGGTAAACCTACATCTGTTTCTTATATGAGTAATACATTCCCTATTCCTAATAATAAAAATGATATTGCTATTTGTACTGCTATGGCTGGAGAGATGCTAGGATTGAAGTTGATTTATATGGATGCAGGTAGTGGAGCTATTCAACCTATTAGCGAAAGTATGATTCAGGCTGTAAGTCAACAAATTGAAATACCTTTGATTGTTGGTGGCGGTATAATAGATGTTAATAGTGCTATAAAAAGAGCACAAGCTGGTGCAGATGCTATAGTGGTAGGTAATGCTATTGAAAAAGATAAATCTTTAATTTTAGATATAGCACAAGGTATACATGCCTTGTCGCAAAATATCTCTATTCACCCCTAATTTTCACCTTATATTTTAAAAACTATCTTTATGGCAACAAAATCCTCAAAAAAGCATATTCTCATTATAGGCGCAGGTCTATCGGGATGTTTAATGGCAATTAATTTTGCTAAAGCAGGACATAATGTACAAGTAATTGAAGCAAGACCTGATATGCGTAAAAATGGCTTTAGCGGTGGACGCTCCATTAATATGGCTTTATCACATCGTGGTATTCGTGCTTTAGCGCGTGTTGGGGTGAGTGATTTGATATTACAAAGTGCAGTAGCCATGAAAGGGCGTAGAATGCATGCTATAAATGGCGAAACACATTTTATGCCTTATAGTGAAAAGCCTAGTGAGTATATTAATTCTATTTCAAGAGCTAAGCTCAATGAACAATTAATGCAATTGGCAGATAGTTATGACAATGTGGAGTTTATTTTCAACGAAAGATGTGTAAAGGCTGATTTGGAAAAAGGGACTGTGGCTACTTTTTCTTTGGAAAGGGGAACGGAGGAACTCCGTTATTTTCAAGGCGACCATTTAATTGGCGCAGATGGTGCAAATTCTGCTTTGAGAGGAACTTTTCGTTGGGCTTTACCAACATTTACAGAAGATAAACAAAGAGAAAATTATGGTTATAAAGAATTAACAATTTATCCAGATGAAGTAGGTGTTTTTAAAATGGATAAAAATGCATTGCATATTTGGGCTAGAGGCGCTTTTATGATGATAGCTTTGCCAAATGAAGATGCTACTTTTACTTGTACTGTTTTCCTGCCTTTGGCTGATGCGCCTTATTCTTTAGAGGCTTTGGATGAGGAAGAAAAAGTAAATAGCTTTTTTGAAACTTACTTCCCTGATGCAAAAGCATTATTGCCTGACTTATATGAACAATGGTCTAAAAATCCTATAGGAACTCTAGGTACAGTACGTTGTGCACCTTATACTTATAAAGATAAAGCTGTATTATTAGGTGATGCTGCTCATGCCATGGTACCTTTTTATGGACAGGGCATGAATGCAGCGTTTGAAGATTGTTGGTATTTAATGGAGTATTTAGAACAATATGATAATGATTGGTCTAAAGCTTTAGAAGCTTATGAAGCAAGTCAAAAACCAAATGGAGATGCTATTGCACAATTGGCTTTAGAAAACTTTTTGGAAATGCGTGATAGTGTAGCTAATCAAGTTTTTATTAAGAAAAGACAAGTAGAATTAGCTTTAGAACGTAATTTTTCAGATTATTATTCTAAATATGCTTTAGTGACTTTTCACCCTGATATTTCGTATAAAGAAGCACATAGAAGAGGAAATCTACAAGATGAATTTTTAATGGCTTATTGTGCAGAAAATCTAGATGTATCTTTGGAGGCTATAGATTTGAAAGGTTTATATGCTAGTATTAAGAAAATAGTATAAAAGCTTATATAATATCTCCTTTTTGTTTATAATGCAGAACAAAAAGGAGTCTTTTTTATTTATAAAAAATAAAAACCATACTCCCTTTTCAAAAAAAAATAAAAATAAAAAAATGAAAAAATTAGTAATAGGTTGTGACCATGCAGGTTTCCCTTATAAAGATGCTATTATTGATTTTGTAAAAGAAAAAGGCTATTTAATAGAAGATAAAGGAACTTTTTCTTTAGAGTCTGTAGATTATCCAGATTTTGCACATCAAGTAGCGCAAAGTATAGTCAATAAAAATGCAGATTTAGGCATATTATTATGCGGTAGCGGTAATGGAGTGTCTATTACAGCCAATAAATATGCAGCAGTGCGTGCAGCTTTATGTTGGGAGGTAGAATTAGCCGTATTGGCACGTCAGCATAATGATGCTAATATTTTATCTATTCCTGTGCGTTTTGTGACATTAGAAAAAGCATTGCATATGCTTGAAGCCTTTTTGAATACTGATTTTGAAGGTGGACGTCATCAAAATAGAGTAAATAAAATTAATGCTTGTAGCATAAATTAAATGGGTTTTGCTATCTAATTTTTAAAACTTACGTATAATATAGAAAGGTTTTATAAAAATGACTTTAATCATGTTTTTAAAAAGGTGAAATCTTTTAAAGCAGCACAATATTTATAATTTAAAGGGCATAAAAAAAGCCCAACTTATCAACTAAGCGGGCTTTGAATTTTATGATTCTGGATATTTTGTTAGAGTTAAAATTATAGTTCTGTATTATCGTATTGTTATAAAAAAAACACGATGAAAACGCCAAGTATAATAGTGCTAACTATTGTTCAATAGTAGCAGATATACCACGTTCAAGTAAAGCATCTTTTTGAGGAATAAGTTCATCTTTATCACCGCTTTTTACAGTGGCTTTGCCATTGAAATGCACGATATAACTAAGCTGTTCGGCTTGTATAGTAGTATGCTTACAAACTTTGATGAATGATTCAATAACCCAATCAAAGGTATTTACATCATCGTTATAAACGACTAAACGAGCGGCTGCTTGAGTGGTTGTTAATTCTAAAACTGATTCTTCGCTTTGATGTTGCGATTGCATAGTAACTTCGAAATTGGGCATCATAAATTTAGAATTTTTAATTTTTATAGGTTTTAAAACGCCTACAAGTTATAAAAATACAATAAGAAAAACAATAAAATTTATATCAAAATACCTATAAAATAAAATGTCATTAGAATTTGAGGCTTCTCACCAATATGCAGCCAAATTTTCACAAATAACAAGCGACAGAACTGTGGCTTTGTTGGCTGATTTAGAGCGTATGACACATTTGCGTATTTTATCTGCAAAAATGTTGTCTGGATATTTACAAGGGCAGTGGTTGGCATTATTTAGCCAAATGGTACAACCAAAATTAGTCGTAGAAATTGGTACTTTTACTGGTTATTCTGCCATTTGTTTAGCCGAAGGGTTAGCTCCTGAAGGTGTTATTCATACCATAGAATATGATGAAGAATTGGAAACCATTATTCGTCAATTTATAGATAAAGGTGACTTAAACGATAAAATTAAGTTACATGTAGGCGATGCCAAAATCTTATTACAGGATTTGCCTGATAATATAGATTTAGCTTTCATAGATGCCGACAAATTAGCATATAAAGGTTATTATGATGCTATTCTGCCAAAAATGCGTAAGGGGGGATATATAGTAATTGATAACGTTTTATGGCATGGAAAAGTTCTAGACGAAAAAGCAAAAGACCAAAAAACTAAATCTTTGCAAGAATTTGTCGCTTATGTTCATGCAGATAAAAACGTAAAGAATTTCCTATTGCCTTTGCGAGATGGTTTGATGATAGCGCAAAAAATAACTGACTAATGCTATTTTTTTAGAAAAAAAGTCTTACTTTTGAGGAGTTCAGCTTTCTTAAACTCCTCGAAGAAGCCTAATTTACTATTACAATCAACAAGTCCTAAAAGTAAAGCTGAATCATAACTATGAATATAACTTAGTTATAACCTGCTTATCTTATTTATTAGAAACTTGTTTTAAGTTTGCTTGCGTTATGGATCTAAAAATTTTAATACTCACGTCTTTCTTATGTCTATCGGCGTTTCGGGCAGTTTTTGCTGAAGAACCCAATACACAACAAATTCAAGAGTTCTTGAGCGTCCATCTTACTTTTGCAAAAAATCAAGCCACTTATGCTGGCGTTCCTGTTAGCCTTACTTTGGCGCAGGGCATGATAGAGTCAAACTATGGGAAGAGCGAATTAGCCTTAAAAGCGAATAACTTTTTTGGTATAAAAGGGGAGTCTGGTTGGAATGGTGCAGTATTCTATCACAAAAGTAAAGAACACAAAGAGAATGGCGTAGTTGCCATTGAAGGCTCTAAATTCAGACAATATCCAGATATAGGAGCTTGTTATGAAGATAGAGTAAATTTTTTGTGGGGATCTAGTCGCTACAATAAACTTTTTGAATTAGCTTCTAACGATTATATCGAATGGGCTAAAGGTTTGCAAAGAGAAGGGTATGCTACAGACCCTGATTATGCTACCAATATTATTGGTTTTATTGAAAAGCATAAATTACATCAATATGATATTTATTTAAATAAGGCTGATATTACCCTCTATCAATTATTGGGCAACCCTTATGCAAAAAATAATCCTACTGATTTTATTAAGCCTATCAATAGACAACAACAAAATCAATTTAATTCTCCTCAGTATATTAATAAATCGGTAGAAGCCATTTATCGTTCTGCTGAAAGAGAATTAGATGATATGCAAATGCAAATTAATGATTTGAAACGTAGTTCTATTGCTACACGCAATTTGGCAGAAGCAGAAAGAGAAGCAATTTGGGAAGCACTCAATATGTTATCTGAAGCTGTAGCCAAACAAGCTGAACACGTACAAAATATTGCAGCTTGCCAAGCAGATATAGAACGACAAGTTCAAAATCTTTATCTTTCAGATCCTTTAGCAAAATCTTTTACGCCTACAGGCGAATGGCGTAAAGGCGATAAAATTTTCCCTTTACACAGACCCTCTAGCGATGGTACTGTAATTATTGCAGGCAAAAGACTAGTTCAATTGAAATCTGGACAAACATTATTAGACATAGCAAATGCCAATAATATAGAATATAAAAATTTACTTGCTTATAATGATTTAACTGCCGAGGTGGTAGAAGCCGAAAGCGTTTTACCTGAAAATATGTATATTTATTTAGAGCCCAAAGCACAAACTTCTGGCGATGAAAATGCTGTACATCAGGTAAGAGAAGGCGAAAATATGTATATTATTTCTCAGCTCTATGGTATAAGAATGAGCCGCTTGTATGCACGCAATTTGATGAGTATGCAAAATGGCGAAGAACCTAAAGTGGGCGAATATATTTTTTTGAATAAGAAAGCTACAACCAAACCTACGACACGTCCTATTTTAGCATCTGATGCACCTACTAGCCTTTTTAATGCAGGTGGTGGCTATGGTACTAGTCGATAAAAGAATATTTGCAGAATATGCAAGTTTTTATTTTAGAATAAAAACAATATAAAAAAACGCATAGTTGGAGATTTTACTCGAACTATGCGTTTTTATTTTTTTGAGAAAGGGAGTATGGTATTTTATCCTTCTAAAGATTCTTTTTCCATTTCTGCATTTTCCCATTCTGCTACAACTTCATCCAATTGTTGTTTGAGTTGTTTATATTTTGCTAAAATTTCAGGATATTTTGCTGTAGACATTAAAGCTGGATCTGCCACTAAAATTTCTTGTTTTGCGATTTCATCCTCCAATTTGTTAATTTTCTTTTCGCATTGTTGGATTTGTTTACGCAATTCTTTCAATTTAGTCTGTTGCTCAGGTGTTAAAGTTTTTTCTGCTTTAGGTTGAGCTACTGCTTTAGGAGCAGGTTTTTCAGCTGCTTTACTACCTGGCGCTTCAGTAAGTTTATTTACTGCATTGAGATTTGCATTTTTACCTAAACTAACATCACGTAAGTTTGCATAATCACGTTTTTCTAAGAAATAATTAATGTCACCTAAATAAGTTTTGATTTTCTTATTATCAAATTCTACAGTTTTATCTGTCAAACCTGATAAGAAATCACGGTCATGCGATACTACAATTAAAGTACCATCATAATCCATGATTGCTTGTTTGAGTACTTCTTTAGAACGAATATCCAAGTGGTTGGTAGGCTCATCCAGAATCAATAAATTGATAGGTTTCATTAACATGCAAGCCATAGCTAAGCGTGCACGCTCACCACCCGAAAGTACAGAAACTTTTTTATCTACATCATCTTTGGTAAAGAGGAATGTACCTAAAACTGTACGCAAACGTGCCGTAGTTTCTAAAGGTGCCACTTCCTCTAAAGTTTGTAAAATAGTGATATTGGGTTTGAGTACATCAGCTTGATTTTGCGCATAATACCCTACAAAAACATTATGTCCTAAACGCATTTCCCCTTTTTCATACTCTAGTGCATCTACAATAATTTTTGTTAAAGTAGATTTACCTTCACCATTTTTACCTACAAAAGATAAACGGTCGCCACGTACAATTTGCAAATCAATATTATCTAAGATTTTATTATCGCCATAGCTTTTCGATAAACCTGTAATTTCTACAGGAACTTCACCTGAACGTGGCGCTGGGGGGAAACGCAAACGCATTACTGCATCATTGGTATCTTCCATTTCTACACGTTCCATACGGTTCAATTCTTTAATTAAAGATTGAGCCATTTTTGCTTTATTAGCTTTGGCACGGAAACGGTCAATTAATTTCTCTTTTTGTGCAATTTCTCTTTGTTGATTTTCATAAGCATTTTGTAAAAGCTCCTGACGTTCAGCACGTAATTGCAAATAACGAGAATAATTGGCTTTATAATCGTAAACTTTACCTAATTCAATTTCTATAGTACGACGTGTAACATTATCCAAGAATGTTTTATCGTGCGAAATGACTACTACAGCACCTTCATAGGTTTGCAAGAAATTTTCCAACCAAATAATAGATTCAATATCCAAGTGGTTGGTAGGCTCATCGAGCAATAAATATTCAGGATTTTTCAAAAGCATTTTGGCTAATTCTATACGCATTTGCCAACCGCCAGAGAAAGTATCTGTAAGTCTATCAAAATCTGCCACTTTAAAACCTAAACCCATAAGGATTTTTTCAGCTTCTACTTGGTTGTTTTGACCGCCTAAAACTTGAAAACGTTCATTTAATTCTGAGTATTCCTCAATTAATTTCATGTATTCATCGCTTTCATAGTCATCTCTTGTGCTTAAAATACCCTCTACTTCTTTCAAACGTACTTCAATTTCACGAATTTCATCAAAAGCTGTCATTGTTTCTTCTATAACAGATTTACCTTTTGGTATGCTCATATCCTGATGTAAGAAACCAATTTTGGCACCTGATGGATAAGCTATATTACCTTCATGCGGTTGATGATGTTGTGCAATTATTTTTAAAAGGGTAGATTTTCCGGCACCATTTACACCTACTAAACCTACACGGTCTTGATCTCCGATTGCAAATGAAACGCGATCTAGTACTATACGTTCACCGTATTGTACATAAACATTATTGACATTGAGCATTATATACTAGAAATATAGAGTTTTTTGTAATTAAGGCACAAAGGTAATGACTTTTTTAGACTTTTTATATATAGGAAAATTAAGGCTGTATTAAAATTTATATAAAGAGATGTATTTTTTTGAAAAAGGGAGTTCGGTAAAGCTTCTTTTTGCGCACTAAAGATGCGCCTGCACGTATCCTTTTAAAGAAAAAACAAATGCCATACTCCCTTTTCCTTCCAAAAAAAGATGATTAGTATTGAACAATAATTCCTAAAGTAGGAATTACAGTAGTTTTATTACTTTGTATTCTAGATAAACGATAGCTAGCGTCTGGTTGCCCTGGATTGATCACTTGTACAGGATCATTGCCGCTTTGTCCTTGATCTAAAATTAATACAGGATTACCCGTTGCTAAACCAGGGAAATTTTGAATATCTAAATATAAATTGAAGCTCCATTTAGGGAAGAACCATTTATAATCTACACGGAAATCGAAAGAATAGAATACTTTAGAACGTCCTTGATTGAGTTGAGTATAATCTAAAATACCTTTTCCTAAAGCATCCCAATTGCTTACTAAAGCAGAAGCAACTTCATCAAATGGCGTATAAGGTAAACCTGTTTGCATACGAGCATTGAAACCAGCATCTAAAGTTTGAGTAACCACTTTTTTAGTTTTTGGGTTACGACCAGCTGCTACTAAAGCTTCATTGCGTGCATTGAATTTATCGTCATTCATAATCACCCAGCTTTTGCCAAAAGAAAGATTGATAATATGGCGGCTATCCCAAGAAGAAGGTACATATTCGCCTTCAGCATTTTGGAATTCAGTTTTACCTAAAGTATAAGAAACTATACCATAATAGCCTTTATATAAGCGTTGTTGAATCATAAATTCTATACCAGAAGCACGTCCTATGCCACGAGAATCGGCAGGCGCACTACCTACTACACCATATTCATTTCCTATATTGGCAAAAGAAATCATTTGGTTGAGTAGGAAAGGATAGTTTTGATAATATTTATGATAAAGTTCAACTGCAAATTTTGTATTCGTATTAGTTAAATATTCGAAACCACCCACTATATGAGAAGAGCGAATATATTTTAAGCGTTCTTGATTGACTAAAACATCATTTTGCTTGAAGCCCATAGTCGTATAAGAAGGCAATTGATAATAAATACCTAAATTAAAGTTAGCAGACAATTGCTTAGTAATAGCATAAGCTACAGAAACACGTGGCGAAAATTGCTTAAGTAAATTTTGCATTTCTTTATTATAAGAATTACCATCTAAACGCGCGCCTACAGATACTGTCAATTGGTCATCCATTAAAGTTTTGCTGATTTGACCAAAAACATTGTATTTGTGTGTATTGAGTAAAGTATTATATAATAGAGTAGTAGCTTGATTATTAATAGTCAATATATTTTTGCTATTGGCATAAAAGCGCGTGTATTCATAACCTGCACCATAATTTAATTTCCATTTACCAAAGCGTTTATTATTTTCTACTCTAAATTTGTTTTCGCTTTCTTGAGAATGATAATCTATATATTTTAATAAGCTTTCATCATTATTAATATGTTTGAATTGTACATTGTCGAGCATATTTCTACTCAAAACAAAAGTCCAAGCATCATTGCCTTTATAATATTTATAAACAGCACCTACTGTATAAGACCATTGATTGAAAACAGGCAAATTGCCTAATAAATATCTTTGAGAAGGTGTTTTATTGGCATCTAAATTGAGCTTAAATTTATCTAATGCGCCCAAACCAATTACATAAAATTCATTATTAGCATTTAGTTTTGTTCTTACCTTAAATTGGAAATCATTATAAGTTGGTAAAAAAGGCAATTCTATAGCTTTAAATAAAACTTGCAAAAACGATTGTCTTGCTGATAATAAAAAAGTAGTGTTTTTACTTTTCGTTAATGGACCTTCTAAAGAAAGTGCCACTTCGCTAGTACCTGATGTAAATGTAAAACCTAATCTATCATCACGACCATTCTTTTGTTTGAAATTAAAAACAGAACTTAGAGAGTTACCTCTATTAGATGGAAAGGCGCCTGAATAAAAATCTACTTCACGAATAAAATCTACATTTAATAAACTATTTGGACCACCTGATGCGCCTTGTGTAGTAAAGTGATTAATATTGGGAATTTCTACATCATCTAAATAAAATCTATTTTCTGCTGGTCCACCACCACGGATTAATAAGTCATTTCTAGCAGGAGAAGAAGTAGTTACCCCTGGCAAAATTCTAATTACCTTAGAAATATCTCTACCACCTCCTGGGTTACGAGCTATTTCTGTTGTACCTATAGTACGTAAAGAAACAGGACTTTCTTCACTTTTATAGAATGCCCCTGTTGTCACTTCTACAACGCCTAAACTCTCGCTATCTTCTTTTAATTCAAAATCTACAATTTCAGGTTTAGAATTGGTAACCTGAATTTCTAAACTGCTTTGCTTTTTATAACCAATATAACTAGCCGTTACTGTATATACTTTAGGAGAAAGCCCATCAATAACATAATAACCATCTATATCTGTACTGGTGCCTTTAGCAATTTCTTCTATAAAAACATTGGCAAAAGGAATGCCTTCTTGTGTTTGGGCATCTATTACACGTCCTTTAATAATGCCATTTTGGGCGCTCAAATTCCAACTAAAAAAACTTAGTAGAAAGAGCATAATGAAGGGTAAATAATTCATGATTTTAAATTAACTAGGTTTTTGTAGTATTTTGATTTAAAATTATTGCTTAAACATACTAAATTAAAATGATTTTTCTATTTTTTTATCATAAAAAAAAATTATCTTGCGAAATATTTGCACTTTATTCAATCCAATAAGGTGTCATATATACGAAATATTGAAACTTTTGTTAGTATAATGACTTTTAGGGAAATGCTAAAAGTTTAGTGTTTATATATGAAATACGACTTATTAGTGCAGCTCATCGGTGCCGTAGAAAAGTATGAAGAAAATGCTACTACTAGCGATGAAAAGAATTTAAAAAACTTTGCACATTGGCTTTATAATTATACGCATAATTTATCAACTAAGTCCGAAAATGATACGCCTTGTGATAAAAAAGGTCCTATGCCTTTGCAAGGCTCGGAACAAGCAAAAATTAGCCAATTGCTCGTTTTGATGTATAAATATCTTAAATTCTATTTGCGTAAAATATTTGCACACACGCCGCTTACTTCTTCCGATGATTTTGGATTTTTAGGTACGCTCTTTGTAGAAGGATCTTTACAAAAGAATGAACTGATTATTAAAAATACTATGGAATTTACTTCCGGCGTAGAAATTATTAAACGATTAGAACAGAAAGGACTAATTGCTTCAGAAAAAGATGAAACAGACAAACGCGCCAAAAGAGTTGCCCTCACACCATTAGGCAGAGCTACTTTTTTAGAATTATTGCCTACTATGGCTAGAGTAGGGCGTTTGGCTATGGCAAATCTTACCCATGAACAACAATCTCATTTGTTCAAATTATTAGAGCAATTGCATCTTTTCCATGCGCCAATTTTCCAATATCATAAAAACAATGATATAGAAAATATTTTAGACGATTTTATAGAATAATTTTTTTTCTTTTTTGGGAAAGGGAGTATGGTTTTTGTAGTTTTTTTGTCCTTTCAAATTTTAAACATGAGCATACAAGTAAAGACTAAATTTATGGATAACTTAAGCGCTCACATAGATAAATAAAAGCATTATGGAAAGCACTTTTTATCAACAACTTATTGCAAACGCAAATTTTGGATATGCGCATCATAAAGCTTTGTTAGATGCTAATGGAGAAGTTGTTAATTATATTTTCGTAGAAGTAAATCGCGCTTTTGAAGAACTCACAGGCTTAAGCATGGATAGACTAGTGGGTAGAAAAGTTACCGAAGTTTTGAAAGATGTTACTGATGATGTTCTAGAATGGTTAGATTGCTACTGGGAAGTTGCTCAACATGGTATTGCTCAAAATTTTGAACAATATTCAAAACCTTTAGATAGATGGTATAGTGTACAAGTCTCTTTGTCTAAAGAGCATCATTTTACTACTATTTTTACAGATATTACTAAAATTAAAAAGGCAGAAATTGCAATCCAAAATGCCAATCATAGAATTCAATTGCAGCGTTCTGCTGTAGTTGAATTATTATTAAATAAAGCAATTATTGAAGGCGAATTAGATGAAGCGTCTAATTTTATTACTAAGCTTATTGCCAATACTTTAGAAGTTCAAAGAGTAGGGATTTGGCTTTTCAAACCCGAACAAAAACGTGTGGATTGTATTTCTCTTTATGATTTGAAAGAAAGGAAATTTTTGCCTATGCATTCTTTATATGTAGATGCTTTCCAACATTTTTTCAAATTATTAGCCAAAGATGCCCATATTCGCGCTGAAAATGTTTTCAATGAAGAGCGATTAAAACCTTTTATTGAATATTATAGAGAAAATAATATTAATTCTATTATCAATACAGCTATTGTTGTAAATGGTAAAATTGAAGGGGTCTTTACTTTAGAGCATACAGATACTATACGCAAATGGGAACCCGATGAAGAATCTTTCTGTAGTACTGCTTCTACTGTAGTGACACAGATTTTGCTCAATCGTGCTCGTAATTATGCAGAAATAGAATTGCGTGAAAGCGAACAACGTTTCCGTGATGTAGTGGATACTATGGGTGAAACTGTATTTGAAATAGATTTGGATTTGAAATTAATGTATATTTCTTCAAAGATTAATGATATTTTAGGCTATAGCTCAGAAGAATTAAAAGATAAAAAACTCATTGATTTTGTTCATCCAGAAGATATAGAAAATATAACCAATTGTGTAGCCAAGTGTATAGAAGAACAATGCATTCAAAGAGCTATTGATCATCGTATGATTCGATATGATGGTTCTGATGTTTGGGTTTCTTTCAGTGGGGCACCTATTTTTGATAAATTGGGTAAACTAGTTGGTATTCGTGGTACTTTAGAAGATATTACCATGCAAAAACAAGCACAAGGTGAAATGCTCAAACGTCAAGCTGCTGAAGCTGCCAACCGAGCAAAATCCGAATTTCTAGCCAATATGAGCCATGAAATTCGTACACCTTTAAATGCTGTTATTGGGTTTACTGATTTATTGGTAAATACTACTTTGGATAATGTACAACAACAATATGTACAAAATGCCAATACTTCTGCACATGCTTTATTAGGTATTATTAATGATATTCTAGATTTTTCTAAAATAGAAGCAGGTAAATTAGAATTAGATGTTAATAGAGTAGATATTATAGAAATGTTGGAGCAAGCGGTAGATATTATTAAATATGCTGCTGCCCAAAAACATTTAGAATTGTTGCTTAATATTTCTCCTTATTTGCCAAGATATGCTTATGTAGATGGACTAAGATTAAAACAGATTTTAGTAAATTTATTAAGTAATGCTGTAAAATTTACCGAACAAGGCGAAGTAGAATTAAAAGTTGATTTTGAACCTTTAGCTGATAACAATGGTCGTTATTTATTCTCTGTACGCGATACAGGTATAGGTATTTCTAAAGAACAACAAAGCAAATTATTTACAGCCTTTTCTCAAGCAGATACTTCCACTACACGTAAATTTGGTGGAACAGGACTTGGACTTACTATTTCTAATAAATTAGCCGAAAAAATGGGCTCTATTATTCAAATAAATAGTAAAGCAAATCAAGGCAGTGTATTTTCTTTGGAAATTCATACTAATTATGAATTTGGGCAAAAAGAAGATTATCAACCTATAGCTTTTATTCAAAAAATATTGATTGTAGATGATAATCAAAATAATAGATTAATTTTAAAACAATTGCTCAAAACTTGGCAAATTGATGCTATAGAAGCCAAAGATGGTATAGATGCCCTAAAGGTTTTGGAAAAAGCTCATAAAGATATTCAAGCTATTATTATAGATTATAATATGCCGAATATGAATGGCTTAGAAACTATAGCCGAAATTCGAAAATTATACAGACAGTATTTAAATCCTTATAATATTATTCTCTTACATAGTTCTTCCGACGACCAAGAAATTTATAATACTTGTAGAAATTATAATATTCGCCACAAACTAGTAAAACCAATTAAAATTGAGAAGTTGTATGAAACGCTCACTAAATTGAAACTAGATTGTAAAGAAAATTGCGAAGGGCAGAAAAAAGAAATAAAATCTAGTATTGTTCCTTCTACAGTGATTACAGAATTAGAGCATTTGAAACCTGTAATTCTTATTGCTGAGGATGTAGCTATTAATCGTTTATTGATTCGAAAACTTATTAGTCAAATGATTCCTACGGCTACTATTATAGAAGCAGAAGATGGTTTGCAGGCTTTAGAAAAAGTAAAATCTATGCATTTAGATTTAGTTTTTATGGATTTACAAATGCCTTCTTTGGATGGTTATTTTTGTACCAAAGCTATACGTAAATATGAAGCTGAACAACAACGCAAAGCATTACCAATTATAGCGCTAACAGCAGGTGCTATACAAGAAGATAAAAAGCATTGTTTTGATGCTGGTATGAATGGTTTTTTAACTAAGCCAATTGATAAACAAGCAGTTATTGATACACTAAAAAGCTTTTTATTGGCTTAATCGTAGGCAAAAAAATAAAGCAATTCTATTTATTTAGAGTTGCTTTATTTGTTTATGACTTCACCTGTAATATAGAATATATTTTCACCAAATTTATTGGCATTAATAGCATTACTTTTTATAATAATACTACGTCTGAATTTTCCTTTTTTTTTCGTATTGTACTTGATTAAAATTTTAGCACTGTCTTGAGGTGCAATGCTTTCAATATTATATTCTACTAAAGTGCAATTACAACTAGTAGATATATTTTCTATGATGCAGGGAATATTACTTTTGTTATATAAAGTAATGTACTTTTCGCCAGCACTATATTGTTCAATAATGCTATAATCTAAATCCTCTGGTGCAATATAAATTTCTTGTGCTACTAATGTATTAGCGTAAAGTAAAGCACTAAAAAAAACAAAAAAATACCATACTCCCTTTCCCAAAAAAAATACCATAGGCTTAGAATTTTTGAAAAAAAAACTACATTAAAACTAAGTTAGTCTTAATGTAGTTCTTGTATAATAAATCCTACTAATTATAGATAAATTAGTTAGCAAAAGTTTTAGATTTAGCAGGTGTAGCAGGTGCTTCAGCTAATACTGTACCTTTGATAGTAATGACTACATCTTTACCATCTAAAGAGTTTGTTTTTAAAGTAACATTTTTAGTGAAAGGACCTACACGTTGAGTGTCGTATTTAATACTAATAGATTTAGTTTCACCTGGCATAATTGGTTCTTTCGGATAAGAAGGAACAGTGCAACCGCAAGAGCCTTGAGCATTCTCAATTAATAAAGGTGCATTACCTGCATTAGTGAATTCTACTAAACGTTCGCCATTAGAACCTTTCTCTACATTACCATAATCAACAGTAGTGTTTTTTACTTGAATTTGTTGAGCAGAAGCGAAAGTTGCTGTACCTACGAAAAGTGCAATAGCTGCTAATAAGTTTTTCATGATATCTGGAGTTTAAAAATGTTATTGTATGGAAAAAGCTAGTCATTTATAATATAAAATGAAGCTTGATTCTTATAGTAAACAAAGATAATTCTTTTTATAAAAAAAAAATAAACTTGCCTTGTATTTAACGCATTTTAAGAAAAAATTATACTCCATAGTGTAAAGTATGATTTTATATGTTCTTATAGTGTTATAGCATAGTTTTAGTTGCAATACTGTATTATAGACTGAAAAGGTTTAAATGGGTTTAAAAACTCAAAAAAAAAAATAAAAAAGGCGCATACTTTTTTACAGCATGCACCTAAAAATAGCTTAACCTATTTTATTATTTACAAGTTTTAAGACATAGCGAGTAGTGGTAAATTATTGGTAAACTCTGTTTTTTGTACATGAGCAATATTACCTTTAGCATAATTTCTAAGCGTTTCTATTTTTCCAGATTCGCCAAATGAAAGTAATTTACCAAATATTTGACCTAAACCACGAGCAATTTTTGCCCCTACCTTATTGGTTAAATCAACACCAGCAGCATCCGTAATTTGCAGACGATTTAAGTCATTTACAATTTCTTTTACTAAAGAAATATCTTTATTCTGAATCAACCAATCCATATACAGAATTTTAAGTGTAGAGTCAGATAATTTATCTACAGCAACTTTAGGCGAATTGGTGTTGAGATATACTTTTTCGATTTGCTGTTTTACACTATTCCATTGGTTAGCATAAGCTAGAATTTCAGATTTATACATTTCTATGCCTGTATCATCTAATTTAGATAAAGTAGTCATTAATGCTTGAATTCTAGTGTGCATATCATTAGTGACTTGTGCAATCTCTCTATACTTTTGTTCTACTAATGTTTCATAGTTTTTCTTCAAGTCTTGAGAAAGATCACCTAATGCTTCTGTATTGGCAGTAGAGAGACGTGATTTAAGAATACTGCTACCAAATTGAATAGCCATGTTTACAGTGCTATTAGAAGTTTTAATTAAGCTAGCAGCATCTGATAAACCATCTATACCTTTAAGCAATTTGAAACCAACACTAACGGCAATAGCAGCAGGACCAGCAGGTACTAATAAAGTGGTAATTGTAGTTTCAATGATTTTACCTAAAGTAGATAAAATAGCTGCTTGAACTTTTTGTTTTTTCATGATAGAGTCGAAATATCTTCTCGTATCAACAATAGGTTTTACAGTTTCTAATTGAGTTTTTAAAGCTGCTTCTTTGCCCACATTTAATTTTTCATTAATGTCTGCAATTTCAAAAGTAACTTTATCTAAAGCTTTAATTAATTTTTCTTTTAATGGACCATTAAAACCAGCACTTAAGTCATTAAGAATTTCACTTTCTTTAGCAGAATCCAAACGCACTAAAGCAGGCACTTCAACTTTTACTAAATCTTGTTTTAAGTGTTCTAAACTAGGAATAGGTTCTTTCGTTAAGAAATACTTCATGATTTGTTTAGCTAATCCAATCCATTCTAATACAACTGCTTGTTTTTCAGGTGTATTAGCATTTACCTTTTGGCTAATAAATTCAGTAGCAGTTTTTTCGAAATTCTGTACCTGTTCAAAAAGTTTAGTATCTATAGTGGTACCAGGGATAATATCGCCTTGTTTGGTTTTAATAATTTCCCATTGTTTTTGCAAATACTCATATACTTTATTAACATCTTTATTTTTGAGTGCTTCGAAAATAAATTGAGCATCATTAATATAAGTTTTGATAGTACCTACATAGCCTTTAACTTGATCTACCATAGTGGATAAATCTCCTTCTAAAGCACCACCAGAGTATTTAGTAAGAAAGGCTTGAATTTTACTTTCTAATTCGCGAGATTGTGCAATGATTTTATCATCTACATCTGTACCCGCAAAGAAGCCGTTTGTATTTTTATTTAGGCTGCTCCATTGTTCTAAAATTAGTTTAATGGCACCAGCAAAATCTTTATCTTGTATTTTACCTTTCAATACATTGAAAAGGCTAATCGCTTTAGTAACTTCTCCTTTAATAAGTTTAGCTTTATCTAAAATATCTTGTACAGAAGTTACATTGCCTTTGGAGTAAGTTGTTAGGAATTCATCAACTTTAGCTTGTAAGTTTTGAATTTCTACTAAAACTTTATCATCTAAATTAGTGCCACTAAAAATATCATTGGCTTGTTGAATTTTATTCCAAGCATCAACTAATTTAGTAAGACCATTTTTAATGTCTCTATTAGCAAAGTCGTTTACTATATCTTTACCAACAGTTAAAAGTCCATTTAATTCTTCTTTCCAAGTAGATACTTGATGGAGGAATTCTGCAGCACTAGCTACACCAGTAGCCTTTTTGATAAAGTCGTCAATACTATCTTGTAATGTTTTTACTTTATAGAGTATTTTATCATCAAGTCCTAATTTAGCAACAGCATTAGGGTCATTCATATCTATACCTTTCAAACGACCTGTAACATCACTTAATGCCATATAAGCACTTTTCACTTGAGCAAAAACCGCAGACCAATTGCCCGCTTTAATGTCTTGTAAAATTTGTTGTGCTTTTTGAGCAAAATTAGTAACTGTACTGTATAAAAGTTTTATATCTTCAATAGCTTTGAATAAATCGCCAGAATCACTACCTGTTTTTAGTTTGATAAAATCTTCCATTTGAGCTTTCAATGCTTGTACTTTAGCAATGAGTGCATCATCAACAGTTGTACCAGGAATAAAGCTAGAGATAGAATCAATATTGTAATAAGCATCTTTAATGGCTTCATAGATTTTTTTCCAATCGCCGTTTTGTACTGCTGTTACGAGTTCTTGACCTTTAGCTACATAAGATTTTATATTGCTGACAATTTCTTGTGCTTGTTTCAGTTGTTCAGGGAAGGAGCCTTGTAAAGGGGATACTTGTTTGATGAAATCTTCAAATTGTAAAAGCATATCCTGAGCTTTAGCTACAAGTTTATCATCTATAGTAGAACCAGGGATTAAGTCTTTGCCATTAGCAATATTTTGATAAGCTTTTAATAAGCTTTGGAATACAACAGCCCAGTCTTTATTTTTCACTGCATTAATGAAAGTTTGAACTTCGTTTTTAATAGAAGCAAGTGCAGTTGCAATATTTTTAATCTCATTAATTTGAGTTAAAATATCTTTATATTTATCAGGAATAAATTCGCCTAACCAACTATCTGTAAGTGATTTTAAGCTGTCAATTTTAGATAAAATATCTGTAGCATTGCTATTGATAGATAAGTTACCTGTAAGTGCTTGAATCTCTTTCCATAATACTTGTATTTCATCATATACACCTTTCCAATCTTTGGCTTTAAATGCATCACTTAAGCCTTTAGCAGAGTTAATTACCTTTTCTAAAATTGTAGAAAGGCTAGAGATTTTATTAATGAAATCTTTACCTTTTTCGCCAGCTTGTGTAGCTTTGGCTAAAAAAGACTCTATATCTTTTCTAATTTGTCCTAATTTGTCTTGAACATCTTGAGGTATAGCTCCTGTAAAACTAGCTGGTAGTGTAGCTAAAAATTTATTAACTTCACTATTCAACTTATCATATAAATCAGGTAACCCATTACCATCTTCATCGCCAACTAAGCCATCTATAATGCCACCTGCATTTTTTAATAAATCAGTTAAAGTTTTACTCCATTCTCCAAGATTAGCAGTATATTTTTCTGCACCACTTAGTTCACTAATGAACTTCTTGAAAGTATTTAAACTTTCAAAGAATGCTTTAATATCTTGTGTAACTTTAGTTAATTTGAATGCAGACAAACCACCTTGTTGAAATAAATCTTTAAAGGCATTGAATTTAGATAATAAGCTTTGATATTCTTCTAATAGGTCTAAACCTAATTGTAGTTTATTAATAGCTGTTTTAGCTATACTAATATATTCTTTTACTTTGTCTACTACAGATGTAAGAATGGCGACTTTACCTATAATACTAATAGCAGATTCGGCAGTAGAAATAAAAGCATTTACTTGTTTTAGAATGTCTTGAGCTTTATCTAATTGAAAATCTCCTTTGGCTATATTAGCAAAATTTAAACCATTCCAGAGTTCTTCAATTTTCATGATAGCATCCATAGGATTGCTAGCATCTAGTGTAGTGACTTTTTGAACAGTATCAGCTACTGTTTCTACTGTCGTTTTTACTTGGTTAAATTTCTCAAGTATTAACCCTGCTTTTTGCAAAGTAGCTTGTACTTGAGGTAAAGATGCAGAAATATCAGCATCTTTTTTGAGGTCTGAAGCCTTATAAATTTCTAGCCATTTACTAGCAGCTTTATAAATTTCTTCAATCGATTGGAGCTCCTTTTCTGATACAGATTTGCTTTGTGACATGATAGAAAGGTATAGTATAGATTATATATAAAATATGACCTTGCAATCTAGAAA
>X137_Gaur__coassemble_97_pt1 | contig 27050 bp, 20 predicted proteins | sample X137_Gaur__metabat2_high_PE_006 | metagenome-assembled genome bin X137_Gaur | reverse complement strand
TTGTTAATATTTTGAAATCACAAAAAAATACATTATATAAATATAATAATAATATATTTAAAGGTTGGATGATGGTAATGTTGGAATTGTAACTATTTGATTATAATGAAAAAAAAATGACGCTATTAATTAGAATTAATAGCGTCATTTTGAAAATTGAAGTTAGTTTACTTCATATAATTGATAGGTATAAGCATCTTCTTTAGTGAGAACTTTATTTTTATGTTCTTTTCTATTGATAGGATTACCTTGAGCATTATAAGTAGTTACTGTATGCCATTCTTCACCAGTGATTTTGTATTCCCAACTTTCAACTTTTTGCAATACTCCCTCTTCAAAAAATCTTTTCATTTCGAAGGTAGTTTTATCATTGACGAGTTTGTGTAAATGGATAAGATTGCGTTTTTCGTCAAAAATGCGTTTAGTCACAGTTTTGGTAGTCGTGGTTACTTTATTGCGTTTTTCAGTAACAATTTCTGTTTCTGTGCTATCTGTAAAAGCATAAGTAGTAGTAGCAATTTTTTTACCATTTTCGGTATAAGTACTACTTATAGGCTTATTATTAGCGTATTTAGTTACTGTTTTGGCATCAATTAGTACTTTACCAGTACTTTGAATATAGCCTCTTTCTACAGTTTGAGAAATTAATTCTCCTTTTTTATATTTATTATTGATTTCAGACCAATTGCTATAATTATAACCTTTTTCATTGAGCAAAAGCGTATCTGAAAGATAAGTAGTCTTAATATCGCGGGCAATGCTTTCTCGTCCATTTTCTGTATCTTTAGATAACCAGCGTGTAATTTTGCCTGCATTATTTCTAGTTAATTCATCATAATGTATAGTATTAAATTTTATATCATTATGACGTTTAGAAGTGCGTAAACCTTGAGCATTGTAATCCTCTTGTGTTTCAACTATTAGTTGCCCATTTTCATCATAAGATTGAGTAAAGGTGTTCATATCTTTATGATTGTACGATGTAAACTTAGTATAACTCTTAGCAGGAGACTCTAATTTGTTTTTTGGAGTAGGGAAGCGAGTTGTACTAAATTCTCCTTTTCGTGTATTAGGATTATAGTCATATTGATAGAAAGAGGTTTTTATATGTTCTCCATTAATATAATCAAAGCTAGTTCTCTTTTGCTGCACAGTAATAGCAGAATCATTAAAGAAAATTTCTTGCTCCATTATAATAAAAGGGTCTTTGCCAGTATAATCTGTAGTAATTTGCTTTACAGACTGAACGCCTTTAGGCATAATTTGTATTTGTGCTTGAGCACTTTGATAAAGAAAGCCTAAAAATGAGAAAAGTATAGCCCGATGTAACATAGAATTGTATATAGAAATTTTTATTAAAATAATGATATTACAAAATTAAGCTTTTGTATTCATTAAAGGATTTTTATTTTGAAATTTCTAAAAACTAGGCATACTCTCATCTAATTCTAATTCAGAAGGTAATACAACGCCATGTTGTTTGAGTAAATCAGGCAAATTGCGCAATAGAGCAATACGTTTGAAATAAGTATGCGCTTCTGTTGCAGGCGAACCGAAATAAGTTTTGCCACCAGGTAAAGATTTAGAAACACCTGTTTGTGCTAATAAAGTAGCGCCTTCACCAATTACTAAAGACTTAGAAATACCCACTTGCCCATAAATAGTAACATGATCTTGAATAATACTTTTACCTGAAATGCCAACTTGAGCAGCAATAAGACAATGTTTACCAATTTCTACACCATGTCCAATTTGTACTTGATTATCAATTTTGGTACCATAACCAATAATAGTATCCCCAGAAACGCCTTTATCTATAGTACAACCAGACCCAATATGTACATGATCATGAATAATAACACGTCCAATAGATTGCCATCTATGTCTGCTTTTATCCTCTGGGTCTTTCCAAAAATGAAAAGCATCTCCGCCAATAACGGCATTAGCATTAATCACTACATTGTTGCCTATAATAGTACCTGTATGAATAGTAGTATTAGCACGTATAATACAATCATCACCAATTTCTACACCATCGCCAATTACTACATTATGTTCAATAATTGTGTTTTTACCAATTTTAGCTGTAGGACTAATAGCCATATTCATAGGTCTATAAGGGAATAGGGCTTGAGCTAATTGATTATAAGCAAAGAAGGGATTATCTACAATAATAAGGGCTTTATTAGGGGGACAATCTAAGACTTTATCCGTCAAAATGGCAGCAGCACTAGAATAAATAGCTTGTTCATAATATTTTTCATTATCCACAAAGATTAAACTACCACGTTTTACTTTATGAACATCAGCCAAATGACGGATTTCCAAATTAGGGTCACCAATCACTTGTGCAGAGAATAATTTTGCAATATTCCCTACTGTTGTAGGTTGTATTAACTTCATATTTAAGATTTGAGTAGTGAATAAAAGGAGCAATATGCGCTTTTTCATTCTTACCTTTCATAATGATTAATAAAAGGTAGATTGTATGGGGTTAGGTGGTAAAAAAAGAAGTTTAAAATCAAATTATAATTACTGCATAACCGTAATATAACAGCCATAAAAAGCCTTTGTTTAAAGTAGAAGAATCTTAATTTTATTTCTTATGTTAGTCAAAAACTATAGGCTTATATTATGGGTATATACATATATTTTCAGTAACTTTGTCTCTCTTTAGAAACATCAATACTGCAATTATTGTTATCATTTATAATAATGGAATTTATATTCATTTAATTCCTCTTTAAGTCTAAAAATTCTTATCATTTTTATATTCTTATTTTATGCAAGATTTAAATAAGCCACTAGTTAATAAAGTCGCAGAAAGCGGACTTATCACTATAAATTTAGAAGATTATTTTCCTCAAGGAGCAATTGTAGATTTTGATCTTAAAGAGTATCTTTTTAGAGGATTAATTTTGCGTGAAAAGGATTTCAGAGAGGCAGTAAAAACTATTGATTGGGCAGTATATCAAGGCAAAAATGTAGCTTTATATTGTTCTACTGATGCTATTATTCCGCTTTGGGCTTATCAATTAGTAGCTATACATTTAGCGCCTTATGCTAATTATGTATTCTGTGGCAATCCTACAGAATTAATTAAAAATTACTATATGCAAGCTTTAGCTAAATTGGATTTAGCACAATTTGATGATCAACGCATAGTAGTAAAAGGTTGTGGTGCTTTGCCTGTACCTGCTGCGGCTTATACAGAAATTGCACGTTTATTACAACCTAGAGTAAAAAGCTTAATGTATGGTGAGCCATGTTCTACAGTGCCGCTTTACAAACGCAAATAATTCTTTTAAAGATAAATAATTCTTATCAATTACATTAAATAATTAAATTATAGTGAAGCCACAAGTTGTTTCTACCCGTTGGACTATGTTGTTTAAGTTGCTTTTGCCAACTTTTTGGATTATATTTTTTGGAGGGTTGGCTATAGCTAGCTTGCTCGTAGAATTGAAAGTAAACGAACCTTTTACGCCTTTGAGCGCAAGAATTATGCTCTTTACTTTTTTATTTTCTAGTGTAGCCATCTTATACCTTATGTTTATGCGTTTAAAATGGGTAGCTTTAGATGAAACACATATTTATGTATCCAACTTTTTTAAAGTATATCGTTATACTTATGATAGTATAGCGGCTATAGAGTCTTCAAAAACTTTATGGTGGACTAAAATCAATGTAGAATTTCATAATAAAGGCTATTTTGGTCAAAATATTCATTTTATTGCTAGTCCTTATTGGGGCTATTTCTTAGAGAAAAATCCTCATGTAATGGAGCAAATTGCAGCTAGTACTGCTAGTGCACAATTAGAAGAGCAAGAACAACAAGCTGCTGAGCATAAACTTTAATAATGAATATCGCCTAGTATACCCTGCGTAAGCGAGATTAAAGTACTGGGCGTTAAGCCTAATAATAACCCTCTTTGTCCTGCATTAATAAAGACAGTGTCTAAAGCTAGTACACTATCATCTATAAATATTCTATAAGGTTTTTTCATGCCTAAGGGCGAACAACCTCCTCGAATATAACCAGTCAATTGTTGTAAGTCTTTCATTGCTGCCATTTCTACCTTTTTTACATTGGCTAAATTGGCAAGCTTTTTGTGATGAATTTCTTGCAAGCCCGACACTAAAGCGATTAATACTTCACCAGTATTTGCTATATTTACTAAAGTTTTAAATATTTGTTCTATAGCTAAATTATTTTCTTGGGCTATATGTTTTACACTCAAATCCTCTTCAGTATAAGTATATGCTATGCTTTGAAAGGGGATTTTTTCTTTTTCTAAAAAGCGAATATTATTGTTTTTACCCATTGTTTGTGATAATTTTATTCTGTTAATATGGATTTGAACAATAAAATGTAGTGTAATATAAAATATTTTATGCTTTTATTCTAAAAAATAGTACAAAAAAAATCCTTTGTTTGTCCTTACTGAATTTTCTAAAGCTTCATTTATATTTAAACTTCTATGTGTATGCGCAAAACATTCTATAAACTTGCTTTTGGCTTTACTTTGTATTTACTCTCTAATATGCCAATGACACTTGTAGCGCAAGATCCTCGTTTGGCAAGAGAATATTTCTCTTCTGGCGAATACGAAAAAGCAGCAGAAATTTATAAAAAGTTGCACGAACAAGATAAAGGTCAAGAGTATTACTATGACCGATATTTGGCTACGCTTATAGAGTTGAAAGATTATAAAGGAGCTGAAGATATGCTCAAAAAAGCCATTAAAAGCCATCCAGATAAATTAGAACGTTATATTGATTATGGTTTTTTATATAAAACTTTAGGCGAAGATGCCAAATCTAAAGAACAATATGAAAAAGCCATTAAAGGTATAAATAGTGTACAAACTGCCAATCAAAGTAATGTTACTAAAATTGCTAATGTTTTCATCAATAAAAAAGAGTATGATTATGCTATAGCAGTTTTTGAGAAAGGGGAAAAGGTGTTGAAGGAAAAAAATATGTATGCTTACGAGTTGGCTTCTTTATATAGTGTAAAGGGCGAACATGAAAAGTCTATTAGTTATTTCCTTGATGCTTTAGATGTGAATCCTAATCGCTTAACAAATATTCAAGCGCATTTTCAAAGAACTATGGGCAATGATAAAACTGGTGCTAAAATTGGCTATGCTCCTTTGAAAAAAGAGTTATTACAACGTATTCAAAAAGATAATACCAATATGATGTACCCAGAATTATTGATTTGGGTATTTACACAAGAAGGCGAATATCTTAGTGCTATGCGACAAGCTAAAGCTATTGATAAACGTTTGGCAGAAAATGGTATGCGAGTATTTCGTTTAGCTCAATTGGCTTTCAATGAAAAAGAATATGAAGCAGCAATAGATGGTTATAGTTATGTAAGCAAAGAAAAAGGTAAAGAATCGCCTTATTTTCTAGAATCTAAAGAAGCACTCTTAAGAACTAAAAAGGCTTATTTATTGTCTGGAAATACTTTTACACAAGAACAATTAAGGGATTTAGAGGCTGAATATAATGCTTATTTAACAGAATTTGGACGCACTCGTTCTACTGTACCTGTTATGCGTGATTTGGCAGAATTTGAAGCTCGTTATTTATATAATTTAGAAAAAGCTATTGCTCTTTTAGAAGAAGTAATTAAAATTCCGCAAGTTTCTAGAGTAACTTTAGCTGAAGTCAAATTAGAGCTAGGCGATTATTATTTGATGAGCGGCGACCCTTGGGAAGCTACTTTATTATATTCGCAAGTGGATAAAGACCAAAAAGATTCTCCTTTAGGCGAAATGGCAAGATTCAAAAATGCTAAATTATCTTATTATAAAGGAGATTTTGATTGGGCGCAATCTCAATTGCAAATTATCAAAGGTTCTACTTCCGAACTTACTTCTAATGATGCTATAGAATTGTCGGTTTTTATTATGGATCATCTCAATTTAGATACTTCTGCTACTGCTATGAAATTATTTTCTGATGCAGATTTATTACGTTTTCAAAATAAAGACCAAGAAGCCATTCAAAAAATGGATAGCATTATTTTAATGTTCAAAGGACATGGATTAGAAGACGATGTTTTGTTTGTGAAAGGGGATATTGCTTTTAAAAATAGAGATTATAAAAAAGCTGCCGCTTATTATCAAGAAATTATAGATAATCACAAAGAAGGCATTTTAATAGATAATTCGCTATTTAAATTGGCTGAATTATACGAGCATTATTTAGACGACCCTAAAAAAGCAATGGATTTATATGATACTATTATTATAGATCATTCGGCTTCTATTTTTGTTATTGAAGCACGTAAACGTTTCCGTCAATTGCGTGGTGATAATTTGCCATAATATATATAATTAAAAAAGGCTTTAGGATAAATATTATATCCTAAAGCCTTTTTATTTTGAATAAAAAAAATGCGAAGCACCATACTCCCTTTCTCAAAAAAAAGAAAAAGAAAAAATATGACATTCTAATAGCTGCCCCAATAACGACGTAAAAACCATTCTACAGAAAGTAAAGCCATTAAAATAAAGAAAATCCATTTTAAATGAATTAGCCCTTGACTTGTCGCACTTTCATATAAAAGTGGTTTTACCAAGCCCGAAGCTTGAATCATATTTGGCAATTCTTCAATTTGCCTAGGGTAGAGCATTGCGCCATTGCTACGCTCACTAAGATTAGCTAAAAGTTGATGATCGGCAGTAGTTTCAAACATTTCTAATTGAATAGATTGTACACTAAAAGCCCCGCCAGCACTTAATATTTCGCCATTATATTGCGTTTTTGCTTCGAAAGTATAATCGCCTACAGGCAATAAACCAGCATTTAAAGTATAAGCATTATTGGTTTTGCTAAAAGAGAAAGGATATTTTTTGCCCTCTGCATCTTTAATTTCAACAGTCGCTTCTGCTTCATTGATGCGTTCATAATTGGCATTATATAATTCAGCATCAATTTTAATTCTTTCGTTCTCTAAAAAGAGTGTATTGCTAGCAAATGCACGGAATTTTCTTTTGTCTTCTTTGGCAGAAAGATAAACCAAAAGTTTATTGAATAATTCGTCGAAAGCATCAAAATTTTGCGCTTCCATATAATTGAAAGTACGCCATTTCCAGATTCCTTCTCCTGCCAAAACAGCCTTTTTGATTCCTCTTTCTTCGCCCACTAATAAAAGCGGATAATTGCTTTGTACAGTACCGATTTTTTGCCATAAAAGTGTAGTAGCATTCGGACGTGCTGTATAATCGCCATAAGGTGAAACCAAAGGCGGATATTTAGCTACTTTTGGCGCAATTTCTGAAGAAAGTGTAAAGAGATTGAAGTTATTTTCTAGCACTGCGCTTACATCATTAGTTTGATTAATGCGTGCTTGCACTGTAAGTAAACCTTGCACTTGATTCACTAAAGATAGATTAGTTTGGGTACCCAAAATGAACCAATGTGGAATGCGTTTTTCTTGTAAAACACCTAAAATATTATTCAGATTATGGCGTAAACTTGGCAACTGATGTAAAATTACAAAGTCATATTTATTAATATTTTCTTTCAATACATCAGGATATGAAATCTCTGCTTGATAGTTTTTATTATTTTCAATCATGCGTTTGAGCATACCCAAATCTGGATGTGGAGATTCTGCCAAAATTAAAATTCTTTGTCTAGAATCTAAGACTTCAATATAAATGTCTTTGCTATTATTAACCGTTGTAATTTCGCCATCAATAGGTAAAATAGAGACATTATATTTCTGAACGCCAGCCTTTTTTGCCTCTAAAAGCAATTCTTCAGTAATAAAGAAATCCTCTTTATTAATTTGAATAGGTTTTTCTACTAAAGTGGCGCCATTTTGACGAATAAGCAAACGAGATTGTTTGCCATTCAAATTAATAGCCGCTATATCAATTTGTACACTAAACTTATCGCCTAAATAGGCAATTTGATTATTATAAGTGCGTTTCAAACTAATATCTTTTTTGCGTATAGTATCGCCTAAAGCTATAGTATATACAGGTATATTGAGTTTATCAGCTGTATAAATAGGACTATTACCTTGATTGAAAATACCATCACTGGCTAGAATAATACTACGCAAATTTTGATTGCTATAAGTATCATATAATTCGTCAAAAACAGTAGAAATATTGGTAGTTTTATCTTTAAAACTAAAATCTATTTCCGAACGCACTTCATCGCCAAAGGCATAAGTTTTTACTTCATATTGTTCGGAAAGTTTGCCAATTAAATTTTTAATTTTTGCGCTATAAGCTGCTTTTTCTGTTTCATTCATAGCGGCTTGAATGGATTCAGAATTATCTTGCGCTACGACCACAATCGGACGTTTTTGTTCTGTAATAACATGTCGCATTACAGGTTCTAATAAAAGTAGGCATATAATGGTTACAGTCAGAAAACGAAAAATACCTAAAATACTATTGTATTTGGTGCTTAATGCGCCGAAATTCTGACTTTCCTTATAGTATAGTCCTAAAGCATATAAAAGCCCTACCACTATACACAGTAATATAAACCAACTAGAATAACCGAAAGTAAGATTCATGAATGCTTTTATATTGAACTGATAAAGTTTTAATATTTTTTTTGGAAAGGGACTATGGTCTAAAGTTTTAGTTTTTTAGCTCCTCGCTTGGCGAAGATAAGTTTTTTTTCTAATACATTTAGCAAGGCAAATAGGCTTTTATACATTCTCCAAATAATTAATATTAAAAATTCGAGACTTCTAATAAACTTTTTGCTTAAAGTCTTTTATTTTTGTGTAAATTATCTAAAGAATTGCTTTTCATAAGACTTATAGATAAATCTTATCAAAATATTAACTTCATTTTTTGGTTAAACCTTCTATACGTAAAATTAGTTATGCATCTTTAGGTTTAATCTATCAATCTATATATAGACAAAAAAAATGCTTTTTCAAGAATATGATGTTATTGTAGTAGGTGCTGGTCATGCAGGTTGTGAAGCTGCTGTAGCTGCTGCCAATTTAGGCTCTAAAGTACTACTAGTAACTATGAATATGGAGACCATTGCCAAAATGTCTTGTAATCCAGCAATGGGTGGCGTGGCAAAAGGTCAAATCGTAAGAGAAATTGATGCTATGGGTGGTTATTCAGGTATAGTAACCGACCATACTATGTTGCAATTCCGTATGCTCAACCGTTCTAAAGGTCCTGCTATGTGGTCGCCACGTGCACAATGTGACCGTATGCGTTTTGCAGAAAAATGGCGTTTAATGCTAGAAGCACATCCTAATATTGACTTTTGGCAAGAAATGGTAAAAGGCTTAGTAGTGAAAAATGGTGTTGTTAAAGGTATTGTTACTTCTTTAGGTATAGAAATTCCTGGAAAAACAGTTATTCTAACGAATGGTACTTTCCTAAATGGCGTTATTCATATTGGCGAAAAACGTTTAGGTGGTGGTCGTGCTGGCGAATCAGCTGCAACGGGTATTACAGAACAATTAGTCTCGCTAGGTTTTGAAGCCCAACGCATGAAAACAGGTACACCGCCACGTGTAGATGGTCGTACAATTCGTTGGGAAGCTTTAGAGGTGCAAGATGGCGAGGATCCAGCAGGTAAATTCTCTTATACAGATACACCAAGCTTAAAAAAACAATTGCCTTGCCACATAGGTTATACTAGCCAAAAGGTGCATGATATGCTTAAAACGGGCTTTGATCGTTCACCTATGTTTAATGGTCGTATTCAAGGTTTAGGTCCTCGTTATTGTCCTTCTATTGAAGATAAAATTAATCGTTTTGCCGATAAAACAGCGCATCAATTATTCATTGAGCCAGAAGGTTGGGAAACTTGCGAAATCTATATTAATGGTTTTTCTTCTTCATTGCCAGAAGATGTGCAATTGAAAGCTTTACAATTAGTGGAAGGTTTTGAAAATGTAAAAATGTTCCGCCCAGGTTATGCTATTGAGTATGACTTTTTCCAACCTACACAATTACATTTGAGCTTAGAAACACGTTTAGTGAAAAACTTATTCTTTGCTGGTCAAATTAATGGTACTACAGGTTATGAAGAAGCAGCTGGTCAAGGTATGATTGCTGGTATTAATGCACATAGAGCAATCAAAGATGAAGAACCATTTATTTTACGTCGTTCTGATGCTTATATTGGTGTATTAGTAGATGACTTAGTAAATAAAGGTACTCAAGAGCCTTATCGTATGTTTACTTCTCGTGCTGAATATCGTATTTTATTGCGTCAAGACAATGCAGATACACGCCTTACACCAATTGCAGAAGCTTTGGGGATGCCTGTAGCAGAACGCATGCAAGCAGTAAAAGAAAAAGCACAAGTAGAGGCAAATTTACGAGAAGTATTAGACCAAATTAGCGTAAGTGGTAGTGAAATTAATGGTTATTTGGAGAGACAAGGCTCTGCGCCTATTGCACAAAAACATAAATTGAGCAAAATTTTATTGCGTCCAAATATAGATTTAGCAGCTTTAGCAAATGAAGTGCCTAAATTGAAAGCAGCTCTAGCTAATTATAAACCAGAACATTTGGAAGCAGCAGAAATTGCATTTAAATACGAAGGGTATATTGCTAAAGAACAAGAATTAGTGAAAAAAATGAATCGTTTGGAAGATGTAAAAGTACCAAGCAATTTTGATTTTAAACAAATTGCTTCGCTTTCTGCCGAAGCTAGAGAAAAACTTAATCGTGTACGTCCTGCTACTGTAGGACAAGCCAGCCGCATTAGTGGTGTTTCTCCTTCAGATATTTCTGTATTATTAGTATATTTAGGACGTTAAAAATGAACTTCTATATAGAAAAACTCGTTTAACGACTTAAAATATCAAAATTATATTCGACGCATAAATACATTGATATTGGTGTATTTATGCGTTTTTTATAATATACCCCGAATCTATAAACTAATTTTAATTATTTTAATTTATGAAACGAATACTCTATTTAGCAGATCCTAAATTGATTCATGATCAAAAATGGATTACTTATTTTTCTAGTCAAAGTGAAAAATATGAATGCTATCTTATAGTGAGACAGCATCATAGGGATTTATATCAAATAGAAGATTTTAGTGACATAGAGCAAACTTTTAAATGTAAGTTTTTAGGTTGTGTAAAAGATTTTTCTATACGCAATTTTATGCAAACTTATCAGCAAGGACAAATAATTAAAAATTTGATAAGTCAATACAAAATTGATATTTTTCATATTTTGTATGCAGAGCCTAATGTACTTTGGGCAAATTTGTCTTTACCTAAAGGCGTAAAATGTTTAGTAACTTCTAGAGGTACAGATGTATTAAAAACTATTCCTGAATTTAATAAAAAGTCGGGAATTTTACCTAAATTAGTATATAAATTATATCAAAGAGCTTTTGAGCGTTGTCAAGCTATTACTTCCACTTCTATAAGACAAATCAATAGCATAAATGCCATATCCCCTTCCTCAAAAAATAAAACACATTTAGTGAGAACAGGCGTTGATTTAACATTATTAGATGCTGCTGAAAAACCTTTGCCAGCTGATTTGGAAAGTACTCCTTTTATTTTGTTTCCACGCAATATGCGTCCTTTGTATAATCATGAAATGGCTATAGAGGCTTTAAAATTATTGCCTAGCGATTTGCGTGAAAAATATACAGCTGTATTTGTACATAGAAATTCTAATGATAAAGTTTATGTAGCTAAAATTGAAAAAGCCTTGTCTGAGTTATCTATGAAATATGTCTTTTTAGATTTTGTGCCTAGCGAAGTGTTATACAGTCTATATAAAAAAGCAGAGGCTATAGTTATGACGCCTTTATCTGATGGAACGCCTGTATCTGCTATAGAAGCTATGGCTTTAGGTAGACAGCTTATTTTGAGCCCATTAGACTATGATGCAGATATTTTCCAAAAAGATGCAGTACAAATCTTAAAAACTTGGGAGCCTACAGAATTAGCTATTGTTTTAGCCAATGTATTGAATAAAAAAGTATTATCGAATACAGAAAAAGCAGCACATTTGGCAAGAACTTTAGCAAATCGTAATATTGAAATGGAGAAATTGCAGACCTTATACGAGAATCCTTCACTAAAACCTACGGTTGCAACCGAATCTTATGAGTATATCTAATAAAACTATTCTAATCATTTCTCCAGAGCCTTGGGGCATTAATTTTGTTTCTAAGCACCATTATGCAAGTTTATTGGTGGAGAAAGGGAATAAGGTATTTTTTTTAAATCCGCCTTCGGACAAAATGCATATGCAAACCATTAAAGAGAATTTATATATTATAGATTATCAGGTTAATGTACGTGGCGTAAATAGTATGCCAGCTTTTGTTAGGAATTTCCTAAATAAAAGGCTGATTAATACTATTAAAAAGCAATTTATAAAAGAAGCATTAGATATAGTTTGGAGTTTTGACCCTTATAGATTTCAGAATTTGAATGCTTGGGACGCTACAACTAGAATTTATCATTCAGTAGATGTACATGCTACAGATTTGGAAAAAGATGCAGTAGAAAGCGCAGATATTGTCTTCGCTACTTCAGATTTGATTTTGGAAAAATATAAAAATTGGGCTAAAAATACCCCTAAGATTAAAATTAATCATGGTGTAGCGGCACATTTTTTATCGCCAATCATAGAGAAAGTAGCAGATTTTAGAAAGCCTAATTATAAAGCACATGTTGGATATATTGGCAATTTGAATATAGCTACATTAGACTATAATTTGCTTTTGAAATTAGTAGCAGATAATACAGATATAGCTTTCTATTTTATAGGACCTTATAAAGGCAGCAATTTATCGCAAACCAATGATTATGCTATGCAAATTATTTCACAAATACAACAATTGCCTAATGCTATTTTCTTAGGGGCAAAACCCTCTAAAGAATTGCCTAGTTATATGCAGTATTTGGATATGTTTTTAATGGTGTATAGAGGCGATGAATTTAAAGCTAATTTGGCAAATCCGCATAAAACTTTAGAATATTTAAGCACAGGTAAAGTAGCTTTATCTTGTTATATAGATGAATATAAAGATAAAAGGTCTTTATTACAAATGGCTAATACTAATGCCGAAATACCTACACTATTTAGAAATACTGTAGATCATTTGGAGCAATATAATACACCAACACTACAAGCAAAAAGACAAGCTTATACACAAACACAAAGCTATGCACAACAATTAGAAAGAATTGCTAAAGCATTAGCCAATCTTAAAACTTCGGTATAAGTATGAATAGTATAGAAAAAGGCTTAGTTTCTGTAATTATGCCTGCTTATAATGCAGAAAAATATATAGAAAGTGCCATAGCTTCTTTGCAAGCACAAGACTATACGCATTGGGAATTATTAGTGGTTAATGATGGCAGCAAAGATAATACAGGTGCAATAATCGATGCTTTAGCTGCTCAAGATGTTAGAATAAAACCTATACATCAACCTAATCAGGGCGTAAGTGCTGCAAGAAACGCTGCTTTAGCACAAATGCAAGGCGAATTTTTCCTTACTTTCGATGCAGATGATATACTAACCCCTCAAAGTATAGCTATAAGAGTGGCACATTTTCAAGCTAATCCGCAAGTATATTTTGTAGATGGTATTATTGTAAAAAAAGATGCACTGATGCAAAATACTTTACAGTATTGTCAAGGTAATTTGAAAGGGAATCCGCAAGCATCATTAATGCAATTGCAAGGACATGCTTTTATTATGCCTTCTTGGATGGTGCGTAGAGTAGAGGCAAAAACTTATCAAATGCGCTTAGGTATGACACATTCGGAAGATTTACTTTTTTATATTAGTATTTCCGATAATCCTGCTCATGAATATAATACTTTACCTATAGAAGTTTTGCATTATAGAATACATACTAATAGTGCAATGGCAAATTTAAAAGGGCTAAAAAATGGCTATATGACTTTATATGAAATTTTGAAAAGGGAGTATGGCATTGATTTTAGTTTAAAAATGTATTTGAAATATAGAATAAGTCGCATTATGTTCTTATCTTTTCTTAGAAAAAAGGAATATAAAGCAGCCTTTTCTAGTGTTTTGCAAATTGCTAGTTTATAGTGTTTTTTGAAAGATAATATTTGGAAAAGGGAAAGGGCTAATAATGTTCTTTCCCTAATTTTTTATTTTAAAAATAGAATTGAAATGAAAAAAATATATATGCTTTGCTTATTATTTACTTTAATAGGTTTTACTTCATTAGTAGCACAGAAAAGAAATACTGGTTTTATTGTAAAAGTAACAGGCGATACTTTGCGGGGATATTTTGATTTTTCGCAATTGGGGGCAGCTATGTCTATGAATTTGAGAGTTACTTTTATAGATGAACAAAGCAATACTAGTATTAAATATGCTCCTTTCCAAATTAAAGGGTGGCAGCTTGATAAAGAAGGCATTTTCAATGAATCGAAAGTATTGCAAAGAAAAGGCGAGGAAGAGGGTTATGCTGTTTTTATGCAAAGATTAATTGCTAAAGGAGATGTTATTGCTTATCGTTATAGCGAACAAAGCGGACAAATGCCTATTACTGAATATTATTTAGAAAGACATCAAAAAATGCATTATTTGCCTTTCAATAAAAAATTCTATACTGTATTGGCAGAATATTTAAAAGATAATGAAACCCTTAGCACTGCCATAGCAAATAAAAGCTATAAAGGCAATAAAGAAAAAGCTTTAATAGAGATTTTGACTATTTACAATGAGTGGTTTGATGCCAATTGGTAAGAAAAAGTTAAAAGTAAATCAAACTTTTATATTAGAATAGAAATGTCTTAAATTTGTTGAAATACCACTATAGAGAATATGATTTTGGTCATGAAAGCAAAATTATCACACTGCTTTTTTATGCTAAAATCTATTTTTGTAGTAAATTATAATACAATGCCGTGAATGGTTTATTAGATGGTCTTTTGTATGGTCTTTTATTATGTTGCTTGGTAGGTCCCATTTTCTTTAAAATACTGCATACTAGTATACGCTATGGCAAACAACAAGCTATTAGTTTGGTAGCAGGACAATGGTTGAGTGATTTTATTTATATAGGCATAATTATATTAGCAACCAAACAACTTACTTCCTTTTTTGAAGACCCATGGATAAAGTCAAAATTTATTTTTTATTTGGGTGGAATAGGGAGTATGGTGCTTGCGCTTATGAGTTTTAAAATGCTAATAGCAGCCAAAAAAGGCTTAGCGAAATATTATGCCAAAGAGCAAAAACATGAAAGCAATATATTATACTTTGAGCCTGAAAAATTAGACATTGAAAATAAACAAAATGAAGTTTTTTTAGTCCAAAGTAAAAATAATTTTAAAGCATTTTTGGAAGGTATAATCATTAATACTTTAAATCCTTTTCCTATATTTTTTTGGCTTACGCTAATGAGTATTAACTTATCTAAAGCTTATGATTTTTATAATCAACTAGGTGTTTTTTTAGGTACTATGCTAGGCGTTATAAGTACAGATTTGCTCAAAATATATTTAGCTTTATTGATACAACAATATCTTAAACCCAAACATCTACATTATTTAACTTTAGTGTGTGGCGCAGCATTATTGGTTTGTGCTATATTTCTTTTAGCAAGGAGCTTTTATCAATAAACAAATGCCATACTCCCTTTCCAAAAAAAATCTTCTTAGAAAGATTGCTTATTAGTTAAGTAGAATAAAAATTTTTATGAAAAAATTAGTATTAAAAACTGCTCTAGCCCTGTTATTTAGCAGCGGTTTACAAAGCTTCAATGCCATTAAAGCCCAAGATGTAACTTATATAATGTCTGATAAATTATGTATTAATAAATTAGATTATCATATAGTAGAGGGTAAAGGCGTTGATTTTTACGATTTTCATGTTACGCTTTCTACTAGCGAAAAGCTAATTATGCGTGTACCGAAAATGGATAATATGCATATAGCAAAATTCAAAACTCTAGAACCCAATGCACAATATATAAAGTGTAGCGAATTAGAAAAATTGAATACTGCTTTCATTAATAAAATCAATGAAAATCCGCATCAACCTTTATATATAGTAGAGCCTAATGCAATAGAACAAGGTTTTATTGCTTATCAAGTAAATGAAATTATTGTAGTAAAGGATACAGAGGCTAGCTTATCTTATAAAGATAAACGCTATGATTTTGTAGTAGATAAACGTGCTCAATACGATAAAAATACCAATTTAAATAAAACCAATTTGAGCGTTAACCTTTTGCAAAAAGGCAAAAATAATTGTTTAGAAACTTATACTTTTTCGGCTAGTGTTAACAATGCAACAGAAGCACCTGTACAAATTGAATTTATTAGCGGTTTGGGTATTAATACTGTAAAAACAGCCCAAGGGCAAGTGGCTTTAAAAACAGTTAATGGCGCATTAGCTGCACATCAAATTACTACTATTTGCAATGTACAAGAGGGCATTAAAACTCCATTGAGCAATAAACCAGCTAGTGCCAAACCCAATGAAAGTATAGCTCAACAAAATCCTAGCAGCACGCCTACAACTACTACAAAAAGCCGTTCTTTATTTGAAAAGCCAGCACCTGCACCAACTACTCCTATACCAACTCCTCCAGCTGCGGTTGAATCTAATGCAAATGGTGTAAATCCAACAACTAGCACTACAAGCATAGCAAATACACCGCCAGCAGGTACTACATCTAGAGGTTTGAAGCCTAAAACAACTTCATTACCTATGCCTAAGGAAGTACCGCCAGGGTTCCATTTGGTAAAAGAAGGCGATAATTTATATAAAATTGCTCAAGAATATGCCATTACGGTAAATCATATTAAATATTGGAATAATTTGCCTTCAGATGCTATACAAGTCAATCAATTATTGAAAGTAGTAGATGATGGTTATAATAACTATAAAGGACAAAATCCAATTTATAGAGAAATCAATGCTAGACGTTTTGTAATTCATAAAGTAGAGCAGCATGAAACATTAGGTGCTATTTCTAAGAAATATCGCACTTCTATTCAAAATTTATATCAATGGAATAAATTAGAAAATGATGCTTTGCAAATTGGTCAAGAATTAATCGTTGGCGAAGAAAGTTTATAATCAACTTAAAATGAAAATAGCTCCTAGAACAATATGTGTTCTAAGAGCTATTTTTTTTTATGTTTATACTGTACTAAAATTAAAGTACATCGAATACTGTTTTACGTGCTGGTACATTGATAAAGCCTAGTGAAGAAGGTTTCACACGCAAATAGAATGCCCATGTACGACGTTCTGGTGCTGGCTGCCAATTGATACCCATTTCCCAACAATGCAAATCTCTTGTAAGTGTAAAATCAGGATAAGTAATACGTTGTCTAGTAATATCATAACCTACACGACCAATACGGAATGCCCAACTTTGAGATAAATTGAAAATACCTGCAATATTAATCTCATTGGTAGTAAAGGCAGTAGTATCTTTTCCATTGGCAAAATATTTACTCATAGAAAGGTTATAATTAATGGATAGACTTTGTAAGAACTCTTTTTTAGGCGCACTGCGTTTTTGTTGTTCTGTAAGTTCGAGCTGATTTTTTCGCTTTTCTTTAGAAGTAAACCAAGTACGCAAATCATTACCTGTGAATGTAGAAGAAACGTTAATTCTATTACTCGTAAGGCGCAATAAACGTTTATTGGCAGCCCATTCTGTAATATTTACACGTTGATTGGTTTCTATATCAGCTGTATAAGGATCAAAAGTAGCAGCCCATTGCACATTAATCTTTTTCAAGATAATGGTATTGGCTCCCATATTGACTGTAGACCAACGGAAAGAATCTACCGCCATATTATAATCACCATTAATAGTCCAGTTATTAATTAGAACAATATTTTGATATTTTTCTCCAGTTGTATCTACTGTACTTTTTCGCCATTTGCCTTCTACACGACCAGATAAACCATAAGTCAATAAAGAAGATTTCCCTCCGCTTGGAGCATAAGTAAAACGACTATATTTATTATAACGATCTGGATAACGCGTATCCGTTTGTATATTATTATAATAACCCCAGAAGTCGTCTTGATAGTCAGGTCGCCATTTGAAACCAACATCTGGTCTAAATAAAGCCATCATTCTATGTAAACGACCTATAGAGAAATTATTGAAAGCAAAAATTTGTGTATTTGCACTAATACCAGCACTCAAATCTCTAACTGCATAAAAACCTTTATTTTCTTCAGTAATAACTTGTCCAAATAAAGTATCTCTACGTATGCCTGTAGTATCACCTTGGCTACCAATAATAGGGGTTTCATTTACAACTAAATTCGGGTCGAATCTTCTATCCAATGATTTGAAAAACCAATATTCTGAATATTGAATATTTGGTTGAATATTAATCAACTTGAATAGCTTAAAGTTCATGGTTACAGTAGGTTTATGTACTACTTGATATTCCATAGTATCGATGAATTTTTGTAAACCATTAGGTGCAAATAATACAGAATCTACTATACTACCACGATTTTGGAAATTCATATTATAACCTACAGCTACATTTTCATACCAACGAGGCAAACCTACAGCTTTTTTGCGCTTGAAAGGGAAAATTTGATTCATACGCAAATCAACTTTAGGCGCAGTAATAGTCATAATACGCGTTTGTACACTTTGTGTATGCGAAGCGCTAAGCGCTAAAGTAAAAGGTGTACCTACAAAACGCTTAGTATAAGATATATTCGAGTTGAATTGTCCTTGCAAAACTTGGCTAGCAGCATTGGTTGTATTTCTATAGAAGTCTGAAGTACCAAAATTTACACTAGCATTAAAACTTTGTGAAGGATGCGCTTTATTATCTTGAGTATATTCCCAACGTACATTAAAATCTTGTCGAATTTCATCATTAGGAATAGCATCAAATTTCAAACGGCTATAACCTAAAGCAAAACTCCCTTTATATTTATATTTTTTATTATAATTGGCTACTGCATTGAGACGGAAAGAACCACGCATATATAAATCCGTAGTTAAAGCCAAATCAACATAATCACTTAAAGCCCAATAATAACCTACACCACGAATACCAGGACCAAAAGCCTGAGAAAATTCTAAATTCGTAGAAAAAATAAAACCTGAACGTTGGTCTGGTTTCTTTTTCATAGGAAAAAAGGCAAATGGTAGAATAATTGGAGTTGGTAAGCCCATAATCTCTAAATAAGAAGGACCTAAAACAGCTACCTTATTGGGTACAATTTTAGCTTTTGTAGTACGTATACCAAAGTGCGCATGACGACGATCACAAGTGGTGAATAAACAATTCTCACTATATAAAGTAGTTTCATCTTCGCCTTCTGATTTATTACTGACGAATTTTGTCGACTCACTTACAAAATAACCATCCAATTGCTTAGTAGTCGTTTCATATACTTTACCCTTGCCACTTTTAAAATTGTAAACGATTTTTGTACTTTCAAATTCTTGTGTACCATCTTTAAATTTAGGTCTGCCTCTTTCTCTCCCCGAAGAATCTATAAAGCCTTCTGCTGTAGCAGTGCTATTAGCCATATCTAAAATAATATAAGCAGCATCTATATTATAAGTGCCATAAGTAACTTTGGCATCGCCATACAAGAATACTTTTTTATTCACTAAATCATAAATCATAGAATCTTTAGCCGAATAATTCACTGGCGACTGTAATGAATCTTTAGAAAAAACGGCACTTTGTACCAATGCAGTATCTTTCTCTATAAGGGTAGAATCTACTATAGTACTATCATTTACTATAGCATTGACTAAAGTAGAATCTTGGCTTGTACTATCTTTTACTATAGATTTATCGCCACCCATTTTATCTGTTTTACTAATAGTTCTTATAGAATCATTAGTTATACTATCTAGGGCAACAACTGTACTATCTACAGTATTATTTTTTTCTTTTTGGGAAAGGGAGTTTTGCAGTTTTTTTTCTGCTTTTTGCGCTTTCCTAAAGCTTTTCGCTTGTGGCGTATTATAAGGATACCTACAAGAGCTGTATAAAACAGCTACCAAACACAATAGGCATATAAAGGTTATTTTTTGGTATAGATTAGACATATATGTAGCTTAATATCGAGCATCTAGATATGATTTTTAGCAAAAATACATAATTTATAATTATTATAACGTCAAAACCATATAAACAACAAAAGGTTTTATTTTGATTAGTACTTCTCAATAAAAGGGCATTAAAAAAAGCTACTTCCTTCCAAAAGAAGAAAGTAGCTTAATATATGACTAGAGAAATTAATCAAGTTTAACCTAAATCGGCAGAAGAGAATTGTTTTAAGAAACGTACATTGTTTTGGAAAAGTAAACGAATATCGTCTATTTGATATTTCAACATAGCAATACGCTCTACACCTAAACCAAAGGCGAAACCTGTATATTTTGTGCTATCAATACCACAGTTTTCTAAAACTACTGGGTCTACCATACCACAACCTAAAATTTCTAACCAACCTGTACCTTTCGTAATACGATAATCTGCTTCACTATTCAATCCCCAATAAACATCTACTTCAGCGCTAGGCTCAGTAAATGGGAAATATGACGGACGCATACGAATTTCTGTAGCACCAAACATTTCTTTAGCAAAGAAAAGAATAGTTTGCTTTAAGTCTGCAAAACTTACATTTTCTGCTATATACAAACCTTCCACTTGATGGAATTGGCAATGTGCACGTGCAGAAATAGTTTCATTACGATATACACGACCTGGTGCTAAGATACGAATAGGAGGTTGTTGTTTCTCCATAGTGCGAATCTGAATAGAAGAAGTGTGTGTACGTAATAATTTTGCTGGATCGTTCAATAAGTAGAACGTATCTTGCATATCACGAGCAGGGTGATCTGCTGGCGTACCTAAAGCAGTGAAGTTGTGCCAATCGTCTTCGATTTCACGCTCTTCTACTACTGTGAAACCAATGCGTTCGAAAATGCTAATCATTTCGTTCATGACAATAGAAATAGGATGACGAGATCCTAATTCTGTTGCAGCTGGCATAGCGGTTACATCTATATTGCCTACAGAGGCTTTCGCCATTGATTTTTGCAAGTCTTCTTGTAAACTATCAAATTTAGCTTGTGCGGCTTGCATAGCGGCATTGAGTTGCTGACCAAAATCTTTACGTCTTTCAGGTGCAATTTCCTTAATCATTGGAGATAAAGCCTTAAATACGTTTTTACTACCTAAGTATTTAATGCGGAATTGCTCCAAAGCTTGTAAATCTTGTGGTGCTTCAGCTGCTATATCTTGCAATAATTGCTCGATTTGACCGAAAATATCTGCTCCCATAAATGTTTATTGCGTCTTGTGCGCCTATATTTATATAATCTAATAATTAAAGTCCATTCGTTCTTACGATAAGCTCAGAAAGATCTAAGACCATAATGTTATCTTGTTGTTCTCTTTCTTTGATACCGTCTTGCAACATGGTAATACAGAATGGGCAATTGGCTGCTACTATAGCAGCACCACTTTCCAATACATCATCTGTACGCTCTGTATTAATACGTTTATTTTTCTTCAAACCTTCTTCAAAATAAGGTTCATCTTCTTTAAACATTTGTGCACCACCTGCACCACAGCATAAGCCATTAGCGCGGCTGCGTTTGAGTTCTACCAAATCAGCATCTAATTGATTGAGTACTTCACGAGGTGCTGTATAAATATCATTAGCACGACCTAAATAGCAAGAATCGTGATAAGTAATTTTTTTACCTTTGAATTCGCCGCCTTCTACTTTTAATTTACCTTCTTTAATGAGTTGGTCAATTAATTGTGTATGGTGGATAACTTCATAATTGCCACCTAAAGCAGGATATTCATTTTTAATGGTGTTGAAACAGTGTGGACAAGCTGTAACAATTTTCTTTACTTCATACATGTTCAAAGTCATAATAGCCTGTTGAGCTTGCATTTGGAAAGTAAATTCATTACCAGCTCTACGTGCTGGATCGCCTGTGCAGCTTTCTTCAGTACCTAAAACAGCAAATTTTACGCCTGCTGCATTTAAGATTTTGCAAAGTGCTACTGTTACTCGTTGAGCGCGTTGGTCAAAACTACCAGCACAACCAACCCAAAATAAAATTTCTGGTGTTTCGCCTTGTGCCTGCAATTCTGCCATAATCGGCACGCGGAAAGGTTGTTTATCAGCCATATTATGAATTAGTATAATCTAAAATAAAATTGAATGTAATTGATGTCTATTATATACGTTAATTTGCAAAAATAGCGATTTATTTTGATGTTAGGGCTATTTTTGATTTTTTTTTGGTGTTTCCTTTTCGCTTTAATTTTTGGGAAAGGGAATATGGTGCTTGCGCTTGTAATTTCTTATGGGAATAAATCCATATTTTTTAAATTTAAATCGGTTTTTGAGCTATATTTGTGTTACATTTCAAAAGGAATTGCGTATTGTATAGGGCTTTTTTAAAAACAAATGCCATAGTCCCTTTCCCAAAAAAGAATAATACTTAAAACTTTATTTTAATTTTAAATATATTATGAGTAGAGCTTCTCATGTATGGCGCTTTTCTACAGTAGGCGGCGTAGACAGAGTAAATTTAGACAGAGGTGCTGATTTAGTCAATTTAGATACATTAGACCAAAAACTTTGGACAGCATTGAGTTGTCCTGTAGATGGCTTAGAAATAGACCCTAAGACATTAAAATTGATAGACAAGGATAATGATAATAAATTGCGTGTACCAGATATTTTGGAAGCCGTACGTTGGATTACCAAAATGGTTAATAATGCAGATGAATTGGTAGAGCGTAGAAAATGTATGCCTTTATCTTCTATTAATCAATCGCATGCAGAAGGTCAAGTTTTATATGCTTCAGCCAAACAAATTATTAAGTATTTGGGCAAAGATGAAGCAGAAGGTTTGACGATTAATGATACTTCAGATATTAAAGCAATATTTTCTGGCACGGCTTTCAATGGTGATGGCGTTATTACTACTGTTTCTACAGATGATGTTGCATTACAAGCTATTATAGGCAATATTATTTCTACTATAGGTTCTGTTGTAGATCGTAGTGGTATTGATGGTGTATCGGAAAATGAAATTCAGGATTTCTTTGCAGAAGCAGCCGCTTATGTAGCTTGGAAAGAAGCTGGAAATACAGATGCAGAAAATGTTTTTCCTTTTGGCGATAATACAGCAAAAGCTTATGCTTTGTATTTGACTATTAAAGATAAAGTAGATGATTATTTCTTGCGTTGTCGTTTGGCTGCTTTTGATAGTGAAAGTGTAGTAACGCTCAATACTTTAGAGGAGCGTATTAAAGCCATTAGCGCTAAAAATATTACGCAATCAGAGGCTTATCAAGAAATTAAGAATTTCCCTATAGCCAAAATACAGCCAAATCAAGCTTTACCTTTAAAAGCAGTGAATCCTGCTTGGGCTGCTCCTATAGCAGAATTGAAAGCTTTGTTGGAAACTATTCAGCCTGCTCCTGTGAATGAATTATCAGAAGAAACTTGGCGTAGTTTAGAAGCTAAGTTCAGTGCTTATAAATCTTGGAATGATAGTAAATCAGGTGCTAGAGTAGAGGGTATAGGTTTTGACCAATTAAAAAATTTATTAGCCTCTAATACACAAGAGGCTTTATTGGATTTGGTAAGGAAGGATAATGAATTGGCGCAAGAAGCTAGTAATATTATCTCTGTAGATAAATTAGTACGTTTATATTGTGAGATCTATACTATTCTTTCCAATTTTGTTACTTTCTCGGATTTCTATTCGCCTGATATTCATGCTATATTCCAAGCTGGTACTTTATATTTCGACCAACGTGCTTGCGAATTATGTATAAAAGTGACAGATATTGCTAAGCATAGTGCTATGGCAGTATCTAGTGGTATGTGTTTAGTTTATTTGGACTGTACCAATAAAGCTAAAGATAAAAAAATGTCTATAGTAGCTGCGCTTACAGATGGCGATGTAGATAATTTAGTAGTAGGTAGAAATGCTATTTTCTACGATAATACTGGTGTGGATTGGGATGCTACTATTGTAAAAATAATAGATAATCCTATTTCTATTCGTCAAGCTTTTTGGTCGCCTTATCGCAAAATAGCTAATTTAGTAGCTACTCAAATTGAGAAGATTGCTGCTTCACAAGAAGAAAAAGTAACTACAGCTACTACAGCAAGTATTACAGAAGTATCTGCTAAAGCTGATACTGCTTTAGCTCAATCTGTAAAAACTCCTTCTGCTACTACTGCAACAACAACAGCAACACCAACAACTGCACCAGCTACAGCTACGCCAGCAGCAGCAGAAGCGGCCAAACCACCATTCGATATTGCTAAATTTGCGGGTATTTTTGCTGCAATGGGTTTAGCAATTACAGCTATTGGTACTATGTTTAAAGATATAGTAGCTAGTGTATTGGCTTTATCTTGGTGGCAAATCCCTTTGGCGCTTTTAGGTTTAATGTTAGTGCTTTCTGGTCCTTCTATGTTTTTGGCTTGGATGAAATTGCGTAAACGTAATCTTGCCCCAATTTTAGACGCCAATGGCTGGGCAATTAATGCTAAAGCAACTATCAATATTCGTTTCGGTAGTACATTAACACATTTAGCACAAAAGCCAACCAATATTGCTTTAAACTTAAATGATCCATTCAAAGACCCTAAAAATCCTTGGATTCCTATTGCTATCATTACAGCTTTAGTTTTTGTAGTTGCTTTTATACTTTTCAAATTTGGTGTTTTCAATGGTTTAATTGATTCAGTTTGGAATCAGACTACAAAAACAGAACAAGTAGCACCTAGTACAACAATACCAACTACAGAAACACCAAACAACTAAAAAGTTAATTCTATACCTTTTATAGAATATTTTATATACCATTACCCTAATATGTTGTATTATTGCATACATATTAGGGTTTTTTATCCCTTATCATTTATAGAAAAGTTAAATCTCTATTTTTCGCTGTCAAAAAAATTTGTTTCTAAATTAGAAAATATTAATTTTGCGAGTTAAACAGAGAAACTCCACATAATAACATATCAATATACAGCATATCAACATGGCTAAATCCAAAATTGTCAATAACGCTACAGTAGAAGAGCGTCTAACAGCGTTGTTTGAGTTGCAAAAAGTAGACTCTCAGATTGATGATGTACATAAACTTAAAGGCGAATTACCTGAAGAAGTACAAGCATTAACTGACGAAATTGCGCAGATTGATGAACGTATAGAACGTATCAAAGCTGATATCAAAGAACAAGAACTCAAAGTAGCTAAATCTAATGCTGAAATTGGTGAGGCTCAAACGTTGATTCAGCGTTACGAAGGACAACAAAATAATATCAAAAATAATCGTGAATACGAGTCTATAATGAACCAAATTGAATTACAGAAATTGGAAATTCAATTATTGGAAAAACGTATTCGTGACACACGTACTCAAATCGCTACTAAAGACCAAACTTTAGAGGTTTCAGTAAAAAAACGTGAAGCTAAAGTTAAAGAACTTGATGCTAAACGCGAAGAATTGAAAAAAATCATCGTTAAAACTGAAAAAGACGAAAAATCGCTTCAAAAGCAAAGAGAAAAAGCACGTAAAGCTATCGATGAGCGTATGTTATTATACTACGATCGCCTTCGTGAATTCTACAAACAAGATGGTTTGGCTGTAGTTTCTTTAGCGCGCACAGCTTGTGAAGGTTGTTTCAACCAAATACCACCACAAGTACAAGTTGAAGTGCGTCACCGCAAACGCATTATTAATTGCGAACACTGTGGTCGTATATTACTTGATCGTGGTTTAGCTTACGGCGAGGCTACTGCTGGTGAAGAAGAAGAATTCGGTACATTCCGTGATTTCCCTGAAGTAACAACTAGCGATTGGGACGAATAGTCCATAGCAAATCATACACTATATATATAGTATATAAATAATAAAAGCAGATAAGTGCACTTTCTTTAGGCATTTATCTGCTTTTTCTTTGCTTTAAAATATTTTTTGTAAAGGGACTATGGTTTTTAGTTGTTCAAAAGTTTCCTTTCTCTCGAAATCGAATACTAACATATAACCACCACCGCCTGCGCCACATATTTTAAATATATAGCTTTTATCCCGCAAAGCATTTTCCCAATCAGCTTTACAAGGCTTCGGAATCAAAAAATCAAAATACTGCCATTGCCAAAGTGATAAATTATAGAGCTTTTCCTGCAAGGCTTTTTTATCTCCTTTCAAAAAAGCAGCAATGCAAGCATCATTATAATTTTTATAATCGTATAAGGCTTTGGCAAAATCCTCATTTTGGCTTTTCTCCAAATACTGTGCAATTAAAGGCGTACTATTTCTAGCTAGTTTAGTATCTAACAAATAAATATCAAAATCGCCTTTTATATAGTGTTCAATTGGCTTTGGAATGTTGTCTTCTACCAAAATACAACTATTAGTATAAGAAACTATAGGATCTAAGCCTGATGATTTTCCATGAAAGCAACATTCTATACTAGCCAAATGAGCTTTTACTATACTTAAATCCGAATCCTTTTCAAAATAAGTATCGTATATAGCTGCGCTAATAGCTCCAGAGCTACCTAAACCATATCCTTGAGGAATATTTGAACTTATCCAAAATCCTTTATCTAAATCTGCTTTTAGTTTTTTACAATTACACAAAAGCGATAGAGTAGGGTGTTCAAGTATATAGCTATATAATTGGTATAAACTTTGGCGTGACTTTTCTGAATCTACACTATATATATTATAGTGTGACCATTGCGCACTAAAAGCGTTCAGCGGTAAAGCCAATCCATTACCACCATTTATAATAGCGTATTCGCCAAAGAGTAGAAGTTTACTAGAATAAGTACGCATATAATAATATATATATAGTAATTGGTATTTTGGGCGAGCCTCTTCGAGTCGGGCTATACGCTCCAGCGCGCCGTAGGCGCGCGTCCGCTGCTATCCCTCTCGCCAAAATGCCCCTTAAAAGGGCATTTTACAAGGCAAAAACTATAAAAATACATCTTTTTTTGAAAAAACCTAAAAAAATATAGGCAAA
>X137_Gaur__coassemble_96_pt1 | contig 27150 bp, 15 predicted proteins | sample X137_Gaur__metabat2_high_PE_006 | metagenome-assembled genome bin X137_Gaur | reverse complement strand
TACCAGATGTTCCACCTGATATAGTTATATCATATTCTGGTTGTAAGCTAATATTTATATCATCAATCAACCAGAAATAAGCATCACCATAAAACGTAAAACGTATTTTACATTGGCTCAAATCTGTTGCTCCTGAAGTAATATGAGCAACTGAAAGCGTAACAAGACCATTATAATCATCATTAGTTTGTATTCCTAATTCTGTTTTTAGATTGATACTACTCCAATTATTACCATTATCAATGGAAAAAGATAATACAATAGAGTCACTTATAAATTCATAAATAGAAGTATAAAAATTTATATTTAGATTGATATTTTCATAACCTGCTAAACTAAATGTATTAGAAGTTAATTGTGCAGATTGTGGAGAGATGGAATATTCACTATAGTAATAATCTGAATCAAAAAATGCTATACCATCAGCATATGAAGGCGATGCTAAATCAAAAAACTCACCTTGAATACGACTAATATAAGTAGAATTTGTATTGGTAGAAGATTGCCAAGTTACAAGCCCAGTGGGGGTATTAGTAAAACCTGTAGATGTCCAACCATGAATTTGATTGCTAGTGGTAGATAAACCCATAAAACGACCAATAGAGTCTGAGCTAGGATTTGAAGAGCCTGCACCCCAAATAATTTGAGCCTGCACACTAGTGTTAATAAAAGCAGTCATAATAAGGCTAAAAATACCTTTTGTTAGTAGTTGTTTTAACATAGTAAACTATTAATAATAATATATAAAGTGAATTAAATAAAAAAGAATTGTCTAATCTATTCATAGATCCCATATAATATATAATAATTATTTATATTATTTGTATTTTTTTTATAAAATATAAAATGCCATACTCCCTTTCTCAAAAAATAACATTATTTATTTACATGATTTAGTCTTTTTTGAGAAAGGGAGTATGGCATTTGTTTTTTATTAAAGTCAGTATAGGGTTAAAAAAAACTGCCAAGCAGATATAAAATCTACTTGACAGTATTATAATATTTTAAACTAAATTTAAAAGTTTAGAACTTCTAATTATTGTTTAACGAATTTTTCTGTAGAAATACCTTTGTCAGATTTCACAGTAATAGTGTAAACACCAGCAGCTAAATCAGCAACGTTGAAAGTTACTGTTTCATTTTGAACATTAGCTGTAGCATTCATACGCACAACACGACCTGCAATATCAGTAATAATATATTGTACATCGCTAGCTTTTTCTAAATCAACTGATACGTTTAATACATCAGCAGTTGGGTTAGGGAATAAGCTTAAGTTGTTTACGTTTTCTGTTTTATCTACAGCAATAGTAGCATCAGCCAAGTTTAATACTAAAGAAGGCATAGTAGAAGGACCGAAGCCATTGCCATACCAAGTAGTATTAGGTGTACCAGTACCTACTTTTTCTGTAATAGATAAAACGCTAGGCATTGCTTCCATGAAAGCCATGTTGAAACCATATTCTAAACCTGTTTCAGCACCTACACTGAAAGCTCTAGATAAGTTAGTGCCATTCGTATTAACAGAAAGACCGTTGTTATTATCTTGGATAACAGTTACAAGATAAATAGTTTCGTTTTCTAATTTTAAAGCTTCTTCTGTAACTACGTCTAAAATTGTAGCTGTAGCTGTTTGTCTTCCTGTAGTTGTAGCAGAAACGTTAGTTGTACCAAGACCAACTAATAATAATTGACCGCTTGTTAATGGATCAGTATCTAAAGTTCCTGTATTAGGGTTTGCAGTATATTTGTAAACACGAACTGCAAGAGAACCTGTAGTGAAACCAGGTGCTGTAGTTGTAGCAGATGGAGCAGATACTGCAAATGAAACTGACTCTAAAGCTGTTTGAGCACCATTAGGGAAGTAGAACATTGAACCCCATTCGAATTTAGTAACAGCAGTAGTTGCATCAGCAAGACCTGCAGGATTGTAAGAAACGCGAGATATAGGAGCAAGATTTGCATCAAGATTTACTTTAGAGTAAACAGTGTTTGCTGGTGTAACTGCAAAGTATTGTACATAAGTATCTTGTGCCGAGCTACCGTCAGTGCCATCATGTTTCACTTCATAAGTTGCACGATAAGAACCTTCTGCTGTTGGCATCCAAGGATTTGCTACATCTGCTAAATATTCAGCAGCATAAACACGACCATTAGCAGGGATAATAGTATCGAATGGTAATGTTTGAGTAGATTCTAAAATCCAATCACCATTAGCATCTTCTTTTTCAATTGTTAAATCGAAACGAGGATTTAAAGCAACAGGAATATCTAAAGCACCTTGGTTGAATGCACGTACACCCATCACGAATTCATTCTCAGATAATTGATTGAATGGAACGTAGATAGAGTTAGATACACGTGCTGTAGTGAAATAGTCAGAAATTAAAGTGCCATCTGTTTGACCAGAAATAGTAATATCATAATCAGGTAATACACCAATGCTTACATCATCAATTGCCCAAAAGTAAGAGTCACCGTTGAAAGTGAAACGAACTTTACATTGGCTTAAGTCTGTAACTGTATTTGTATAAGCAGAAATATTAACTGCTACTTCACCATTATAACTTTCATTTACACCAACATTTAAATGTGTAAGTAAGTCAATGTGATTCCATGTAGCACCATTATCTGTTGAAATCGCTACAGATAATGTATCACTTTGGAATTCATAGATAGAAGTATGGAATTTTAAAACTAAAGGTGTATTCTCATAACCTGCTAAACTAAAAGTACCTGATGTTAATTGAGCATGTTGAGGAAAAATATTATAAGTGCTATAGTATGAATCAGAATTGAAAAATGCCATACCATCAGCAGCAGAAGGAGATACTAAATCATAATCAGTACCTTGAAAGTCTGCATAAGAAGAGTTTGTATTTGTTGTAGATTCCCAGTTTGCAACACCACCAGGGATAGTTGTAAAACCTGTAGCTGTCCAGCCATGAATTTGGTTTGCACTAGTAGATAAACCCATAAAACGACCAATAGAGTCTAAACTAGCATCTGGAGCGCCTGCACCCCAAATAGTTTGAGCTTGAGCAGCTGTAGCAGTGCCCATGAATAAAGCTGCTGCTGCTAACCAAGCACCGCATCTTTTGTTGAAATTACGCATATATTAAAAATATTTTAAATATTTATATTTTATATATTATAATAAACTGATAACATATCTGTTTATTTTTATATAAAATAAAATATAATTAAAAGAAGAAGGCGAAAATATATATTATGTAAAATAAAATATTACAATTATTATAAGCAGTTTAAATTATGTACAACTCAAAGTTACAATTATTTAATAAAAATGCAAATTAAAAATAAAAAAATAAAAACTCAATAAGTTATTAAGATTTATTTAACCATTCATTAATCAGTTGTTGCTTGTCTACAGCCACCACACCAATTTTTTCGCATACTTGTCCGCCAGCTAAATTTGCCAATTGAGCTGCTTCTGTTATAGGCATATTGGCAGCCATAGCCAACGTAAGTGTACTAATTACAGTATCTCCTGCTCCACAAACATCTGCTACAGCACGTGCTCTCGTAGGCACATGTACAGCTTTATTATCTTTATCAAAAACATACATACCTTGTGCACCTAGCGTAATGCATAAATAAGGTAATTGAAGTTTTGATTTTAATTCTAAGCCAATTTTATTTAAAAGCTCAAAATCTATATAACTTTCAGAAAGCGATAAACCAAAAGCATCGCCCATTTCTCTCAAGTTAGGTTTGAAAAGGGTAGTACCTGTATATGCTTCCAAATTATTCTTTTTGGGGTCTACAACAGTCGCTACATTATTTTCTTTACAGAAAGAAACTACAGCTTTAATTAAATTAGCTGTTAATACGCCTTTATTATAATCTTGTAAAACAACAGCTGCAATATCCCCTTTCTCAATTAAAGCTTTCAAACTAGCAAAAACCTTATCTTCTATAGCTTGCGCCAAAGGTTTACTGCTTTCTTTATCATGTCTTAAAAGTTGTTGATGTTTTGCTAAAAATCTAGTTTTAATAGTGGTGGGTCTAGATTCATCAATAATCAAATATTCATCGCTAATATTTTCTGCTTTCAAAAGATAGGCTAATTCTCTGCCAGCCATATCATTGCCTATTGCAGTTAGAAGAATTGGCGTAGCACCCAATGCTTTAATATTCCAAGCTACATTAGCAGCTCCGCCCAAACGATAAGTTTCACTTTCATGTAAAAGCACCAAAACCGCTGCTTCTGGCGAAACTCTATCAGCACGACCAAAAATATAATGGTCTAATATAACATCACCTAAGATTATAACCTTTTTATTATTGAATTCTTCTAACATGATGAGCAATATAATATTTTAAAAATAAGGTCACATAAATAATAAAGCCTCTCCTAAATCAGAAGAGGCTCAAATAAAATATATTTTTAGTCGAATTTGTTTAAAATTCTATAGAAAACTAGGTATTAAAGTAAATTCTTATACAAAATTTAATTTTAACCCTTAGTTTATGCTTCTGCTAATACTTCAGCGGTAAATTTTCCGTTTTCGTAAATTTTTACTCCGTCTGCATAAATTGCGCCATTGTTTTTCATGTTGGCAATCATGTCCCAATGAATATTAGAATGGTTTTTGCCGCCAGTTTGCAAATAAGTTTCGCCTACTGCCAAATGCACTGTACCGCCTATTTTTTCATCAAAAAGAATATTTTTTACGGCTGTTTGAATATTATAATTGCAACCTATAGCTACTTCGCCAAAACGACGAGCACCTTCAATAGCAAAAACTTTATCCAAAAGTTCTTTTCCTTCAATAGCATCCCATTTATAAACTGCTCCATCTTTTACCCAAAGTGTAATGCCTTGTACCGTATGTCCTTGAAAAATACTAGGGAAATCAAAATGAATATGTCCATTTACTTGATCCTCTACAGGCGAAGAAAATACTTCTCCTGAAGGCATATTTGTTTTGCCATCAGAATTCATCCATTTTCTACCTGCTACAGAAAAAGTTAAATCAGTTTTGTCATTTACATAGCGCATGGTTTTTACTTTATCCAAATACGCCACTACTTTTGCCTGAAATGCACTAATTTCTTGCCAATGTTTAATGGGGTCTTCTGTTTTCAAAAAACAAGCATGCATAATAAGGTCTGTATATTCCTCTAAAGTCATGCCAGCATGTTTAGCATTCGTTTCAGTAGGATATTCACACAAATTTCTACGCAAAGCTAAGGTAGCTGTACGTTCAGAATAAGCCTTTCTATAAGGAGCTAAAGCGGCACGTTGTGCTACAATTTGTTCTGCTGTTGGGGATATTTTTTCTTCAGCATATGGCGCACGCACATAAATATAAGCTTCAAATTCTTGCATAGCTTGTGCATACAAAGGATGTACTTGAGCTGCTTGTTCAGCATTACCTAATTCATATAATAAATTAGTCTGATTTTCCATGCTCAAAAGCGTATAAGGATGTCCACCTGCACGTAAAGTTTCTGCATAAATTTCACGTACTAAAGGCTCTGCCAATGTAGTACTTTCTATTAATAAACGCTCTCCTGGCTTAATGCCTACAGAATAATGTACAAGAAGATAAGCATATTTTTTCAATTGAGCCTCTGTCATAATTAATCGGCTTTAGTATTTTCTATTTAAATTTTTTTTTTGGAAAGGGAGTATGGTATTTGTTTTTAAAAAGTGTTTTTCTTTTTTCTTCTATAAACATAAACCATCCCGAATATACTTAAAACAGTAAAAGGTGCAATAAGATTAATGGCTTGCCACTGGAAAGCTTCATTTCTTGCTCTTTCTTGGTCTAAAGGACGCAATTTAATATCTTTATTGCGAGTAGCCAACAAACCTTGATTCCCTAATAAATATTCAATACAATTCATAATAAAATCTTTATTACCATATTGATAACCTTCATATTTATTAAAGCCTAATTCTAAGTCTTTGATTTTATTGCCATTATTATCGCTCAAAATATCATTGCGCAAAATATCACCATCACTAATCACAATCATTTTTGTTTCTTTTCCTTCAAAAATAATTGGACGCCCAGCATCTTTAAATTTTTGCTCCATTTCTGGAGAAATTCTATTTTTAAAATAAGATTCAAAACTCCCTTCCAATAAAACAGCTATATTTTGATAACCTTTATTAGGTGGAAAAGCATCTTGAGTAATGTTTTCCTTAGTCATATTAATATTCAAATTAATAGGCGGGAATTGTACTTTACTATAACGAGAAGAACGTAAAAGTGGCGTTTTTTTAATATTTGCTCTTGTCTTTACTGTATCTATACTACTCGGAAAACGAGTGTCTATATAATCTAAGTTTTTAGTAATAGGGTGGTCTATGCTACTACCTTGTTCTCTTTCAGTTGGTAAAGAATAAGGATAAGCACGAGGATGATACAACCAAGGTAATAATTGATATTGCGGCTGCCCATTCATTTGACCTACCTCTACAGGAATAGTACTAGATTCTAAATCAGAAATTAAATTGGCATTTACACGTACACCATAATGAAATAATTGACTGCCAAAATCTAAGCCTCTTTCCATAGGTACATGTTGTCCGGTTGCTCCTAAAGCATTCAAATCAGCATTCAACATATCTACAGCCCAAATTACTTTGCCGCCATTCATAATATATTGGTCAATCATAAATTGATGTTGTTCGCCCAATGGTTGCAATGGTTTAGCAATGATAACAAGATCTATAAGTGGGTCTATATTGAATGTTTCGCTCAAATTTAAACGACCAATATCATAATGTTCAAATAAAGCCTTTTCTAAACTATTTGTAAAAGGTCTTTCTAACTCTCCATGTCCTGTTAATAAAACAATACGGTCTCTTTTAGTTTTCAAAAGGCTAATAACCGTATGTGTAAATTTATACTCCAATAAATTAATAGAAGCAGAAATAGAATTACTTTGAGTTAAATCCTGATTAATCTGTGCCTTTTCTTCTAAAAGATTTACTACTTTTTCAATAGAACCAATACGAATTACTGCACTAGGAAAAAGAATACGTTGTTCACGAATACCTTTGTTTGTAATCGTTACAGTTACAGGTTTTAAGCCCTTATTTGTCAAACTTTTTAAGTATTGTTGATAACCAGAATCTGTTTTTAAGGAGTCATTTTCCAAATTATCTAAGGGATTGATAAATTTATATTGAATATAACTATTTCTAGCTCTAAACTTTTCTAAAAGTTCGCGAATAGAATTTTGTAAATGTGCAAAAGAAGCAGGTAATTCGCCATCTAAATAAACTTCAATACTTACTGTTTGATCCAATTGGTCTAATAAGTCATAAGTCGCTTGACTCATCGTAAAGCGCTTATCTGACGTTAAATCAATATCCCAGTTCACAAAATTGGCTGCAAAATTAACCACTAGTAAAGTACTAATGACTAAAGCTAATTGGGTGAGAGATTGTACTTTTTTAATTTTCGACATGCTATCTATGTAGATTAAAATTAATTATAGCGATTTTAAGAAAGGCAAAAATAATAAAATTTGTTATGGAACAAGGAAAGGGACAAAAAAATAATCATTCCCCAGTGGAATAAGCACTAAGGAATGATTAAGTAGATTTATAAAATTAAAATTAATTTAAGCATTATTGATTGGTTTGTCCAGGAATACTACTTGGTTTAGTTGTATTATTGGGCATATTGTTTAGCGTTTGATTGGGAGTTGTATTATTATTCGGTCCAATTGGTGTTTGGTTATTACCATCTTTCAACGCATCTATATCACTATTTTCTTTATTAGTATTGGGTGCCATACCCTCATTGCTAGGACCCATTACTTTTTCTTCTTGTATAGTTTGTTTATTGGCATTAGTTTTAATTTCTTGTGATAAACTATTAGTAAGTGTAATACCATGATTATCAAAATTAGAAATATCAATTGCCATTGTACGCCCATCGTGATAGAAAATAGTTACGGAATCGCCAATCATAGTTAAAGGTAATTCATTTGAAACATTAGAAGAGCCAATAAATACTTTATCACTAGGATTGTTGCAGTAAATATAATAGAAAGTATTGCCTCCAATCACATCTGTGGCCAAACGAACTACTCGAGTAGAAATTTTAAATCCATTATCTGTTGAGCTTAAACTCATACTGTTATTAGGAGTATTTCCATTGTATGCTTCTTTATAAGCTCTTACGGCTTCTTTCACATTATTTCCAACACCAACAATAGAATAATCTTCTACAGAAACTAAAGCTACCATTTTTACTAATCCTGCTGCATCTTTTAGGGCGACAACATAAGTAGCAACGCCATTGATATTATATACTACAGGATAAGAAGCTTTATAACCTTTTTCTTGAACTTTACCTTGAGCAGATTCCATGGCAGCTGTTTCTGTAGCACCTGCTTGTTGATACCAATAAGCATCTTTTGTACGAGTATCTACTAAAATAAAACCAACAGTACCTTGATCCCTTCCCACAGAAGTAATTCCTGTATACCAATAAGAACGATTATCATTACCATATACTAAAGAGACTCCTTCAGTTGTAGTTAATTTTCCTTCATTAGAAAGATTAATATAACCATTAATATATTCGCCCCAATCGTTCAGTTGTTTTTTTACTATAGTAGAAGGTTGTATTCTATCCAACCATTTTGGTGCATTATCTATATTATAATGTTGAATCTCACCAGTTTCTGCATCAACAGTGATTACTGCATAAACATCACTGCCAGAAAAACCAATAGTATTTTTATAAAGAGAAATAACCCAATAAGGATTACCATTATCATCTACTTCAAAAGAATAATCTGTTGTTCCAGTAAAGGCATAACCCTTTAAATAAACATAGTTTTCTATATTGCACCAAAAGTAAGCATTAGGCTGATATTTTATAAAAATAGGACTGCCATCTTTTCTATGAGTAACTAATTGTACATCTCTTTCATTAGTGGCAGATACTTTTACATAACCTGGCGTACCTTGTCTTTGATTAAACCATTTGAAAAAACCATCATGTAAAAGTGGCGCTATCCAATAAAGTTGATTTTCTACACTTTGTATAGAAAATTTACCAACATCTACTTGTGAACCTAAAGATGGTTTTTCTCCTAATACTTTATTGCCTAATCTATCCGCTACTTGTTCATCAATAATGCGTACATTTTCTAGCGAAATTGGAGCTAAGTCCTTAGAAAAATCTAAAGCTCCTTTTTCCTCTATAGTGCCAATAAGTTCTTTATAATTATTCGCTCTAAATATAGGTAATGAGGCTATATATGTTATACCTATATGCAAGCCTAAAATAATAACCATTAGCCCTGAAAATTTAAAGAGTAGAGATTGCCTTTTGAAAAAATTAATTTCTAAAAGTAATATACTCCCAAATATTATTAATAATGCAATAGGAAAACTAATGAACCAAATATTTAATACTGGCATGTGTAAATATAAATATACAGGAATGCCTATTAATAAACCAATTGCATAAATGGTGTTTTTCATCTTACGCCAAGGCGAAGATTTTTTAGAAGAGGTATTATTAATGTTTTGGGACTCTTCCACTTTATTATTTTCTTCCATTGAATGAATATTTATAGAAAATGTGTATAAAAATATGCAAAATAATAGCTCTTTTTGAAATATAAGTGTCTAATATTTTCCTTGCAAATATAAGTTAAAATTATTCAAGTATTTGTTTAGACTATTCTTCGAGTGTCTAAAATAGGAAAATCTTAAAAACAAGTTTCTAATTTTTTTTATATCTCACTTGTATTATGTACTTTCGCACTCATATTATATTTCTAGTACGCTTCTCAAAATAAAGCTAAATAAGCTTGTAAATAAGAGTACTTCGTGATATATACGAATAATTTTTTCTTATAGTTTTCAGATAATTTTTATTTTATAAAAGAACTAAAATGCAGTGTCATGCTTTAAGTTCTTGTTTCAAGTTCCAATTCAATTATAATGCTTACTAAAGTAGTTTTAAAACATAATAAAGAGGAAGCTTTACGCCGTTTCCACCCATGGGTATTTTCTGGTGCTATTCATCGTTTCGATGGCAAAAAACCTGTAGATGGTGATTTGGTAGAAGTATTAAGTGCTCAACAAGAATTCTTAGGTGTTGGTCATTACCACGCTGGTAGTATCGCTGTACGTGTTTTGTCTTTCGAACAAACCACTATTAATCAGACCTTTTGGCAGCAACGCTTAAAAAGTGCTTTAGATTTGCGTTTGCGTATGGTAATCAATCCTCAAACTAATGCTTATCGTCTTATTCATGGTGAAGGCGATCGTTGCAGTGGCTTGATTATTGATGTTTATAAAGATGTAGCTGTATTTCAAGCCCATTCGATTGGCATGCATCGTCATAGAGAAGACATTGCTGCGGCTTTACGTCAAGTTTTTCAAGATGCAAATATGCCTTTAGCTGGTATTTACGATAAAAGTTTGAATTCTTTACCTAATCAATATGCCAAATTACATTGCCAAGAAGGTTATATTTGGACAAATGGCGAGCCAACTGAAGATTTCAGACAAGTACTAGAAAATGGTCATTTATTTGAAGTAAACTGGAAAGAAGGACAAAAAACAGGTTTTTTCTTAGATCAACGCGATAATCGTGCACGTTTAGCACAACATTGCCAAGGAAAAACAGTATTAAATACATTCTGTTATTCTGGTGGTTTTAGTATTTATGCGCTCAAAGCGGGTGCTACTAAAGTAGATTCTGTGGATGCTTCGGCAAAAGCTATTGCATTAGTAGATAAAAACGTTGAAATTAACGGCTTTACAGACGGTCGTCACCAATCTCATGTAGCAGATGTAAATACTTATCTTAAAAATGCAGAAACTTATGATATTGTAATTTTAGATCCACCTGCTTATGCTAAGACTTTAGACAAACGTCATCAAGCTGTACAAGGTTACAAACGTCTCAATATTGCAGGGCTCAAAGCTGTAAAACCGGGTGGTTTATTATTTACCTTCTCTTGTTCTCAAGTGGTAGATGTTCATTTATTTTATCAAACTATCGTTGCTGCTGGTATAGAGGCCGGTAGAAATATTCGTGTTTTACATCATTTATCACAAGGTGGTGATCATCCAGTAAATTTATTCCATCCAGAGAGTAGTTATCTTAAAGGATTAATTTTATATGTAGAATAGTCTTCTTTTTTTGAGAAAGGGAGTATGGTATTTTTCTACTAAAGTTTTTTTTTCATAGACAAACACTTAGTGGTAAAACAAGACTATTAAAATATTTTCTGCTATCTTTGCCCCCAATGAATTTTATATTTAAAGACTGAAAAATACTACACTTATAAATTTATGTCTATAACGCTTATTATTATGTTTGTAGCCTATTTAGGGCTGCATATAGGTTTGTCAAAAGTATTTAAGGATAATGGTATTGAGAGTTGGAAAGCTTTTATTCCTGTTTATTCAGAAATACTTTGGTGCCAGTTAGTAGGTCGTCCTACATACTATGCTTATTTATCTTATATTCCTATTTTAGGCTTTTTTATAAAAGCTGGTATGTTAGTGGATTTAGCTCGCAGTTATGGTAAAACAAGTATTTGGCATCATATTGCTATTATTGTTTTCCCTTTTATTTATGTGCCTCTTATGGCTTTTAATAAAGAGAATCAGTTCTTAGTATCAGGCTATACAGATTATCACGATTGGAAAAAAGCTTTACATAAAGCTGCTAAAGAAAAAGACGACTATACTATTAATAAATTGCGTAGAGAAAAACCACATTATGTGAAAAATTCTATTCGTGAATGGTTCGAAGCTATAGTTTTTGCTGTTTTTGCGGCACATTTTATTCGTTTATTATTCTTTGAAGCTTATACTATTCCTACGCCTTCTATGGAAAGCTCTTTTTTAGTAGGCGATTTTCTATTTGTAAGTAAAGCGCATTATGGGATACGTTTACCAATGACGCCTATTTCTTTCCCTCTTTTGCATAATATGTTACCAACAGGGCAAGAATCTTACTCTAAAGCTATAGAATGGCCATATTATCGTTTACCTGGCTTCTCTGATGTAAAATTATATGACCCAGTTGTATTCAATTTTCCTGAAGGCGATAGTGTTTATGGTGGTTATGTTGATTTTAGTGCACAATATCATAATTTAGTGAAAATTGGCGGTAATCGTTCTGTTTTAGCAAAAGATAAACGTTTAGTAGTGCGTCCTGTAGATAAAAGAGACCATTATATTAAACGTTGTTTAGGTATACCAGGTAATAAAGTAGAAATTCGAGAAGGCTTAGTCTATATAGACGACCAATTAGCTGAAGAATTACCGGGCATTCAATATGCTTATAGAGTGTATGCTCAACAAAGATTAGATGTAAAAACTATTGAAGAAAATTATGGGGTTACATTCGATCGTATGCAAACCGCTAAAGGCATTGAAGTAAATCAAAATGTTGCTTATATGTCTCGTGCTAATGCAGAGAAATTGGCCAATTTGGAAGTGGTAGATAGAGTAGAGCGTATTTTACAAAAACCTGGGCATCCAGATAAAAGTATTTTCCCTTATAATGAAGCCATTTTCCCTTGGAATATTGATAACTATGGTCCAATTGTTATTCCTGCTAAAGGTGTAGCTATACCTCTAAATACTGGTAATATTGATTTATATCGTCGTATTATTGCTGCTTATGAAGGCAATACTTTAGAAATTAAAGGTAATGATATTTATATTAATGGTACTATTGCTACAAGTTATACACCTAAAATGGATTATTATTGGATGATGGGCGATAATAGAAATCAATCTGCTGATTCTCGTTCTTGGGGGTTTGTACCTGAAGACCATATAGTAGGTAAACCTTTATTTATTGCTTTCTCTACACGTGATGCTGCTCGTGGTGGTGGTATTCGTATGGATCGTATTTTTAAAGGAGCAAATAGCCAATAATTTTATCCTAGATAATTAAAATATTTAAGCGCTTAGATTTTATACCTAAGCGCTTATATTTTTCAAAAAAAGTGTATCTTAGCTTCGCTATAGGTATAGATTTATATTAAAATTTCTAATATTATGAAATATTTAATTTCTCCTTTCTTTTTATCTTTATTAGTTTTTGGTTTGGCTACAGCTACATCAAATGTTTCTGCCCAAGGCAATAAAACAAAACCTAATAAAACAGTTATTAATGATTGCGAATATACAGTGCTTTCAGGCTTAGCTGAAGTAACTAAAGTAGAGAAAATTGTAGACAAAGAAAATAGTCTCCTTGGTTATGATGAATACGAAGTTTTCTTTGTTTTTACCCCTAAAGATGGTGGTAGCTTGCTCGGTACTTTAAGAGACCAAGAAATTGAATTTTTACTGAATGCTAAAGGCGAAAAAATACATGTAGGTCCTAAATATTTAAAGCAATATCAAGTGCGTAAAGGCACTAAATATGCTATGAAATTTATGCAGGGACCTACTTGTGAAGAAAAATATCGTTGGGCAGATTATGGCGGATTGCCAAATGACTTTTCTGAAGCAGCTGATAAAATTGATGACTATAAACGCAAAAAATTAGAAGAAGGCTTCAAAAACTTAGAAGCTCAACGCGAACCAGAGCTTGAACCTGTGGCTATTGTACCGCCTGCGCCTACTAAAGAAGACTCCGCTAAAATTTTAGCAGATTTGGCAGCCGAACAAAAACGTAAAGAAGATTCTATTGCTGAATATAAAAGAAATTATGCTTTTTATGAGCAAGAGCGCAAGCGTTTAGTGCAAGATAGTTTATTTATGGAAGAGGAAAAACTTCGTAAAGAACAAGAAGCATTAGAGGAGCAAGAGGCTGCTATAACAAAAGTAGAGCCCATTGCATTGCCTAAGCCTAAATCTAAAGACGATAAGAAATCTGAAAAAGAGGATGAGCCTAATAAAAAGCCTAAATCTTCTGGTGGAAAAGATGATGACGATAATATTATAATTGACCCCATCGAAATTGATACAAATAAAGTAGTTGGCGAATTAGATACTGATCGTATTCGTCGTGAAGCCCAAGAAAAAATCGCTCGTGAAATTGAAGCTGAACGCAAAAAACAAGAGCAAATCGAAGCTGAACGCTTAAAGAAAATTGAAGCTGATCGTATGAGAGATTCTATTGCCCAAGCCAAAATTCAAGCAAAAGAACTCAAAAAGATGGAAAAAGACTCTATCAAACGTGCCAAAGAAGAAGCTAAAATGTTGCAAGATTCTTTAGAAAGAGAGGCTGAAAAAGAAAAAATGCGTATTGCTGTTGAAGAACAAATTCGTCGTGCTGAAGAAGAAAAACTCAGAAGACAAATTGAAGAAGAAGTGCGTTTAGAATTATTGCAAAAAGAAGAAGAGCGTAAAGCTAAAGAAGCCGAAGAAAAATTACGTGCTGAACAAGAACGTAAATCAGAAGAAGAGCGAAAACGCTTAGAAGCAGAACGCTTAGCAGCTGAGAAAAAACGCTTAGAAGACGAACTTAAACGTGGCGATTGTGCTTATCAAGAAAAAATCGCTGGTTCTATTCTTATTACTTCTTTAGCTAAAGTAAAAGAAGCTAGCGAAAGTCATTTAGGTTATGCTGAATATGAGGTTAAATTTAAATTTACTCCTGCTAATATTGAAGATATCCCTAAAAAAGATCGCAAATTTTGGGACACTGAACATACTTTTGTAATTGACCCTAGAGGACAAAGTGCAAATCCTAGTGCTGCTTATATTTCTACATATAATGTCTTGAAAAACGCCCGCTTTAATGGCTTTGCAGAAGTTTTACAATCTGGTATTTGCAATGCTGTCATTGTTTATGCACGCGAATTGCCTATAGATCCAGCTAAAACTAGTCTTAAATAATCACTCTAGTTGATTTTAATACATAAAAAAACGCATGCTTATCATTTTTCGATAAGTATGCGTTTTCTTTTTTTCTTTTTTTTGAAAAAGGGAGTATGGTAGGCTTCGCCTTTTTTAATATATTTTTATTTGCTAAAGCATCATTATTGCTTAGTAAAAATCCATTTTATCATTTCACCTAAAGAAGGTTTTTTACCAAACATTAAAATTCCTACTCTATAAATTCTGCCCGCCAACCAAATAAAGAATAAGCAATTCAGAATTAATAAAACTATAGATAAAATGATTTGCCACATAGGTGGATCAAATGCTAATCTCGATACCATAACAATTGGCGAAAATAAAGGAATCATAGAACTTACTACAGCCAAAGTACCATTAGGATTTTGTACAGCAGCCATGCCTATATAAATACCTATAATAATTGGTAAAGAAATAATCAAAGTTAACGATTGTCCTTCGCCCCAATCATCATTCATTGCAGAACCTACAGCAGCAAATAAAGCAGCATAAAGTATATAACCTAATACAAAGAATATTAGAAATAAAGGTAAAATCTGTAAGAAATTAAAAGTACTTAATTCATAACTAATAGTTTGAATTAAATCTTTACTTGCTTCCATATCCATACCTTGAGCAGCCATTTCTTGCGCTTGAGGCGCTAAGTCTATAAATAAACTTACTATAAAATAGAGGAGAGGTGTAGCAATCATCCAAATGAAAAATTGAGTTAAACCTACAGCACCTACACCTATAATTTTACCCAACATTAAAGGGAATGGTTTTACAGAAGAAATAATCACTTCAACAATTCTTGTAGTTTTTTCTTCCATTACAGAACGCATTACCATAGAACCATAAATGAAAACTATCATATAAATAAGCATCATCATAGCCATGCCCAAAAATGTAGCTATATAAATTCTAAAACTAGAACCTTTATCTTCATCGCCAGCCTCTATTTTAATAGATTTTGGTACAAGCTCTATATCTGTCCTTAAATTATTGATGAATTGTTGGTCTAATCCTGCATTTTGAATTTTCAAATCACGCATATGTTGACCAATAGTTGCCTTTACATATTCTAAAGTCGCCATACCAATTTCATCTTCAGAATAATAATCTATGCGTAGATTTTTTACATTTTCTGTTGGTTGTTGTGGTATATGCAATATGGCATTAATTTCCATATCTTTATGTTTGGCTCTAGCTTCTTCCAAATTGACTTTCAATAATTCAAAATGAATATTGGCATTATCTTTTAAAGATTTTCCTTCATTCAATTTTAAAATGTTGTTTTCATCTACTATACCAAAATAAACATTTTCTTGACCAGAAGACATTAAAAGTGCAGAAACAACAATCAATAAAGTAAAACCAATTGGCGTAAGAAAGGTAGCTAAAAGGAAAGTCTTTTTCTTAACGCGTGATAAATACTCCCTTTTTAAAATAAGCAAAAATTTATTCATGATGTTCTCCTCCTTTTACTGTTCTGATGAAAATTTCATTAAATGTTGGTAAAATCTCCTTAAAAGAAGTTACCGTAATATCTGCCATTAAGAAATGCTTTAAAAGCATATTGCTAGGAGTATCTGCATTCAACTGAACCATAAGTGATTCTGGCGATTGTTTGGTTATTTTTTGAATAGGGAGTATGGCAAGAAAATCTCCAGAAAGCTCTGTGCCAAACGGAAAACAAATTTCATAAATATTTTCTTTATATTTTTCTTTTATATCCGTAACCTTGCCTTTCAACACAGATTGACCATCATTGATGAGAACTATATGCTGGCAAATTTGTTCTACTTGTTCCATACGATGTGTAGAGAAAAGTATAGTAGTGCCATTATTGTTCAAATTATAAATTTCGTCTTGAATCAAATTGGCATTTACAGGGTCTAAACCAGAAAAAGGCTCATCTAAAATCAGTAAACTAGGTTGATGAATAACAGTAGAAATAAATTGAATTTTTTGCTGCATACCTTTAGATAAATCCTCAATGGCTTTATGGCGCCAGTCTTGAATATCAAATTTTTCAAACCAAGTGTTTAATTCACTTTTAGCTTTTTTTAGAGGCATGCCGCGCAATTGTGCTAAATAAAGGATTTGTTCTTCGACTTTCATCTTTTTATACAAACCACGTTCTTCGGGCATATAACCTATTTTTTCTACTGCTTTTTCTGTCCAAGCTTTTCCATCGAAAAGGATTTGTCCTGCATCTGGGCGAGTAATACCAGTAATCATACGAATACTAGTTGTTTTGCCTGCTCCATTAGGACCTAAAATACCAAAAATGCTGCCTTTAGGTACTGAAAAAGTAACATCTTTTACAGCTTTATGGCTAGCATAGGATTTTTCTAGATGTTGTAATTCTAATAAAAATTCTGTCATATATAGTTGAAATTTTTTGTAGCTGATATGTAAATTTAAATTTAAATCTAGTATTCACTGCTTTTTTTCGACAAAAGGGCAAAAGCAATCTACAAGCATATTTTAATATAAAAAAATACCGAACTCCCTTTTTCAAAAAAAATAAAAAAAAAGGTATAATTATTAAAATATATTATATGTTTAAAGCCTTGATTTTCAATACTTTATAGCCTAGAAAAATATTGAATTAATTTAGGTTTTTTAGGTTTTTTTGCTTATCTTTGCTAAGTTATTCAAATTTGTTTTTTTTCACATTTTTAATGTACAAATGAATCAGGATCAAAAGATAATTCCTATCAATATAGAGGAAGAAATGCGCTCCGCTTACATAGATTATTCTATGTCTGTGATTGTGTCGCGTGCCTTACCTGATGTACGTGATGGTTTAAAGCCTGTACATCGTCGTGTGCTATATAGTATGTCCGAATTGGGGCTTACATACAATAAATCGCATAAAAAATCTGCTCGTATTGTAGGGGAATGTTTAGGTAAATATCACCCACATGGCGATAGCTCTGTTTATGAAACGATGGTGCGTATGGCACAAAATTGGTCATTACGTTATCCTTTAGTAGACGGACAAGGTAACTTTGGTTCTGTGGATGGCGATGGCGCTGCTGCTATGCGTTATACAGAAGCTCGTTTGGCGCGTATTGCTGGCGAACTATTAAACGATTTAGATAAGGATACAGTAGATTTTAAAGGTAACTTTGATGATTCATTGCAAGAGCCTACTGTAGTGCCTACTAAATTGCCGCATCTTTTGATGAATGGTGCTTCTGGTATTGCTGTAGGTATGGCTACGAATATGTTGCCACACAACCTTACAGAATTAGTAGAAGGTATTAATGCTTTTATTGATACTTTACAAGCTGAAGGTCGTTTCCTTACACCTGATGAATTAATGCAATATATTAAAGCGCCAGATTTCCCAACAGGTGGTACTATTTATGGTACTAATGGCGTTAGAGAGGCTTTCAATACTGGTCGTGGTCGTGTAGTAGTACGTGGTAAGGCTGAAATTGAATCAATGCCAAATAATCGTGAGCAAATCATTGTTACTGAAATTCCTTATCAAGTCAATAAAGCAAATCTTATTATGAAGATTGCTGAAATGGTAAACGATAAGCGTATTGAAGGAATTACAGATATTCGCGACGAAAGTGACCGTAATGGTATGCGCATAGTTTTTGAATTGAAAAAAGATGCTAATGCTCAAGTTGTTTTAAGCAATTTATACAAATATTCTGCTTTACAAACTTCTTATGGCGTGAATAATATTTGCTTGGTAAAAGGTCGTCCACAATTATTGAATTTACAACAATTAATTCAATACTTTGTAGAATTCCGTTTGCAAGTAATTGAGCGTCGTACACGCTTCGAATTGAAAAAAGCACAAGAACGCGCGCATATTATTCAAGGTTTATTAGCGGCTTTAGACAAATTGGATTTAGTAATTAGTACTATTCGTGGTTCTAAAACAGTTGATGATGCTAAAGCTGGTTTGTTAGCTATTGATTTTAGCGCAGATAGCAAAGCTGTAGCAAGTTTCTTAGCACAATATCCATTAGAAGGTAATCAATTGTCTGATGAGCAAGTAAAAGCTATCTTAGAGATGCGTTTACAGCGTCTTACAGGCTTAGAAAGAGATAAACTTCAAGCTGAATTTATGCAGTTAATGGAGCAAATCATGGATTTCCAAGATATTTTGGCACATGAAGCTCGTCGTTATGGTGTTATCAAAATAGAATTGGCAGAAATTTTAGAGAAATATGGCGATGCTCGTCGTACATCTATTACTGCTGCTGAAGGCGAAATATCTTTAGAAGATATGATTGCTGACGAAACAGAAGTGGTTACTATTTCTCACTTAGGATATATCAAACGTACGCCACTTTCAGAATATCGCACACAATCTCGTGGTGGTCGTGGTGCTAAAGCTGCTGAAACTAGAGATGAAGACTTTATTAAGTCTATTTTCATTGCTAATACGCATGATTATTTGTTAGTGTATACACAAACTGGTCGTTGCTATTGGTTGCGCGTATACGAAATTCCTAAAGGCAATAAAAACTCTAAAGGTCGTGCCGTTCGTAACTTACTTAGCATGGGCGAAAATGAGCAAATTTGTGCTTGTTTAGTAATGCGCAGTGCAGATATGAAAAATGCAGAATTCTTAGCGAATCACTATGTTGTATTTGCTACAAAACAAGGTGTAGTTAAGAAAACAACTTTAGAGGCTTATTCTCGTCCTCGTGCTAATGGTATTAATGCCATCAATGTAAGAGAAGATGATGCCCTTTTAGATGTTCAATTGACAGATGGCAACAAACACATTTTATTGGCTTCTAGCGCAGGTAAAGCTATCCGTTTCCATGAAGATGATATTCGTGATATGGGTCGTACAGCTACAGGTGTTCGTGGTATGAATCTCGATAATGACGATGATACTACAGCTGAAACAAGAAATGTAATTGTTGGTATGGTTTGCGTAGATGGCGAAACAGTAGAAACAGCAGAAGGCGAAGAAAATCCTAATGCAGTAACTATTTTAGCTGTATCTGAAAATGGTATGGGTAAACGTACAGATTTAGATGAATATCGTGTTCAATCTCGTGGCGGTAAAGGTTTGAAAACAATTAATGTTACTGAAAAAACTGGTAACTTAATTGCACTTAAAGCGATTACTAATAACGATGATTTAATGATTATCAATAAATCAGGTTTAACTATTCGTATTGAAGCTTCAGAAATTCGTCCTACAGGTCGTGCTACACAAGGCGTTCGCTTGATTAATTTACGTGACAATGATTCTATTGCTGACGTTACTTTAATCAAAGAAGACCAAATCGAAGAAGAAGAAATTGTAGTAGACGAAAATGCACAAAATCTTACTCCAGAAGCTGGCGAAAACACTGCTGAAAACACTGAAAATACAGATTCAACAGAAGCATAATAATACTTAATTTCTTTTTTCTTTTTTTGGGAAAGGGAGTTCGGTTTTGTTTAAAAATAGCAAAGGGTATATATGAATTTTCATATATACCCTTTGTTTTTTCTAGGTCTTTATAAAGAACGAATATAAGCGATTAATTTGCTATAACGAGGATCCATATTTAATAAGGTTTCATTACCAACAATAATGAGATGTTGTCTAGCTCTCGTTAAAGCTACATTCAATTTTCTATCAATTTCGCCTGTATCGTCTAAAGAAACTAATGTTTCTAATTGTCTTACATTATTCAAGCAAAGCGATAGAATAATAATATCTCTTGCCCCCCCTTGATAACGTTCAACAGTATCTATAGTATAAAAATCTGTATCCTTTTCATTAGCTTCATTTAAAGCATGTTTTATTTGGGCAATTTGTGCACGATAAGGCGTAATAACACCTAAAGAATTTTCATGAAAAGGTTTATCATTAGCTGCATATAATTGTTTAAATGCTTTGATTAATTCAGCTATAGTTTCAGCTTCATGTTTATTTACTTTTTGATTTTGATAATCAATAGGAGTAGGAAAATACAATAAGCGTTTCGAAGCAATTAATTCAACCAAATCTGAAGCTTTTTTAGGCATTTTTTCATATTGCAAAGGTGCAATTTGCCATTGATTTTCAGGTATATTTAAGTCTAATAATTGTAGTTTTTCATTATAGAAAAATTTACTTGGAAAAACGCATATTTCTTCATGCATACGCCCTTGATGCGAAAGCATATCATAAGCCCAATGCCAATTATTTTCCATTGCTCTTTTTATATATCTTTCGAATAAAGAGTTACGTCTATTCGTTAATCCTATTTCCAATAAAAGAGGATCTTCTATACGAGATTCTTCTTTGCTTTGAGTAACTACTGCTGGCAATTGTTTGTCATCTCCAATCAAAACAAAACGTAAAAAATCTGGCAATAAACCAATCAAAGAAGGTTCCAAAACTTGCGATGCTTCATCTATAATTGCTGTATTGAAACGTTTCAATTTTAGTAATGCAGCTTGATTGCCCATAGAGGCAACAGTAGCTACAAATATTCTATGATTTTCAATAATTTGTACTACTTCTTTTCTAGTGGTTGCTTCTTGTGTTTTTACATAAAAAGATTGTGCATGATAAGTTCCATCACTAACAGAACGAGAACCAATACGCAAGAAATCATCTTTTGCAAAACCATAAATGGCTTCGCAAATTTCATCTACTGCACGATTCGTATAAGCCAATAAAAGAATATTTTCATCTGTATATTTTAGCAAATAACGCACCAATTCTGCCAACATATATTTTGTCTTTCCTGTACCTGGAGGACCAATCAACAAAAAATAATCTTTAGAAATAATGGCTTTGCAAAGTATTTTTATCTGCTCTGCACTCAAATTAGGATTTTGTGCATAAAGCCTTTCTCTAATAATAGCCAAGTGTTCTTCTTGTGCTATAGTTTCTCTTGGTGCAGTTATAGTTAATAATAAATCTTTTTTAGCTTGAGGTTTTTGCAAGAATTTATATAAAGCTTGGTATTGAGCTGTAAAAGATTTATCCATCATATCATTTTCAATGCGCCATGTTACTGAGGCTTTGAAAAGGGTATCATTAAACTGTCTATAATTTAGTTTTATAATAACTGTTTCAGGATTAATATCATAAATCGTACCCTTGAAAATTTGATTACTTAAAGCATTATCCCCTTCTTCAAAAACTGGATATAAAACTATAATATCGCCATTTCTAAAGTTTACTAATTGCTGTTCATCTCCTGCTATTTGAGGTCTTGCAAAAGTAATAGTTTGTTCATATTGAGTGGCTTTATTTTCTATAATTTCCAAATCGCAAAGTATGCGAAAATCTTCTTGCTTTTCCAATACATCATTGAGCCAAAGCGCAGCTGTGCCATTATTATGGTCATTGCCTTCTGCTCCAATTCTAGCCAATCTATGTTCTCTTGCTGTAAAGGCTACAAAGGCTAAAAAATAACGTTTTTCTACTGCGCTGATTTTAGATAAAGTAAGTGAAAATTCTTCTATATTTTTAGCATTATAACCGCTCAAATTAGGAATCATTTCAGGTCTTACTTCCTCCAAAAAGGATAGTCTATCAAAGCCTTGATTATCTAAAATAGAAAGTCTTTTTTCATTAGCAATCAATTCATTGCGTAATTTAATAGCTTCCCATTCTTGTTCTGCAACAGTAGGTGCAAATTTCAAATTATCTTGTTCTAAAGCAGAGTAGAAAATATATTTTGTAGCCTTAATTTTTTTCTCAAAACTAGAGCGTACAAGCAAATCATAAAGTATAGTTTGTATATAATGATTCATACTCAAACCATAGCGATTAGGCTTAAAAGGTTTGCCACTTTTCAACTCTATAATATTGCCATTTTTGCCATCTTCGGAAGGCTGCCAAACGTCCAAACGTCCTTGTATGCCATAGGTTTCAGAATAAAAAGAAGGCTCCAAATAACAAGCGTTTTTATCTATTTTCTGATTGGGCATATATTCTTTCAAAAGTCTTTGCAAATTATAAAAATGTGCCTTGCTTTTATTATACATTTCTCGAATTTCTCTATCCTCAAACATGGAAAAAGCAAGGGTATGACTTCTAAAAGATTTGATAAAAGTTTCTTGAAAATCAGCATCAGGATTGCTCAATAATTCATCTAAAAAAAAATTGGCAATATTACCCATCATCAAAGCTTCAGAATGTCCTGTAGGCAAAAACTTTTTCAAAATTTGTAATTGTGGAATAGGACCTTCACTTTGAAAACATTCAGAAATTGTACTTACATCAAGTAAATAATCTGGCTCTAAAACAATAATACGTGGTATATATTCTCCAGCTTCATTCACCTCTACATTTAAGAGGTTTACAGTAGCCGTATAATTATAATAATTGGCTATAGCTTTTATAGTATTATTGAAATGTTTATTAATTCCTTCTATGCCACAACGAATTTGAATATATTCTCCAGGCTTATCAGGTGTGGTTGCAATTAAAGTTCTATTTTCTTTATTCAATCCCACTATAAAACAACGCACCTTTTCCAAGATTGTATTGCGCTCAGAAGGCTGAAAATTTCTTTCCTCTAATGCTTCACCTTGTATTAATTCAGATAGCTTTTCAGGAATCAAAACTTTACAAATAGCGGCAATACCAAATATTACAGTTTTTAGTGCATGCTGATAATCTATGCTTTGCGCATCATATTGTTTTTGGTTAATTTTCTTAGCCATATTTCTTACATTCAAAATATGCCATTGCATAGATTGACTAAGCTGATGTTTATGACTAATATAAGAAATGCGCGAAAACATAGTATGTAAAGAAATATTTTCTGCATCGCTCAATTTTACAAATAGTTTAGTCATCCAGTTATTAAATTCTACTATTTTTTGGTTTATACTCAGTTGTTCATTTTCAATGATTTTTGCTATTTCATTAAAAATAATTTCTGCTAATGCTGGATGTTGTTTAGCAGATAAAACTTCTATGGTATTAATATCTTGTAGCTGATGCATATTCAAATATTTTCTCTTAATTTTTTATAAAAGGGAGTTCGGTTTTTGTTTCTTTTTTTGTTTCCTTTTCCAAACTCGCTAAAAAATCTGCTTCATTACCATTAGGATTTTCCTTTAGATAATCGGCATATTGTGCTTGTATAATTTTTGCAATTTGTGTGCTGCCATCATGCGACCAACCAGGTGGGCAAAATAGATAACCCAATTTAGCTTTAAAAGTTGGTGCTTTTCGAATATCTTTCCAAATAGAAACTAATTCATGTGTAGCAATTTTTAAAGGATTATAAGTATCAATATTGCTAGTAATACCATATTTTATAGGCTTATCTTCTGCTTTAAATGTACCAAAAATTCTATCCCAAATAATTAAAATGCCACCATGATTTTTATCTAAATATTCAATATCAGAGCTATGATGTACGCGATGGTGCGATGGTGTATTGAATATAAATTCAAATATCCAAGGCAATTTTTTAATATATACTGTATGTATCCAAAATTGATAAATTAAACTAATACTAACTTGCGTTAAAATCATAATTGGGTCAAAGCCTAAAAATGCCAGCCACAAATAGAATGTATATTTATACCACATTTCCCCCCAACTTTGTCTTAAAGCCGTAGCCAGATGATAATGCTGTGAAGAATGATGTGCTACATGTGCAGCCCAAAATAATCTTACTTGATGCGATGTACGATGATGCCAATAATAAGAAAAATCATCTCCTATAAAAAGTAAAAACCATCCCAAAAAAGTAAAAGATAATGCCTCTTTGAAAAAGCCAAATTCTTCATATAAATGTGTAAAAACTATAAAAGCTATACTTTTAGGAATAAGGTCTGAAAATATGGAACCTAAACCCATGCCCAAGCTAGCAGCAGCATCTTTAAAAACATAATTTTCACTTCTATCTTTCCAATTTAAATAGATTTCAATAGCCATTAATAAAAAGAAAAAAGGAATAGCATAAGCTACTGGATTATTAAACTCCAATATAGGGCGAAAAAATTCGTACATAACTTGATTTAAAATTAGAGTAAGCCAATAATTATTGGTATTTTTGTGCCCAAATATACAAGTAAAAGTATATTTTTTTTAACATAAGAACCTAAACTTTTTATCTATACAAAAGTTTACTTATGCAGTCTAATATAATTATATTTCTTATAATTTTTTATATATGTTTACAGGAATTATAGAAACCCTTGCAAAGATTGAAAAAATAGTAAAAGAAGGTGATAATGTTCATTTTACTTTGTCTTCTTCTTTGGCAAAAGATTTTAAAATAGATCAAAGCGTAGCGCATAATGGCGTTTGTCTTACAGTAGTGGCTTGCGATGATAAAACTTATACTGTTACTGCTATTTTAGAAACCCTTAATCGCACAAATTTAGGCGATTGGAAAGTTGGCGATGAAGTAAATTTGGAGCGTGCTATGAAAGCACAAGCCCGTATGGATGGTCATATTGTACAAGGTCATGTAGATACTATTGCTACTGTACATAGCATTGAAGATGCAAATGGTTCTTGGGTTTTCACTTTTGCCTATCCTATAGAAAATCAAAATCTTTTAGTAGATAAAGGTTCGGTTTGTATTAATGGTACTAGTCTTACAGTTGTGTCTCCAAAAGATAATTTATTTTCTGTAGCCATTATTCCTTATACTTTCGAAAACACTATTTTTAAACAGCTCAAAGTTGGCGATAAAGCTAATATTGAGTTTGATATTATTGGTAAATACATAGCAAATTATGCGCAACATTATTTTAAAAAGTAGTTTATTTTTAAGTTTATTTGCTTTCGCTGCTTGTGGTAAAGATGATGAACAATTAACAACAGACAACACTTATGCACAAGGTGTTTTTGTTACTTGTGAAGGGGTTTGGGGCGTATCAAGTGGCGTTGTTACTATGTATAATCCTAATACAAAAACACTTATTGCTGAAGACTTATTTCAATATGTAAATAATCGTCAATTAGGCAATGTAGTGCAATCTATTGCTTTTGATAATGACTATGCTTATATAGTAGTAAATGCTGCTAATAAAGTAGAAATTGTCAATAAAAATACTTGGCAAGAAAGTGCACAAATTACAGATGTAGAAAGCCCTCGTTTTGTAGAAATTATAGGCGATTATATTTATATTTCTCAATGGGGTAGCGATGGTATGACAGGCGCAGTAAAAGTTTATAATCGCAATGATTTTTCGCTCAAAACTACTATTAATACTTATGCTGGTGCAGAGCGTTTAATGTTGGTGGATGGCAAACTTTGGGTAACTCATACAGGTGGTTATGGCATTGATAATCGCATTGCTATTATTGATTTATCTACGCATACAATCGATAATACAATTACTTTAGATTATGATAATGTTATTGCTATTGTAAAAGCAAATGATGGCTCTTTGTGGGTAGCTTGTGCTGGTAATTCTGTTTATACTAATTATCCAGAAATTGACTCTACTTTGAGTACACCTTCTGCTTTAGTACAGCTTTCTAGCAATGGTAATATACTTAAAGAAGTAGCTTTAGAAGTGGGCGGTTATGCTAATAATATGGCTTTAGATATGCAAAATAATATATTGTATTTTTTGTATAAAGAAGGCATTTATAGTTATAATATTGCTACTGAAAATTTAGCTTTATTTGCTGAAGGTACTTATTATGGTGTAGGCTTTGATAATACTAAAAATGAACTCTATATTGCACGTGCTAATGGCTCAAATCCTAGTACAATTTTTCGCATGATAGATATCAATAATATAATAGATAGTTTCTCTACAGGAGCTGCTTATGCTAATGGTTTTAATTTCCAATACTAAGATTTTTATATAAATTTTAGTACTAAATTTTTAGGTCTTTTAATTTATTCTTTTTTTTATAAGGGGAATAAGTTGAAAGACCTTTTTTTATTTTGTATTTTTAAATGTTTTTCTAATTTTTTATCTAGAAAAATGCCTAATTCATCATACTAATTTTTTGGTTGACTAAGCCTATTAATTATAGCTTATATTATAATGTATAAATTTTTAAATTACTGTTTTTGCATTTTCATTTTTTCTTTTTTTGGAAAGGGAGTATGGCTTTTTGGTCAATCATTGCCTTGGCGTAACGTATATATTATGCCCCAAGAAAAACAGTTAAAATTAAACGTAGCAATAGGACTTAGTTTTATGCAAACTATGCTATTTGCTTTTATGTCACAACAAACTTTTTTGACATACATACTTCTATAAGAAATATTCCTTCACAAGTTTCTCAATTTTATCAATACTCAAAGGATGTTTCTGTGTTTCATACGTCATCAAATGATTAACCGATGGAATAATTCCATTTGAAGCATATAAATGCAGTTTATTTCCGGCGTTCTTACTATATTCTGGAC
>X137_Gaur__coassemble_95_pt1 | contig 27334 bp, 25 predicted proteins | sample X137_Gaur__metabat2_high_PE_006 | metagenome-assembled genome bin X137_Gaur | reverse complement strand
TTTATGAACATATCAAAATATATACTATAAAAATAAGCAAAGTAGATTTTTTTTCAAATCTACTTTGCTTAACATTATACTATATTTTATATACTAAAATCTGATTTTTTTAATATAAACAAACTTATTATTGCACTTAAGAAACAATATAAAGCTTCTGTATATTCCATCAATAATAATTTGCCAATAAAGAATAAAACACTATAAGCTAATACTGTAGCCGATATCCATGAAAGAAAAGCTAATGAATAATATTTTTTAATATTCAAAACCGAACTCCCTTTCTCATAAAAATCTTCATATAAATAAGGATGTACCTTTTTCCAGAATTTCTCTACATGTGTTGTATCTTGCTCTTTAACTAAAAAAGTTACTAAAAGCCATACTACAGTAGTAAACAAAACTGTATATAAGAAAGCATCAGGGAAAGTTGTACCTATATTCATAAAATAAATAGTAGCCACAAGTGGAGCAATCATAGCCGCTATTTCGCTCCATGCATTAATACGTTTCCAGTACCAACGCAAAATAAGCACTAAGCCTAAACCTGCGCCACCTTGCATTATAATTTCCCATGCGCCTTTAATAGAATCTAATTTTAGAGTGACCAAAGCACCTAAAATTGCTAAAATCAAAGTAACTATACGTGCTGCCAATACATAATGCTTAGCTTCTTTTTCTGTATTTTGATTAGGATTTTCTTTCCTTAAAAAACGTTGATAAACATCTTTTATTAATAAACTAGCGCCCCAATTGACTTGACTAGAAATAGTACTCATATAAGCCGCAAAAAATGCTGCTAATAATAAACCTTTCAAGCCATTTGGCAAATAATCACGCATAGCATAAACATAGCCCAAACGTGCTGTAGCATCATCGCCACCTTGCAAAGGATATAATAAAGTAGCACATAAAGCTACTATAATCCAAGGCCAAGGACGTAAACAATAATGTGTAATTTGGAAGAATAAACTAGCCCATTGTGCATCTTTTGCAGAACGGGTACTAGATAGACGCTGTGCTATATAACCACCTCCTCCAGGTTCTGCTCCTGGATACCAACTCGCCCACCATTGTACACCAATATAAGCAAAAAAAGCGCCAAAACTTAAAGTAAGGGTTTGTCCTATACCTACATTATTAGCTTCTGTTTGTGTAGCTATATTAGGAAAAAAAGATAAAAATTCTTCACCCTTTTCTAATATAAGTTTTTCTTTTAAAGCAGCCATGCCCCCTATTTCCGGAGAATAAACTACCAAAAAAGCTAATACTATACAGCCTACCATAGCAAATATAAATTGAAAGGCATCACTCATCACTACCCCTTTCAATCCTGAAAAGCTAGAATAAATAGCAGTAAAAAGTAATAATAAAGCCATATAGATAAAAGCAGTAGTGTTATCCAAATTAAAGAATACTTGCAATAAAGACATAATCGCTAAATTTACCCATGCTATAATTACAACATTCATAAATAAACCTAAATACAAGCCCTTAAAACCGCGCAAAAAACTAGCTGCTTTACCACTATAACGCTCCTCTATTAATTCTGCCTCTGTAATAACATTTGCTCTTTGCCATAAGCGTGCAAAAAAATAAGTAGTCAACATACCACCTGCCAAAAAACACCACCAAAGCCAATTACCAGCTATACCTTTTTGAGTTACTAACTCATTTACTGCTAGCGGCGTATCTGCTGCAAAAGTAGTAGCCACCATAGAAAGCCCAGCCCAATACCAAGGTAAAGAACGTCCACCAACAAAATAATTATCTATATTTTTTCCCGACTCACTAGTATAACTAAAACTAATATAAGAAAGTATAAGAAAGAAAATTAGAATAACGGAAAAATCCCAAATGCTGAGTTCCACAAAAATAGAGTTTTAGAGTGAAAGAAAAAAGGCAACCTAAACGCAAAAATACGCAGGTTGCCTATGTAAAGTTTTATAATTATCTAGTCGCAAAATTAAACACTGCAAAGTATATTCATCATATCTTGCAAATGCTTTTTAATACGCTGATTATATTTAATCGCTTTTTCAAATGGTACATAAGCTATTTGATTATTGCTCAAACCTACCATAATTCCTTTTCTACCATCTTTGAGTGCCTCTACAGCTCCTATACCCAAACGGCTAGCCAAAACTCTATCCATACAAGTAGGGCTACCTCCACGTTGAATATGTCCTAAAACTGTAACACGAATATCATCATAAGGAATTTTATCCTTTACAGCCTCCGCTACTTCATAAGCACCGCCCAATTCGTCGCCTTCAGAAACGACAACTATACTAGAGCGTTTCTTTTTATTATAATTTTGTGTTAATACTTCTGCCAAAGCATCTGTAGTCATTGGAGTTTCAGGAATCAAAATTGCCTCTGCACCAGAAGCAATACCACTACGAGCTGCAATAAAACCAGCATCACGTCCCATCACTTCAATAAAGAATAAACGACTATGAGAATCAGCTGTATCTTTAATTTTATCTATGGCTTCCATAGCTGTATTAATTGCTGTATCATAGCCTATAGTAAAATCGGTACCATACAAATCATTATCTATAGTACCTGGTATACCTACAAATGGCATATCAGGATATTCGCTCATAAATACACTTGCACCTGTAAAAGTACCATCGCCACCAATAGCAATTACAGCATCTACACCTTGTGCTTTCAAATTGACATAAGCCTTAGCTCGCCCTTCTGGTGTAGTAAAATCTTTACTTCTAGCAGTGCCTAAAATAGTACCACCCTTTTGAATGATATTACTCACACTATTAGAATTCATAGGAATAAAATCATTATCAATAATCCCTTGATATCCTCTACGTACTGCTACTACTTCATATCCATAATAAATACCTGTGCGCACTACAGCACGTACACAAGCATTCATACCTGGGGCATCTCCACCAGAGGTAAATACTGCTATTTTTTTCATGAGCTTAAAATCTAATTTATTTTTACAAAATCAGCGTTTGAGGTAAAATATTATACCACTGACTTTTTTCTTGAGGGGAAATACTATTATTAGAAATAAATAAATGTGTAAGCGACTCCAATTCTGTAAGCGTAGGAGGTAATCTTTTCAATTGATTATTGCTCACATCCAAATATCTTAAATGCTTGAGAAAACCTATAGAAACAGGCAACTCTAATAATAAATTATCTGGCAATATTAAAGCCTCTAAACTTTGCATCTTTACTATCCAATCAGGCAATTTTGTCAATTGACAATAACGTATGGATAAACTTTTCAATTCAGCAAATTCTAATAAGAAATCAGGCAGTGTGGTTATATACTCTTCATTCACTGCTAAAGTATGCAATTGTCGCAAATCCGCCAAAGGTTGAGGCAAAAATTCTAATCTATTTTGATTCAGTGATAAAGTTTTTAATTGCTTGAAAGCAGGCAAAACCGCCGACCAATGTGCTGTATATTTTAGATTAGATAAAGTTAGTTTTTCCAAATGCGCCAATAAAGCAAATTCTTGCCAAAAGGCTTCACTTTCTGCTGCATTATCAGGATTATAAAAACTAATACTTGCAGTAGTAATATAAGGATAAATAGCCCTACATTTTAGCTGTACACAACGCTCCACATAGCCCACTTCTTGCATAATATATTGTACAAAATCACGAGAAAATTCGCCTTGATAATTTGCCAATAAATAAAAAGCTAATTCTATATTTTCAGGAACTTCTGAATAGAAAAGGGCTTCAATTTTCGATAATTCACTCATTTTGTAATCTATTATTTTGGGTGCTTGTGGTTTTTATTTTTTTGGGAAAGGGAGTATGGCATTATTTTTTTTTATTGTTCCAAAACCAAACGTTTACCTTCCCAAGTTACTTTCTGCAAAGGAATATCTTGTTGATAAAATATTCTTGTTACATGTTGAAAAGATTGTGTATAATCTGATACTAAAAATTGATATTGAGCTCTTTTATTAGGCATTAATGCTGTTCTAAACAATTGATGTGTTTGCAATATTTGATGCACTATATTTATCACGGGTTGTATAGAATCATAAATGGCTACACGTTCGCCAAAATAAGCTTCTATTTCAGGCTTAATGAGTGGATAATGAGTACAAGCCAATAATAAGGCTTCTATTTCTTCAAAATCAGGATAAGATAAATATTGATTAATAACAGCCTTACTAATTTGATTGCAATAAAATCCTTCTTCTATAATTTGAGCCAGAAGCGAAGTAGCCAAAGATACTACTTCCATTTTAGGATTCAAACTAGTAATTTTCTGCGCATATATATCCGAACGAATAGTAGATTTAGTAGCAATTACGCCTATTTTAGCATAAGATTGACTTGTAATAAATTCTACTAATGGAGTAATAACATCTACTACAAACATTCGTCCTTGCCAATAAGCTTTGAGCTTTTCGTAAGCTGCAGCTGAAGCTGTATTGCAAGCAATAATTATCATTTTACAGCCTGATTCATATAAATATTGACTAATACCCATGCAATATTCTAATATGGCTTCAGTAGATTTCAGCCCATAAGGTAAATGTGCTGTATCACCTATATAAATAAAGTGTTCATTAGGCAACGCATCGGCTAAAGCTCTCGCTACAGTCAGACCTCCAATACCAGAATCAAAAATACCAATGGGTGCATTGGCGCTATATATTGTATTGTTCATAATTATCATTCACTTATTCGCTTATATAAAGATATAAGTTTTTACAAAATTACAGCCTTTAACTTATAATCCAAAGAAAATATAGATTTCTCATTGTATAGCTACTATTTTCATACAAAAGTATATAAACAAAGATAAGATTTAGCTTAGCACTTTTCTTAATAAAAAGGAAAAAGCATTAGTAAAAATTTATTCACTAATGCTTTTTAAACATAAAATAAAAATTAACAACATCCTCCACCAGGTGTACAACAAGAATTATTTACTATACCTAAATCCAACATAGTATTTGTTGTTGGTATTCGACAAGCATCTGGCGCCAAACAAGCTGTTTGCTTATTCTTTAATACAAAATGCTTTCCATTAAAATCTAAAGCATATTTGCCTATTGTTTCTGCTTGATATTCTACTTCAATTTCAGCATCTTCAATATTCAATTTTTCTTCAGATAAACGAATAATATTCAATAATTTAGACGGCTTCAATCTATGTTCAAAATCATTAGCATTCCATAATTGAAAATTAACTGTTTTTTCGCTGCGAATAACACCGCCACAGTCAATAAATTTCTTTTCAATTTGCCCTACTTCTGTAACATGAAAATGTGCTGGAACAAAGCTACCATTTTCTAATTGAAATTCTACATTATCCAAAGTTGGAAGTATAGTCTTAATTTCTGATAATTTCATAATTATAATGATTTATTTTACAATTGTTATATTGCAATATTGCGATAATAATTTAAAAAAAAATACTACTTAACAGCAAGTAGAATTATTAATAATATCTTGGTCAAAAAAGCCTGCTATTAAATTAGAAATATTAGACCAAACTTTTTCATCTATACAATAGCAAATAGATTTTCCTTCTATACTGCCTTGTATAATTCCTATATTTTTTAGCTCTTTAAGGTGTTGAGAAATAGTAGCTTGTGCCAAGCCTAATTCTTCTACTAAATCATTGCAAATACAAGCCTTTTGATTTATAATATATTGCAATATTGCAATGCGAGCAGGATGCCCCAAAACTTTAAAAATCAAAGCTAATTCATTTTCTTCTGCTGTAAAAAATTCGTGCTTAGTTATGCCCATATTTATTCTTGTTATTTTCAATATATCGCAATATTACGATAATAAATTTATAGTACAAAATTTTAATAAAAAAACGCATAAGCACCTTTATAAAAAAAAGCACTTATGCGTTATGTATAAGATAATTTTTTAAGAAAAAAAGCCATACTCCCTTTCCAAAAAAAACTAATTTCTAAAATAAAATATTACTCAAATACTAAAAATCAATAAGTCTATTACAATTCTCAAAGAAGTTTAGTCTGAGTAAACTTTAATTATGCAGAAGTAAGGAATTCTAATAAATCGCCATCTTGAACAATATATTCTTTACCTTCTTGACGCATAACGCCAGCTTCTTGCGCACCTTTCCAGCCACCAAATTTAATAAAATCATCGAAAGCAACTGTCTTAGCACGAATGAAATTCTTCTCAAAATCAGAGTGAATTACAGCAGCAGCTTGAGGACCTTTTGTACCTTTTTTAATAGTCCAAGCACGTACTTCTTTCACACCAGCAGTGAAATAAGTTACTAAATCCAATAAGCGATAACAAGCGTGAATTACACGGTTTACACCTGGTTCAGTAAGTCCTAAATCTGTTAAAAACTCTTGACGTTCTTCGAAAGTTTCTAATTCAGCTATGTCCGCTTCTATACCAGCAGAAACGAATAAAACTTCCGCTTCTTCGTCTTTCACAGCTTCCATAAAACGCGCTGTATGTTCATTGCCTGTAAGGGTTGCAGTTTCTTCTACATTACAAACATAGATAATAGGCTTAGCTGTCAATAATTGACATTCTTTAATCAATTCTAATTCTTCTTCGCTATCGATTTGAGGCAACAAAGCACGTACAGATTTACCTTCTTCAACGAATTTCAAAACACGACGCATTAAATCAACATTTGCTAAAGCCGCTTTATTGCCACCTTTAGTCATTTTTTCCCAATGCGCAACACGTTTTTCTAAAGTTTCAATGTCTTTTAATTGTAATTCTGTATCGATGATTTCTTTATCACGAACAGGGTCAACATAACCATCTACGTGAATAATATCGCCATTTTCGAAACAACGTACAACGTGTACAATTGCATTTACTTCACGAATATTTGCTAAAAATTGGTTACCTAAACCTTCACCTTTACTTGCACCTTTAATTAAACCAGCTATGTCCACAATTTCTATAGTTGTAGGTTGTACATTTTGCGGGTTAATAATCTCTGCTAATTGAGTAAGACGATTATCAGGAACAGTAATTATACCAACATTTGGTTCTTTTGTTGCAAAAGGATAATTCGCCGCTAAAGCTTTAGCAGAAGAAAGCGCATTGAAAAGTGTTGATTTACCTACGTTTGGTAAACCTACAATACCACATTTAAGTGCCATGTGTATGTTTCTTTATATTAAAATTGAGATGATATTATTAAAGTTGCGCAAAAATAGAGATTAAAAGGCAGATGACAAAATTTATTTATTTTCTAGTCTTTGAATTTATTTTTTGGGAAAGGGAGTATTGCTAAATATTATTTAAAAGTCCTAATTTGACTTAACACTTTTCGCTTTTCCTTGTTATACACCTTTATGAAAGCAAGTACCAGCTAAGAGAGAGAGAAAAATTTCCGAATTTTAAAATAAGATTTGTGAAATCTTAAAAAAACATACTGTATATTTGCCCTTTCTATATCAAAATTATATTCTTTGTTCTATTGGCGACTTCTGTTAAACAGTAGAATATTTTTATTACTCAATTTTTAATTGTATAATTCAATGCGTTTAAAAAATTTATTGCCTAGCCTTATTTTGGTTGCAGCTGCTATTGCACCATGGCAATCTTACGCTCAATCAGCGCCTGAAAACTGGTTCAATTTAGATAAAACTCAAAATGGTGTAATGGGCGTTAGCGCTGAGCGTGCTTATGCAGAATTATTGAAAGATAAACAACCTAAGAAAAAAATCATCGTTGCAGTAATCGACTCTGGTGTGGAAGCAGATCATGAAGATTTGAAAGATGTAATGTGGGTAAATAAAAATGAAATCCCTGGCAATGGTATCGATGATGACAAAAATGGTTATATCGATGATATTCATGGCTGGAGCTTCTTAGGCAACGGTAAAGGCGAAAACATTGAGTTCGATACTTACGAATTAACTCGCGTTTATGCAAAAATCAAAGATAAAAAGAAATTAACTGCTAAAGAACAAGCTATTAAAAATGAATTTGAAGAAAAATCTAGCAAAGCTAAACAACAATTAGCTTTTGTTTCTCAAATTAAAAATGGTCTTGATGATTTGAAAAAAGTTTCTGGTAAAACAGAACCTACAAACGAAGATGCACTTTCTTTAAACTATACTGGTAAAGAAATGATTCAAATGTTATTACAAAATAACGAAGGCATTTCTATTACTGATTTAGATGCACAAGTAGGTCCTTGGTATGATCATGTTGCTTATAGCGCAAACTATGGTTATAACTTAGACTATAACCCACGTACTATCATTGGCGATAACCCTAAGAAATTAAACGAAAAAGGTTATGGCAACAATGATGTTGAAGGTCCAGATGCAGAACACGGTACGCACGTAGCTGGTATTATTGCTGCAAATCGCAATAATGACTTAGGTATGAAAGGTGTAGCAAATAATGTAGAAATCATGTCTTTACGTGCAGTACCTAACGGTGATGAGCGCGATAAAGATATTGCTAATGCCATTATCTACGCTGTTGATAATGGTGCTACTATTATTAATATGAGCTTTGGTAAAGGTTTCTCTCCAGACAAAAAATATGTAGATAAAGCAGTAAAATATGCTGAGAAAAAAGGCGTACTTTTAGTACACGCTGCTGGTAACTCTTCTGAAAACATCGATGTTACTGAAAACTTCCCAACTAAAGCTTATGGCAAATACAATGCTAAAAAACAAGCTAGCAACTGGTTAGAAATTGGTGCCTTGAATTGGAGAGATGGAGAAAATACTCCTGCTCCTTTCTCTAACTATGGCAAAAACAATGTAGATATTTTCTCTCCTGGTGTAGATTTATATTCTACTATTCCTAATAATGGTTACAAAGCTAATAGTGGTACATCTATGGCTGCTCCTGCTGCTGCTGGTGTTGCTGCTTTAGTTTGGTCTTACTATCCTGAGCTATCAGTAAAAGAGTTAATCTTAGCATTAACGCTTTCTGCTAAGAAATTAGACATTACAGTTGTACGCCCAGGTGAAGAAAAAGCTGGTGTAAACTTCCAAGATTTATCGGTTACTGGTGGTGTAATTAATGCTTATGATGCATTGAAAAAAGCTGAAGAAATCGTAAAAAATAAGAAATAATCATAAGATTTAATTTCTAAAACAAAAAAGTCATCAATATCGTATAAAATATTGATGGCTTTTTTTTATTTTTATAATAAATATTCCTACTTTAGAATCCCGTATAGATCTTTTATAGACTTACTATATAAGCCTTTTTAAATAAAAAATGATTTACATTAGTTTTTAGTCTGCATATTTGTGACTTATCATAAAATAAGTTACTTTTGCAAATACAACCTAAACTAAAGCCATCTAAATTTTCAATTATTCTTTCTATTACTTTGTATCCTTAACTCATTAACATATAATGAAACTCTTACACATACTTTCTTTGCTTCTTTTAATAGCAATGCCTAGCTTAAGCTACGCATCACCCTCTACTATTATGATGGGTGGAGAGAATGAATTATACGAAGTTAAATATACAGATTATAACCCAAGATATGTTAAGATATCTAATGATCATCTTATTACCAAAGTAGAATATTGTAGTAAAAATACCATTTTACACTTTCGCATTGTGGTTACCACAGATAAAGATATAATCAATTTTTATGGCGACAAACATGAAAAAGCTTGGGTAATTGTGAATAGAGCCTTAAATATTCGACAAGGGGTTACTGTTAACAATATCCGTATCAATGACAATGCTTTTCATAAACAAGTGGCTAGTCAAGAAAACGTACAATGCCAACCAACAAAAGGCGATATTATTACTTGCGAACTTATTTTTGATAATTTACCTATAGCAACCAATCCTGCTGCTCGTACAATTTTCTTAGAAACTAGCGAGCAGAAAAATGGCAAAGATAGATTTGCTTGTAGCAATCTTATGCTCAAAACTAATGGTTCTGACCTTTTAGGTAATAAAGATATTATGCAAACGAATATCAAAAACTTTTATAAAGCACATAAAGTAATTCGCTACCCTTCTATTTTGGAAGTTGCTTCTTTACAACAAGATAGCATTTTTGCAAAAGGTGCTCAACAACATGCTGCTGCTGCTCAAAATAATGCTATTAGTAATGCTGCTCGTCCTATCAATTATATGCCTCGTATGTTGGAAGAAGCTGGCACATTAAACTGTCATGAACGCTTTATCTTACAGAATGTATATTTTGATGAAGAAAGTGCAGATTTTACACGTCGAAACCAAGCCGTAAAAACAATTGGTATTATTATAGAATACTTAAATAGATTCCCTGATGCTAAAGTAGCTTTACACGGGCATACAGATATTTATGGCGATCCTTATAATAATTTAGTATTATCTGAAAAAAGAGTTTTAGCCGTTCAACGTATTATGACTGAACGCGGTATAGATAGAAAAAGAATCATTATTAATTTCTATGGTGGTAAATATCCTTTACCATTATATAAAGATGGTGGACCAATGAATAGACGTGTAGAAGCTGAAATCATTTGTTCTCAAGCAAATAACTAAACATGATTCATACTAATTTCATGTTATATAAGATTTGAGCCTAAATAAGAACAATAACCTTATTTAGGCTTTTTTTATTGTCACAATTATTTACTCTTATAATGAGCATAGTTTTAATTATAGGCACTATATTATTCTTTTTAGTAGGTATTACCTTAGGTTTAATTGGTGCTGGTGGTTCTATTTTAAGTATTCCTATACTAACTTATATTTTTGGTTATGAAGGTCAGTTAGGTATTACTTATGCCCTTTTTATAGTAGGTGTAACAGCTTTAGTAGGTACACTAAGAGCACATAGTAATAATAATTTAAGCATACAAACAGCTTTATTATTATTTATACCTTCTAGTATTACTGTATTTATTATTAGAAAATATATATTAAATTTAATTCCTAAGCATATAGCTACTATTGGCAATCTTGTTATTACAGACAATATGCTAACGATGACATTATTTGCTATTATTATGATGATAGCAGCTAGAGCTATGCTAAAAAAAGATAAACCTCAACCTAATCCTAAATACAATAATCCTAAAAATAGAATTCCTGTTATTATATTGAGTGGTATAGTAGTAGGTATATTAACTGGTTTTTTTGGTTCAGGAGGAGGGTTTATGATCGTACCTATATTAGTACTTATTTTTGGCACTCCAATTAAAACAGCTGTGGGAACCTCTTTATTCATTATTTCGCTCAACTCATTAAGTGGTTTTGCTAATGATATTTTTCTAGGAAATACCCCAGTAGAATGGTCTCTACTATTTGGCTTAGCAAGTATTGCAACTATAGGGATATTTGTTGGATCTATGCTTTCTAAACGCATTTCTGGCGACAAGCTAAAACCTATATTTGGTATATTTTTATTAATAATGGGTATATTTATTTTTGTTAAAGAAATTTTCTTTCAATAAAAAAAATCCTGTTTAGTATAATACTATACAGGATTTTTTTTTATGTTTTAAGGCATAGGTGGCAAATCAGAATTTTGTTCATCTCTTTTTTCTTGCTTATCGAAATGATTTCTAATTTTCTTCGCCATAGAAGGACCTATAATACTAGCTAAATCTTTTTCTGTAGCTGTTTTTATAGTAGAAACTGAGCCAAAATGTGTCAATAAAGTTTCAGCTGTTTTCTCCCCTATTCCTTTTATATTTTCTAATTCACTTTTGGTAAATTCTTTAGAACGTTGATCTCTATGAAAGGTAATACCAAAGCGGTGTGCTTCATCACGCATTTGCTGTATTACTTTAAGCGTAGGCGACTTTTTACTTAATAAGAGCGGAATACTATCACCAGGGAAATAAATCTCTTCCAATCGCTTTGCAATACCAATCACTGTTACTTTATCTGCTATACCTAAAGCTTCCAAACTTTTAATAGCAGAAGACAATTGCCCCTTTCCACCATCCACTACAATTAAATCAGGCAAAGCCCATTTACTTTCTAAAACCCTTTTATAACGACGATAAATTACTTCTTCCATAGTAGCAAAATCATTGGGTCCTTCTACAGTTTTTACATTATAATGTCTGTAATCTTTTTTAGAAGGTTTTCCATTCTTAAAGCAAACCATAGCAGAAACAGGAAAAGAACCATGGAAGTTGGAATTATCAAAACACTCTATATGTTTGGGCAAAGTTTTAGTGCGTAAATCCTTTTGCATTTGTTCTAGTAATTGATCCGATTTAGTTTGCTGTTGAGCTTTATTCAAATCGGCTTTACGTTGCTGCAAAATATAATATTGTAAGTTCTTAATGGACAGATCCAGCAGTTTTTTCTTATCACCTGATTTCGGAACTTGAATTTTAAAATTATTTTCAGTTTTTACAAAAGGAATTGGTGCTAATACTATAGGTGCACGACTATTAAATTTTTCTCTCAACTCAGCAACAGCATAAGAAAGTACATCCATTTCATACTGATTCAAATTTTGTTGAATTTCCACTGTACAAGTATTAATAATAGCCCCTTGCACTACCTTTATATAATTGACAAAACATTCATTTGTTTCTTTATCTATATGAATAGAGAAAACATCTACATCTTTAATAGTGGCACTTACAACTGTAGAACGGCTTTGATAATTTTCGAAAGCTTGCAATTTCTGTTGAATTTCGTGAGCAAGTTCAAATTGCATATTTTCGGCATAGCGCTCTATTCTATTTTTCAAAGACAAACGAACTTCAGCAAAATCCCCTTTCAAAACATTTGTTACTTCTTGAATTTTTTGCATATACTCTTCTTCTGTTTCGAAGGCTACGCAAGGTGCTTTACAATTCTTAATATGATATTCCAAACAAACTTTAAATTTGCCTGCCTCTATATTTTCCTGCGATAAATGTAATTGACAAGTACGCAATTGAAAAATCTCTTTTATCAAATCCAATAAATTGAAAACACGATTTTTGGAAGTATAAGGACCAAAATATTTAGCCTTTCTATCGGAAGTATTATGCGTATAAATTACCCTAGGAAAACGCTCAGAAGTAATCGCTATATAAGGATAAGGCTTACTCCATTTGAGCATTACATTATAAGGAGGGCGATATTTACGAATCAAAGTTGCTTCCAGTAAAAGTGCATCTTGTTCGGTTTCTACAACTGTATATAAAACTTTATGCGCTTTACGTACCATTGTTTTAGTTTTATTCCTCATATCTTTGCGATTAGAGAAATAAGATTGTAAACGTTTTTTGAGATTTTTAGCCTTACCAATGTATAAAATTTCTTCGTCTTCTGCCACGAATCTATACACACCAGCTTGCGTTGGCAAAGAAGGCATCAACTCTACAAATTCTTGTCTCGTCATATTGTTTTACTTTAATTCAACTTGCGTCGAACCTAAAGTAGCGCCCATATCGAAAGCTTTCACTAAAGGGTGCGTTTTTAGGCGTTTTTGTACAGCATCTTTAAGTTTACCTTCTCCAATGCCATGAATAATAGTAACTTTATTAATACCTAATTTGGCTGCTTTTTCCAAATAAGACGACATTTTTCCTAATTGAAAATCAATAACCTTACCTTTAATTTCTGCTGTATTTTCAATTAATTTTTCTATATGCAAATCTATACTAGTATTAAATAATGCACGTTGTTCACTAATAGAAAGTTGCTCCTTTTGTTTTAATTTTGGTGCTATATTTGCTAATTTTTCTTTAGTATAAGTTGCCAAATCTTGTATATTATTGCTTTGATTTAAAGGATTATAATCACCAGCAAATAATGGATATAAATACGTAGGGGCACTAATCAAAGGTGTTTTAGAAACATATTTTTTCAAGAAGGTTTTATATTTTATTTTAATAGCGTCTTTAAATTTCAAAGCCTTAGCCTCAAAATCCAAAATCACATTTTCATTAAAATCCTCTTCCAAAAATTCATCTATAGGGAAAGCATCATTGGGTGCAATAGTATGCTTTAGTTCATGCTCTTGATAATCATTAACATAACGTTCATAATAGAACGAAACTGAATAATCCGTATCATTGACCAAATAAATGCTATAAGCTTTAGGCGCATATTTATAAAAAGCTAAAAATAAACCTGCCTTACTCCCTTTCACCAACTTAATTGGCGCAGCCTCAAAGGGCTTATTTTCTTGTATTTTTTGCAAAAGAGGAATCTCTGCTATAGGTTTTTCAATCAATTCTGTTTGCTCTTCAGGTTCTATATATTTGGCGTCTTCTCCAAAATAAATATCCATAGTAGAAGGTTTTTTCTTACCTTCATAAGCATCTCTATCTATAGCTTTTCTATCGTAAAAAGCCTCTTCTGTAGATAATTTTTTATACTTCTGATGTTTATCACGCAAATGTGCTTTTTCTACATGTTTGAAATCTTTAGCCAAAATAATAGTATCATTCCAACCTATAATTTCATCCTCCAAATCATAATTATACACCATGTAAGAACCATTAAGATTATCTTTCGTGATGCGACCTTTTTGTCCTGTATATACAAAGCGAATTTCATCGCCAACTTGGAATTCCATATGCTTAAAAATTTATCTTTAAAGTCAATATTTTTTTGGGAAAGGGAGTATGGTAAAGTGTAAAAATACAAATAAAATAGACTTATGCATCTAATTTGGAAAACCCTTTTTGAGAAAAGATTTTTTTAGATTAAATACATAAGTCTATTAGAAATAAAATTACAGTTTATAATAATTATTATGGAACTGAATATATTGGTCAAATTTATCGAATGGCGGTTGCAACAATAAACGATAATTATCTTGTCCTACTACATAAATATTTGCCTTTGGTGCCTCCTTACCCATATAGTTTGGTGCATTTTTAGCTTGTTTTACATAATTGATTGCATCTTCTCCATTAGCAAATTTACGCACCGTAATAGCAGGTATTTTATTTTCAATGATAATAGAAGAAACGTTCAAACGTGAAGAGGAGAAATTATCTTTATTGAAAGCATCTATAGGCGCACGTACTGGTTCTACTTTTGTTTTCAAATCATCAAATACGATTAAAACATAATGTCCTGTATTCATATTTTCAATGAATTGTACTCCAGCAGGTTTTTCACCAATAGGTGTACTTGCATTCGGATTTGTAGCAGGTTTACTCGCTGTACTAGTTTGCACTAAAATATCCAAAATTTCTTTAGCCTTTTTAGCTTCTGGAGTTTCTGGGAAACTTGTAGTAACTGTACGTAAAGCTTTAATATAAGCTTCTTCACCTTGCAATGCACCTATATTCATAGCGCCCAATAAACCCAATTTAGGCTTATATGGTGTACTCTCTGCGCTATAAGCTGCAAGTGCTGCATCTACTTTAGCTTTAGAGGCTTCATAAGCTTTATTTTGAAAATCCTTATAAGCATTTTCATAAGCTGTAGCTATAGCTTTTTCTTTTTCTTGTCTAGCATTCAATTTGCTAGGATCATTAACAATTTGTGCTATAGCAGAATTAGCGTGTTCTTTATTAATACGGTCTTTTACAGCTTGAGCTTTAGCAGTTTGCCCCAATTGCTGATAAATACTATACATAATATATAAACCTTCTACTGCTTGCGGATAAGTAGCAAAACGAGTTGCCAAAGTATCTAAAACTAAAACTGCTTTTTCAGATTGTTCTAATTGCTCGTGTTGTGCTGTACCCATATTGAGTAAATTATTAGCAATTTTCTTTTTCAAATCCTCTCTACCTGCATCATCTTTGGGTACTTTCATTTTAGCAAGATAATCATTTACGTCTTTTTCTGTCAAAGGCGCAATATCATTTTTGCCACCACTAGCCAAAGCCCCACTAGCAGAAAGTGCAGATTGACTACGCCAGTTATCTGTCCAAGGACGAGAGCCCCAACGCTTTTCAAAATCCTTCTCCCCTTTCTTTACTTGGTTATTATTATAAAGAGGAAAATTAGATTGTGCTAATGCATTTTCAGAAATTGTAATAGCCGAACGCACTACTTGACGCTCTTCTTTATTGCCTTTACCACTAGCAGCTTTAGCCTCTTCTTCTTTTTTAAGTTGTTGCACTAAAGCTTTTTGTTCTTCAAAAGGTAATAATGAAATACGCAATAAACTATCATTAACGGCATATTCCATAGCATTTACAGCATAAGTTTTGAGCTGACCATGACGAGCATTTACCTCAGCACTGCGTACATCTTCGGGCTTCATAGTCGTTTTAGTAGTATCAAAATAAGCATAAGCTTTTAGATAATCTTCACGCTCAAAATATAAAGTAGCTAATAAATAACTAGCTTCCATACGTTGTTGCTCCGATTGAGAAAAAGTCATAGATTTTTGTAGGCTTTCTATACCTTCCTCTGTTTTACCTTTACGCAATTGTACTTCTGCTAAAGTAAAATAAATTTGCCCTTTGTACTCTTCGTTTTTGTCCTCACGCAACATTCTACGCATAGCCAATTCTGGATCTGTATCTGTACTACCAGTTTTAGCAGCTGCTTTAGCTAAAGACAAGCGAGCATTCAAATCCATTTCATAACTTGGCTTAAGCTTAATCACTCTTTTGTATTCATCATGTGCCAATTCTGTTTGACCTGTTTTATCATACAATTGAGCTAATACATAAGCATAACGCGCTCTTTTTCCTTTGCGTCTTTTCGTAAGTGGAATAGCCTCCTCCAAATGTTCTATAGCTTGTTGATATTCTTTTTGAGCTATATACATATGCGCATGTGTAGCCTTTACCTCGCCCATTAATTTTTTAGGCGTATTAATATCGTCTTCCAACATACGCAAATACAAACCTGCATTATTATAATCTTTAATTTCTATATAAGATTTAGCCAACCATAACATAGCAGCATGACGCACAGGTTTATGTTTAAGTAATCCCTGTTTTTGACGTTTTTGTTCATTAAGTAACATTTCGTCTTCAGAGATTTCTTTTTTCTCTTTCTTCTCTTTTGTATTATCTACTAATGATAATTTACCTTCTGCTTTTATTTTTTTAGTAGGCTCTTTATCTTTAGCTTTTGTATCTGCTACTTTAGTATTAGTAGTTTTCTTTTTACTAGAAGTAGATTTTCCTTTTTTCTTGCGTTTGGCTGCTTTCTTTTTGCGCTTAGCTTCTGCTTTTTTGCGTTTAGCAGCTTCTTTGCGTTGCTTGGCTCTTGCCTTCTGAATACGCTTAGCTTCTGCTTTTCTATTTTTAGCGGCTTTTTGCTGTGCTTGCTGTTGACTTTGAGCAGGTTTATCATCCTTTTTAGAAGAATTAGAATTATTAGTTTTTTTGGTATTCTTATTCTTCTTATTATACTCAGCCAATTCATCTTTATCCATCAAAGACTTTGGCTTATCAGGATTATATTTATCTATTACATATTTGAAAGTAGCTGCTGATTTTTCAAAATTATGTTTCAAAAACTCAGCTTGTCCCATCAATAAATAACTATTATCTGTCCATTGGCTCAAACGACGCAATTCAATATTAGTAGCTAATTTATGAATAGCTTCATCTGTTTCTTGTTTGACAGAATTCGTATCAGGATTGGCTATATCTCTATACAAAGGCAATAATTCATTATAATTATCTCTAAACTGCAAACGTATATTTTCATTAGCTTTATCTATACGCAAACCAGCATGATAATAAGCATTATACCGCCCCGTCATATTCAAATAAGCCTTGCCCAATTTCGTTGGTCTACCATCGGCAGTTTTACAACCTTGCATCAAAAAGGCGAGCAACAAGGCAAAGGAAAATAAAGCAAAAAATTTATTCATAATTTTCTATACTGATAAAATAGGCAAAAGTCCTATCAAAAATATTTCCAATATGTATATCAGAACAATTTATATACTGTTTAATATTTTCTTAAGACCCTTTTTATAAAAGGATTTGTTGTTTTAAAAATATATTTTTACACTCAGTTTTTTATGTTCTTTTTTCTATCTTAGAAAATACATACCTACTAAGCAAAAGTAATACTAAACGCTCAAAAATATTTAATATAAACTCAAAATTAAAATATTATAAAGCGTTTATCTCATTAGGAACGAAAAAAAAGCCTGCAACAAGATGAAAAGGTCAAATTTTTTATAAAAATTAACGCCTTTTATTCTAATTTTGCCATACCTTAACAAAGAATGATTTCTTCGCAAATATATATTTATGTCTCTACCTGATAATTTCGACCCTTTAAATAATAATAAGAAACAGGCTAATCATAAAAAGCTCTTCTCTTGGATTAGTCCCAATCATCGTCTAGTTATTATAAACGATGAAAGTTTCAAAGAAGAAAAGTCAATTGCCCTTAATGCTAAAAATGTACTTATTTTTTTAGTCATTACTATTGCTATTTTAATTTTATCTGTCCTTTTAGCACTTCGTTTTTTTGGTGGGAAAGGGAGTTCGGCTATTGATATTTCTAATTATTCTCCTGATGACGTTAGACATCAACTCATTATTATTCATCAACATCTCGACTCTCTCAATCAAGAAATCGCAGATAGAGATATTTACATTGAGCAAATCTCTCGCATTCTTAATAACAATTTAGAAACAGAAAAAGATATTCAACAAAAGCAAAAAGAATCTAAAGCTTTAGCAGAAGAAAACACTGCTAATCCTTCATTGCGTAACGAAAAAATGCCTGAAAAATCAGAAGTGGTATCCAAAATGATGGAAACCTCTGAAGCTGATTATCAAGCAGCTAATTTGGTACTCAGCAATGATTTTGATTCTAATGTAAAAATCGAACAATTAAAATTTGTAAGCCCTTTACGTGGTATTATTAGCGATACTTTTGCTGCTTCAAGAAAACACTATGGTATTGATATTGTTGCCCCTAAAGGTTCTGTTATAAAATCTACTCAAAGCGGCACAGTAATTGTTGCAACTTGGTCGGCTGATACTGGGCATATGATAGGCATTCAACATGCCAATAATGTAGTTTCTTTCTACAAACATAATTCTTCGCTTTTAAAAAAACAAGGCGATAAAGTACAAGCAGGTGAAGCCATTGCTATTATTGGTAATACTGGTGCTATGACAGAAGGCCCACATTTACATTTTGAATTATGGTATTATGGACAAGCCGTAGACCCTAAAAAATATATAGAATTCTAATCCTATTCTTTTCCTATAAATTATCAAAGCAGTAGAAATCAATAATAGATTTCTACTGCTTTTTTATACCTATTTTTGCCGCTTTTATTTGCCTTCAATTTGATTTTTATTTTTCGAAAAATCCCATATAGTTTTCAAAAGCAAAAAGCCTAGAAAAATACTAGAACCTGCTATGGATAATACGGTTATAACTACCCCTAATATAACATTTTTTTGATATTGGGCTTTTATCCATCCTAAGCATTGCATTACAAATTTATAATTCAATGCCAATAATAATATACTACCTATAGCAGTAATCCACCAGATTAAACTTTTTACAAAATAATATAGTACAAATAAAACTACTGCAACTACTGCTACAGCAACCAATAATCTGCCCATTCTACCCAAAAAACCTATTTTCGTTTCTGGTACTTTAGGCTTTATTTCATTTTGAATTTCTTGCGACATAATAGCAATTACAATTAGTGTTTAAAAGCCTTACAAGATACGTTTTTATCCATAAATATAAAATAAAAAAACGCTACACCTTCCTTAAAAGATGTAGCGTTTATTATATCTGTAATTCTAGTGAAGTATAAAATTATGCTTCAGCTGGAAGAATGCTTACAAATGTACGGTTTTTGAAACCTTTTCTGAAGGCAACAACACCATCAACTGATGCGTGAATAGTGAAATCTTTGCCTAAGTATACATTTTCACCTGCGTGGAAACGTGTACCACGTTGACGAATGATAATGTTACCTGCGATAGCTTTTTGACCACCGAATAATTTTACGCCCAAACGTTGACTCGCACTGTCGCGACCATTATCTGAACTACCGACGCCTTTCTTATGTGCCATGGTATATTATATAGTTTTGCGATTCGTTTAACAATAAATTAACTACTTCTTTGTTTTGTTTGTGTTTTTAGTTTTAAAGGTCTCGACTAAGCGAATACAACTGAATCAATTGTTAATTTGCTTAATGATTGACGGTGACCTTTAAGGATTTGGTAACCTTTACGACGTTTTTTCTTGAAGATTAAAACTTTGTCGCCTTTCAAGTGTTGAACAACAGTAGCTTCAACTTTAGCACCAGCAACAGATGGTTTGCCTAAAGTGATTTTACCGTCTTTGGAAACGAGGAGTACTTTATCAAAAGTAACTTTACCACCCTCTTCCACACTGAAACGGTTAGTGAAGATGCTTGCGCCTTCGCTAACTTTGAATTGTTTTCCTTGAATTTCTACAATTGCGTACATGGGAAAAAAAATTAAAATATAAATTGTGTTCAACTAATAGACTGCAAAGGTAAAGCGTCCTTTTCATTTTTCCAAATTTTTATGGACTTTTTATCTCTTTTTTCGACGATTTTAACAGTTATTCAACTGCTATTACATTCGAGCTCTAAAGATACACCTTTATTTTATTTTTTTTAATCTTTTTCATTTTTTTTGAAAAGGGAGTTCGGTTTTTGTTTATAAAAAAATTATTTAATAGAGTTAGAAAATGACTAAAACAACTATCAAAAACCATATCCCCTTTCTCAAAAAAAATATATTAATAACATTGCCAAAACATAGCTAATTTTTCTGGTTCATCAGGATGATAACCAATAAAAGCAATGCCACTATCGCCAAACATATAAGGTATATTATATTCAGAATCGATTTGCATTAAATAGACATATTCTTTGCCATCTTTATTATCTTTTATTTTCTCACTAGATTGTAAAAAATGCTGCCATCCGCCTAATTTATCGCCAGCCATAGCAATGCCACCTTGTTCATGCAAAGCTTCAATTACGTCTTCTTCAAATTCATCATATTGCATTCCTAATTCTTCAAATTGCTCAGGATGCGGATAATCATCTATTTCATCCCAAGAACTTACCACCATTTCAGGATAAGGAATAATCTCTCTTTCAGAAAGTTTTATCTCAGCAGATTTACCTTCTATATTGATTTTTCTAAGTACTACACCTTCATTAAAAGGTTCAAAATTACGATTGCTAGTTTCGCAATCATTGTCATAATCTTGTGTACAATAAAACACTTGTAATAAACCTTTATTATCGGCATATTTAATTGGTGTTTCTTCTAAATTCAATTGCAAAAAGAAAGACATATGTTTTTTGCATCCTGGACAAACTGGCCAATCTTTTGCATTGCGCAAATAAGGTAAACCACCAAATTTAGAACGCGTATCAAAAGTTAATACACCTTCTTCTGTATTGGGTAAAAATGCAGCAATAGCATGCTCTTGTAATTTTTGTTGAGCCGCTGCTATTTTATGCGAAAGAGACATCATTTTTATAATTTATATAGTACAATAAATAAAAAACAAAAGTAAAGATAAGTTTTACTTTTTTGCAATAAATATAAAAGGGAGTATGGTTTTTTAGTTTATTTTTTTAGTGTTATAGGCTACTTTAGTATATCACTTTTATAAACAAAAACCATACTCCCTTTCTCAAAAAAACTAATTAACAACATTGCCAAAACATAGCTAATTTTTCTGGTTCATCAGGATGATAAGCAATAAAAGCAATGCCGCTATCACCAAACATATAATTGAGATTATCTTCAGAATCAATTTGCATTAAATACACATATTCTTTGCCATCTTCAGGGTCTATAATTGCTTCATTAGATTGAATAAAATGTGGCCATCCACCAAGCTTATCGCCAGCCAAAGCTATACCATCTTCTTCTTCATAAAGTAGCTCTTCTATATTTTCATCAAATAGATTATTTAAGCCAATTTCATCATACTGGGCAGGATGTGGTATATCTTCAGTTTCTATCCAAGATTCAATTACATTTTCATCAAACATATAAGTAGCATCTTCACCTAAATCAATACTGGCACTAGCTCCTTCTATATTGATTTTTCTTAAAAATGTACCTACGCTAAAGGGCTCATAATTACTAGCACTAGAATCACAATTTAGTTTACCATTAACATAATCTTGCGTACAATAAAATACTTGCAGTAAACCTTTATTATCAGCATATTTAATTGGCGTTTCTTCCAAATTTAATTGTAACATTAAATTCATATGCCTTTTACAGTCTGGACAAATGGGCCAATCTTTTGCATCTCTCAAATAAGGAAAACCTCCAAACTTAGAGGCAGTATTAAATAACTTTATAGATGCTTGAGTATTAGGAATAAAGGCAGTACGGGCATGTGCTTGCAATTGTTGTTTTGCATGATTTAATTTTTCTTCTAGTACCATATTAATAATTATAGATTAAAGGAGTTAGTAGGATTGCCAAAAAAGGGCTAATTTATCAGGTTTTTGTGGATGATAACAAACATAAGCTCGTCCCATGTCACCAAACATAAAAGGCAAATTATCTTGAGAATCAATTTGCATTAAAAAAGTATAAGGCGTATTATCTTCAGGATCAAAAACGATTTGATGTCCTTGCACAAAAGCAGGATATCCACCAATTTTATCACCTTCAATTGCGGGTTCAAAATCTTCTAAAATATCATTAGTAGTTTCATTCCAAATAATATCAAGCGTATGATAAGATTCTGGATGAGGATAGTCTTCTACTTTAGACCATTTATTAATTCTATTTTCTGGAAAAATCATTAAACCATCGGGTAATTGTGTCAAAATAGCACATTGCTCAGTATTTACTTCTAATCTTCTTACAACAACTCCAGCATTAAATGGAACATAGTTTTCATTTGCCAAATTACAAGTCAAAGTAGTACAATAAAACACCTGTAATAAGCCTTTATTGTTGGCATATTTTATAGGTGTTTCTTCCAAATTTAATTGTACAAAAAGCGACATGGGTCTATTGCATCCTGAGCAAATACACCAATCTGATTCTTTATTTAAATAAGGCAAACCACCAAATTTAGACTCTGTAGTATAAGCGGCTTGCTTTTCTTCAGTTTGAGGAATAAATGCAATGCGTTTGGATTTTTTTAATATAGACAAAATATCTCGTGGCTGCTCTTTCATAAAATTATTAAATGGTAATATATAGAAAAAGACTATAGTCTTTTAATGTACTATAGTCTTTTAAAAATAGAAAATAAATAAATAAAAATCTAATTTATAGCTATAATTCTTTTAATATAATATCCTTTTTTAAGAAGACTGCCAAAGTAAGGCTAATTCATCTTCTTGTTTAGGATTATACATTAAAAAAGCTAATCCCCCATCGCCAAAAACGTAGGGTAAATTATCTTCAGAATCCAATTGAAAGAAATGCGTAAATTCGCTTTCTTCATCATTTTCATCCTCAATATATTCTCTGTATTGCAACCAATAAGGCCAGCCACCTAATTTATCGCCAGGAATAGGTAAACATTCTTCTGCTTCTTCCAAAAGCTCTACTGTATTTCTATCGATATGAATTCCCAATTCGACATACTCTTCAGGACTTGGATAGTCATCGACAGTTTCCCATTCTAAAATTTCTTTTTCTTCAAAAACATTTTTCAAATTTGGTTTTTGAGTTGCACTAGCACCTTTTATAGCCACTCTACGAGCCACAACCCCTGGAGAAAAAGGTAAAAAATTATCTTGAGAAAGTTCACATTTTGCTTCATTTGTACAATAGAAAAGTTGTATAAGACCTTTTCCATTGCCATATTTCATAGGCAATTTTTCCAAATTCAATTGCAAAAACAATTGCATATTTTCTTTACAATTTGGACAAGCTGGCCAATCTTTTGGATTTCTTAAATAAGGATAACCACCAAATTTGCTTGCTTCATTATGCATAGCATTTTTGTTTACTTTTACTACTGGCACATATGCCTTTTTAATGAAAGCTTGCAATTGTGATTTTGCCTTTTCAATTTTTTCAGAAGTTGTCATATATGAAGTTTTACATCTAAAAGATTAAGCAGTTTTTTGAAGATAATGCTCTACACTAAAATCTATACCCACTAAATGCATCCAATAAATAATATATTGTAATTCTGAGCCAAAATGTTCGTGAAAAGGATTATCATTAGGTAAATCATACCAATCATCTTGTGCATCAAAAACCCATGCTTTTGCGGCTGCTTGCAAATAAATATTAGCTTCTTTATCAAGATAAGATTTACTTTCTTTTATTTGAGCCAAAATATCTAAAGCGGCTTTAAAATACGCACTATGTTTTTCAAAATTATTATCTAAAGCATAAGTATAAATTGCTTCTAATAATCCTTTAAAATCATCTTTAGCTTGCGCAAAATCTAATGGTTTTGGCCATACACTCAAATGCAAGTGTAAAGGCTCTACTTTGCAAGATTCATCTTCTATAAATACTTGACAAATCTCTATAGCTGTTGGGAAATATAACATAAGTAAATTCCCTTTTGGATTTAGGGTTTCCAAAAGTTCTTCATCTAAAAGTGGAATAAAATCCAACTTTACCCCTAAACAACCGTTTTCTTTCAAATAAGTAGCAAATCCTGCTAAATCGAGATATTGCTCTTCAAATAAATGTTTGCAAATAATATTCTCATTTGTAACAATAGGTCTTTGTAAAAGTAAAAAATCATTCAACTTTTCTACAATATCTATCGTAATGGCATCGTGTATAAACATAATTAATAAATTAAACTATAAAGTTTTTCTTAGTGTGTAAAAGTAACTATAATATTACTTTATACCATGCTTTACTTTCAAAATTATTAATTTGTTTACAAATACGACAAGCTATAAAAATAATATTTATTTTTGTATAAACATCTTTCATTCCAAATATAACACCAAAAATATCTTTATGAGCAGTATTTTTTCAAGCGTAAAAATTGGAAATTACGAAATCAAAAATCGTATTGCTATGGCACCAATGACACGCACACGTTCACCTTTTGGTATTCCTACAGAACAAAATGCTTTATACTATAAACAACGTGCTAGCGTTGGATTAATTATTTCTGAAGGTACTGCAATATCACCTACTTCTATGGGTTATTTGCATATACCAGGCATTTATAATGCGGCACAAATCAAAGCTTGGAAAAAAGTAACGCAAGCAGTACATGAAAGCAATGGTATTATTTTTATGCAATTGTGGCATGTAGGAAGAATCTCGCATTATTCTAATCAACCCAACCAACAACAACCGCTTGCCCCCTCTGCCATTATTGCTAGAGATTCTTATCCTTGGGGTATTGAAAATGGTAAAGAAGGAAGAGTAGCTGCTGTAGCACCTCGCGCTTTAGAAAAAGAAGAAATTCAAGACATTATTCGTGACTTTGCCAATGGTGCAAAAAATGCTATTGCAGCTGGTTTCGATGGTGTAGAAATACATGGCGCTAATGGTTATTTATTAGAACAATTTTTGAATCCATGCAGTAATATTAGAACAGATGAATATGGTGGCAGTATAGAAAATCGCTGTCGTATTGTAATCGAAATTTTAGAAGCTTGTATAGCCGCTGTTGGCAGCCATAAAGTGGGCATTCGTTTATCGCCTTATGGCTTTATACATGATATGCAACCTTATGAAGAATTAGAAGATACTTATGAATATTTGGCTAAGGCTATGAATAAAATGGACTTAGCTTATGTACATTTCAATAGTTCTGGAATATTACTCAAAGAAAAAGAAGATTTCATTATTCGTTTTAGAGCTTGGTATGATGGTGCCTTAATGATTGCAGGCGAATTAACGAGAGAAAAAGCACAAAAATTATTAGATAAAGGTTTAATTGACATGGCTGCTTTTGGTCGCCCCCTTATTTCTAATCCTGACTTAGTGGATAGACTAAAAAATAATCTTCGTCTTACGCCTCCTAATCCTGAAACTTTCTATGGTACAGGTACAATTGGCTATACTGATTATAAAACTTATGCTGAAATGGATGCTATGGAAAGAGCAAAATTCTTATAAAACAAAAAGTCAATAACTAGCTATTTTTAGTTATTGACTTTTTTACTTTTTATTGTAAAACTATATTTTTATTAGTCTTTGGTATTTTATAAATATGCATAGGATAAGATGCTAAAGTCATAGCCAACTCCTCTCTAGGAAATCGTGCACTAGTTACTATACTAAGTCTAATCTCATTTTCATTTTCCACTACATTTTTAATATTTACCTCATGATAAACTACTGCACTTTGTAAATTACAAATCATTACTAACATTTCTGTATTAAAATCTACATTTATTGGTGGATAATATTGGTAATTATATGCATTTTTGAGATGAGTAAATTCTTGTTCTGTAGTAACAATATTTAAGTTTTGCAAAATTGTATTACTTACATCTATTGATGTAGAAAAAGATAATATAGACTGAAAATTACCAAGATTCATAATAGGATAATGCTCAAATAGTATTTCCTCTAGCAATTCATCTTTCAATTCATCTTTTTTACAAGCACCAAGTACTAATGTTAAAGATAAAAACATTAAAAAAAATCTAGTCATAGGAGTTTTTTTAAAAAAACACATTAAAAAATAATTTATATAAAATATATAACGATACGAATTGTAAAAATGTAAGTACACTTATTATTTTTTTGGGAAAGGGAGTATGGCATTTGTTTATTAAAAAAGCTCCTTACTAGATTTAGTAAGGAGCTTTTTAATCTCTTATTTTATAATAATTTGTTTGTTTGTTTTAGGCATTTTATAAATATGATAAGGTGAAGACATTACCATACTTACTGCGCCACTTTCTATAGGTTTTGTTTCCCAATAAACTTCTATTGTCTTTTCGTTTTCTTCAACTCTAGAAATATAGGTTTTGAAAGCAGGATTGCCTTTTTGTTGGTCTATTAATAAAAGTAAAATCTCTTTATCAAAATCTACTTTTATTTTTTGCCAATCATGATTAGGCGCAATATTTTGCATATCGCTCATCTCTTCATATTGATATGCATTGATATGCATTTGCAAATCTTTCCATTGTTCATTATTTTCTACTGCTACTATAATAGCTGTATCATTGCCTATGTGCAAACTACCCGATTGAATAGAAGCATAAGCAGATTGCTGAATTTTTCTAATATCATTATTAATACAAGAAATCAACAATAAGAGTGCAGGAATGAGTAAAATAAAATATTTCATGATTTAAATTTTTTTAAAAAAATAGCCAATAACTTTCCCAAGTTACTGGCTTAAGATCTAAACTTAAATACTCATTGATTTTATTAATCGAATTGTAAACTTCTCAAATTCGAGTTTTGTTTCCCGTGGTAAAGAAACAACTAAAAAATCAAAAGCATTATTAATATCTTGTTAAAAAATACGACAAGTATTTTAAAGTATGTTAAGATATATTAGTTGCTATAGTATAATTATTGCACAGCTCAAC
>X137_Gaur__coassemble_94_pt1 | contig 27458 bp, 17 predicted proteins | sample X137_Gaur__metabat2_high_PE_006 | metagenome-assembled genome bin X137_Gaur | reverse complement strand
GCATTGCCCATATGTTGTGCCAATAAGATGCTCCCAACTAGTAAAGTAAAAGGTAGAATAAGTAGTGTTTTCATAAAATGTAGATTAATAAATAAAAAATATTTTTTAATTATATAACTATAAGAGTATAGTTGTCTTTAAACTTTAAAAATGCCTTTTTTAAGCATTTTTTATTTTTAGACAATTTTTTATATAGCTAATTTTTAATATATTGAAATTAATATTAGTTCTAATTTAATTATGCAAAAAGTATGCCTAATTTGATTATTCTTTATACAATTTTAAATTGAATTTATAAATTGTATTACATACTTGTAGTAAGTAGAAGCCTTTTTCAATAATATTATCTGGTAAGTTTAGTTCAATAATATTATCTGAAACTAAGATATTTTGTTTAGCTAATAAAATGCCATTTATGGCAAAATAATCAAAATGCCATATTCCCTTTTCCAAAAAAGAAAAATCTATCTTAAAAGTCTTACTAATTGGATTAGGATACCATGATAAATTCTCTTGAAAAATTTCTTTTTCTTGCCTGGGACGTACTGTATGAACAGTGCTATCATTTATTGCATTTTGAAAATATTCGGACAAATCAAACCATTGTAATGTAGCTGGAATATTGATTGGTCCACGATTAAAATTTTCGCCACTTATCCAACCACTGTAAGCATTAAAAAAAGTGACACCTTCAATTTGAGAAGATGTAATTAAATGCGGTAAATTAAGTCTTTGATTATTGCCTGAAAAAAAATCTCTATTTTGAAAATTTCTAAAGGTATAAGCAAAACAATTGCCATTGCTGCCATTATATCCAATTAAAATTAAATTCTTATTAGTGCTATCTATGCTAGCATCTGTAACGGCAAATTGTGTATTAAAACTGTCTTTTAAAATGGCAGTATAATTGCCTGCCTGAGTAGGTAAATGATAAATTCTTGTTTTTTTATCTACCCAGTTTTTTGAAAATATATATATACTATCTTGATAGTATATAAAGGCTTCGCAATCGAAATTATGTTCATGTGTAGTCAAATTAAAATCGACTTGATCTGAAAAAGAAAAGTTAATAATCGCTATATTTCTAATAGTATCTGTTTGATTAATGCTAGTATTAATTTGGTTTTTATCCAATTTTAAAATACGTAAATCTTGTCTATTTCCTGCATTATTGCCAAAGTCGCCTATATAAAATGAATGTTCATCTTGTGCTAATCCTTCCCAATCTGTATTATTAGTATTTTCCAAAACAAAAGTCTGTAAAATAGTATAAGGTGCAGTTGTATCTATTTTATATAAAGTAGCCTCATTTCCCCCATCATTAATAGACCAAAGTGCGCCATTATAATATAATAAACCAGAACTTTCGTTCAATTCTTGTGGTAAATTGCCTAATATTATAGGCGTATAATTATTGTTTTGCGCTTGCACTAAAAGGGTAGAAGTATATAAAAATAAAATAGCCAAATAATACTTTTTCATGTTTGCGTTAATTTTAAAATGAAATTATTTTTATGAAAAGGGAATAAGGTATAAAAATATAAAAAAGTCCATACTTCTCGTGTGGAAAAGTATGGACTAAAAAGCTATTGTAAATGCTCTACTTTCGTAATTTTATATAAATAAGTTTCTCTATAAGTAGAAGCCTTAATAATATATTCACCTGCTTTTAGATTTTCAGGTAATTGTATATTTAATTTTTCATTTTTTGCCATAACCATTTGCTCTTGTAAGAATAAACCTTCTGGCGTAAAATATTCAATAAACCAAAGCCCTACTTTTAAATTCTTTAATTGAATTTCAAAAATGCTATCTACTGGTTTTTTATATTTTTTTACTTTTTTGCCAAAATCTACTATTCTTTCTTTTTTAGCTAAACTAGGATTAGGCTTATCAGTTGTAGCATTATAGAAATAAGCAGACAAATCAAAAGCATGTAATTTACCTTTTTCTTTAAAATTGCGACGCACATAATCCTCGCCAATAATCCAACCACTATAACCATTAAAGAAAGCTACTCCTTCAATTTGAGACATATAAGTTAAATGTGGTAAATCAAATTTTTGATGTTTGCCAGAGAAGAAATCTTTTCCCTCAAAACCTGTTATAGTATAAGCAAAAGCATTGCCATAACGACCATGATAACCTATTAAAATTAAATTATTATGGTTTTTATCCACACTAATATCTGTAAGCGTAAAACCTATATTATATTTTTGTTTGAATTGCGCTTTATATTTTCCAGCTTCAGTAGGAAGGCTATATACTTTAGTATGATTGTCTTTCCAATTTTTGGTAAATAAGTATAAACTATCATCATAATGTATAAAAGCTTCGCAATCGAAATTATGATTTTGTGGCGCAAATTTATGGTAAATTTGGTCCGCATATTCGAAAGCTATAGTCTCTACATTTTTAATTGTATCGGCTTGTGGATAAGAAGATTTTTGATTCAAATCGCTTTTAGCAATTTTAAGTATTTTAAGGTCTTTTCTATCGCCTATATTATTGCCAAAATCGCCAATAAAAAAATGAGTATCGTTTTGCGTAAGGGCTTCCCAGTCTATATTTGTTACACTCTCTAAAACGAATGTCTGTAAAATAGAATAGGGGGCTACAGTATCTAATTTATATAAGATAGCTGCATTCCCCCCATCGTTAATAGACCACAAAGCACCTTGATGAAAAACTAAACCTGAACTTTCTGATAGAGACGAAGTCACTTCGCCTAAAAGCGTCGGAGAATAAGTAGCAGGTTTTTGCGCTGCTGCAAATGTGCCGAAACTTGCACAGAAAATAAAAGCACTGAATAGAGTTTTCATAACTAAGGTGAGAATCTGTGTGAAAATATTTATAATGATTGATTATTAGTATGCTATATTCATCATTTGAAGCGCTGTAATACCTGCTTCAGCACCTTTATTGCCATGTTTCCCACCTGCTCTATCTAAAGCTTGTTGATAATTATTCGGTGTAAGTACGCCAAATATACAAGGCTTAAGATGTTGTAAAGCTAAAGTTTGTAAAGCATGTGCTACTGATTGATTAATGTATTCATTATGAGAAGTTTCTCCCTTAATAACACAACCAATGCAAATAACTGCATCAACTTCTATACTAGCTTTAGGACTTAAAGCTATAGCTGCTGCTTGTGGTAATTCGTAAGTACCTGGTACACGAATAGTGCGAATATCTTCAGCTTTTACGCCATGTTCTAAAAGTGTATTTTTTGCACCTTCGTATAAAAATTCAGTAATTTCTTTGTTCCAATCCGCTACAACAATAGCAACTTTGCGATTAATACCTGATAAGTTGCCAGAATTTTGGCTATGGTCTGATAAATTTTTGTCTGCGCTACTCATGAGCTTAAAACTTTTATATAGTATTTAGATAATAATAGTATTAGAGTACTTTTACATGGTCACGTTTGATATACTGACCATAACCTTTTTGGATTTTTACTACTCCTTGATCAATGGCAATTGTGCCACGTAAAATAATAGTTTCACATTTACCTTGTACCTCAACACCTTCAAAAGCAGAATAATCTACATTCATATGATGTGTTTTAGCACTAATAGTATGCTTTTCATTTGGATTGAAAATAACTATGTCAGCATCTGCTCCTATACCTAAATGACCTTTTTGAGGCATACCAAATATTTTAGCAGGATTTGTACAAGCTACTTCAACAAATTTATTCAAAGTAATACGACCTTTAGCAACGCCTTCAGAATATAATAATTCCATACGGTTTTCTATACCAGGCATACCATTGGGTATTTTGCTAAAGTCATCTTTACCTAATAATTTTTGTTCCCAAAAGAAAGGGCAGTGGTCTGTACCTACTGTCTGAATTAAACCTTGATTAATACCAGACCAAAGTATAGGAATATCTTTCTTTTCTCTAAGCGGTGGAGACATTACCCATTTGGCGCCATCTTCACGCTCATATAAACTAGCATCTAACATTAAGTATTGAATGCAAGTTTCTGCCATAACGCGCTTATTGCGCATAGCCGAGCGGCGAATAGCTTGTAAAGCACCTTCACAAGTCAAATGTACTACATAAGCTGGTACACCTGTAAACTCTGCTAATTCTGCAAAACGATTCGTTGCTTCTGCTTCTGTTACCTCTGGTTGAGAAAGATAATGGTAAAGTGGCTTTGTTTTGCCTTCTTTAAGATGTTGTGCAATTAACCCATCAATCATATCGCCATTAGTAGCATGAACATTAACTAATCCGCCCTGAGCTTTTACTTCATTCATAAGCTGAACCATTTGTCCATCTTCTAACATTAAAGCATTTTTATAAGCCATGAATACTTTAAAAGAGGTAATCCCTTCTACTTGTACCATATTCTTAATTTCTTGGCGTGTATGTTCATTTAAATCCGTCACAGCTATATGGAAAGAATAATCTCCATAAGTATTGCCTGTACTGCGTCCTCTCCATGCATCTACAGCATTTTGTAATGTTTTACCTTGTGTTTGTAATACAAAATCTATGATAGTTGTTGTACCTCCATGTAAAGCGGCTAATGTACCTGTACTATAATCATCGCTAGAAAAAGTACCCATAAAAGGCATAGAAATATGCACATGTGGGTCTACGCCACCAGGAAGCACTAATTTGCCGCTAGCATCTATAATTTCGTCTGCTTGAATGTTTAAATCTTGACCTATAGCCTTGATTTTATCATTTTCTACATAAAGATCTGCTATATAATCTTCGGAAGCTGTTACTATGCGACCGTTTTTGATGAGTATAGACATGAGCCGTTTAAAATTTTATATGAATAGAAATGTGGTATTGTATAGATTTTAATGCGATAAAGGTAAGTCAAAAGCTGTACTATCCCAAACAAAAGTTACATTTAAATGTTCTTCTATAGCTTTAATCTTTTCTTTCACAGGCGTAGCTAATCCATCTTCAATCAATGATAAACTAGTGATTTCCATATCTATAGCGCTTGCTAATTGTAATTGAGAAATATTTTGTTTCAAACGTTCTGTTCTAATTTGGTCCCCAATCTGCGGTCTTTTGTTTTTGCTACAAGCCATAAAACAAAGGAAAAAGGATAAAATTACAAAGAATAAACAATTTTTAAATGCGATTTTGAAAAAAATACATGATTTTTTTGTTATCTGCTGCACAATTCGTATTTTTTTATTTGTTTTTTTCAAAAATAAAATTAATTTTATGATATGAAATAATGTATAAGTTATTCATTTTCAAAACATCTATCAACAAAATGTTTCAAATGAATAATTTGAACCAATATGCCGACATAAAATCACCTCAAAATTAAGATAATTTCTGGACTATGGAAGTTGAAAAAATACAAAATCCTATTATCAACGAACGTTTTGCTAAAGTTTACGAACGTTTGAAAGAACTCAAAAAGGTTAAAAATAAATCTCGTTTAGCAGAATTATTAGGTACTTACAATCATGTTATTAATAATATTATTAAACAAGAGCGTAATCTTACTATCGAGCAAATTCATAAATTAGTAGAATTATTCGATGTAAATGTCAATTATCTTTTTGGTCGTAGCGAAGTAATGTTCGGTTCTGAAATGGATGAAATCAACGAACAAGCCATGCAAGTGACAGAAAAAATCGTAGAAGGACGCAATAATATTGTATTGGTGCCACAAAAAGCTATGGCTGGTTACGCTACGGCTTTAGGTGCTTCAGATTATATGTCACAATTTGTACGTTTCTCTGTGCCAGATATGGAGGGCGATTTAATTGCTTTCGAAATTAGCGGAGATAGTATGATGCCTAATATTACTAATGGTGATTTAGTTGTTTGCGAAGCCATAGAGCGTGGCGAACCGCTTAAAGATAATGCAGTTTATGTTGTCGTAACTGATACTGTTGTTGCTAAACGCATTCAACAAGTAAAAGAAAACAACGAATTAGTACGCCTTCGTCTTATCTCGGATAATGCCCCAACTTATCAACCTTATGAAGTTGAATTAGAAGAAGTGCGCCAAATTTTACGTGTAAAATCTCGTCTTACAGACCACGGTATTGCTTAATTTTTCCTTTTTTTATTATTTTTTTTTGGGAAAGGGAATTTTGCATTAAATATATATGTTTGTCTTTTATACAACTGAATGTAAAATGTTTTCATTTAAGGTAGTGTCACACTAGTTTAGATAAAGATAGTATTTTAAATGTTATATAAGGCAATTAAAAAAGCGAATTGGACATAAAGTCCAATTCGCTTTTTTTGTACATAGCACAATTCCAATGATTATTTGATTATTTTTTGATGGTTTTTACACTAGCATTTTGCGTAGATAAACCTTCTTTATCATATTTATGCAGTTGATATCTTTCTACTAAAGATATTAATTTCTGCGCATAATCTGGATCAGTAGCATAGCCTGCACTTTTCAAGCCTTTTGCCCAGGCTTTGTAATCTGTAATTGATAGTTTAAATAAATCAGCATAGTGTGTTCTACTCGTAAGGAAGTCTGAATGGTGCACATAGCTTTCACGACAAGAGTTATAAGCTCTAAAACAAGCAATCTTTTTTTCTAGCCTTTGCAATGTTGTATTCCACTCATTGGTATAAATATAATATTTAGCCCCATTCCAATCATTACCCATTTTTATACCAAAATGATTATTGGCATATAAGGCTAATTCACTAGTACCATATCTAGATTCTAATATACCTTGTGCTAAAGTAATACTAGCTGGTATTTTAGAACGGCGCATTTCTGATATAGCTAAAGCTTTATATTTTTGTATATAAAGACGTATGCTATCATCACTAGTACGAAGTAGTGTAGAGTTTTGCTCCGATGAGGAAGTAAACAATGAGTTTTCTAAGGGTTTTAGTAAAACTATGGTTAAAACTAAAACGGCAAATAATAAAAGAGCTTTAAGCATAGTAACATAGAGGCGCTGAATCGCTAATTTCTGAATGTAAGATGTCATAAAATACAGCAGTGAAAATACGAACAAGTCTCAATAAAAACTAAAAGTGGCGCAAATAAAATAAATGTTACGTAAAAAATAACCCCTTGGCGGCTTTTTTTTACAATAAAAAAACGAAGCTTTATTTTTTAAAGCTTCGTTCTCTTTATATTTTAGACTTATACGCCTTTTCTATTACCAAACAGGACAACCATAGCTTCTGCCGCCACCAAAAGCACCTGGAGGAAGGAAATAGCTTACACGAATTGTTGTTGTAAAGTAAGAATCATTATCCTTAGGATCACCACGTTGTTCCCCTGGAGCTGAAATTACACGGTTTACACCGCTAGGATCAATTTCATTAGAACGTTGTGCCAATGCTGTAGCTAATGCTGCTTTACCTGGTTCGAAATTATCGTAGAAAACTTGAGGATTTACATAGTTTGTAGATACATCATCTATATAATCTGTAAATGTTAAACGATGCGTAAACTCAATACCTATAGACCATACATCATTATAACTCCAACGAATACCTGCGCCTAATGGCAAACATAATTCTGTTGTTTTGTATTTAGCACGACCTGATATTAAACCTTGTCCTTCAGTTGATAATGGTTGTAAATCTACCCATTGACCATCATAATATGCCTGTGGTTTGAAATTGAATACACCTATACCCACTACTGCATAAGGAGAAAGCACACTATAACCTTGATAACCACCACCTAATTCGAAGTTGTAAGCAATAATTTCACCTACTACTAATGCTTCAAATACTCTAGAACGGAAGCTTAAATTACGGTAATAACGGAAAAAGGCATCATCACCACCACCACGATTAGAATTATCTGCATTAAATCCATTATTTGCCCAAGCATCATCGCCAGCTAACATCATAAAGCTTAAATCTGCACGTAATGCAAAATGCGCTCCTAAATTATAACGTCCAAAAAGACCTAAGTTAGGACGTAGTGATCTTAAATCAGCATCTTTTAAGAAAGATTTGCCTTTGCCTTTATTACCACCTAAATCCCCCATAAACACGGAAGTTCCGGCTATAATACCTACTTCAAATGGGTAGGCTGGTGCATAGCCAGCTTGTCCCCAGCTCTTTACAGCTGTTGTGGCTAATAAACATAAGAGTAAGAATGTTGCTCTCATTTGCTATCTCGATATATAAAAGTTAAAAAAGAGGAGTAAAGAAAAAAACTGATTTTTAAGCCTATTAGTCAGTTTAGGCAAAAATAATGAAATAAGTTAAAAAAACAACTTATAACATTATATATACAACGTATGAACTTAACGCCTTATTATATAATAATAATAATAAGCCATTTTTTTTATAAATATTGGCAAAATACCTGCGGCTTTTTTAGCTTTTTTGCATATTTAAGCGCACAAAATACAATTATTTGCAGGATTTTATAATTTTTATTGGATTAACCTTGAGTTAAATATATTTATTAATTTTTTATTCATATTAATTTTACATGAAAAATTTATTTAAAAAGGCGCAAAAATATATTTTTCAAATTAAAAAATTAAAGCCTGCTATTTATTTCTATAAGCAAAGTTGTCTTTATAAAGTTTTTGTGTAATTTTGCTTATTCTTATTCCATATTAAGTCTATTATTTCACTTTAAATAAAGTATTTATCATGTCTCAAGAAGTAAAGAACAATAACGATTTTCCAGAAAAAGATGAAATCCGTAAAGAAGCAGTGGCGCTTATCCTTAATGCATTTAAAATGCAAAAACAAGGTCGTGTTATAAGCCGTACAATTGGAAACTTCTGGACTAAGGCGCGTTCTCGTGCTAGCCAAGAATTGGTAAATGCTGTAGAAACACAACCTGAAGCGCCAGAAACAGCACCTGCTTTAGATGCTTTTATGAAAGAACAAATGGATAAAATCCAATTCTTTATGAGCGTAATGGTAATGGTGGAAAACTTCAAACAAAAAGGTTAATCCATCTTTTATACAACAAATGAATGAATAAAAAGATGTTCGTTTCAATTTCTTTTTTTTGTAAAAGGGAGTATTGCATTCGAACATTTTTTTGTCTATACTCGATTTTAAAATAACAATCCTTATATATAACATATACCTATGTTCGATAAATATAGAAGCATTTATCAAGAAGAATTAAATGCTATAGAAGCAGCTGGTTTATTCAAAAAAGAGCGCATTATTACTACACCACAAAGCGCAGCTATCAAAACAGATGCTGCTGGCGAAGTACTTAATTTTTGTGCCAATAACTATTTAGGTTTATCTTCTCATCCTATGGTTTTGGAAGCTGCCAAAAAAACAATTGATGAATATGGTTATGGTATGTCTTCAGTGCGTTTTATTTGCGGTACACAAACCATTCATAAGCAATTGGAAGCTAAAATTTCCGAATTCTTAGGCATGGAAGATACTATTTTATATGCTGCTGCTTTCGATGCTAATGGTGGTGTTTTCGAACCGCTTTTGCAAGAAGAAGATGCTATTATTTCTGATGAATTAAATCACGCTTCTATTATCGATGGTATTCGCTTATGTAAAGCCAAAAGATTCCGCTATAAAAATAATGATATGGCGGATTTAGAAGCACAATTGAAAGCTGCTGTTGCTCAAAATGCACGTCGTATACTTATTGTGACAGATGGCGTTTTCTCTATGGATGGTATTATTGCGCAAGTAGATAAAATTTGCGATTTGGCAGAACAATACGGTGCTATGGTAATGTTAGACGAATCACATTCTACAGGTTTTATGGGTAAAACAGGTCGTGGCACACATGAAATGCATAATGTAATGGGGCGTATAGATATCATCACTGGTACTTTAGGGAAAGCCTTAGGTGGTGCTTCTGGTGGTTTTACAGCAGCACGCAAAGAAATTGTTGAGCTTTTACGTCAACGTTCTCGTCCTTATCTTTTCTCTAATACTGTTGCGCCTTCTATTGTTGGTGCTTCACTTACTGTATTAGATGTTTTATCGAAAAGCACAGATTTGCGCGACAAATTGGAAAATAATACCATTTTATTCCGTCAATTAATGACTGAAAAAGGTTTCGATATTATTCCAAGTACGCATCCTATAGTGCCTGTAATGTTGTATGATGCTGTTTTGGCACAAAAATTTGCAGCACGTTTATTAGAATTAGGTATTTATGTAGTAGGATTTTTCTATCCTGTAGTGCCTAAAGATAAAGCACGTATTCGTGTACAAATTTCTGCTGGTCATGAAACAGAACATATACATCGTGCAGTAGCCGCTTTCGAACAAGTAGGTAAAGAGCTTGGTGTAATCAAATAATATAAACATCAATCTAAAAAATTGATTTAAAGTGCTGATTATTGCAACGTTTTTGTTCAATAATCGGCATTTTTAATTTTTACTAGATTCTTTCTCTAGAAAAACTTGTATATTTGAGGAGTTTTTTTTGGGAAAGGGACTATGGCATTTGTTTTTATATAAGCGCTTATAGAAAAGTAAAGTCATATTATTTTTTTAAATAAAAAAGGGCGAAGCCCACCGAACTCCCTTTTCAAAATAAAAAAATACTATTGATAAAATCCATACTTCTTTCTCATGCAGCATAAAGACCATTCAGAACCAGCCAATAATGCTTCGGAAAATAGCAGTACACCAGCTAGTTTTTCGCTTTTCGAATTAATGCAACATTTGCGTCGTATTGTTGCTTTCAATATGCGACAAACGCTTTGGATTCGTGCAGAGATTTCTTCTGCTTCGCAAAGTAAAGGCACTTATTATTTGGAATTGGTGCAAAGAGACGATATGCAAATAAAGGCACGTTGTCAGGCTGTTATTTGGCAAAGTGTAGTTGCTAAATTGAAAGAGAAATTTCAAAATATAGATTTCGCACAAATTTTTGTTGGTGGTCAACAAGTTTTATTGCAAGTTGAGGCTACATTGCATGAATATCATGGTTTAAAATTAGAAGTAAAAGATGTAGATTTGGTTTATACTGTAGGGGAGTTGGAGCAAAAACGTTTGCAAACTTGGCAACAAATAGAAAAGGAAGCTTTGCATCAAATTAATCCAACTTTAAAATTGCCAAAAATTACACAAAGAATAGCTGTAATTTCTAGTAAAACTGCCGCAGGATATAGAGATTTTGAAGTGCAATTGCATCAAAATCCGCATGGTTATTTTTTCGAAACTACACTTTTTGAAAATGCTATGCAAGGCGAAAATGTAAGGGCTAATTTAATACAAAATTTAAAAGAAATAGCGGCTTATGTATATGCTTTCGATGCTATAGTAATAGTGCGTGGTGGAGGTTCAAAATTAGATTTAGTATGGTTTGATGATTATGAAATTTGTAAAGCTATAGCGCATGCGCCTTTACCCGTAATTACAGGAATAGGACATGAAATTGATGAAAGTTTGGCAGATAAAGTTGCCTTTCAATCTTTAAAAACACCTACAGCAGTAGCCGAATTTTTAATCAATAAATTGTGGCAAGCTCAGCAAGAAATACAAGCTTTACAAAAACGTTTTGAACTTGCACAGCAAAATCTTGTTTCTAAACGCAATAAAGCAATAGACGAATTGAGAATTTTGGCTGCAAAAGCCATAGAAAAGGCTTGGCAAGAAAAGAAAAATAATTTGGCAGCTTTGCGTCAACGTTATGAATTTGCCAATCCACGCAATACCCTCAATAGAGGTTTTGTTTTAGTACTCGATGAAAATAAAAAACGAATTACGAATAGCACAGCACTCGAAGAAGGACAAACAATAGTACTGCATTTTGCTGATGGTAGCCGAAAAGTAGTGGTTATAGCCAAAAACTAAAAGCAGTATATTGTTCAAAAATTATATTTATTTCATTGTAGTATTAAATTGTTTAACGAATGCTTACGCTTTGGCTTATACCTGACGAAGTTGCTTACGAGCGGCTTCAAAATCTTACAATAGACTTAAGTACTTTGCAACAAGTGCCTGTTTTTCAGCCGCATGTTACACTGCTTAGTGGCATTGTAGATGAGGAGGAAATTGCCATAGAGAAAACACAAAAGTTTGCTGCTGCAACGCGCATAGTACAAGGCGCAATTTCTAATATTGAATTTTTAGAAGAGCAATTTAGATGTCTTTTTTTTACTAATACTTATAGTGAAAGTCTAATTCAAGCAAGAGAGAAAGCGGAAAGTTTTTTTGAGCATACCAATATACAACCTTTCATACCGCATGTAAGTTTTTTGTATGGTGCTATGCCTATTTTTAGGGTAGAGGCTAGTGCAAAAGTATTTAATAAACAATGGCATTTGCCTATGGCTTTAAGTACTTTAAGATTAGTAAAAACACGTCGCACACCAGAGCATTGGGAAACCATTGCAGAATTTCCTTTGAAACAATAAAAAGGGAAAATTGCTCGTTATTTACCGCAACTATTCACTATTATTCTATATTAAATCTCCGTGATTCTGAAGTAATAAAATTATCGGCTCTTTAAAATTTATTATATACTATGTTAGGGAAGCGTTTTTGTAAGCAAATTGCATGGAGTGTATTTGTTTATCTTTTATCTTTAGTGCCGCAAGGGCAAATTTATGCGCAAGATTTGAACGAAATGATGCGTGAAAATGCTCAAAAAGATAAAACTATAATGATTGAAGAAGGGGTAACCTTTCAAGATTATATTAAAATGGCAAATCGTGAAGTAGAAACAGTATTGCACGATACGGAGCTAGAAAATAGACAACAGGCGCATGAAAATTTGAATAAAATTATGGCGCAAATGCTAGTAATGCCACAAGCCGATACATTCGAATTTGAGAAACATTTAATAGGTATTTCTGTACAGAAGCCAGATGATGGTAAATTCGCTATTTTTACTTGGCAGTTTTATGTAGATGATAATACTTATTTGTATGGCGGATATATGCGCATGAAAAATCGTACTTTATTCCGCTTAGATGATAAATCTAAAGAACATACACAACCTTTCGATTTGAGATTGCGTCATACTAATTGGTATGGAGCTTTATATTATAGAATTATGCCATTCAAATACGATGGGAAACAAATGTATTTGCTTTTTGGTTATAATGCACATAGCTTCTTTGCGCGTAGAAAATTATTAGATGTATTATATTTCGAGAATGATAAGCCACGTTTTGGTTATAAAGTAATAGAAATGAAAGATGGTAGAGGCGTGAAAAGAACGGTAAGTCGTTTTATTTTAGAGTACTCTGCTTCTGTAGCAGTAACTTTGAATTATTCTGAAATAGATAAAATGATTTTATACGATCATTTGGTAGGTGGTTCGCCAATAGAAGGCGGCGGTACTTTGAATATACCAGATGGTAGTTATTGTGGCTTGCGTTTGGAGAAAGGAAAGTGGGTTTATGTAGATAAAGTACATGAAGATGTGTATGATCCGCAAACTTCTTGGAATAATCCTACTGCGCCAACTCCTAATCCTATTTTCGATAATAAAAAATCGAAAGAAACTGATATTTTTGGAAAAAATAAAAAGAAAGGAAAATAGCCATACTCCCTTTCCCAAAAAAAATATTAAAAAAATAGGAAAAGTCTCTAAATTTTGTTAAATTTTTAAGCTTAAATTGCGTATTATAGTATAATTCTGCTTATCTTCGTGCAAATTTTTTAGACTTTCAAATCATATAAAAATATATCTCTAAAAATATGTTTGGTAATTTATCCGATCGCCTAGACCTAGCCTTCAAATCATTGAAAGGCGAGGGTAGACTCACAGAGTTGAATGTTGCTACTTCTATTAAAGAAATCCGTCGTGCCTTAGTAGATGCAGACGTTAACTATAAAATTGCTAAAGATTTTACAGATAAAGTAAAAGAAGAAGCTTTAGGTAGAAGAAACGTATTGGCAGCTATTAAACCAGGTGAATTGATGGTTAAAATCGTTCATGATGGTTTAGTAGAATTGATGGGTGGACAAGCCGCTGGTATTAATATTAAAGGTGCGCCTGCTGTAGTTTTAGTGGCTGGTTTGCAAGGTTCTGGTAAGACGACATTCTGTGGTAAATTATCTCGCCACTTAATTCAAAAAAGAGCTAAGCGTGTAATGTTGGTAGCTTGTGATGTTTATCGTCCTGCTGCTATTGACCAGTTGACTGTTTTGGCAGAGCAAGTGGGTGCAGAAATCTATAAAGAAGTTGAAAATAAAAATCCTATAGAAATCGCAACAAATGCTATTGCAGAAGCGAAAAGAAAAGGAATTGATATAGTGATTGTCGATACTGCTGGTCGTTTGGCTGTAGATGAGGCAATGATGAAAGAAGTTGAAGCAGTAAAATCAGCAATCAACCCAGCGGAAACACTTTTCGTAGTAGACTCTATGACTGGTCAAGATGCTGTAAATACAGCTAAAGCTTTCAACGAAAGAATTAATTATGATGGCGTTGTATTAACTAAATTAGATGGTGATACACGTGGTGGTGCTGCCCTTACAATTAAGTATACTGTAGGTAAGCCTATCAAATTCGTAAGTATGGGCGAAAAGCTTGATACTTTAGATATTTTCTATCCTGAGCGTATGGCACAACGTATTCTCGGTATGGGTGATATTGTAACTTTAGTAGAAAAAGCTCAAGAAGAGTTTGACGAAAAAGAAGCCAAACAATTAGAGAAGAAAATCAAGAAAAATCAATTCGATTTTAATGACTTCCTTACTCAATTAGGTCATATCAAAAAGATGGGTAACCTCAAAAGCTTAATCAATATGATTCCGGGTATGAGCAAAATTGCTCAGAATGTGGATATTGATGATAAAGCTTTCGTGAAAATCGAATCTATGATTAAATCTATGACGCCAGCAGAACGTTTAGACCCTTCTTTATTAAATACAAGCCGTCGTAAACGTATTGCTTTAGGTTCTGGTCATAAAGTAGATGAAATTAACCAATTCTTACGTCAATTTGAGCAAATGCGCCAAATGATGTATCAAATGAGCAATATGCCAAAAAATATGAAAATCCCTAAAATGCCTGGTATGTAATCAGCAATAATAAAGGATTTTTTCTTTAATATTTAAAACAGTTTTCTTTTGAAAAAGGGAGTTCGGTTTTGAATAAAAAATATGCCAGCCGCATCAGCTTTTATTTTGCTGTTGCGGCTTTTTTTCCTAATAGGAGCTTAATATAAACTAATGCCATATTCCCTTTCCAAAAAAAAATAATATAAAATTATGTATAAAATATTATTAGTAGAAGACGAAGAAAGTTTGAGAGAAACTTTGCAATTGAATTTGGAACTAGAAGGTTATGTAGTCATTGCTATAGGCAATGGTAATAAGGCTTTTCCTACTTTGGCTAGCCAACATATAGATTTAGTGATTTTAGATATAATGCTTCCTGATATGAATGGTTTGGATATTTGCCAGCAAATTCGTCTGAATAATTATGATACACCTATTATATTCTTGACAGCAAAAGATACGCCTAGCGATAGAATAGCAGGCTTGAAAATTGGTGCAGATGATTATTTATCTAAGCCTTTTCATTTAGAAGAATTAATGTTGCGTATTCAAAAATTATTAATGCGCAATGCACCAGAAATTAAGAAAGCTTTAGACATTTTCTCTTTTGCTAATTTTACAATTAATTTCCAAACTTATGAAGTAAGTGTACAAGGTGGGGAAGATTTTGTTTTGACCAAAAAAGAGGCTATGCTCTTGAAATTATTAATTGAAAAGCAAGGCGAAGTAGTATCTAGACAGCAAATTTTGCAAACAGTTTGGGGGTATGATGTTTATCCTTCTACTCGTACTATAGATAACTTTATTCTATCTTTTAGAAAGTATTTTGAGCTTAATCCTAAGGAGCCAGTTTATTTTCATTCTATGCGTGGCGTAGGCTATAAATTTGAAATGCCTAATCCTTAAGAGTATTTTACCTATTTAATTTAAACCTTCATAAAATTGCTTAAAGGCAATTACTATACCCTTTATCTAGTACATTTTTATTTTAATTTCGTATATTGATAGTCGTTATTATTTGTATAACGTGATATCTTTCAAATCTATTATGAAACTATTTGAGTTGAGAAAGTTCTTTGTTACTTTCATCTTTTTGCTTTCTGCCTTTTATACTAAAACTTATGCACAAATTGTTTATCATGATATAGCAGATAGAACGCTTTCATCAGGAAGTAATCCGCTTTATATAGATTTGGATGGCGATAGAGCTAATGATATAGCTATAGAAATCACTTATAATAATCAATATGTATTTTTAAGTGTAGTGCGTCCAACTATGGGAACAAATATAGGTTCTAGTATAGTAGAAGTATTAAGCGATAATGCTTTAATTAGGCGTTTGCCTAGCAATTTTTATGTTGATGCACAAGCAGGTAATTATGCCAGTGGGAATTTGAGTACTTGCACAGCTTGCATACGCAATTTGCAAGATTGGGTCGGTGGTGCATCTAATGCTTATATAGGTTTTCGTTTTAGAAAATCAAGTACTGGACAAATGCATTATGGTTGGATAAAATTATCCGTCAATAGCATAGTGACAGAGTTTACTATTTTGGAAGTGGCTTATGAAAAACAAGCAGAGGTTGGATTAATGACAGGTTTTGTCCCTATTACTAGTTTAACCATTGAGCCAGAAAATGGCAATACCACTATTAGTATTGATAATGGACAATTGCGCCTTATACCATATATTTTGCCTGCTAATGCTATGATGCAAACGCTTACTTGGACAGTAGATGATGCTAGCTTAGCACGTATTAATGACCAAGGTGTTTTGACTGCATTGGCTAATGGAAATGTATTGGTAAGAGTAGAGACACAAGATGGCACTAATTTATGGGATACGGTTAGAATTTATATGTCCAATCAAATTGTACCTGTTGATGCCATTACAGTGCAAGGTATTCGTCAAATCGAAAGTGTTCAGACATTAAATGGTACTTTGCAAATGGAAGCTATTATAGCGCCAAGTTTTGCTACTAATCAACAAGTGCAATGGTCTGTAGAAGATAAAAATTTAGCTACTATAGATGATAATGGTTTACTCACTGCTTTAAATAATGGTATAGTAAATGTTGTAGCTACTGCTTTAGATGGTTCACGTATTTCTGGCTTTAAAGCTATTACTATATCAGGACAAGCAAATTATACTAATAGTTTATTAATACAAGGCGGACATGAAATTACAAGCCCTTATGGGACTTTACAAATGACTGTTGCCATATCCCCTTCCCAAAACCAAAATATAACCCCAATTCATTGGTCTATAGATAATCCTAATATAGCTAGTATTTCTGCAACAGGTTTATTGAGAGCTTATGCAGATGGTAGTGTTACTGTAACAGCTAAGGCTTTAGATGGTAGTGAAGTGAGTGCTAATTATACAGTACAAATTCGTAATCAATGGAAGAAAATACAAAATATAACGGTTCGTGGTTTAGATAATATTAATAGTATTTCTTTGGATAAGGGAGTATTGCAAATGGAAGCTATTTTGTCTCCTAGCAATGCTTCTAATCCTAATGTACGTTGGCTAATAGATAATGAAAATATAGCAAAAATATCTCCTGATGGAAAGCTACAAGCTTTGAAAAATGGTATAGTGAATGTACAAGCTATAGCGCAAGATGGTTCTCATATAATCGGACAAAGAAATATTACCATTACGCAACAATACGAATATATAGAAAGCATTAATTTAAGAGGAGAGAATCAAGCCACTAGTATTACTGTGCCAAATGGCGTATTGCAAATGGAAACTAGTGTATTACCTAGTACAGCTAGTAATCAAAATATATTTTGGAAAGTTAATGATAATAATAAAGCTTATATTAATCAAAATGGTTTATTAACCGCTTTAAGTGATGGCACTGTAATCGTATATGCTATTAGTCAAGATGGTAGTGGTTTATATGATTCTTTAGCTATTTCAATTAGCAATCAAGGTGCTATTATTCAGAGAATAGAATTAAGAACTCCCAATAATATAAGTACTATAAATATACCTAATGGACAAATTCAAATTACACCAGAATTTATACCAAGTAATGTATTCAATACACAATTAATTTGGACAGTAGATAATGAAGCTAATGCTATTGTAGATCAAAATGGTTTATTAACTGCTTTGCGTAATGGCGCCGTTACAGTAAGAGCTACATCGCAAGATGGTAGTGGTGTGGTTGCGGCTAAGTCTTTTTCTATTACAGGACAAACTGTTTTTATGAGTAATATGAGTATTATTAGTTCAGCAAATCTTATTAATAGTCCTAAAGATACTTTGCAATTATCTTTACAATATTTGCCTGCTAATGCTACTAATACTCGCCCTATATGGCGTTCTAGTGCGCCGCATATAGCCACTATAGATCATAATGGTGTACTTAGCGCTGTAAGTAATGGTATAGTTACTATTAGTGCTATAGCGCAAGATGGTTCTACTTTATCTGCAACTAAAAACTTTACGATTACTAATCAAGCTATACCTATTCAAAGCTTAGAAATATTAAGTAGAGGGCATAGTCTTCAAGTGCCAGAAGATACTATGCAAATGCATTTATCTATATTGCCTAATAATGCTACTTATACTGCTATTCATTGGCGTATTGATGATACTACTAAGGCTAGTATTACACCACTAGGTTTATTGTATGCTAAAGCTAATGGTGTTGTTACGGTAGAAGCTTTTGCCAAGGATAATAGTGAAATTATTGCTAGAAAAACGATTACTATTACTAATCAGAAAAATTATGTTCGTCATATTCAATTGAATGCAAGAACAGCACAATTGAATACCCAAGGCGATACTTTACAAATTCATTTACAAGTGCAGCCCACTACAGCTACACATCAAACATTTATATGGCGCTCTAGTGATGAAAATATAGCTAGCGTTAGCCATACAGGATTAGTTACAGCCAATAAAAATGGAAGTGTAACTATTACTGCCGCTGCTTATGATGGAAGTGGTACAACTGGGCAGTATATACTTAATATTAGCCAACAACATCAATTTATTACCAACTTAAATAATGCAACTAATAGCAGTATTATTAATACACCAAATGGTATATTACAAATGCAGGTGCAGCATCAACCCAATAGCTTGCCACAACCAGCTATTCATTGGGCTGTAAATGATACTAGTATAGCAACTATTACACCAAATGGTAAATTGCATGCTAAAAAGAATGGTACTGTACAAGTGAGTGCTTTAGCCATGGATGGTAGTCAAATACAAATTACTATTCCTATACAAATTACTAATCAAAATATCATTTGTAGAGATTTACAATTAATAGCACCAACTAATATAATTAATACACCAAATGGTACTTTACAATATCAAGCAGCAACATTGCCAACCAATACAACATTACAACAATTTGCTTGGCGTGTCAATAATCCTAATATTGCTAAAATTACACAAAATGGTTTATTAATTCCTTTAGGCAATGGTGTAGTTACTGTAGAGTGTAAAACTTTAGATGGTTCTAATATTATCAAATCGCATACAGTAACTATAAGCCAACAATTTCCTATTACTAGTGCTATAAGTTTAAATACTAATGCTAATACCAATCATATTTCTATACCTAATGGTACTTTGCAAATGCTAGCACAAACTAATGGCAATCCTCAATTAATACAATGGAGTATAGATAATACTAATATTGCTACTATTGATGAACAAGGTTTAGTGAGCGCAAAAGGCAATGGAAATGCTACCATAATGGCAAGAGCTTTAGATGGGTCTAATACAGTATCTACTTATTCTATAGTTGTTTCAAATCAACCTATAAGTGTACAACAAATTAGTATTACAACAACAAGTGGTATTTTTGCGGCAAATATAGATGGACAAGCATTACAATTGAATGCGCAAGTATTACCTACTAATGCTCAAAATACAGCTATTATTTGGTCAGTAAGAGGTGGTACTGGTTGGGCAACTATAGATAATGATGGTTTATTGCAGCCTATACATAATGGTACTGTTTTTGTGCGAGCAACTAGTGTAGCAAATCCTAATATTTATAAAGAAGAAATTGTTTCAATAGCTTATCAATCAACTAATGCGCCAAATATACAAAGTTTAAATTTGAGTGCTAATAATAATAGTATTTCTTTGGATAAGGGAGTATTGCAAATTTTTGCTCATTTTAGTCCTTTGCAGGCGAGAAAAGATTTGATTTGGGAAGTTAGTCCTAATCATTTAGCCAGTATTAATACAGATGGTTTATTGCAAGCGATTGATAATGGTATAGTGATAGTAAGTGCTTATTCTTTAGCTACGCCAAGTATAAGGGCTAGTTATACAGTACAAATTTCTGGACAAGTCAATCCTATTAGTAGTTTTGGTATAAATGGACAAAATAATATACAAAGTATTAGTACTTTGAGTGGTACTTTGCAAATGCAAGTAACCAATATATTACCCAATAATGCCATACTCCCTTCTATAAAATGGACTGTCGATAATCCTCAATTAGCTTATATTAATACTCAAGGTGTTTTGACTGCTTTAGATAATGGGAATGTTGTGGTAACTGCTTATGCTTTAGATGGTAGTGGTGTGCGTGCAAGTAGAACTATTGCTATTAGTAATCAATACATAGCAGTGAATAGTATACAAGCAAATATTGTTACTTTGAATTTAACTTCTTCAGAACAAAATTTTACACTTGCGCCAAGTATTTTTCCAAGCAATGCTACTTTTAGACAATTGCGTTATGTAAGTGCTAATCCTAATTTAGTTACCGTAAATGCAAATGGTATTGTGCAAGCTTTGAATAATGGTAGTACACAAATTTTTGTTTATGCTGAAGATTATGGGCAAGTTATGGCTACTATAAATGTAAGTATAACTCGTCAAAATTTACTTACAACAGGCATGAGTATAAATGCTGCAAGTAATACTATTTTGGAAGATAAGCATACTTTACAATTGAATTTATCTCATAATAATACACCTAGTGTATCAGCAGTTTTATGGTTATGCTCAGATGAAAATATAGCTAAAGTAAGTAAAGATGGTTTAGTCACAGCATTGAAAAATGGTCGTGTAGAAATTACTGCTTATGCTCAGGATAAAAGCGATAAAATAGCCACTTATACTGTAAATATTTCTGGACAAAAAACTGCAATTACAGCCTTGCAAATACAGGGCAATAATACTATTTCGCAAAATGCACAAATTCATACTTATACTGTATCTATTTCGCCTAATAATAATATTTATAGTGATATAGCATGGAGTGTTAATGATACAGCTTTAGCTACTATTACTGCACAAGGTGTGCTTATTCCTAAACGCAATGGTATAGTAACTATTTTTGCAAAATCGCAAGATGCTAGCCATATACAATCAAGTATGGCAGTAGAAATTCAGCAGCAATCTATTTTAGTACAAAGTATAAATTCTATACAGCAAAATATACACATTAATACTGCTTATGGTAGTGCTTTTGCTAATGTACAATTGTTGCCTATACAAGCTACCAATAGACATTTAAATTACTTTATTCAAGATACCAGTATAGCTAGTGTAAATGCTTATGGCTTAGTAACAGCAATTAAAAATGGTAATACTATATTGACTGTTTATACAGCAGATGAAAGCAATAATAAAGTGAATATTCCTATTCAAATTTCTGGACAATATCCATTAATTACTGCTATACAAATACAGTCTAATCAAGGAAATATTACACAGCCTAATGGCGCTTTACAAATGTTGGCAACAGCAACACCACAGCAAGCTCCTTGGTTGATTTTTGCATGGACAGTAACGCCTAGTAATTTGGCAACTATTACCCCTAGTGGACTATTATTGGCAAAGGCAAATGGAACAGTAACTATTACCGCAAAAGCACAAGATGGCTCTAATATTTCTCAGTCTACTACAGTGAATATTTTGAATCAATATACTAGAGCTTCTTCTATTAATTTAGATGCAGGTAATGCTATGATTAATACACCAAATGGTACTTTAGCTATACAAGCTATAGTTGCGCCTAGTATAGCAAGTTCTACACAAGTAGGTTGGTCTATTAGTGATACTAGTATTGCAAGAATTAATAATAGAGGTTTAGTAACAGCATTAGCAAATGGTGTAGTAACAGTGACAGCAAGAACATTAGATGGCTCTAATTTGACGAATAATGTACAAATTACTATTAGTAATCAAACAGTTGGAGCAGTGACTTTAAGTATAGCTGGTACAAATGGCATAAATACAATTGCTACACCTTATGGAAGATTGCGCATGTTGCCTAGTTTTAATCCTAGTATAGTAGCATCTAATGCAATTTATTGGACTTGCTCGGATACGAATATAGCTACTATTAATCATGAAGGATGGATTATGGCGCGTCGCAATGGAAGTGTAATTATTAGAGCTATGACTTTAGATGGTAATTTTATACAAGCAAGTCGTACTATTACTATTACAGGACAGCCAGAATTAGTGCATAGAATACAACTACAAGATCCTAGCAATACTTTGCAAATGAATACTGTTTATGATGTGAAGAATTTAGATTTGCAAGTGTTGAATGCTAGTGCTAGCAATAGACAAGTACGCTGGTATACAGATAGTCCAGAGAAAGTAAGTATTTCTACTTCAGGACAATTGCGAGCTTGGCAAAATGGTATAGTAAAAATCTTTGCTATGGCTATAGATGGTAGTGCAGTGCAAGATAGTTTGATTTTTCAAATTAGTAATCAAAATACTTATGCACAAAGTTTGCAAATACAAACTACTACAGGGCATAATATTATTAATATAGATGAAGGCACTTTGCAAATGCAAGCTATAAGTATACCTTTAGTATATACAAATATGCATTTACATTGGACAGTGGATAATGAACAATTAGCGACTATTAGCCCTAATGGCTTGTTGAAAGCTAAACGCAATGGGGTTGTAAATGTAAAAGTAATGACACAAGATGCTTCTGGGGTTTATGATGAAATGTTGATTTATATTAGTAATCAAACTATGACCTCTAATATATTAGTAGAGGCTATAGATATAGTAGCGCCTAATGGTATTTATCAGATTACTAGTCCTTCGCAAAGTGTACAATTTTATGCTAATATATTTCCTCAGCAAGCACTTAACCAGCAATTAAAATGGTCTGTATCAAATAATTATTATGGCATTATTTCTAATGATGGTATTTTTACAGCTCATAGAGATGGAACAGTTTATATTTTTGCTAGCTCGCAAGATGGTTCTAATGTTTCAGGTATTTATGCTTTGGAATTGAGTAATCAGCCAAATCGACCAATTAGTATAGTTCATACGCCTAGTATAATTCAGCATATACAAACCTATCCCAATCCATTTATTGATTATATAGATGTAGATTTTTTTTTGGAAAGGGGCACAGCTTTGAATGTTTATATAAGTGATGTACAAGGTAGAGTTTTACAGCAATGGTATTGGAATATAGCATCAGGACAACATAGTGAAAGATTATATTTCAATGAAGGGAACAATGCTGGTATTTATATATTATATTTGCAAGAACAGTCGGGGGCTATACATGCTTATCCATTAATAAAAGCATCAGAATAAAATGATTCATATACAACCAAGCGAAAAAATACAAATTTACGTTTTTTATACGTTATAGTATTTTGCGCTAGGGATAGACGCGAAAGAACTCCTGTAACAATTTTTTGTTGCAGGAGTTCTGTAGCATATAGCCCGACCCGAAGGGTAGCGCCCAAATTTTAATGATTTTTATAGAGAATATATTTTGCAAAAATATTGGATTTTAATGTTGCTTTGTGTAGGTATAGCTTGTGATTTTTTGCAGGCTCAAACACTAAGTAATTGGCGTCAGGAAACTAGAAAAATAGATAGTTTGGGACAAATACAATTTGCTGATACTATAGTTATCTTATCCGAAACTTTGATGCTTCGAGATGAGCAGGGTAATGCTATAAATGCCTCAAATTATACTTTCGATGAAGCTAGTCAAACTTTAAAATTTGCTAGTCCTATAAAAGATTCTATTAGCATAATGTATAGAGCTATGCCAAGCATGCTTACTGCCAAAAAATTTAATAAAGATAGAAGTATGGTAGGTGATTGGGCGCAGTTGGGAAATGAACAACTGATAGGTAGTGCTTATGCTTATAATCCAAATAGAACGTCCGCAAATCAAATAGGAGCATTAGATATGGGGGGCATAGATTATAGTGGTGCTTTTACACGTGGACTTTCGGTTGGGAATAATCAAAGTTTGGTACAAGATGCTAATTTTAATCTACAACTTTCGGGGAAATTGGGCGATGTAGAAGTTACAGCAGCAATTACAGATAATAATATTCCTATTCAGCCTAATGGTAATACGCAACAATTGCAAGATTTTGATAGAGTATATATACAGTTTAAATTGGAACAACAAAGCTTAATTGCAGGCGATTATAATTTAACAAATTTAAGACAATCTTATTTTGGAAAATATAATAGACGTTTGCAAGGTGGGCAGCTCAATAATCAATTTAAATTAGGTAAAGATAAGCAATTAAATACAGGTGTAAGTTTTGCTTTGGCAAGAGGTAAATTTGCTAAAAATAATATACAAGGACAAGAAGGTAATCAAGGTCCTTATCGTTTGAAAGGTAATAATGGCGAAACTTATATTATTATTATTGCAGGCACAGAAAAAGTATATATTGATGGTCAATTATTGACGCGTGGTGCTGATATGGATTATGTTATTGATTATAATTTGGGCGAGGTGCGTTTTACCAATAAACAAATGATAACAAAGGACAAACGTATTCAAATAGAATTTACTTATAATGACTTAAATTATGTACGTACTTTATATGATATACAAACTCAATTTAGGGTAAAAAATACAGTAATTCGTTTTCAACATTTTTCAGAGCAAGATGCTAAAAATCAATCTACGCAAAATATTATGAATGATACTACTCGTCAATTATTATATGATATTGGCGATAGCATACAATTGGCTTATACTTCAGGTATAAGATCTTTTAATCCTGAAGAAAATACTAATCCTTTACGCTATAAATTAATAGATACTTTAGTCAATGGCGTATGGTATGATAGTGTACTAGTGTATGCGCCTAATGATACACAATTTGCTTTGTATACAGCACAATTTAGTATGGTAAGTGATGGTGGAAATTATGTACGTTTGCAAAATGGGGTAAATGGTACAGTATATGAATGGATAGCGCCAGATATGCTAAGTGGGAGACCTCGTGGCACACATGCTCCTATAGCATTATTAGTGGCGCCAATGCAACAACAATTAACTACTTTAGGCATACAAACTCCTATAGGAAAAGGGGGCAATTTAGATGCAGAAATAGCTATAAGTAATTATGATATTAATACCTTTTCGAAGAAAGGAAATGAAGATAATTTAGGTTTAGCTTCTCGTATAAATTATATACATCAATGGCGTTTTTTTAAGCATTCAAAAAAAGATAGCTCGCAAGCGGATAGCTTGCAACAAAACTCCCTTTCTCAAAATAAAAATTTGATTAATAATGCTTTCAAAACAAGCAATGAAAAAGGTACTGTATTGAAGCTAAGAACTTATTATGAATTTACACAAAAACGCTTTCGTGCTTTAGATCCGTATAGAGATAGAGAATTTGCTAGAGATTGGAATACAATGGAATTGGATAGTACACAAGAACATTGGCTAGGCGCAGGTTTGAGTATAGAAAATAAATATATTCGACAATTAGCTTATGAAGGGTCTATGTTGTTGAAAGAAGATATTTATAAGGGTTTTCGCCAACAAGGAAATATGGATATTACATTTTTTAAGCATCTCAAATTAGTGGCTAATATAAATTATTTGGAAAATGAAGGACAGTTGCAAAAAGCTAATTTTATGCGTCCGAAAATGTCTCTTTCTTATACATTACCAAAGTTAAATTATTTAGAGTTTGGCGCAAGTTGGGAAAGGGAAAAAAATACAGTGAAAAATATAGCCACAGATACATTAGTTGCTAATAGTTTTTTCTTTGATGTTTGGCGTGCTTATGCACAATTACCTATGTCTAATAATTGGCGTGCTAATGCTTCTTATTTGTATAGAAATGATTATAGACCTCTGTCTGATTCTTTTCTTTTAACTACTGTAGCGAATGAGGCAAATATAGGAGCTAAATGGGAAGGGAATGGCGTGCAAAGTTTGGACTTAAATTTTACTTATAGAAATCTTGATGTTTTAGATGAGGATACTTTACGCACTACTGCAAAAGCTCAAAATACTTATTTGGGTAGAGCTGAATATAATTTGCAATGGAAACAAGGTTTTATACGTGCCAATACAATTTATGAAGTGGGGTCAGGACAACAACAAAAAGTAGAATATAATTATGTACAAACAGATGCTGGATTGGGTAATTATATTTGGATTGATAGAAATGAAGATGGTATAGCGCAGCAAAATGAATTTGAAATTTCAGTCTTTCAAGATCAAGCAGATTTTATTCGTGTTACTGTTCTTTCGAATGAATACATACGTACACAAAACGTGAATTTTTCGCAAAGTTTGGAAGTAACACCTAAGACTATTTTTGCTAGGAATATGAAGGTTTTGGACAAGCGTCCTTTTCTAAAATTTATTACTAAATTATCTACAAGAAGTTTATTTAAAATCGAAAGAAAAGTATTTGCAGAAAATGCCAAACAAATTTTTAATCCTTTCTTATTGCAATTGGAAGATACTGCTTTGGTGAGCTTTAATAGTCAAATACAAAATACTTTATATTTTAATCGTTCTATGCCTAATTTTAGTATGGAATTTACACAATATGATACTAGAAATAAAAACCTATTATCTACAGGTTTTGAAAGTCGTGCCAAAAGCGAATACTCTTTTTTGTATAGAGTGAAATTATGGAAAAGTTTTATGTTTAATCATAGTAGTAATTTTGGTATTAATCGCAATGCATCGGAATTTTTTCCAGATAGAGATTATTATATCAATTATTATGCTACTGCGCCTACTTTGAATATTATTAGAAGTACAAATTTGCGTTTTATACTAAAGTATAATTATAAGCAACAATTGAATAAAATTGGCAATGCAGAAAAATCTACAGCTAATACTTTATCTATTGAAGCCAATTATAATAAATTACAATCTTGGAATTTTAGAACTCAATTTTCTTTTGTAAAAATTACTTTTACTGGGCAGGAAAACACTCCAATTGCTTATGCAATGAATGAAGGTTTAAGTAATGGACAAAATTATTTGTGGACTATTGCTATAGACAAAAACATAGCGCAAAATATACAATTTTCCCTTTCTTATGAAGGCAGAAAAACTGGAGAAAATAAAATTATTCATGTAGGTAGGGCGCAAATTCGTGCTACTTTTTAATACAGTCATTAACAAAATAGTTACACCTATATAACCATTCATAAAAAATAAGCAGCAAAAAGAATCGCTTATTAAAAAATTAGTATTTTAGCCTTAGATTTTTTTAATTATATGCAAAATAAAACCATGTTTAGAAGTTATTAATTGTT
>X137_Gaur__coassemble_93_pt1 | contig 27620 bp, 19 predicted proteins | sample X137_Gaur__metabat2_high_PE_006 | metagenome-assembled genome bin X137_Gaur | reverse complement strand
CCAAGTTCAGCATCCTGCTTGACAACTTTGCTCTTATAAACATTTTTAAACATATTACCTTTATTTAAACCATGTTTAGCATAATATAAACTATTATTAAGACTTTTTCTGTAATTATTGATATTTATATTATTTATATTGGGTATTATAGCTGCTATTATTACAGTTTTCACAACATAAAAAGCAAATTTATTTTAAATAATTATTATCTAAAAAAAATATTTTAATATATATGAGTGACTTCAAAACTTTAGATGACAACGCATATGCAATAGAGAATAGTAGTAATGAAAATGAACATTTTACTAATGACCCTTATATGAAATCCCTTTATGAAAAAAATAGTAATAATTATAAATATTTAAGTGTTATTACTAAAGTATTTTCTGTATTGGGTGTTATAGGTTTAGTTATTGTTTGTGTATCAATATTATTTGCTCTAGGTACTGTTAGCAGACAAATTCCTACAGGGTCTGTATTTATGATATTATTAGCAATTCTTATACTATTTGTCCCACTAATTATTTTTGGTTTTTGGTTTGCTAAACAACTCAAAAAATATAGTGAGGATATTAAAGTTCATAATAATGCCCCTAGTATATCAACCTTCGATACGATAATTGCTCAACGTACTACGGTCTTAGTAGGACTAATGATTTTTACTATACTTGGTGTAATTTTTACTTTAATTGAATTTAAATAATATAAAAAATGGCTTATACTTCTACATTAGGAGTGTAAGTCATTTTTTATAATAGTGTTATAATAAATCATGTGAAGAATAATAATTTTAAAATAAATGCCATACTCCCTTTCTCAAAAGAATACTACTTAAAAAGTATTTTGGCTATTATTTTTTCATCATATCTTATGTATTTTTTTTAAAGTTTTAACATTTTTAAATGTGATTTTTCAAAAAAATGCTTAAATTGAGAACCGTTTTGTGCAGGTGATTTTTTTAAAAAAGTCTAAAATTTAGAGAAAAAGCCTAAAATTCTTACATTTTTTAGTAAAAAATAGCAAGTTGAAAACTATTGTTGTGGATATAGTTTAATTTTTAATTTTTCTTGCTAAAGCCAGTATACAAGCCTTTTTTCATTTTTTTGGAAAGGGAGTATGGCAATAAATTCAATAATTATTGAATGGACAAGTAAATTTTTTTAATATTAGGTAATAAAAACAACTAAAATTCAAAAAATTCTAAAAAATGTTGTGAATCAACAGATAAAACTTTTTCTTTGCACAACGAATTAATTTTATTTTTCATAAAATGTCTCATTATAACTTCTAATCATGGCAACAATTGCAGAACGCGTTACGAAAATCATCGCTGATAAATTAGTTATCGATAACAGCGAAATTACTCCAGAAGCAAACTTCAAAAAAGATTTGGGTGCCGATTCTATTGACTTAGTAGAATTAATTATGGAGTTTGAGCGTGAGTTTGACCTTTCTATTCCTGAGGAAGCGGCTGAACAAATTCAATCTGTTGGTGACGCTATTTCATTCTTAGAAAAACACGAAAGTGCACAATAAGCTTTAATTAGCTAATTGTGGCATATCATAGTAGTTTAGTCTTAACCATTTAGGATTAAAACACGCTTAACATTATAGGAAGTCTAAATAGTTGTTCATCAATTATTTAGACTTTCTAAATAAATATCCCTAGGTAAAATTTAAATTCTTATTCAAATGATAAATCGCCCTCGTATAGTAGTAACTGGTTTAGGTGCGCTTACACCAATCGGAAATAATGTAGCTGACTTTTGGCAAAATTTATTGGCAGGTGTTAGTGGTGCAGCAAGCATACAACAATTTGATGTTACTAAATTCAAAACTAAATTCGCTTGCGAAATCAAAAATCTTAATATCAGCGATTTTATAGATCGTCGTACTATTCAACGTACAGACCCTGTAATTCAATATGCTATGATTGCAGCTGACCAAGCAGTAGCAGATGCAGGCATTAAAGATTTACCTAACCGTGAAGATATAGGGGTTTTTTGGTCTACAGGTATTGGTGGTATTCAGTCTATTTATGCAGAAGTAGAGCAATATGTAAAAGCAGATAAAACACCTCGTTTCAGTCCGCTTTTAGTACCAAAAATGATTGTAGATGCGCCAGCTGGACAATTATCTATTCGTTATGGTTTTAAAGGGGCAACTTCTGCTATTGTTACGGCTTGTGCTTCTACTTCACATGCTATTAGTTTTGCTTTAGACCATTTACGTTTGGGCAGAGCTAAGGTAATGTTGGTAGGTGGTTCAGAAGCAGCAGTAACAGATGTTGGCTTAGGTGCTTTCTCTTCTTTAGGTGCGCTTTCAAAACGCAACGATGAACCACAAAAGGCATCTCGTCCATTCGATCAAAATAGAGATGGTTTTGTGTTGGGTGAAGGTTCTGCTGCCTTAGTATTAGAAGAGTATGAACATGCTAAAGCACGTGGCGCAAAAATCTATGCTGAATTGGTAGGCGCAGGTATTTGTGGTGATGCTTATCACTTAACAGCTCCAGACCCAAGTGGTGAAGGTGCTGCACGTGGTATGCGTTTGGCATTGAAAGATGCAGGTATGCAACCAGAAGATATTGATTATATCAATACGCATAGTACTTCTACACCTCTAGGTGATGAAATGGAAGTAATTGCAGTAGAAAAAGCCTTTGGTGAAGCAGCTTACAAATTAAATATTAGTGGTACAAAAGGTATGACAGGTCACTTATTGGGTGCTGCAGGTGCTATTGAAGCTGTAGCAACAGTATTGACAGTACAGAATGATATAGTACCACCAACTATTAATTTGGATCAAGTTGATGAAAAAATTGATCCTCGTATTAATTTGACACCTAATGTAGCACAAAAACGTTTGGTGCGTGCTGGTATGAGCAATAATTTCGGTTTTGGTGGTCATAATGCTTCAATTATTTTCAAAAAATTTGAAGAATAAAAACCATACTCCCTTTTCAAAAAAATCCCCCTATTATATATTAATTAGTATCTTATTTTAAGTCTAAATATTTTCCCTACATGATGTATAATTTGCAGTATGCACAGCAGCTAGACGCAAAAGATCCTTTGAATAAATTCAGAGCAAAATTTCATATTCCAACGGATGGAGAAGGTAATGATTTGATTTATTTATGTGGTAATTCGCTAGGATTGCAACCCAAAAAAGTAGCTCAATATTTGCAAGAAGAATTGGAAGATTGGCAAAAATTGGGGGTAGAAGGGCATACGCAAGCTCGTAGACCTTGGCTTTCTTATCATGAACAGTTTACAAATTCAGTGGCGCGTATTGTTGGTGCAAAACCACAAGAAGTAGTAGTCATGAATGGGCTTACAGTGAATTTGCATTTGTTGATGTTGTCTTTTTATAAACCAACTAAAACACGTTATAAAATAATTATTGAATCGGCTGCTTTCCCTTCAGATAAGTATGCTCTGGCATCGCAATTGCGTTTTCATGGTTATAGTGTAGAGGATGGGTTGATAGAATTGGAAGCTAAGCAAGGCGAAGAATATATGTCTACGGAAAATATTTTAGCTACTATCGAAAAGTATAAAGATGAAGCTGCACTTTTATTATTGGGTGGCGTAAATTATTATACAGGCGAAGTTATAGATATGCCTAAAATATGCCAATTTGCGCAAAATTTAGGTATAGTAGTAGGGTATGATTTGGCACATGCTGTGGGTAATATTCCATTGCATTTGCATGATTGGGGTGTTGATTTTGCGGCTTGGTGTCATTATAAATATCTCAATGCTGGTCCTGGGGCTACAGCAGGAGCTTTTGTTCATACAAAACATTTGTTAAATTCAAATATTCAACGCTTGGAAGGTTGGTGGGGACATGATAAAGCTACGCGTTTTAAAATGCCTGATACTTATAAAGCCATACCTACAGCTGAAGCTTGGCAAATGAGTAATGCACCTGTTTTTTCTATGGCGCCTTTATTGGCTAGTTTAGAGATTTTTGACCAAGTTAGTATAAGCGATTTGCGTATGAAAAGTATAGCATTGACGGGCTTTTTGTATGATTTATTGCAATTGCAACTCAAAGATAAAGTACGTATTATTACACCAAGTAATATAGAACAAAGAGGCTGCCAATTGTCTTTATGTATAGGCAAAAAAGGTAAAGAAGTTTTCAATGCTTTAACTTTAAATGGTGTAATTGCAGATTGGCGTGAACCTTCTGTAATAAGAATTGCGCCTGTACCTTTATACAATACTTTCCAAGATGTTTATCACTTTGTACAGCGTTTGGCTGCCTTGCTCTAAAACAATCGAAAAGCTTATAAAAAGATACAAGCGCAAGCTTTTATAATATATGACGATGGATAGATTAGAATTTATTTTCTAGTTTATCCATCATTTTTTTTAGGGTATCATCGCCCCAAAGAGATTCATCTAATGGAATTATTTCAGAATAAAAATGCCATTTATCGGCTGTAATATGCATTTCTAAAGCCCAATTTGTTTCTTTTTGTACATCTAATATAAAAATAGGATTGGCAGCAAAATGCATGCTATTATTCATAGTTGGTAAATCTATAATTAAAGCAGGTTTGTTTTCGAAAAGACCAACTTTATCTATATATAATTGCTGATTATTTTGATTATACCCAGACCATTTTTGAGTGTTTTTATCATAATACAAATAGGTCAATAAGTAAAAGTCATTTTTTACTTTAACAGCTTCTAAATTATATTGATTAGAAGGTAAATTAAATTTATCGAAACCACGCAAAGCATAGAGTTCTTTGCCTACGCGAATTCTAAATTCATATTTTTGTTTTTGCTCTCCCGAATAAAGATTTTTTTCTACAAAAGAAGACACTTTGTCTTGTAGAAATCCTTCTACTAAAGGTAGCATTGTTGCGGTAATGCCCTTAGGCACTAGCTCTTTTAATCGCTTCATTAATGCTCTTTCCAAATCGCTTCTCAATATAGAATCAAATATTTGAGGATTGAAATTTTGAGGAAGGGGATATGGCATTCCTTCTTTATTGATTTCTTCCAATTCGGACAAAATTCTATAAGCGCAATATTGTCCATATTGTATTTCATAATCACTTACTGCTTTATTCGTAAAACCTGCAAATCCAGACAAACCACTGCCAGGTAAAGTTAAAATAGAATAATCATTTTTATAAAAATCAAAAGGCGCAATTCCTATAATTTTTACATGCTCATATTTGCCTATTAAATTTAGCATTATATCCACTTGCAAAAGTGCCAAAATATACATCCAAATACCATGTGCTGCATTTTGTGTAGGTTGCGGATTATAAATAAAATCATTGAGCGATGCTAATAAATCATTAGTATGTTCTAAAGGCAATTTATCTTTCAAATATTCTTTTTCTTCTTGGGCTATACGCATACATTCATTTTGTATTTGTAGCATATGTATAGGCCAATCTAATTTGAGTCTTACTTCTTTTAGTTTTTCCTGTATATCATTTCTTTGTGCAATAATTACAGCATCTTTATATTGTGGCATTTGCTCCAACATAATAGATTTTAATAATGCTCTTTGCTTTTTGCGCCAGGTGAAATTTTCTATAGTATTGAAAATTTCGTCCATACCTAATTGTTTGGATTGATTGAGTAGAGCAGTGACTAAATGCGGTAATTGTGCCGTCATGCGCATTAGTGACGATTTGCTAGCAATACTTGGTTTATTGGATAAAAAACTCCGAGCAATTCCAAATTGATTATGCACATTAACTGTTAATTGTTCTTCATTTGCGCTAATATTAGGGTCTATAAAAATGATTTTTCTATCAAAATTTATTTGCCCTGCATCTTTGAAATTAGCATCTAAATAAGCTGCTAAATTGAAAGCCTCTTCAATAGGTTCATTATTGAACATTCCACCATCTACATAAGTAAAAGCATGTTTAGTGCTATTGCCTAAATTAGGTGCCCATTTTTCTCCATACTCATATTTATATCTAGTCAGTACTACAGGCTCAAAAGCTAAAGGGAAAGCAGCGGAAGCTATAGTAGTAGCGGTAATTTCTCTCCAAATTTCATTGCTATCTATAGGGCGAATGAATTTAGCATAAGTATTATTATAATGATCTTTTTGTTCTACTAATAAATCTTCACCAGCATGATATTGCACCCATTTTAAAGGATAATAATGTGCCTCTTTTTCATCAATTTTTTTAAAATTGATATCGAAAATACGTACTTCACTATGTACTTTAGCTTGAGTACTATCTTTGAGTGCATCTAAAAATTTATTTTCGGAGTTTTGTTTAAATTTTAGGCTTTTATCATCTAAAGTATATTCTAAATTGGATAAAGCACAAGCAAATAAAACTCTGTCACTCAAAATAGAAGCTTTATTGGCTAAACGATTAGAAACCGTTTTAAAAGTAAATGCATCAGTTGCTAAACTTTCAATGATACTTCTATCTATGAATCCAACCATATCATCTAACTTTTTGTAATGAGTACCTACACCTAAAAGCTTATCCATAGTTAAGGCTTCTACCCATAACTTATGTTGTACTTCTTGCATAATTTGCAAGGCTAATAAATTCTGCCATTTACTGAGATTTTCATGCTTTAATTTATAAGCAATTTCTCCATATTGAGCAAATACTTTTTGTTCTATGGCTTGCAATAAAGTTTCGCTAGAAGTATAACCTAATATTTTATATTGATCATATGGATTGACTAAAGCACGTAGCATAATAGCTAAAGAAATAGAGCCTGCACTAGCACCACTTAATACATCAATTTGTATATTATCATAAGGCTTTTTAATACGTTGAATATTACCTTGAGCATCTTTGCTCTCTTCTGTATAAGTAGCAAAAAGAAGATATTGTTTTAGGGTTTCTGCCAATGCGCCTGCACTAAAAGAACCTAAAGAAACACCGCCACCTAAAACGAAACCTAATTTTAATATTTTAGACATATATTTTTTATTTTTTTGAGAAAGGGGATATGGTTTTTGTTTTATTCAAATATAAACAAAATGCTATAGCATTACAAATCTTTATATAGCGACAGGGATTGGAAGGGCGCACTTTTTAAAGTGCGGTGCGCAGCACCAAAGCCCTGAAAAGCCCGATGCCTAGCCTTTTTCAAGAAAAAAGGCTAGGCAGTCGCCCTAATATTTATACTATATATTAGGTAAAGGCTTTTTAAATAGAAGTCTATATATTTTAATTAAAAATCATCATTACATATAATCCCATTCTACGAAAATAGGCTTTTCGAACCAAGGATAACGCAAGAAAGTAAAACCCCATGTAATAGTACGTAAAAGAACGTCTAATGCGGCTTTATCTACAGAAACTTTCCATCTATCGGCTTCTTCAATAAGACGACCATTGCGAATTAAGAAAGTATTACGCATGGCATCTGGCGACATAGATTTTAGCCTAGCCCAGTTATTGATAGCCCCTTGTAATAAGCTTTCAGAAAATTTAAGTTCAGCGTCCGTAAATTCTACAGTAAGTGGTATAGGTGCATTGACAGGAAGCCCGCAAATAATTTTATTCAATACTAATTCATTTTCTGGCGTTTCTAGTTGTTTATTCGCCAAATATTGTAAAAGATGAACACCTTTATATTGCGCTTCTATGCTTACCCACATTTTATTTTTTACTAAGCCTAATACATCAAAATAACGTGGTAAATAAGGCGAAAGAATCACTAAACCAGCATTTTTAATAAAGAGAGGTTCTTCTATAGGTTTAGAAGTAGGCATAAGCATTTTACGTCGTTTATTTTCTTTAGCCATATTTTCTGCTTCTACATCTTTAGCGGATATTTGAGCCTCTTCTTTTTCAAAAGATTTAGTTAAAAACTTGTCCTCATTTTCTAATTTTTTCTGCTCTGCTTGTTGTTGTTCTAATTGAGCATTATAGTCTTGCAATTGCTTTTGAAGTAATTTTGCTCTTTGCCAAATGAAACGAGTACGCAAGCGTTTGAAATACTTTCGTATATTTTTTTCTTGCTTTTCTATTTCTATTTTTTTTAAGCCTGAAGCATTATCGTATAGTGCTTGAATTTCTTCATTTTCGGACTTGTCTATATCATAAGTAATTGCTAAAAGTGTATTCATAGAAGTAGCATTTTTTACTCTTTTGAATAATGCTTTTTGCGTTACTTGTAATGCTTTCATTTTTAGCCCTTGGCGAGCATCTTGTTCTGCTTTAACCTGTTTTTCTATGCGTTTATTTTGATTATCCAAATCTAAAAGCATTTCCAAAATCATGTCATTGTTAGATAAATTTTTGTCTTTATCTATGAGTTTAGATAAATCAGTAAAACTATCTTTAGCTTTATTCAATAAATCAAATAGGTCGTTAATATCTGCCTTTTCAATTTGCTTGAGTAAAGATTTTTGCGCCATGGTTACTTTACGAACTTGATTAGATATATGTCCGTTTTTCTGTAAAATATTTTCTACAGTGTCATATATTTTATCATTTTCTATATGCTCTAAAGCAGCCGTTTTATTTTCTGGTATATGAGCTAATAGTTTGTTTAGCTCTTCGAAAATAGAATGTTTATTGACAATTTGTTTGATTTCAATTAAGGTAAAAGTCTCTTCATTCTTTAAAAGTCTTTTAATACCTTTTTCTAAATCTTGCAATAAATCATCCGTTATTTCATCTTTTTCCTCAGATAATAAATTTAGGCGTGTAGTAATTTCTAATCCTAAATATTTATCTTCAAAATCATCTACAGGTAAAAATGTATCAGGTTTTTCAGTAGGTGCATCTTCCAAATTTAAATTTAGTAAAGCTGATTTTTCTGCATTAATTTGCGCAATATTTTGCGCAATATCTTTTAGTTTTTCTCTTACTAAACGAATTTGGGCAGGAATTTTCTTCTCTAAAATACCTAATTGTGCTTCATAATGAGCAGCTTTATTTTTGGCAGTAATGATTTCTAAAATGGCTTCTTTAGGTAAAGAAGAAAGTTCTTGACTTACTTTATCTAATTGCTCTTGTATTTGTTTTTGAGCACCAAAAATATCTTGAAGTGATACTTTATCTTTAGGAATACCTTTTCCCTCTACAGCATCTCTTTGTAGTGCACCATACATATTTTGCGCTAGGCTATTATAATCAGCATTAAGTGCTTCAATTTGAATTTTTAATGTAGGTAAGTTAGTTTCTTCAGCTTCTTTTTGCAAAGCTTCTAACTCTGCTGCCATTACATATAAACGAAGTGATGAAGATGTTTTATGCTGATCTAATTTTCTTTTCCACTCATTTGAAATAGCTAATTTGGTACGACCAGATTCTTGAGCTGTATAATCTATAAGTTCATTTACAAAGTAATTTGCATCAAAAAGATTATTATTATTTCTAGCTACAAATTGCAGCATAAATCCTTTTTCATAAGCTAATTTTTTGTCTTGCAAACCTATGCTTAAATCTTTGAAATAACGCTCCAAAGTAAGGACAGCTGTAGGCATTAAAACTTCAACAATTTGCCAAAGTGTAGCATTGCTCAAATGTTGAGCTAGTACATAACTACGACGAGGATTATTTAATACATTGGCAAGAATTGGACGTATATTATCAGCATTAGTATCAATTTGTTGCGCCAATAGATTCTCTATTTGTGCTACATTTTTAATTTTATGATTTTGTGCTTGTACACTGAGTTTACCTGTAGAAAGATAGTCTTGTATAATGGCTATTTTATCAACATCATTTAGCAATAGTCCCTCTTCCAAAAACTGATTTCTAATAAGCGCATTATTAATCTCTTCTTCTAAAATAATTAGCTCTTCATCTTCTTGTAAAGGAGCAATATTATTTTGTAAAGGGATTAAGGTTTTTTCTTCTATATTTTCAATAATATTATGCATACTTCTGAGCAATATAGAAGGCGGAATATTAAAATCTTGAGCTGTAAGTTTTATAAGTTCTTTAGTAAATTTATTTTTACTAATGCTGGTATTGACTAAAAGAATTTCTACAATTTTAGTCCATTTAAATTCCTTTAAAGAAAGATTAATATCTGGTAAAATTTTAGAAATATAAATGCGTTCCAAAAGATCTAAATGTTGCAAAGCATAAGCAGCATTATTTTTATATAATTTCTCTACTAAAGTATATAAAGTACTATCTTGTAGTTGATGTACTAACCTTTGCCAAAGTACAGCACTACGTCCCATTTTAGTAAGTCCTTGTTTGAGCGAAGGGCTATCTTTTTGTATATACTCTAAGAATATATTTTCTATACTAGTATCCTTGTATTCTTCAGCCCACCATGGCACAGCACCAAACTCTAAAAAATATAATAAATAATCCATTTTAGAATGGCTGCTTGGCATTTTTAAATTATCTTCTTGACTACCAACATTATCCATAGATTCACCTTCTTTTATAGTAATACGGGTAAGATCTTGTACTAAAGTTGAAAGTTTATCATAGGTTTTTTGAAGTTTATTTAATTGCTCTATTTGCTGTGCTAAAGTGTTTTCTAAAACTTTCTTTCTGCGGCGTAATTTAGAACGTATTTTGCTGTTTTTTGCATTGTTTATTTCTGCTTGTAAACCTTGCAAAGTTTGTTGTAAATTATTATGCTTATCTTCAAAGAAATTCAATAAATTGTATAATTCCTTTTTTAGATTTTGTAAGGAAACAGTACGTTCTTGAGAAGGAGATTGTGCAATAGTTTTATCTATAGATTGCAATAAAATAGGTAATCTTTCTTCCATGCGTTGCGCTAAATTGGCTTGTGATTGATTAACCTCCTGTAATAGATTTAAATTGTCTGAAATATTAGCTTTTTGTTGTTCTAAAGCTTTCCATTCCAAATAAGTTTCATCTATACCTTTATGTTTTGCTAAATAACTATTTTGTTGTTTCTGTAAATGCGCAATTCTTCTTTCTAAGCTTAATCTTTCTTGATTTAAATTTGCTAAAAAATCAGCAGATAGACCTTCAGAGTTAGCTAATCGATCTTGTATTTCTTTTAGCAAAAAATTAGCTTGTTGGAAATCTGCAAGTGCTTTGTTGTACTCTGCTGCTTCTTTGTTTTTGGAAAGGGTTTCTTTTTTAGCTAAACTATTTATAGTATCGCTAATTGACGATTTTTGTACCTTTAAAACATCAATGAGTTGATGTGTTTGAACAGATAAATTAGGCGCAATATCTTCTAAGACTTCTTGTAAGAAATGTTGTTTGATGAAGTTATTTTTGCGCTTATCGAAATGATACATCAAAGCAGTAGTCAATACCATAGTTTTAATTTGGTCTTGAGAAAGGCTGCGAGGGATATCACTGTGTTTATCTTTAAAAATAGAAAGCGTTTCTATAGTAGCATCGATAAAATCCAATACTTCACTATTGATAGGTTCTAATAATTTAATAATATCTTTTTGCTCAAATTGATAGACTAAACGATAAAGAAAATAATCTTTCTCTATGTTTTTGCGCACAATTTTTTGTAAGGGAATGAGGCGAGTTTGTAAAAGTTGAGAGAAAATCTCTTGCATTGTTTTTTTACTTTCTACATCTGCCCAAATAGGAATAGAGCCATGTTCTAAGAAGTATTCTAAAATATCCAAATCTTGATAAGTATTGGCATATTTAGGACGGACTTTAGAGTTGAGATGTGTATTATCGGTTTGAGCATAGAAGAAATCTTTATACTCTGTTTGTACATGCTCAATGACTATATTATTGAACTCTCTTTCTTTAAATTTGAAAGTACTTTCTTTTTGTTGTTCGAGGAAATATAAGAAAGCACCACTTTGTATAAGTTTTTGTACCTTTTTTGCTGAAGCAGCTGGATATTGTTGCAATAATCTTTTTTGTATAAACTGTAATTGTTTATACATTTTGCGACCATCTTTTTTGTATATAGACATAAGAATATTATCTACCAATTTAGGAGAAAATTGATAGACTAAACGACGTCGAACATGTGGTTTTTTGGCTAACTTTAAAACTAAATCATTGACTGCTTTCGGATTTTCCTCTAATAGCTCTTGTAAGAGTACTTCAGCAGATTCGTTTTTGAGATCTGCCCAAGAAGGATAAGTACCATCTTCTAAGAAAGTTTTGAGTAAATCTTTCTTTACAGCAGTTTGTTCATCAACAGAATTTTTAGCGAATTTATTGAGTGGTTTAATGCCTTTTTTGATAAGTTCTTCAGTGAGGATTTTTTCTACTTGTCTAAGGACTTGTAATTCTAATTCTTGTTGAATACTTTCGGCTTTAATTTCAGCTGTATTGATGACTAATTTATCGAGATGAATGTGTACATCTTTTGGAACTAGTTTATTGAAAATTCGTTCTAATTGCGGTAAAACTTTTTGCTTATAAACTGATAAGACTTTGTCTTGTATAGGTTTTACACGTGATTTAGGCACATTAGTTTGTAGATTAATAATCTGCTTTTTGATGACGTGTGTATTCGACTTTGTTCTTTTATTTTTATCCATGTAGGCAGCAAATTGTCAAAGATTATCCAGATGAGAAAAGGTAAGCAAAGATAGTATTATATTAAACAACAAATGAATACTATTGCATTATATTTTATTTAATAAGACTTATAATAAAGTGCATATTACATAAAAATAAGTATGCATTAATACAAAGCTAATCAAAAAAAATAGTATATTTAAGAGCGCAAGATGAAGGAATTTTAAAAGAAAGATGCCATACTCCCTTTCCCAAAAAAACAAAAGAAAAAAAGGAGATGTGAAGAGATTTTTTTTATTCGCTAAAATGTAGTGATAAGCCCATAGAAAAAGCGTATTTTTGATCTTTCAATTCATTCCATATTCAATGTAGCAAACTCTTATTTATGAAATTTGATGATGTATTTGGTGCTGATGCGCCTATAGAGGGGCCAGAAATCAATTTTGCGAATTTTTTGACATTATTTCCAGCTATAGAATTACCCGTAAATTTATCTTCAGAATTAACACGTAGTATTACAGAAATTCAATTTCCTTTGAAAGAGGAATTTGCAGTACGTTTTCTTTTACAAGAAGATGAGTGGTTGGATGACTATACAGAATTTATGCCATGTTTTCAATTGCCTAAACTTTCTAATTTTTATGCCTTAGTATTTTGGAAAGCTTCTCTCTTAGGTAATGGTTATCACTTAATGACATTTAATGGCAAAGGTGAAAAAATTGATTATTGTGCCTTAGCAGGTACACGTTATGAAGATAACGAAATTATACAAACTGTATGTAGTATACAAACAAACTTTACGATTTCACAAGTATTGGGTCGTTTGGATGCACGTACAGGCAAAGCATTAGGGTTGAATAAAGAAGACCAATGTGTTTTGCAATTAACAACAGAAGGCGATATTATTGAGCTTTAATGTGTTGAACATTTATATTTATTCATTTACATAATTGCTAATAGGTTATTTTACTCCTAAGAATTTATATAGCCTACAATACATAAAATTCTATGATAAAGAACTTCAATAATTATTTAGAACTCATTTAGCAATTTATATTTTTTATATGCCGAAAAAAGTCAACAGAGGCAAAGCTGATAAAATTTCTACTAAACAGTTGGAATATAGACTGATAGAACTATTTAATCAGAACCCTACTAAACCATATAATGCAGGACGTTTAATTGGAGAATTAAATGTAGCCAATAATAAAGATTCTGTCGAATACGTTTTATCGCGTTTGTTGGATAGAGGGATTATTATGCCTAGCAAAAGTGGTTCGAGTTATGTTTTGTTTGATGCAGCATTTTTGTCTGAAGAACAAAACGAAAACCCTAATAAAAATTATAGCAAAGAAGTTGGTCGTAAGCGCGATGATAATATAGCTACAGGTACTGTAGATATGACGCGTAGTGGCGCAGCTTTTATAGAATCTTCAGACTCAGGTTTGGAGAAAGATATTTATATACCTGCATCTCGTATGTCGAATGCTTTGCATGGCGATAAAGTAGCTGTGCGTTGGTGGAAGTCTTCTCGTGGTAAAGCAGAAGGAGAAATTACACGTATTATAGAGCGATTTGCAGAGCAATTTATAGGTACATATACAGTGACTAAAAATTATGCTTTTGTAGTACCTGACAATCAAAATATGGCTTATGATATTGTGATTGAAAGAGGCAAAAGTTTGAATGCTAAAGATGGCGATAAAGTAATTGTTGCTGTAAAAAAATGGCATGATCCACGTAGAAATAATTTCTCTCCTATAGGTGAAATTACTACTGTATTGGGTGAGTCTGGTTCTTCCGATATTGAAATGCAATCTATACTGCTTGAAAATGGTTTTTCTTTAACTTTCCCTGAAGCAGTATTAAGAGAGAATGAAGCTATAAAAGAAGAGATTCCGCAATCTGAAATCGATAAAAGAGAAGATTTTAGACATATTACTACTTTCACTATAGACCCATTGACAGCTAAAGATTTTGATGATGCTTTGTCTTATCAAGAATTAGAAAATGGTCATATACAAATTGGTGTACATATTGCAGATGTTGCACATTATGTAACGCCTAAATCAGCTTTAGATGAAGAAGCTTCAAAACGCACTACTTCTGTTTATTTAGTAGATAGAGTATTGCCTATGTTGCCTGAAAAATTATCTAATGGAGTTTGTTCTTTACGCCCTAATGAAGATAAATTGACTTTTTCTGCTGTTTTTGAATTTACTAAAGATGGCGAACTGAAAAATGAATGGTTTGGACGTACAGTAATACATTCAGACCGTCGTTTTACTTATGAAGAGGCGCAAGAAAGAATTGAATCTAAGGAAGGGGATTTTGTAAAAGAAATTCTAGTAATGAATGAATTTGCGCAAAAATTACGCAAAGAAAGATTCAAAAATGGTGCTTTAGGTTTTGAAAGTAGTGAAGTACAATTTGTTTTAGATGATACAGGTAAACCTATTGGTATTCATACTAAAATAAGAAAAGAGGCTCATTTTTTAGTAGAAGAATTTATGCTTTTAGCGAATAAACGCGTAGGTACTTTGATTACTGAAGCTTCTCGCAAACAGAAATCAGAAATTCCTTTCGTTTATCGTATTCACGATAGTCCAGATATGGAGAAAGTAATTAGTTTCGTACAATTTGCGCAAGTATTTGGTTATGAAATGAAAATTAAATCTCCACAATCTGTAGCATCAGAATTTGCTAAATTAAGCAAAGAAATAGAAGGTAAACCAGAAGAAGATGTACTGCAACAAATGGCTATTCGTACTATGGCTAAAGCAGCATATTCTACCAAAAATATTGGACATTATGGTTTAGCTTTTGAGAATTATTCTCATTTTACTTCGCCTATTCGCCGTTATTCTGATGTATTGGCGCATAGATTATTGGCTGATTTTTTAGCCAAGAAACAAAGTCGCATTACTTTTGAAAAATTGGAAGAAACTTGCGAATATATTTCTAAAAAAGAAAGAAAAGCAATGGAAGCAGAACGTGCTTCTATCAAATACAAACAAGTAGAGTTTTTACAAGATCATGTTGGTAGTGTATTCCAAGCTGTAATTACTGGTGTAACAGAAAGAGGTATTTATACTTTGATTATGGAGAATCATTGTGAAGGTTTAGTTTCTTTCGATGATATGTACGATGATTTTAGAGTAGTAGATAATTTCTATATTCGTTCTATTAGTGGAATAACACATAAAATGGGCGATATTGTTTGGGTACGTGTACTTTCTGCAAACTTGGCAAAACGCCAAATTAATATGGGTTTGTTGGAAAGAGAAGAAGAAAATGACCCTCAAATGTTGGCTGTAGCAAAAGCTCAGAGAGAACAATATTTGAAAAAATATCCTCAACCAACAGCACAAGAGCTAGAGGAAGAAGAAAAAGAAAAGGCTGAAGTAGTGGTTTTGGACCAGCATTTGAAAAAAGAACCAAATGCCATACTCCCTTTACCAGAAATTGACCTCAATGATATAGAAACTTTGACGCCTGCAAAAAGAGAAAAAGCTATTATTAATGATGCATCGCTTACGGATTATGAGAAAATAGAAAAACTCTATGCCATGAGCCATACTAGAATTTTAGCAGAAAGTAATGATGCACAATGGGGTTATATGATTAGTGAGACACCTTTATATAAAGGACAAACAGTCTTTTTAGAATATAATCCTACTGCTTTAAAAAATAGACATTATGACTTTTTGACAGCGCATACAGAAGATATACAAGCATGGAAAAATTCCGTTACATTCCAAAATTCTTTGCAAAATTTGGAGGATTATCTTCCTGAGCAAGATCCTAAAAAAGTAGTGAATTTTTATATGTGTCCTTATCGTACAGAATCTGAAGATCAATTGGATTTAATGGATTTTGAGCAAACATGGGATTTGTCTATGTCTATTTTAAAAAGACTTCAACCTGCACGTCTTATTTCTTATTCAAATGCTTTACGAGACTATATGTTGGAAAACAAATTAATAGTGCAAATGCAACAAGAAACTGTAGAAGCAGGAAAACGCAAATTTACTGTAGTGAGAGGATTCTTTAAAATAGATGAAGAATTAGTACCTATAGCATTTTTGCCTAGTTTGAAAGTAAAAATTGATAAAGCCGTTCGTGGTTTAGCTTGGTCTTGGGCTGTAATGCCTTTTATAGATTAGCATATAAATAAAAAGCCTCTTGAAAATTAATTCGAGAGGCTTTTTTGCTTTTATTTTAAAGCACCTGTATGCGTATATTTTAAAGCTCTATAAGGCTGAATAATACCGCAACCAACTTTATTATTTTCTATATAAAGGGCTGTTTTTTCTAAAGTATTATGAATTTGTTCTGTAGTTAGATTAGGCTTTATACTTTTAAGCATAGCCACTAAACCTGCTACATAAGGCGTAGCCATAGAGGTACCACTCATTTTATTGTAAGTATTGTTGGGTAAGGTAGAATAAATATCCACACCAGGGGCAGCAATAGGCATTTTAATTTTACTAATATCGTTGGAAAAACCTGCTTTGTTTAGATTTTTATCTACAGCCGCTACAGTAATTACCCCTTCTAAGCCAGCTGGTGCTCTTTGACTAGCATCTTGATTCTCATTGCCTGCTGCAACTACAATAATTACGCCTTTCTTTTTGGCATACTCTATAGCTTTGCCATAAATATATTGTGTTTCAGTATTGATAGGTCCACCTAAAGACATAGAAATAACCTGACAATTCATATCTATAGCTTTAAGCATAGCATCTACAATTCTTTGTTGAGAGGTAGTACCTGTTTCATCGAAAACACGCAAAGAAATAATTTCTATAAATTTATCATTAGGAATAAGCGAAGCTATACCAATTTCATTATTACTAACAGCAGCAGCAATACCAGCGCAATGCGTACCATGTCCCATTACATCTAATGCTTCTTCGGGTTGTGCCGCTGACATAAAATCACTTAAATCTTCATGGTTACCATCTACACCTGTATCAAGAATGGCTAGACGAATTTTCTTCTGAGGACGAATTTTATTGCTTTGAATATATTCATGAAAACTAGTAAAATCTAAAGCAGTAAAAGCCCATTGTTGGGCAATTAGTGGGTCATTTAATACAATTTTTGTACTTTCTAAAGAATCCGTAATTAAAGAATCTGTATTATAATCTAATGGCGATAAAAATATATTTTCGTTGACTTCTACAGCTTTTACAGCAGCATGATGTTCTAAAGCTTGCAACAAACGAGGCAACATACGCAATTTATCATCAGGCAAATCTAGCATATAAACATCATCTAAATCTGTCCAATCTTTACGCTGCATACTGAAAGCCTTTTTGGGTTCATTTTGTATATCAAAACGTTTGAGTGTCACTTCTAAAGAAGCAATATTATAATCGTTTTTTAAGACTACAAAAACTTCACCTTCGCTAGCCAATCGCATAGGTAAAATAGTATTTTCATTAATAGGAAAAACTGGCGCAGCCACCGAACTCCCTTCCTTAAAATAATAAAAAATACCTGCTATGCCAAATATAAGTGGAAAGGCAATTAAATAACGCCCCGTTACTATATTAATTACAAAACTACTAGCTATAAATAAAATTAAATCGAAAAATACTTGCCAAAGGCTAAAACTACCAAAAAGGAAGCCGAAAAGATAGCATAAAAAAGCAATACCTGATAAACTGCCCCAAGGTCGTCCGCCCCATTTGCCGCCATTTGTTGCAATCCATAAATTGAAACAAAGGAACACTGCTAAAAAAAGTATAGTATGTGTCATATTTTCCCCATGATTATAAATAAGACAAATTGCCTTTATTCTTTAATAATTTTAAAATTTAGAATATCTATTGCTTGCCCCCACATGAAAATAGAAAACTGATTTTCTGAAAGTTGCGCTTCAATTGCTACCCAAATATTTTCTTTTTTCAATACATCTGGCATATTATTACTGCGCCAAGCGGCTCCATCTTCCGCTACTAAGCCCCAAAATCCCATATTAATAGGAATGAATTTGACTTGTGCTATAAATTTAAAAGTTGCTGATTTGCTCATAATTTTAAAATTTTTTTTGGCAAAGGGAGTATGGTATTTGGTTTAAATAAAAGTCAGTATAGTTGCCTATAAATTTAAATGAAAACCTTGCCAGTATTAGCTTTATTTTCTTGTACTTTTATATAAGCCATAAAGTCTTTTTTTGTTAAATATAAAAAGTCCATAATTGCAGTATATATACTTTCTAATTCTTCATGGCTAATGCAATAAGGCGGTAGTATATAAATAGTATTGCCCAATGGTCTAAGTATAAGTCCTTTTTCTACGAAAAAATTCCAAATAAAGCCACTAAATTCATGTGTATAAGTATTTTCTTTTTCAGTAAACAAATTCCAATCGAAAGCAAGTATTACACCTGTTTGACGTATGTTTTTAGCTATAGTAAATTTTGATAAACGATTTTGAATAAAATCAGCATGAGATTGAATAATACGTTGAATATTTTCTTGTGTTGCTCTACTCAATAAAAGTTCTAAACTTGCTATACCAATAGCACAAGCTAAAGGATTACCTGCATGAGAATGCCCATGTAAAAATGTTTTATAAGCATCTGTTTTAGAAACAAAGGCATCGAAAATTTCTGCTGTACAAGTAGTTGCACCCAAAGGCAACATACCTGCTGTTAGTCCTTTAGATAAACAAAAAATATCAGGTTTATGTTGACACCAATCAGTAGCAAAGAATTTTCCTGTACGATAAAAACCAGTCATAACTTCATCGGCTATACAAATGATATTTTTCGATTTGCAGAAAGCCAAAATAGCATCTAAATCTTCAGCCTTATGCATAAGCATACCACCAGCGCCTTGCACTAAAGGTTCAAATACAAAGGCTGCAATTTCTGTACCATATTTTTCATATAAGGCTTCTATTTCAGCCAAACTATTAGCATGAGGCGCATTTAAAGCAGAAGCTTCAAATAATAAATCTTCAAAAGGTTTATTAAAAATAGTACGTCCACCTACAGACATAGCACCAAAAGTATCGCCATGATAACCATTGTGTAAACCAATAATGCGTTTTTTATTTTTAAAGCCCTTATTATGCCAATATTGTAAAGCCATTTTTACGCCCACTTCTACAGCAGTAGAACCATTGTCGGAAAAGAATACACGTGCTTGATTTTCAGGCAATACACGCAATAATCCTTCTGCTAAATTAACAGCAGGGGCATGCGTAAAATTAGCAAAAATAACATGCTCTAAAGTAGTAGCTTGTTCCATTAATTTTTGACATAAATAAGGATGCGAATGTCCATGCAAATTCATCCACCAAGAGGCTACAGCATCTATATAAACTTTACCATTTTCATCATATAATTTAGTACCTTCGCCTCTGACAATAGGAATAGCCATAGGTGCTTTTGCCATTTGTGTAAAAGGATGCCAAAGTACATTTTTATCTCTTTGGCTAAGGCTATTATTTTCTTTTTCGAGCATGATAATTCAGCGTTTTTTCTTTAGATTAAAAGCAATATGCTTATCTTTAGGCAATAAGCATTATAGCATTTAATATCAATAATTTTTTTAAATTTAATAATATGGCTATTACATTACAAGTAGGTGATAAAGCACCATTATTTGAAGGCATTGACCAAAACGGAAATACACATACTTTGGCTCAATATTTAGGTAAAAAAGTAGTAGTATTTTTCTATCCAGCAGATGATACTCCAGGTTGTACAAAAGAGGCTTGTAGTTTGCGCGATAGTTATGCAGAATTGTCGGCAAAAGGTTTGCAACTTTTAGGTATAAGCCCTGATGATATTGCTTCACACAAAAAATTTGCTGAAAAATATAATTTACCTTTCCCGCTTTTGGCAGATGAAAATAAAACTATTTTGCAAGCTTATGGCGCATGGGGAGAAAAGAATTTATATGGCAAAATTAGTGTAGGTGTGTTGCGTTCTACTTTTATTATAGATGAAAAAGGCAATATAGAAAGAGTGATTAAACGTGTAGATACCAAAGCTGCTGCCGAACAACTTTTAAAAGGCTTATAATTAGCTAAAGTTACTAATAATATTTCATTATGAAGACGCTTTATCAAGAAGAAAAAACAAAGGCTTTCAGTGCTTGGCACTGTTTTGCGCAAAGCCAAACGAAAGATACTCAACGTATATTATTATTGGCAAATGCGTATTGGCAAAAGTTACATTTGGATAAAGCTCAAATTGAATCTTTAGCCAATTTGTTGAAGGGCGAAGCCACCAAACTCCCTTTCCAAAATAAAGAAAATAGGACTATTCTAAATATTTGTCTTGCGCCTACAATAGGACAAGATAATGTTTATAATAAAATTTTAGCTATAGCAATTAGTATGGTAATGGCGAATTTGAAAGTACCTATAGTTTTAAAGGGGGATAGGGGATATGGTTTTGAAATTGGTTTGTCTGATATTATAGCTGAATTATCTTTATCTATAAGACAAAGTGCAGACCAAATGACAGAAGATTTGGATAATTTTAATTTTACTTATATACATTTGCCTCAACTGTATACTAGTTTGCAAGATTGGAATATTGTAAGGGAAGATTTTGGTCAAAAAAGTATTATTGACCAAGTTTTGCCGATTTTGCCTGTATTGGAAAATGGCGATAATATATATAATTTAGTAGCTTGTGCAGATTTGCAGCAAACACGTTTTTATGCTCAATTTTTGAATTTTGAAAAGGGGCATGGCGCAAAAACTGCGCTTTTGCATGATAATAGTAATACTGCTTTTTTGAGCTTATGCAGCGATTTTTATTGGCAAACTTCTTCAGATATAGAAGTTATGTATTTGAAAGATTGGCATTTGCCGCAATTGGAAAATAATTGTTTGCAGCAAGCCGAAAAAATTGAAAATGCAGCTCAAGCCGCACAAATAGTAAAACAATTATTGAAAGGAGAAAAGGGGCAAGATTGGCAAACTATTCTTTTAGTAAATGTTGCCTTTTTATTGCAAACAATATCGCCTAAAGGCGATATAATGCGTGCACTTTTTGATGCAGAAGCAGCTTTAGAAAGCCAAAGAGCTTATCAACTTTTAGAAATGCTAGAGGCTAAAAATAAAAAAGATATCTAACTATATTTTTGAGGCTGCTATTGTCTGGGTTTTCTCGAAAATAAGTCCAATATAATTTAAAATTAAAATCAGCTTCTGACCTTAAAAATTAAATGGAATGCGCTTTTACTTTTTATATTGCTTCTGGAAAATAAAAAGGCATGAATATTCTCTAAAATTGCCATTGGGCAGGAAAAATAAAGTTAGATATCTACTGTAAAAGATTTTACAGTTATATTAAAAAAAAAACTTTGCTCTCAATTTGGGCAAAGTTTTTTTTTATGTTTAGCTATAAACTTAATTATAACGGGTGTTTATCTTATTTAAGATTGTCACGAACGTCATCAGAAACAGTTAAGCGATGACGACCTTTAGCGCGGCGAGATGCCAATACGCGACGACCGTTTTTAGTAGCCATACGAGCGCGGAAACCGTGAGTATTTTTACGTTTGCGATTTGAAGGTTGGTATGTGCGTTTCATTTGTAAAAAACTAATTTATTCGTTATACAATATCATGATATGTCAGAAGCGACTGCAAATATAGAAAGAGAAAATGAATTATCCAAGCTTTTTGAAAATTAGTTTTCAAAGGCATATTTAATAATATTGGCACCCATTTGTAAAGCTGTACGTCTTACTTCCTCCGGATTGTTGTGTACATCAGCATCTTCCCAGCCATCTCCCAAGTCCGTTTCATAAGTATAATAGCAAACTAAACGCCCTTGCCAAAATAATCCAAAACCTTGCGCAGGTTTGCCATCATGCTCATGAATTTTAGGTAAACCTTTAGGAAAACTAAATTTTTGATTATAAATGGCATGATTTTGAGGTAGTTCTATAAATTCTAATTCGGGAAATACGCTTTTCATAGCTGGGCGCACAAATGGATCCATACCATAATTATCATCTATATGTAGAAAACCGCCAGATTGCAAATATAAACGCAAATTGGCAGCTTCGCCAGGGGAAAATAAAACATTACCATGACCTGTCATGTGAATGAAAGGATAATTAAAAATTTCTGTACTTCCTACATCAACAGTAGCATATTCTGGGTCTAAATTCGTAAATAATTGATTATTACAAAATTTAGCCAAATTAGGTAAAGCAGTAGGATTGGCATACCAGTCGCCGCCGCCATTATATTTTAAAAGAGCTAGTTTAAAAGCAGGTTTTTCGCCAGAATTGGCTAAAATAGGTAAGCATAAAAGCAAAAAACTTAAAATATATTTATACATATAGGGCTGTTTTTTAGAAATATTATTTTAGAAAGCTTGATTTTCTATTCGCTAAAATAATATTATTTTATGAATCTATTACTTATAATAGTAGAGTATAAATTTTTTTTGGGAAAGGGAGTATTGCAAGAGGGATAGAAATGAAAGCGGCTATATCTTTTGAGATATAGCCGCTGTAATGTATAGCCCGATACCGAAGTGCAAAGCACGAAGGTACTTGCCCTTATATTTATATAAAAAATTAGAATCTAAAACCTAAAGTTGCCATAATCATACCACGACGTTGTTTGACTGTTACTTCTTGCATAGGGCTGCCAGTTTCTGCCGCATAAGGCAAATATTGATATTGTGCTAGCATCATAGAATAAGCCAAATCTAAGAAAAATGATTCTTTTCTTATACCTAAGCCAACACTAATGGTATGTTGTAAATCGCTAATACCATCAATTTTAACTTGATATGGAGAGGTTTGCATTTGATAACCAGCACGTAAGCGTAAAACATCAAAAGCATATTCGCCACCCAAACGTACTCTATAAGCGCCTTTATAAGTTCCATTCACTAAATCAGTGAGATAAGCCAAATATTGAGGACTTACGCCAGAAGGAGTTAATTCATTACCACCTTCTCTAAATTTCATAGTGTTGTAAGTCAAATATTCTGCCTCTAAACCAACATAGCCTTTTGTGCCTAAAACTGCGCTTGTACTCAGACCTAAAACCCAAGGAGTAGTACTTACAAATTTAAATTGACCTACTACTTCAGAGCCATAAGTATTGCGTTGTAAAGTACCATTGTAAATTACTTCGCCAAACATTTCTGTAAAATAAGTCTCTGTAAGATTATTGCTAGTAGGCGTATGCACATGCACACCAGCTTTCCAGATTTTATTGAAACGATAAATAGCACCCAATTTTAAATTGATGCCTATACCTTTTACTTCTCTAGTTTCGTCAAAAACCATTTGTTTGAAGTCTATAGTACCTGTTTCTTCATACTCTTCATAGCTTCTAAATTCTTTATAAGAATGCGACAAAATGCCTAGAGTCGCACCTAAGTATAATTTATGTTTAATATGACTAGCATAAGTTAAACCAATTTCTCTACTTGCACCACGTTGGCGTTGAAATTGACTTTTACGTACAAAATTAGCATCGCTAAGTGCAGCTGCATAAGTATTAGAAAGTGGATCAACACGGTCAATAAGCATAACATCATAGGCTAATTGAGCATCAAAGGGCTGATAATCTTGCAAACCATAATAATCTAAACCTTGTGCTGCATTAACAAAATTGGTTAAACGTGTACCATTACTTACACCAGAAAAAGACATATCTTGATGAAAATAGTTGGTTACATTGTATGTAATAGCAAAATTACCGTGCTGGAAAAATTTACTATTCATGCGTGGTTCGCTAGCAATGACTAAGCCTATATTCCCTATACTAAATTTACCCTTATTATCGTCCATGCTTTCATTTTGAAAGTCTGCATTCGATTTATTGAGCGAATACATAGGCGTAAAGGTAAATTCTGAAGAGCGAAAAATGCCTATACCAGCAGGATTAATATTAGCCGACAATACATCGCCACCTAAAGCACCTAAAGCATTGCCAACGGCAGCACTTCTAGCACTAGCATAATATTGTGCATTACCAAAACGAAGCGCATCACTAAATAATTGAGCTTCACTTTGAGCCGTAAACATAGCCAAAGCTATGCCTAATGTTAGGGTAGATTTTTTGAGCATAGAGTTTTAGTATATTTTTTTTGAGAAAGGGGATATGGCTTTAGGAAAATAAGATTAATATACGCTTACTAATAAAATATGTTTGTATGATATTTTGTTTTAAAAAGGCTGATATTAACACTTTTTTAAAATTAAAACCTATTCATTGCGCACAATACCCTCTACTTTGGCTGCTCTATTGGCAGGAATCCATGAAGCTATAGTACCAATTAATAATACAGTGCCAATTACAATAATAAAATCAGATAGACGCAGAGCCACAGGATAATAATCTACAATAAAGGCAGTACCTGAAGTACCTGTATCTAGCTTTATAAACCCTGTATATTGTTGTAATAAACAAACAATTAGTCCTAAAATTACACCAGAAAATACACCTATAGCCGATAAAAGTGTGCCTTGTGTCAAAAATATATTTCTAATTAAATTATTATCTGCGCCTAATGCTTTAAGCGTAGCTATATCTTTTTGTTTTTCTAAAACTAGCATCCAAAGTGCGCCAATCATATTGAAAGCTACTAATACCAAAGTAAAAGCAAAAATGATAAAACCTACCCATTTTTCCATATTAGTTACTTTGAAAAAGGCTTCATCTTGTTCATATCTATCTTTAATAGAAAAGTCGCTTTCTGGCAAAATATTATATAAAGCAGTTTTTATATTATGGACATTAACATTAGGCGTAAGTTTAATTTCTAAGGCTGAAATCTCGCCATTCTCATAAGCTAATAACTCTCTTACAAAATCTAAATTTGTAATGACATGATTGTCATACTCCAATTGCTCTACTGTATATACGCCAGCAGGATATAAATCCCTTTGGCGAAAAGGTTGGCTCGTATTGCTGAGCTTTTTCGCTTCACGCCTAGGCATAAAAACTACTAAAGGACGATTATCAGCACGGTCTGGCACTACGTCCAAACTATTTTGAAATGCTGCACCAATAACAGCAAAATTAGTTGCTTGAGATTTTATTTTGAAAGTACCTCCAATAAGCATAGAATCTAAACCTACTACATCAGTAAAATGATTATCTACGCCTTTCAATCTTGCTAAAGCATGAGAAGGACCATATTCAAAAAGTGCCACTTCTTCTAAAGTAGATGAAATAAATGAAATGCCTGGTGTATTTTGGATAGCTTGTACTTGCTCATCGCTCAAAGTAAAGGTTTTGCCAACTTTGGCTGTAATTTGCATGTCGGGTTTGAAAGCACTAATTAATTGTTGTAATACCTCTTCAAATCCGTTGAATACAGACATAATGATAATTAAAGCCATACTCCCTAGGCTTATACCAAAGACAGAAATCCCAGATATAATACTAATAGCATTAGTTGACTTTTTCGATACTATATAACGTCTGGCTATCCAAAAAGGAAGTTTCATATATAAAAGAAGTTGCTTAAAATGAAATTAAAAATAAAGCTTTAGCGTAGAAATACTAGTAAGTTTTAATTAGACTATTTTTGAGAAAGGGAGTATGGCATTTGTTCTTTTTTTAGTGCTGATATTGCGCCAAAAAAGCTTGCATTTCTTTTATAGACCTAAGTCTTATAAAATGAATATGGCTATAAACAGGATTTTGCATTAAAGCCAAGTATTTTGCTTTATTGACTTTATAAGATTTGAACATTTGCCAAACTATAGACTCTTTGCTGAAAAGTTTTTGAAAGCTTTCTCTATTATTGGAGTTTTGCCATAATTGCTTTTTAAAAATAGCTCTATTAAAAGCCCTTTTGATAGAACGATAGAAATTCACATATAAGGGTAAATCTAACCAAATAACTACTGTATCTATTTTAGCCCATTTAATAGGAATTGTCCTTGTATAATTACCATCAATGACATAACCATGCGGCGCAGCTTGTACGCTAGCTAGGAGCTTATCAAAAAATAAATCATCCGAACTCCCTTTCCAATTATCTAACCAAAATAAATCATCTAGCTCAATATAAGCTAAATTTAATGCTTTTGCTAAAGATTGTGAAAAAGTAGACTTGCCAGAAGCAGAAGTACCGACAACATTAATATATTTCATGTAATAATTATACAAAGACGGATTTAGAAGATAAGGATAAAGTTGCGATTAAGCTTTAGTATCTTCATCTTGGTTTTCTTCATTAGAAGTTTCAGTTTTCTTACCACGCATAGCTTCATCTTCAGCTTCAATGCGTTGGAATAATTCTTCTACACGTTGCATTTCATCAGCTGTTTCGTCTGTGAAGAATCTTAATTCTGGTATATGGCGCATTTGTTTGGCAATACGTTTGCCTAATACACCACGTAATTTAGATTGTTGATTTTGTAATTGCTTTAAAACTAATTCTTTATCTTCTGCATTATAAATGCTAAAATAAATATAAGCAATACCAAAATCTTGGCTCATGCGTACGCGTGTTACGGTTACTAAAGCACGATAACCATAAATTAAACCGCCTTCTTGTTGTAAAACAGCACTAAATTCTTTTTGGATAAGACCAGAAATTTGCTGTTGTTTTTTGCTAGGAATACTCATATAATAAAAATAATAATAAACTAAGAAAAGAATAAAGATAAAAAACGCTATACTACGCTTATAGGCTTTTACCCGACAATGGCAGTAGAGTAGAGCGAGGGCGCAATATAGCGTTTGAAATATATTTACATATAAATACTGGTTTTTTAATAATACCTAAGTATGCTTAAAAGTTCCTTTATCTATGCAATCATAATTTTAATAAGCACGGGCAAATAATACACGTTTGGTAGCAGGTTTGCCTGTAAGGATACAAGTACCTGTGCCTGGGTCTTCAGTAATTGTTTCGAAAGGAATACAACGTGTAGTGGCTTTGGTTAATTCCTTAATTTTTAATTCTGTTTCAGTTGTGCCATCCCAATAAGCATAAGCAAAGCCACCTTTATTTTCGATAACATCAACAAATTCTTCCCAAGTATTTACTACAGTAGTGAAAGCTTTTTTGCGTTCTTGTGCTCTTTTGAAAAGATTAGCTTGAATATCAGCTAATAAGTTTTCTATATAATCTGCTAAGCCTTCTAAAGGAACATTTTGTTTTTCAGAAGTATCGCGACGAGCAATTTCTACAGTACCATTTTCTAAATCTCTAGCACCAATAACTAAGC
>X137_Gaur__coassemble_92_pt1 | contig 27813 bp, 26 predicted proteins | sample X137_Gaur__metabat2_high_PE_006 | metagenome-assembled genome bin X137_Gaur | reverse complement strand
ATATAATATGAATACTAAATAATTATGGCAAAAGCATTTAATAAAGAAGATAAATTATTAGCATAATCTTCTTCTAATTGTGCTTTTTCTAATGTAAAAATTCCTTTTTAAAAGCAAAAAGCAGTACACTCCAAATAGAATGTACTGCTTTTTTTATTCATAGATTTTCTCTTTTGTAAAGCAAATACTTGTAATTAAAATTACAGTATAGGTAAAGGTACCAATGGACAAAATTGCACCAGAATCCAAGGCGATTTGGAATGTTAATTTTGAAGCCAAATAAAATAAGCGATATGCCTCTATTAATGTCAATAAAATTAAAATGACAAAATAATAAGGGAATGCTCTAATGAGTAGTGTGGTGAGCTTCTTCATAGGATTCCTGTTTAATTGGTTTTAAAGTATTTAAGTTTAGCGTATAACAAAAGTCCTAGAATAGCCTTTTTGAAACTAATTTTTTAACTCCAAATACAGCACAAGTTCTACTCGTTTGTAGGGCATATTTTTGAAAGGAACGTCTTGAAATCCTAATTTATAATATAAATTGCAGCAAGGATTAATTTAGAAATGATTTCTAAATTGAATTTTTTTTGATGCCTTTATTTCTTGCTGCTTCAATAATGGCTTGGCACAAATATACACTATTTTTTTACCTTTTACAATTGCTATAATACCAAATTTACCAAATTATAATCAAAATCATCATTTTTATTTCAAAAGGGCACAAGTGCCCACCATACTCCCTTTCTCAAAAAAAATAAAAAAAAGAAAAGAGCCATTCTTAAGTAAAGAATAACCCTTTTGTATATTATAAACTAGCTTGATTAATTAAATTTAAATCTTCTACATCTAAGTTAAGATTAATAGCTTCCATTAAACCTAAAATTTGATTTTCACTAGTAGCACTAGCAATTGGAGCCGTAATAGAAGGCTGGGCTAAAAGCCAAGCAATAGCCACAGAAGACAATTGAACCCCATGTTTTGCTGCCACTTTATCTAAAGCACTTAAAATACTAAGTCCTTTTTCATTCATATATTTAGCCATACCTGCGCCACGGCTACTTTTGCCAAAATCCGCTTCGCTACGATATTTGCCAGTTAAAAAACCGCTAGCTAAAGCAAAATAAGGGAAGACACTCAAATTATATTTTTCCACCAAAGGCAAATAATTTTCTTCATAATTTTTGCGCTCCATCAAATTATAATGTGGTTGTAAAGCTATATATTTTGCAATGCCTAAATTTTCTGCTACTTCCATGGATTTTATTATACGTTCGGGCGACATATTAGAAGTTGCAATATAACGTACTTTTCCCGATTGAATTAATTCTGCATAAGCTATCATGGTTTCTTCTACAGGCGTCTCTTCATTGTCGAAATGCGTATAATACAAATCTATATAATCGGTTTGTAAGCGTTTCAAAGAAGCATTAGCCGCAGATAAAATATGCGATTTATGGACACGTGCAGGAAATTGTTGTATAGGAGAACCCACTTTTGTAGCAATAACTAAGTCATGTCTATTTTTACGCTCTTTATGCCATTTGCCAATAATAGTTTCAGATTCTCCGCCTTGGCTATTATTTGCCCACCAAGAATAAATGTCTGCTGTATCGATGAAATTAATGTCCTTTTCGAAAAAAGCATTTAAAATATTAAAAGAGGCTTTTTCATCTAATGTCCAGCCAAAAACATTGCCACCTATATTAATAGGAGATATACTTAAATCAGTATTTTTAATAATTCTTTTTTCCATGAATCAGGTTTTATTTTTGGTAAAAGGGAGTATTATTTTTTGTTTATTGAAAGTGAGTATATGACTTCAATTTATAAAAGTAATTTACAACTTATTCTTAAATAGAATGCTGTATTTTTTCTTTTTTGCTTAATATAATAGTATGAACAAATCCTATAAAAACAAGGCAAGCCGCCGCCAAATAAATATAAGGCATGCCCAAATGGTCGGCAACTAAACCAATAATAGGACCAGTTACAGCTAAAGAAATATCTATAAATACGCCATAACCTGCTAAAGCAGAGCCTTTATTATTTTCAGCAACAGTAGACATAGCCACTACGCCTAAGGCTGGAAAAACAAGAGAAAATCCTAATCCTGTAATGCCTGCGCCAATTAAAACTAAAATAGGCGTAGCAGAAAGAAAAATCATCAATAATCCCAAACTCTCAATCAATAAACAAGCAATACTAACTTTAATGCCACCATATTTATTAATACTATTGCTAAATATAAATCGACCAATTATGAATAAAGCACCAAAAAGCGTCATGCAAAGTGCGCCATTTGCCCAATTATAATAATCATAATATAAAGTCATAAAACTAGAAATAGCACCAAAGCCCAAACCACCTGCTGCCAAACCTAGACCATAAGGCGCAACTTTGGCAAAAACTTTCATAAAAGATTCTCTTTTTGTATTTTGAATGGCTAAATTATTGGACTTTTTTAAAGTGAGTAAATAACCTAAAATACTCAATATTAAAATAAAAATGCCTATAGCATAAAAAGAAAAATATTCTACTAAAACTACACCTAAAGGCGCGCCCAAAGCCAAAGCACCATAAGAGGCTATACCATTGAGCGAAATAGCCGTAGCAGTGTGTTTTTCGCCTACATTCATTATAGCCCAATTGATAGGCGTTGTACCTACCATACCTTCAGCTTTACCAGTAATCAGCCGCATTAAAATAATAAAGACCATGCTTACTAAAGCTAAATCTCTAAAATAATAAGCCAAAAGCAGAAAAATCCCTGAAATGAAAAAATTCTGCATACTTAGTAAAATAGCAGGTTTGGGACCTTGGGTATCTGTAATTTGTCCTGCTTTACTTCTAAAAATTAATGTACTAATATATTGCAAACTAATGACAACACCTGCTACTAATTTGCTATAACCCAATTCTTTAGTAAGAAAAATAGGTAAAATGGATAAACATAATCCTATAATAAAAAAGCCAATAAATGTTAAACTTACATAAGTTGTAATTGTCCATTTTATGGCAAAATTTGATTGGGTTCGGGTAGCTTGTTGCATGATAAAATCTTGCGAGTAAATTTAAATTATATTATAAACAGTCTATTTCACTGTTATCTTGATGCACATAATCAACAACAACTTCAAAAATCTAATTAAAGTTTTTAGAAGTGTATTATTTTTTTGTAAAAGGGAGTATGGCATTGTTTTTTTAAATAAGTCTTAAAAAAGTGTTAATTTTTTTGTTCTTTTGTCTTTGTATCTACAACCTTTTTTGAATTTATTATGTTTGTATCAGAATGGTTTTAATGAGTATTTATTAAAATTAAGGACTAAAACCAACAATAAAGCAAAAATGACATTACATAAAAAACAAACTGAAAGGCATATTCTAGATACTGCTAAGAAAGTATTCTTTCAGGATGGTAATTTGAATGCAACCACGCAAGAAATAGCTGATGCTGCTCAAGTAAATAGAACTTTAGTACATTATTATTTTCGCTCTAGAGATGCATTATTTAAAGAAGTATTTTTGGAAGGGAAACGAGAATTGAGAACTAGTTTGTCTAATGTTTTTCGACAAGAAATTCCTTTTCGCCAAAAACTAGAACATTTGATAGATACTTATCATACTTTTATTTCCAATTATCCTTATCAAGAGATTTTTCTTATTAATGCAGTAAATAGTAATGACCCATTATTTGAAGTAACGCCTGCTTGTCCTCATGATGAAAATGCTATGCAAAACTTCTTAAAGGAAATTCAGCAACAAATAGATTTGGGGCTTATTAAGAAAATGGAACCAGAAGTTTTCTTGATGAGTATTTACGCTATTATTTCTTATCCAATAATGATGAAGCCATTATATACTAAAATCTTTTCTTTACCTCAAGCTACTTTGCAAGAGAAAATGGAAACAAGAAAACAGCTTATTATGGATTTATTTTTTGCCTAGAAAAAAGAAAACTTTTTTTTAGGTAGTTTTTTACAAAATTGTTAAACAAAAATATTAATAATCTCCAATCACTTACTTATATAATAAATTAATCATGCTTAACTTTTTTAAAGATTTCAAATTTCCACTACTATTTTGGGTAATCATTGCTAGTGGTTTTGTTGCTTGTAAAGACAAAGAGGCTAGTGCACCAACAGCTGCTCAAGCTGCGCCAGCTCAAATCCCTACTGTAAAGGTGATGACTTTGAGTAAATCTAATACACAATTGAAATCTGTATTTCCTGCTACTATAGAAGGCATTAATGATATAGAAGTTAGACCAAAAATTGATGGCTATTTGGATAATGTGCATGTAGAAGAAGGACAATTTATAAAACAAGGAACTTTGATGTTTACAATTAATAATCCTCAATTTGCACAAGATATTCGCAATGCTGAAGCTGGCGTAAAAGTAGCAGAAGCAGATATAGAAGTGGCTCAACTTAATGTAGCTAAAACACAGCCATTGGTAGATAAGCAAATTATTAGTGATTTTGAATTGCAAAGTGCACAAATTGCTTTAAAAACTAAAGAGGCAGCTTTATTGAGAGCACAAGCAATTTTGGATAATGCTAAAACGAATGTAGGTTATACAAAAATTTATGCACCAGTAAGTGGTATTGTAGGTAAAATAAACTTGAAAAAAGGTGCTTATGTCAATAGTGGTATAGGTGCGCTTACTACACTTTCAGATGTAAGTAAAGTTTTTGCTTATTTTTCTTTAAGTGAAAAATACATGTTATCTTATTTGAATAAATCTACAGCTAGTGATTTTACTCAAGCGATTAAGGAAATGCCTGCTTTAGGTTTGCAATTGGCAAATGGAGAGCTTTATGAACATAAAGGCAAAATTGAATCTTTAAGTGCACAAGTGAATAAACAAACAGGTTCTTATAATGTAAGAGCAACTTTCCCAAATGCTAAATCTATACTTAGAACAGGTAGTAATGTAATGGTAGTTTTGGAAAGTGATGTCAATGATGCTATTATTATTCCTCAAAAAGCTACTTATGAAATTCAGGGTAAATATTTTGCTTATATTATAGGTAAGGATAATGCTTTGGAAGCTGTAGAAATTAAAGTAATAGAGGTACCAGGTGGACAAGATTATGTTGTACAATCGGGTTTGAAAGTAGGAGATGTACTTTTATTGGAAGGAATTGGAAAATTGAAGGCTGGTACAGTAGTACAACCAGTACAATAACTTTTAAAAAAAAGGAAAAAACCATACTCCCTTTTTTTAAAAAAAACTTAGCTATAACAACATAACATTCTAATTAAGTAGGTATTAATATAAATTATGTTTAATAAATTTATTGATAGACCAATTCTATCCTCTGTTATCTCTGTAATCATTCTACTTTTAGGATTATTGGGATTGACTTCTTTGCCCATTTCGCAATATCCAGAGATTGCGCCGCCTACAGTAACCGTAACGGCAAATTATCAGGGTGCTAATGCAGAAGTATTATTAAGTAGTGTAGTGGTGCCTTTGGAAGAGCAAATCAATGGTGTGGAGGATATGACTTATATGACATCTTCTGCATCAAATGAAGGTACAGCGACCATTACGGTTTATTTTAAATTAGGCACAAATCCAGATTTAGCGGCGGTAAACGTACAAAATCGTGTCTCTCGTGCTACGCCACTTTTGCCAGCAGAGGTAACGCGTGCAGGGGTAATTACGGCAAAGTCTCAAAGTAGTAATTTGGTGATTTTCTCTTTATATGGAAAAAATCCAGCTTTCGATGAAACTTTCATACAAAACTATGCCAATATTAATATTATTCCTTTGATTAAGCGTGTGCCAGGGGTAGGTAATGCTATGGCTTTCGGTAATAGAGATTATTCTATGCGCATTTGGTTGAAACCTGATGTAATGGCAAATCATAAATTGATTCCGAATGATATTAGTATAGCTTTAGCACAACAAAATATAGAAGCAGCACCTGGTATTATGGGTGAAAATGCTTCAGAGTCTTTTCAATATACTTTGAAATATAAAGGTCGTTTGAAAAGTGTAGAAGAGTTTGGAGATGTAATTATTAGAGCTACGCCAGATGGTCAAGTCTTAAAATTGAAAGATGTGGCTAGAATGGAATTAGGGGCTCAAAGTTATAATACTTATTCACAAATCAATGGCTATCCTAGTGTGGGTTTTGCCATTAGCCAAACGGCTGGTTCTAATGCTAAGGAAGTAATTAGTGGTTCTTTGGCTGTATTGGAAGCAGCAGCCAAAAATTTTCCTGATGGTTTAGATTATGCTATTTTATCTAATGCTAATGACTTTTTGGATGCTTCTATTTCTAAAGTAATCACAACTTTGATAGAGGCTTTCGTATTGGTATTTTTGGTAGTATTCTTATTCTTGCAAGATTGGCGTTCTACGCTTATTCCTGCAATCTCTGTGCCTGTAGCTATTGTGGGTACATTTTTCTTCTTGTATTTATTTGGTTTTACTATCAACTTATTGACACTCTTTGCTTTAGTTTTAGCGGTAGGTATTGTAGTGGATGATGCTATTGTAGTAGTAGAAGCTGTACACTCTAAATTAGAAAAAGGAGGCATAACGCCAAGGCAAGCTAGTAAAAGTGCTATGGGCGAAATCAGTGGTGCTATTGTAAGTATTACTTTAGTGATGTCAGCTGTATTCGTCCCTGTATCTTTTATTACTGGTTCTACAGGGGTATTCTATAAACAGTTTGGTTTAACCTTAGCAATTTCAATTGTACTTTCAGCAATTAATGCCTTGACGCTTTCTCCTGCACTTTGTGCTTTATTATTGAAGCCACATGCACATGAAGAAGGTAAAAAGAAAAGCTTATTGCAACGTTTTTATGCTAGTTTTAATGCTGCTTTTGATGTGACTACAAGAAAATATGGTCAATCTTTAGGTTTCTTAGTGCGTCATAAATGGGTTAGTATTTTATTATTAGTAGGTTCTATTGCAGCATTAGTACATTTGATGCGTACAACGCCATCAGGTTTTGTGCCTAATGAAGATATGGGGTCTATTATGGCAGATATTGCATTGCCTGTAGGGGCTTCTATGGAAAGATCTAAAGCCATAGTAGAAGAAGTGTATCAAATTGCAAGAGCTATACCAGAGGCAGAAAATGTATTGGCAATTACTGGTCGTGGTATGATAAGTGGTGCAGGTAGTAACTATGGTATGGTAATTACACGTTTGAAAAAGTGGGACCAACGTACAGCGCCTAACCAAAATGTGCAAGCATTAATCGGACAATTATTTGCTAAAACAGCACATATTAAAGATGCACGTATTATTTTCTTTGGTGCACCTACTTTACAAGGTTTTGGTATGGCATCAGGTTTTGATTTACAGTTGCAAGATAAAACAGGTGGCTCTATTAATGAGTTTGCTGATATAGCAAATAGATTTATAGGGGCATTGAATCAACGTCCAGAAATACAATATGCTTCTACTTCATTTAATCCAACATTTCCACAATATGTAGTAAATGTAGATGTAGCAAAAGCAATGAAAGTAGGTTTGACGGTAAATGATATTTTGAGTACAATGCAAGGTTATTATGCAGGGGTTTATGCTTCTAATCTTAACCTTTTTGGTAAGCAATATCGTGTAATCTTCCAATCGGAGGTAGATTATAGAGCCAATATGGAAACTTTAAATAAAGTAATGGTGCGTACTAGCGCAGGCGAAATGGCACCAATTACAGAATTTGTAACTTTTGAAAAGGCTTATGGTCCGCAAGCTATTAATCGTTTTAACCTTTTTACTTCTATTAGTATAACTGGTGCGCCTAATCCTGGCTACTCTTCAGGAGATGCTATAAAGGCTGTAGAGGAAGTAGCTAAAGAAGTATTGCCTTTGGGTTATGGTTATGAGTATTCTGGTATTACGAGAGAGGAGTTGGCAGCAGGTAGTCAAGCTATTTATATATTCTTATTATGTGTAGTTTTCGTTTATTTATTGTTGGCTGCACAATATGAAAGTTTATTTTTACCAATGGCTGTATTATTATCTGTACCAGTAGGTTTGGCAGGTACTTTTATTTTTGCTAATTGGTTTGATGTAACGAATAATATTTACTTGCAAATTACTTTAATTATGCTTATTGGTCTCTTGGCGAAAAATGCCATTTTGATTGTAGAATATGCAGTATTGAGAAGAAAAGAAGGCATGAGCTTATTTGAGTCTGCTATAGAAGGGGCTATGGCAAGGTTACGTCCAATTTTGATGACTTCATTTGCCTTTATTTTAGGTTTATTGCCATTGATGCTTTCTACAGGGGCTGGTGCCGTAGGTAATAAAACTATTGGTACTGGTGCTATTGGCGGTATGTTGATTGGTACACTTTTAGGGGTATTTATTATTCCTGTATTGTATGTAATCTTCCAAGCTATAGAAGAAAAATTCACAGGTGACCCTAGTCAAAAAGTGAAAGAAGAGGAAATCTAGTATTTTCAAAAAAAATAGACAAAAGCAATATTCCCTTTCCAAAAAAAAATAAATATTTATGCGTCTTGAAATATAGGTGCATGAATTTTTTAAAAATAGATTTATCATGACTAAAAAACTTCTTCTTGGTACTTTATCTATTGCATTTTTTGCAATGATGCAGTCTTGTAAAGTTATTCAGCCTTACGAAAGACCACAAGTTAAAACTGAATGGGAAGAAAAATTATATAGAGCCTCTGTAGCACAAGCCGAAGAAGATAGTATTTCTTTTGGTGCATTGGCTTGGAGAGAAGTGTTTACAGACCCTCAATTGCAGGCGCTTATTGAAGAAGGTTTGCAAAATAATTATAATATTAAAAATGCGGTTTTACAAATAGAACAAGCGCAAGCTACTTTTACACAAACGAAAGCTGCATTTTTGCCTAATGTTAATTTTGCGCCAAGTATTACGAATAGTCAGAATTCTAAAGCGGCGTTGAACTTTCCTGCTGGTATCAATATTCAATTGAATACAACTTTATATCAGTTTCCATTAATGGCGAGTTGGGAAATTGATGTTTGGGGTAAGTTGAAAAGCACCCGTAAAATGCAATTAGCTAATTTGATGAAAGCTGAAGTGACAAAGCGTGCAGTTGAAGCAGAAATTATTAGTGGTATTGCTAATTATTATTATGTTTTGGCGGCTTTAGATAAGCAATTGGAGATTACAAAACAGACTTTGGAAATTAGAAAACAAAGTTTGGAAACTATGAAAGCTTTGCAAGAAACTGGTCGTATTAATGGTGCTATTGTAGTGCAAAGCGAAGCCAATATGTATGCAGTGGAAGTGGCTATTCCTGATATTGAAAGACGTATTCGAGAAGTAGAAAATGCCTTGAGTATATTGTTGGGTAGACCAGCTGATGCAATTAATCGTGGACAAATTGATGCACAAGTTACGGCAATGCAAGGGCTTAAAATTAGTACAGGTGTGCCTTTACAATTATTAAGAAATCGTCCTGATATTCAAGCCGCAGAATTTGCTTTTCAAGCTAGTTTTGAGCAAACCAATTATACAAGAACATTATTCTATCCGAATTTGACTTTAAGTACAGCCAATATTGGTTTTTCAGCTTTAACTAAAAACAGCCTTTTCGAAAAGTCTTTATTTTATACAATTACGGGCATGATTACTCAACCTATTTTCAATAGAGGTAATCTTAAAATGCAATTAGCAAATGCTAAAGTAGGTCAAAATATTAGTTTAAATAATTTCTATTCTAGCTTATTGAAAGCAGGGCAGGAGGTTTCTGATGCTTTATTTGCTTATGAAACGGCTAAGAAAAAATCAGAAATTAGAATTAAACAAATTACTACTTTAGAGCAATCAGTAGAGTTTACAAGAGAATTATTAACTTATACGTCTAGCACTACTTATTCTGATGTTTTAAATTCAGAACAAGCACTTTTAGGCGCACAATTAGAGTTGATTAATGACCAATTGGTTCAATTGCAATCTATGGTAACTTTATATAAAGCCTTAGGCGGTTCGAATAGATAATTATACCATATTCTATATTTTATCCTTATTCAAGGGGCTAGTAGTTTAGACTATTAGTCCCTTTCTTTTTTTATAAAAAACAAATGCCATACTCCCTTTTTCAAAACTATCTACGTATACAATATTTCGTCTATTGAAATATGCCGCTTATCTATGAATACTCCTTGTATATCTATTGTTTTTTTGTGGGAAAGGGAGTATGGCTATTTTTGTAATAATAAAAAATCTCTTACTGCTTTTATAATTCTCTTATCGGCTCATAAAGCACTCGAAATATTATATGATGAAGATTAGATTAATCTTATTGGGATTATTATGTTGGTCTATACATTTGCAAGCACAAGAATTGACTTTGCAAGATTGTATACAAACTACTTTAAATAATAACCCTAAAAGTACAGTGTATGCTGTAGAATCTCAATTGGCAAAAGAGCGTATTCGCGAAGCCAAATCCGCTTTATATCCTACTGCCTCTGTATCGGTAGGTTTCAATTATTATTTGAAACTTCAAACCGTTGTTTTCAATGGAATGGAATTGAAAATGGGTAATAAATTTAGTACAGCACCTGTAGCACAACTTCAATACAATATTATTGACCCTTCAAGAAAAGGGAATATTGAAAATGCTAAAATTAATGAACAAATTGTAAGCGTCAATACACTCAAAAATAATGAAGAATTAGTTTTCAATACAGTGAATGCTTATTATGAAGCATTAACTTATTTGGAGCAAAGAAGTTTGCTCTTGGATAGTGAAAAACGCTATCAAGAATTGCTCAATATTATGCAAGTGCGCTATGATTTAGGGGTAGAAAAGAAAAGTGAATATACTTCTGCTAAAGTGAATTTGTATAATGTACAAACAGATTTGGAAGTTAATGAAAACAATTATCAGCTCGCTATGACGAAGTTGAAAAATGCTATGGGATTGGATTTGAATACAGATATTCAAATTACTTATACTATAGAAGATTTGGTAGAAGCGCCAACGGAAGCGCCTGTTTTTGAATATAATAAATTGCTAGATTTTAAATTAGACTCTTTGAATAATTTGCAAATAGAGAATAATATTAAAATGAAGCAAAGGGCTTTTTATCCTACGCTTTCTGCCAATTTGAATATGGTTTAAACTCTTTTGGCGCTGAATTTTTTCCTAGTTTTTCTAATTGGTTTGATTATAGTTTCATAGGCATCAATTTAAATGTACCAATTTTTAGTGGTTTTAGAAAAAGTAGTCAATTGCAGCAATCTCGTTTAGAAATGACTAAGCTTAATGCCAATATTAATGTAACTAAACAAAGTACAGAATTGGCTTATCAAAATGCTCAAATCAATTTGCGTAATTATCATAAAAGCTTAGTAAAATCAAAAGAAATAGTAGCTTTAGCACAAGAGGTATTAGATGCTAGAACTGTAGAATTGCAAGAAGGTAAGATTAATATGTCTGTATATTTAAATGCAGATTATTCTTTCAAAGAAGCTAAAAATAATTATATCAGTGCTTTGTTGAAATATTATACAGCGAAGTTCTCAGTTGAAAAAACTAGAGGTAATCTCATTAATTACATTCAAGAATTAAAATAAAAATGAAAGCAACTGGATTTATAATTACAGGTCTTGTTACAGTGGGTGTAGCGGCTGCTATAGTAGCAGGGCTATTCAAAAATAAAGCTGTTTTAGATGCAGGGAAGGTGGTAGTAGACCGTTCTGAAATTCCTGTTAATGTGAATACTTATACTGTTAAAAAACAAAGCATTAGCCAAACTTTCGAATTACCTGGTAATATGATTATCAATGATGAAAGTAAAATTGCTAGTGAAATTAGTGGAAGATTGGCAACTTTCAACTTGCAAATAGGCTCAGTAGTCAAAAAAGGACAAGTAGTAGGTACTATTGATATGCAAGAAACACAATTGAAACTTAAAGCAGTAAAATTAAATATAGCAAAGTTAGAAGAAGATTTAGAACGCTCTAAAAAATTAGTAGCGGCTAATGCTACTAATGCTAATGAAGTAATAGAAGTGCAATATCAATTGGATGCTAAGAAAATTGAAGCAGAACAATTAGAATTTCAAATTTCTAAAGCTAAAATTATAGCACCACTTTCTGGTATGATTACAGCTAAAAGTGCTGTAGCTGGTGAATTTGTGTCTACAGGTGCAACTTTAGCAACTATAGTACAAAATACAGGATTTAAAGCTAGTGTTAGTGTACAAGAAAGTCGCATTACTGAAGTACAAATGGGCGAACCTGTAGAAGTTTTTACTTCACTTTTCCCTGGGCAAGTCTTTAATGGTAAAGTTTCTTATATAGCACCGCAAGGCGATGTAAATCATAATTATAAAGTAGAAATCGCTTTAGGCGCTGAAGCTAGCAAAACTTTGAAAGCTGGTATGTATATACAAGTAAGATTTAATATTAATGATAAAACAGTAGAAAAATTATTAATTCCTAAAGCTGCTTTGGCAGAAGGGATGAGCAATCCTTATGTTTTTATTGCCGCTAATAACAAAGCTAAAAAACGCAATGTAGTTTTAGGTGAAGTATATGGCGATAATGTAGAAGTTGTATCAGGACTTAATGTTGGTGAAAAAATTATTACTACAGGTATTATTAATGTTTTTGAAAATAGTAATTTGAAAATAGTTAATGAATAAAAATCAATAGCATGACTCTTACGGAATTATCCATCAAACGCCCGTTATTGATTTGCGTTCTCTTTTTCGTATTAATCTTTTTCGGGGCTTTAAGTTATACCAACCTTAATTACAATCTCTTGCCTAAAATGGAAACCAATATGATTACGGTGACCACAACTTATGCAGGAGCTTCTCCAGAGGAGATTAAAACTAGTGTAACTAAGGTAATAGAAGATGCAGTAGCTGCCATTGAAGGCGTTTCTCGTATTACATCTTCTTCTAGTGAAGGCGTTTCTAGTGTAATGATTGAGTTAAGTCAAACCAGTGATGTAAAACAATCTCAATTAGATGCTGAACGCAAAATTGAACAAGTAAAGGCTTTATTGCCACAAGATGCCGATGATCCAATAGTAGTTCGTTTTAGTACTGACGATCAGGCAATTATGAAGATTTCTGTGACATCTAAATTAGCGGATACAGAATTCTTTCAATTTATAGATAATCAAATAGAACCTAAATTGACGAATGTAGCGGGGGTAGCTAAAATTTCCATTATTGGTGGAATAGAACGTCAAATTAGAGTAGATATAGATAATAATAAATTAAGAGCTTATAATATTCCTATTGCGCAAGTATATGCTGCTGTTCAAACAAGTGGTATGAGTTTCTCAGCAGGTGCTTTGCAAAATAATCAATTGCGTTATTCTATAGATCTATCTACTAAAGTACAAAGTGTAGATGAATTGCGCAATTTAATCATTAAGCAAAATACAGATGGTAGTCGTGTACAACTTAAAGATGTAGCAACAGTTACAGATGGGCAGCAAGAAATCTCTACACTTAATCGTTTGAATGGTACACCTGCTATAGGTATTGAAATTTTCAAACAAACTGATGCTAATACAGTAGCTGTAAGTGCTGAAGTACAAAAGAAATTAGCAGATATTAAAGCACAATATGAAAGCTATGATTTTCAATATACTATTGCGTCTGACCAATCTGAATATACCTTAGCTTCTGCTGATGCTGTGGTATTGGATTTGTTTTTGGCAATCATTATTGTAGCTGTAGTAATGTTGTTTTTCTTACATAATTTACGTAGTGCTTCTTTTATTTTGGTTTCTTTGCCCTCGGCTATGATTCCTACTTTTATTATGATGTATGCTTTAGGCTTTTCACTTAATATGATGACGCTTATGGCTTTATCTTTAGTAGTAGGGATTTTGGTAGATGATAGTATTGTGGTTTTGGAAAATATTTATCGCCATTTGGAAATGGGCAAAGATAAACGTACAGCAGCTTTAGAAGGTCGTAATGAAATCGGATTTACTGCTGTGGGTATTACATTGGTAGACGTTGTGGTATTTTTACCTTTAGCACTAACAGGTGGTATTATTGGCAACATAGTACGTGAATATGCTTTAGTAATTGTATTTTCTACTTTAATGTCTTTATTAGTTGCTTTTACACTTACGCCGCTTATGGCTTCTCGTTGGGGTAAAGTAGCAGAATTAGATGGTAAAGGTATTTGGGGAAAAATACTTTTAGCTTTTGAAGCATTTATTAATGGTTTGAGAGAGGTTTATACAGCTTTGTTAAAATGGTCTCTTAATAATAAGAAAATAGTAATTCCTGCAATTTTTGCTTTACTTGTACTAAGTTTTAAATTAGTAGGCTGGGGTTTTGTTGGGGCAGAATTTGTACCAGCAGCAGACCGTGGCGAATTATCTGTTCAAATAGATTTAGCACCGCAAACCTCTATAAAAGAAACCAATAGAATTGTAGCTGAAGTAGAAAAAATCCTTTTTACACATCCTGAAGTAGTTACTGTCTTTTCTAATGTAGGTACACAATCAGGGGCAAGTATGGCAACGGCTTCTGCTGCAAATACCAATTTAGCAGAAATTTCTGTAATATTAGTAGATAAAGCAGAGCGTAATATTTCTACAGCCGAGTTGGGTAAAATTATTCGTGAAGAAGTATTGCAAGTAACAGGTGTAAGACCTACTATTCGTTTATTAAGTATGATGGGGTCTGCTTCTTTTGAAATTCAAATGGCTGTAATTGGCGAGGAAATTGATTCTGTTGCTAAAGGTGCTGCTATTTTGAAGGAAATTATTGAGCGTATTCCTGGTACAGATTATGTACAATATAATTCTAAGGATGCTAAAGCACAAGTGTCTATTAAATTAGATAGAGAGCGTATGTCTGTTTATGGGGTTTCTCTAAGTGATGTAGGTTCTAGTATTCAATTAGCTTTTAGAGGAAATGATTTTACGCAATTTAAAGAGCGTGGTCAAGAGTATGATATAAATGTACAATTGGAAGCAGGCAATCGTCAATCTATTAGTGATGTGCGTAATTTCAATATAGTAAAAAATGATGGGTCTACTATTCCATTAAGTGAAATTGCAACAGTAGAAGAGAAAATGAGCCAAGCAGTTTTAGAGCGTAAAGACCGTATGGAATCTATGCAAGTAAATGCTGCAGCTATTGGTCGTACTTCGGGTGCAATTATGGAGGATATTCAAGCAGAATTGGCAAAAGTACAAATGCCACAAGGTATAATTGTATCGCAAGAAGGTATGTCTAAAAATCAAGGCGATGCTTTTGGTAGTTTATTCTTAGCTATTGGTATTGGTGTACTATTGATTTATTTAATCATGGTTGCTTTATACGAATCTTTAGTTTATCCTTTTGTGGTATTATTCTCTATTCCTGTAGCCATTATTGGTGCTATTTTGGCTTTAGCACTTACCCTAAAAACCATTAATATTTTCTCTTTATTAGGGATAATTTTATTGTTGGGTTTGGTAGCGAAAAATGGTATTTTGATTGTAGACTTTGCCAATCATCAAAAAGAACATGGATTAAATACTTTTGATGCATTAGTAGAAGCAGGTCGTGAACGTCTACGTCCGATTTTGATGACTACTTTGGCTATGGTATTTGGGCTATTGCCATTGGCTTTGGCTGGTGGTCCTGGTTCTGAGACTAAGAGCGTTGTAGCTTGGGTTTTGATTGGTGGTTTGATGAGCTCTATGATTTTGACAGTATTTATTGTGCCATGTATGTATATGCTAGTAGATACTATTAAGGATTTTTTCTCTGGTAAGAAAAAAGCAGAGAAAATTAATTAGGCTTTAAGTTGAGTTTAGTATAAATTTAGGGGAGAGTATAATGATAATTATACTTTCCCTATTTTTATATTTTAAAAACAAATGCCATACTCCCTTTTTCAAAAAAAATAAATATGAATCAATGCTTGATGTAGAAAGTAAACAAGGTAGATTATGGGAATTTGCCATACATATTTTAATATGGGGCACTTTACTACTTTTTCCGCTTTTATCAATAACTTCTTCTCATAGAAATCTCTTAATAGAAGGGACATTTTTTATATTTTGGGTACCTATAGCTTTTATGGGTATTATGTTTTATGCTAATTATTATTTTCTTATTGATCGATATTTTTTTCCTAAGCGGAAGATTCAATTTATATTTTCTAATTTTATTCCTGTAAGTTTTTATCTTTTCTTTCGCTATGTAGTGGCAAATGAAAAATATATGCAAATTATGGAATTGGCAGAATCTCCACGTCGTTTCTTGCCTTTATATTTAAATATTCCATTGGATATTTTAAGTTTTTCTATTCCTGTAGTTTTTGGTTTAGCTTTACGTTCTATTAAGAAAGTACGTGATACAGAATTAAGCAAAAAACAAGAAGCTAATACGCGTTTGGAATTGGAATTAAAACATTTGAAATACCAAATTCAGCCACATTTTTTCTTCAATGCTTTAAATACTATTTATGGTTTGATTGATTTGGATCAACAAAAGGCACAAGAAGCTGTTCATGATTTAAGTAAATTAATGCGTCATTTGTTATATAAAGCAGAAAATGAATTTATTACTTTAGATGAAGAAATAGACTTTTTGAATAAATATATAGCACTTAATAAATTACGCTTGTCCGAAAATACTATAGTAAGCACACAATTTCCAGACATAGTACCCAATATTAATTTGCCCCCTTTATTGTTTATTTCTTTGGTTGAAAATTCTTTCAAACATGGTGTAGCTGCCTTAGAAAAATCAGCCATAAAATTTGAAATTTTTTATGATTATCAGCAGCTTACTTTTAGAGCTATTAATACTAATTATGCTAAAAAAGAAATTGATCTAAGTGGTTCAGGTATTGGTACAGAAAATTTATCCAAACGTTTAGATATTTTGTTTCCCAATCAATATACTTATAGAGTCGAAAAACAAGAAAATAATTATATAGCTACTGTTACTATCCCTTATAAAAATACAGATGAAAATTAAATGTTTAATCGTTGATGATGAGCCTATAGCTTTGCAATTATTGGAAAAATATATTTTGCAAACGCCTTTTTTAGAACTTACAGCCAAGGCTTCTAATGCTTTGAATGCCTTAGAAATTTTGGAACAAAAAAACGACATACAATTATTATTTTTAGATATACAAATGCCAGAACTTTCGGGCATAGAATTGTCTAAAATATTGCCTAAACACATGCGTGTAATTTTCACTACTGCATTCGAACAATATGCTCTAGAAAGTTTTAAATTGAATGCCTTGGATTATTTGCTAAAGCCCTTTTCTTATTCAGAATTTTTACAAGCCGCTAATAAAGCAAAATATCTTTTTAACTTGCTCGAAATGGCAGAAAATCAAGCCAATCAAAATATAGAAAATATCAAAAACGATGACTATATTTTTGTGAAATCTGAATATAAACAAATTAAAATTCCACTCAATGATATATTGTATGTAGAGGGCTTGAAAGATTATGCTAAAATTTATCTCAAAAAACAGCAAAATCCCATTCTTACGCTCAATAGTTTGAAGAAAATTGAAAGCGAATTGCCTAGCGATAATTTTATGCGTGTGCATAGGTCTTATATTATTGCACTCAATAAAATTGAAGAAATTGAACGTTCACAAGTTATTATTAATAATGTCCGTATATCCATAGCGCCTCAATACAAAGAAGACTTTGATAAATTCATTGAACGCAATTCTTTATGATTTTTTTTGAGAAAGGGAGTATGGTTTTTGTTTTGTTTTTTGATGAGAAAAAGGCGAGTTAATTCTATGTGATTAACTCGCCTTTTTTTATTTTTCAAAATTATTATAATCCCAAACTAAAGCTTTAGATATTGGTCCTGTTGGTCCTGCCGATAATCTATAAAAATTTAAAAATATAGCTTTACCACGTTCTTTAGTGGTACCCCATCTATAAATAGGATTTTCACTTGGATTTTCAGGGTTTTCGCCAGCTGTTGCAAAATCCTTACGCATCCAATTGGGCCAAGCATTATTTTTCAAACCCTTTTTAGCTCTAAAATCGAAAGCTACGATTGTATTAGAATTTGCGCCATTTAGTTTTAAACCTTTATTGCATTCATCAACTAATTTTCCAATTACTAATCTTTGATAAATATATTTTCCTTCATGAAAATACATACCATGCGAACCTTTAGCAGAATAAAAAACAGGGTGTCCGTTTTCTTTTTCTACCTCTTCCCATTTTGCTGTAGTTCCAAAATGATGCGCCGATAAATAAACCTCATAAGGTAAAAGCTGTAAATTGCCATCTACTTCTTTCCATTTGAAGCGAATAGTGCCATGCTCCCAATCGCCTTCATGATTGCCCCAAAGCGTTTTTAAAACCTTTTTTCCTCTATTATAAGGATAGTATATAAAATAAGAAATTTCCTTTATACCATCCCTTTTATCTACCCAAAAAGCATAAATTTTGCTGCTTTCCAAATCCCCTTTAAAATAATTAACAATACTAGAAGGTTTTCTCAAACCAAGCTTAGATTTTACACAATAGTTCCCATGTTTATCTTGATAACGTATCAAATGCTCAAAGGCAAATTCTACAGAAGATGGAAAGAAATTTTCTTTGCTATGCATATAAATAATAGGTGCATAAACTTGTATATAATGTAACTTTTGCGCACTAGTCAATGGAGGTAATTTTACTTCAATAATATCTTGTGCTTTTATTGATTTTGTAAGAGCAAAACAGCAAAGAAAAAACATCAATAATGCTTTGGAAAATAGAGCAGAAAATGATAACATAAAATCAAAAATTAAAGGAGAAAAATAAGATATAATAGGTCATAGTAATTTATAAAAAAATATTATATATTCTTTCTTTTTTCTATAAAATTATATTTTTTTCCTCCATGCATATACAGCATAAATTGCAATCACTAAAAACAATAAATATTCTAAAGTGAGGAAATAAATACCTTGTTGAAAATATAAACCTACGCAAATAATATCTACTAAAATCCACAAATACCAACTCTCTATATAACGTTTTGCCAAAAGCGTATTGGCAAAAATACTAGCCACCATAATAAATGAATTTAAATAAGCTGCTTTTGCTGGGGCTGTAAAAATACTAGGCAATATTTCATGCAAATTGGATACTAAATAACCTACAGGAAAGGTCAATAAAGTTATACTACTTAGAATTATTATTTTCTGCCTTTTATTTAGAAATAAAGTAAAGCTTTCGCTGCTATTTTGAGCCTTTTTCCAATTGAGCCAACCATATACATTAATAGCGAAAAAATACACTTGCAAAAACATATCTGCATAGAGTTGATATTGATAAAAAAGTGCAAAGAAAAACACTATATTAATCAAACCTGTAGGCCAAGTAATCACATGAGAACGAGAAGCAAAAAACACGCCTAATAAACCAAAAATTGTGCCTAATAATTCTACATAACTAATAGGGTAGTTGAGTATAGAAAAAGCTATATTATTAATATCAAATAATGCTTGCATAAAGTTTTTTTTTTGAGAAAGGGAGTATGGTGCTTCGCATCAAAAAAATAAGCTCCACACTGCACATAAATAAAAAAGAGATTAAAGATAAAACCTTAATCCCTTTCCCAAAAAATTATTTATGATGACTTAATTCGTTGCCATCATCTTCTTTTAATCTTAAAAATAAAAGTCCTGAAATTAGCGTAATAATACCCATGGTTAAGAAAGTATAATCGAAAGCTAAAATAAGGCTTTCTTGTGGCAAAATCTCTTTATAAGTATTCAATAAATAAGCACCTACAGAAATGCCTAAACTCATAGAAAGTTGTTGCATAACCATTAATAAACTATTGCCACCACCAGCATTTTCATTATTTAAATCTGCTAATGCTAAAGTATTCATAGAAGTAAGTTGAATAGAATTTACAGCACCATAAAGCATCAATAAAGGAATTAAATTCGGTAAAGGTGTATCTGCGCTAATAGTAGAAAATAATGCTATAATAATGGCTATAATAGTAGTATTAATCAGCAATGTTTTTTTATAGCCTAATTTCTTTACTAAAGGTACTACTAAAGGTTTTATAGCTACTGTAGAAAGTGCTACAGGCAACATCATCATACCAGAAGTAGTAGGCGAATGACCAAAGCCCACTTGATACAATAAAGGCAATAATAAAGGCATACCACCTATACCCATGCGAGTAATTAAATTGCCTAAAATACCAATTCTTAAAGTGCGTATTTTTATCAAATTTAAGTTGATAATAGGGGCTACTGTTTTCTTACTATGTTTATAATATAAATGAATAAAAAGAAAGCCAGCTATTATAAAACCTAATACACCATAATTATTAATAATAGATTCTGTACCAAGCTCTATACCAAGCGTAAATAAAACAATTGCTATGCCGAATAATAATAAGCCTATAAAGTCTAATTTAGGCATAGGATGTTGATAATTGGGCATAGTTTTATAAGCCCAAATCATACCTAAAATGCCTACAGGCAAATTAATTAAAAATATCCAATGCCAAGTAGAAATATCAACTATCCAACCGCCTAATGCAGGACCAACAATAGGACCCACTAGCCCCGGTATAGTAATAAAATTTATGACACCTAAAAGCTTATCTTTTTCATAAGTATACAAAATTGCTAATCGTGCTACGGGCACCATCATAGAGCCGCCAATAGCTTGCAAAATTCTTGCTAAAATGAGTTGTATAAGGTCTTGAGCAATAGCGCAAGCCAAAGAACCTAAAGTAAAAATACCTACTGCCCAAATGAAAATAGTTCTAGAGCCATATTTATCCGAAAGCCAACTACTTAAAGGAATAAGTAAGGCTAAAGTGAGCATATAAAAAACAATAATCGATTGCATTTCTAATGCCGAACGATTCAAATCGCTAGCAATAGTCGGTAAAGCAGTATTAAGAATAGTGCCATCTAAAGATTGCATGAAAATAGCTAAGCCAGCTATCCATGGTAAATGTTTTTGATAAGTTTGTATAGACTTGTTCATAGTATAATTTCTCTAAAAATATTTAGAAAACAAAAGCAAAGACTTCGAGTTGAAATCTTTGCTTTTTTAGCGTTAATTTGCTTCTTTAAGAATTAAAACGCTAGGATTTTTATCTGAATATTTTGTACCTTCTTTTTTAATAAATTGTTGCACTTGTTCAGCATTCAATTTGCCATTAACAATTAATTTTTCTTGATGTAATAAAGCAATTACTGCTGCCATATTTTGATTAGAAAAATCGATTTCTGCTGTGCGTTCAAAACCATTAAAACTTAAGTTTAAATAATAAAAAATTTCATTGGATTGTGGATTATCTATGGTTGCTGGCTGATGATAAGTAAAAACATTAGCGGCAATTAAAAAATCTTTTTTCTTCAAATCATAAAAAATATAGGCACAGAAATCTTCTGGTGTTTCACAACCTTTTTTTTCTAAAATGCTCCATTTCTTTTTATCAATTTTTACTAAATTATTTTGTATTTCTACATTTTGCGCCCAGCTAATTTGCGTTATTAATACAAACAAGCATACACTGAAAAGTAATTTCATAAATGGTGTTTTTAGGGAGGAAAAAATAACAATATTATCAAAAAAAAAGTACTTTAAATATAAGTTATTTTCAATTGACAATCAATTTTTTTCTACACTTTACTATTACTTTTTAGCATATAATGTTTAAATTATAAACACTAATTATTATATGATATTTTTAGCGTAAATATTACTTCATATAGCAAATATTATTTTTTTGAGAAAGGGAGTATGGTGGCTTCGCCCTTTTTGTTTTTTGTGCCTTACTTTTGTTTATTTTCTGCATAAAAAAAGCCCAACTGCATGGTGCAATTGAGCTGTATATTTATAATAATAAGATTTTATTTTAATCTATAGCGTTTTACTTTAGTTGTGAGCGGAAGTTGTTCTAAAGCCTCTCCTAAAATAAAAGGAATTTGCTTGAGAATTATACCCCTTGTACTAGTTTCCATACTTTCTACTGCTAATTCATAACCATAAGCTTCTATGATATCACCAGCCATTTCCATTTTAGTACGAACTAAGTTTTCGCCTTCAAAATAAATGAATTGATAATTCTCTACATCATCAGAAATTTCGAAAGTAAAACTCATTAAATTTTTAGGCATAGGGTAGCCATCTAAACAATAATCCAAAGGCGCAAAAATAATGCTACCTTCTGTGCCATAATAAATATCAATTAAAGTATCATCAGGGTCTTGGTCTTGCATTTGGAAAGCATCTTGCAAAGTAATGTCTTTTACAAATGCTAATTTTTCGCCCAATAATTCTTCAGCAAATTGTACATTATTGTTTAAGGCTTTGTTGATAACTATACCAGAAAAATTCATGAATTACAGTGTTTATTTTCAGTCAATAAATTAAGGTTGAGCAAAGATAGTTTTTTCGCCAAATACTGACAAAAAATAAACAAAAACCGAACTCCCTTTCCCAAACAAAAATTAATAAATCTCTACAGCTTTTTCATTTTGTATATTGCCGTTTTTATCTCTAAAATACTTATAAGGCATATTATGATAAATTCTTTCTTTTAGCAAAGAACTATCTGTAGAAAAAACAATTTTTGTATCCGCAAAACGGTCGCTAAACCATTCATAAGTAGTATCTCTAAAAGTAACAATATGCCAATTTGTTTTATCTAAAGGTTCTAATGCTTTTACGCCCTTCATAGCTGTACAAATATAACAAAACTCTTGGTCGAAAAAGAAAAGTGTGTCTTCAGGATTTGTCAATAAATTATTCGATTTAGCAAATTCATCTACTGCTTTTTTCATATTCTCTTGCGTGAAAGTTTCTAGATGTTTATCCGCTCTAGCATATCTATCTTCTTGAGGTTTTTCTGTACTTTGGCAACCTATAAGCAAGCTTAAAAATAGGCTATAAATACTATATTTTATTATGCTATTATTTTTCATCTAATTGTAATTTAGTGAGTTTGAAAGTAAGATAATTTTTGCTAGTATCGGCTGCATCTAGCTGCTTATTCTGAAAGCCTAAATGGTATAAATTATTATCAATTTCTATATCAAAAGTTTTGTCACTTTCGCCCAAATATTCAAACTTATCATTATAATATACAGCTCTAAATTCGCTAGGCTTATTGACATCTTTTCTCAAAAATAAATATCTAGCAAAAACCTTAGCTTTAGGCATATAATTCATACCCATATAAATAGTATTATATTTGTATAATTCATCTTCTGCACGCTCATTATATTTTGCCATTTCTGGTCCATAAGGTATATTTCTAAAATGATAATCCTCTTTGCTATTCATGAGCTTTTTTGTTATGCTTTGGGTATTTCTATTATAAAGATAAATAGAGTCATAACAAGTAAAAGTATAAGCATAAATAGAGTCATTTACTTTAGCTTTATTGGGCATATCAGAAAGCCCGAAAAAATGCGTTTTGTAAATATCAGGATAATAAATAGGCAACATTTCTACTAAATCATTTTTAGCATCCCATTTGCCTTCTATAGGTAAATTATAATTTTGTGTGTTAGTAGAATCTGAATGGTGTACAAGAAAATAATAAGTATACAAATCTGCCATTTCATATTCATACATATGCCTAGAGGTAATCCAAAAATGCCCAGATTCATAAGGCAGTTTTTTTTCAAATATCAATTCGCCTTCAAAATTAAAAGCATAGAGTTTGTTATCACTGTCAAATTCATTATCTCTAAAGCCACATATAGAAAAATACTTTGCTTCATCTAAAATTTCAAAGTCGTCTATATAGAAATCATCTGGCAAAGCAAAACTACAAATTATGGACTCTTTTTTAGTTTTCAAGTCTATATAATGCAATTTGCGCTTAGCATAATCTAAATAATATAAATAGGGTTTTCCTGCCACTTCTTCTATGCCATAGTGCCAATTTTCTTCAGTAGAAATGTCTATTGAAGTTCTTATTATATCTACATTTGTAGAATCGTAATTTAATAACTTTACAGTATTTTTTTCTTCATTTTTGGGAAAGGGACTATGGCAGTTTGTTAATAAAAAGCCACATACTACACTGGTAAAAAGTAGGTTTTTCATAAGGTTTTAATATAAATTTAGGGTAAAAATATAAACTAAGATTTTACCTTTGCCCACACCATTTTTGCTATTAATTGAATAATATAACCCATGCCCAAACCTGCACAAAGCGCATAAATATATTCCAATTCGTGTTGAGGATGAAACCAAATATAAGCGGCTAAAAGTCCCCAAATCCAAAATACAATTAATAATAAACTGGCAAAAGGACCTTTTTCCCAAGCCAACCAAGTGCGTTGCGCTCTCAATTGATGAATAGCTTTTTGTTGGTCTTCATTTAATAATGCAATATTTTCCTCAGACCAAGTTTTTACAGCTTTTATAACTTCAGCTTTATTTTGTGGCTTATTAGACATATTAGGATTAAAATTTAATAAATTTTGGAAATATTTTTGCTAAAATACTAGCACCCACCAAAGTAAAACCTAAAAAAGCAACTATGGTTTTATCATCTTTAAGCGGAATAAAAGTACTAGCTATAAAACCCGTAATTAAACAAGCTAAGCCCCAATAAATTGCATTTAAACCTTGTTTTTCTTCACTTTTTTCTACTATATCCAAATATTCATTAGCCAAAATACGCATTTGCTTAGCTTCAGGAGAAAGTGAATCATAAGAGCTTGTAATTTCTTCAAAAATTACCTCAGGAAAAGGATTTTCTGGCGATGTGGACTCCAAAGATGGTTGTTGCTGATTATCCATATATTTTATCTTACACTATTAAATCATTGAAATTAAAGGCGAAGATAAAGTTTTTTATTGAATCTTTATGTAACAGTAGTTACCAAGCATTTCAAGTTCAATAAACGCTGTTTTATTATAAAATATTATATATATAAATAAAAAAGAGGTATTTCCTTGTGATAGGAAATACCTCAATATATATATTTAAAATTTGAAAATTAATTCATTCGTCAATGCCAATTGTTCTTTAGTCACTATATGCCCTTGATTAGGATAAATTTTGGTAGTGATATTAGCATGCATATCTTTCAAAATTGCGCTTGTATCATGCACTCTTTGCACAGGCACATGAAAATCGGGGTCGCTAGTACACAATAAAATAGGCATATTTTGAAAATCTCCTCTATAATTTTCTTTATAAATCCTTTCTCCAATAAATCCACCTATATAGGCTACAGCACCGCCATATTTATCGGCATTTCTAGCTAAAAATTCTAAGGTTAAACAAGCTCCTTGAGAAAAACCTAGGAAATAAATATTGTTTTTGCTTATGCCAGCTTTTTGTATGAAATCAACAGTTTCTCCTATTCTTTCCAAAGCACCAGAAAGATAAGGTTCATTATCTTCTATTTTAGCCATAAAACCTTGCGGATACCAAGAATAATGTAATCCTTGTGGGGCAATTAAAGCATAATCGGCTACATTCAAATATTTATGTAAAGCTAAAATATCTTCGCTTTTAGCGCCTCTGCCATGTATCATAATCAAAGCTTTTTGAGCTTCTGCTAGTGCTTTGCCTGCTGTATATATATTGCTTGGATGTGGATTCATTTTTAGACTTTTTCTTTTTGAAAAGGGAATATGGTATTAAGCCCAAATATCAGCAAAGTCATTCGGTTTTTTCTCAAATTGTGCTAAAATATAAGGGCATTTTGGTACAATTTTAAAGTTATTATTTCTAGCATGGCTTACCAATTCATTGAAAAGCTGCTTAGCATAACCTTTACCTTCAAATTCAGGCATAACTACTGTACTAGTAGCAATCAAATTGCCCCCATCTTTTTGCAATAGAATACGACCAATTTTTTTATTGTCTTGAGTATGCAAAGATAGTTCGCCTTGATTACCTTGTATTTCAACGTTGAAAATTTCCATAATGTTGTTAATTTATAGTTTAGGAAGTATATTTTCTATTTTATCTCTATATGCTTCGTATTGTTCAGGCAATTTGAGCGATTGTCCTAATTCAGCTAAAGGCTCATCTACTGTAAAACCTGGATTATTGGAAGAGATTTCAAAAAGCACGCCCCCTGGTTCTCTAAAATACATAGCATAGAAATAATCTCTATTAATTTTGTGCGTAATATGCAAACCTGCTCCTAAGACTTTTTGCTGAAAATAAGCCATAATTTCATCATTTTCTACTCTAAAAGCTATATGATGATTGGTGCCCGCTGCATTCAATCCTGGAGGCATATGCTCATCTACTATTATATCTATAGCATTGGCATTGGCTACTGTATCGGTTACAAAACGATAAGCATTATTTTCAATTTCCATTAATCTATAGCCTAAAATACCGCAAAGTATTCTTGCCGTTGCACCCAATTCTTTTAAAGTAAGCGTAACATTATGAAACCCTTTAATCGCCATATTTTTATCAATATGATTGGTTTGCCAACCTTGACGATTATCTTTATTTTTTGCTATGACTAATCTTAATTGTAAGCCATCATAATCTTCAAAACTAAGACATTTTTCTTTAAAGATAATTTCCTCCTTAAAAGCAATATCATAAGCCTCTAATCTTGCTTTCCAAAAATTATAGCTTTCTTTATCTATAGAAAAAGCAGTATGTGTAGCTAAGCCTGTACCATTTTTTCCTTTGCCAATGCCTTCCCAAGGAAAAAAAGTAAGTATAGTTCCTGGGGTACCAACTTCATCTCCATAGTAAAAATGATAAGTACCTGGGTCATCAAAGTTTACAGTTTTTTTTACTAAGCGCAAACCCAAAATTTTAGTATAAAATTCTAAATTTTTTTTAGCTTCATTGGCAATAGCCGTAATATGATGTAGTCCTAAAATTTGATTAGTCATAATATAGAATAGGGGGTTTAAGAAGCAGTTTATTTTAAAAATTTATTCTCAGGCAAAGGCACAAATTCTGTTTCTCCCGGTATTTTATCAAATCTTTGGGCTTTCCAATCGGCTTTTGCTTGTTCTAAACGCTCTTTAGAGCTAGATACAAAATTCCAAAACATAAAACGTTCCTCTGGCAAAGCTTCTCCGCCAAATATATATACTGTAGAATTTGCCTTTAATGTAAATTTGCAAAGATGGGCATTGTTTGTAATAAGGATTTGTTTATGCTCATAAATATGTCCTTCACTTTCAACTTGTCCTTCCAAAATATAAAGTCCACTTTCTCCAAAAAGCATATTCGATAAATCTATTACCTTATCTTCCTTTGCTTTTATTTCTAACATATAGAGTTTCGAATATACGGGTACAGGAGATTTTTTGCCTAAAATTTCCCCTGCAATTAATTTATAATTTACTCCTGCTTCCAACCAATTAGGCAAATCTTGTGCTTCTATATGTACAAAATTTGGCGCAATTTCTTCCAATTCCTTAGGTAAAGCTATCCAAATTTGTAAGCCATGTAATTTCTTAGCTATATTTCTTTTATAATCAGGCGTACGCTCCGAATGCACTACACCTTTGCCTGCTGTCATCCAATTTACCGCACCAGGATGAATTTCCAAAACTGTCCCTAAAGAGTCTCTATGCATAATAGAACCTTCGAATAGATAAGTCAAAGTTGAAAGTCCTATATGCGGATGCGCTGCTACATCTAAATTCTCCCCTGGAGCCATTTCTGCTGGTCCCATATGGTCTATAAAAACAAAAGGTCCTATCGCTCTTTTTTGCTTAAAAGGCAATAAACGACCTACTAAAAAATTACCTAAATTGGCAGCCACTTCTGGGCGAATAATATCTATGTTCGACATAAAATTTTAAAAGTTTATTTGTAGAGAAAGGATTATAAATATAATAAAAAATTATGACATTACAAAGTAGATATTTCTATAATTT
>X137_Gaur__coassemble_90_pt1 | contig 28263 bp, 22 predicted proteins | sample X137_Gaur__metabat2_high_PE_006 | metagenome-assembled genome bin X137_Gaur | reverse complement strand
ATATTATACTTTATACATACTATTATTTTATACTAATTATATAAAATATTAATAATTATTCCTTACAATATACCTCTATATCTATGCATAATAGTTCTAAACCGAAACTACTATCATAAAAGGCTAAGCTCTTGGAGTAATACCGCCCATAATCATGCTTACTGCATAAGAAAAGACTTTACCTAAAACCGCCCACAATAAAATAAATAATACTACACTAACAATTTCGCTAGGACGAATCAACTGCCAAGATAAGGCACCAGCACCTAGCCAACATACAATTTGTAAAATTAAGAGTAGCGTTCCTGATGGATTGCCTGCATTTGATGTACTCATAGTTGGGATTTTTTTTATAATTATAAAAAATTGATTATCAATATATTATAACATAATATTAACAATTCGTAATGATTTAACGCATCAATATCCCTAATAGTGTCATAAATCTAAAAAATTAACATTTATCTAAAAAAAATAGTTGGTTATATCTTATAAATAAGACATAACCAACTATTTAAAGTGCATATTTAATACTTATCTATTATTTATGCTCTATAAAAATTAACGTAATAAAGTAAATTCGCCACGTAATTCGCGTGCATTTGCTTCATTTGGTAATTTGAATTCAATATAATATACATAAATATCACGTGGTTGATCAGTACCATTTACTTTACCATCCCAACCATCATTCATATTTGTAGTTTCAAATACTTTATGTCCCCAACGGTTATAAATTTTGAATACTTTAAATTCAGCACCATATAAACCTACTGGACGATAAACATCATTTTCACCATCACCATTTGGTGTAAATGCTGTAGGCATACCTGTGAAGCCAAAATCTTGAATTCTTACTACAATTCTATCTGTATTCGTACAAGCACCTGCTGTAGCTGTTACTTCAAATAAATAATCACCTTCCGTTTCAGCTAAGAATGAGCCATAATTACCAGTAGATGGATCTAATGTTAAAGGACCTGACCAGCTATAAGTTGTACCAGGCGTATTGAAACCTGCATCTAATACTACTGTATTATCAACAAAAACAGAAACTGTATCACTATTAATACCAGCAACATTAGCATTCAAACGCACATCTTGTGTTTGATCTTCAATAGTCACTGTTTGTACTATAGAACAAGCATTGTCGCCTGCTTTTGTAATTGTAATTACATAAGTACCAGCATCTAAATTAGAGAATGTGTTGCTTGTTCCTACTAAACCACCAAAGTTATATTCTAAGTTAGTATTTGAACCAATTACATCAAATACGATTTGACCATTATTAATAATATTCTCATCTGTAATACAACCATTTTTGTGTGTAATTACTGGAGTAACACGTACATCACAATCTAAAGCAGTACAAGAGAAAGATGCAGGAAGACCTAAAGCACATAAACCTGTATTTGCAACACCACGTACTTGAACTTCTACTGTACTACCACCCATTAAGCCACCAATTGTTACTTGAGGATCAACAACACCAATCCATGTATTACCACCATCAGTAGTATATTCATAAATTACAGCACCAGGAATAGCATCCCAAGTAAATTGTACTGAATTATTTGTAGCTGTACCACAAGCAATTACTGGAGCAGGTAAAACAGGCTCACTTAAAATAACTACAGAGTCTCTATATAAACAGTTACCATTAGTTACATCAACATAAATTGTACCATCACCAATTACCATACCTGTAGGTGTAGCAATAGCTGTATTATTAGAACTTAAAATATCAGTGACATTCCATGCAAATGTTACAGGAGCATAATCAATTACAGTTCTAGGATAGAATCTTACTGCACTATTTGCTGTAGAGAAACTTGTATTATTTCTACCCGTTACTGCTGTACCTGCTGTACCAGTTGCATTTTCAATACCTTGAGTCATTGTATTACTAGTAACGTTGTTCGGATTAATACTAGTAACATGCATTTCAATAATATTTGTAGTTTCATACAAAATCACTTGAACATTCACTATATTTGAACTAGTGTTCCAACGGTAACCAGTATATTCATAAACAAAATAGCGATTAGGTGCTGTACCTAATGTTTGATATGAAGAAGAAGTATGTACTAAGTCGTCCCATGCAAATGCAATAATATTATTAGGATTACCTGCTGCTGGAATAGCTGTATTACTAAGATGAGAAGATGTTAATGCATTAAAAGAGATAAACCCATCTGTAGATGCATAAATATTCTCATAATTATTACAATAGAAATTAAAAGGGAAACCAATAGAAATTGGATTTCGTGAATAATCTGAATCTGTATTAAGTGATAAACCACTTGGCGTAGCACCAGCTAATGTCACTCTTGAAAAAGGAATATTTTCAACATTATAAGTTGTACAGTCTAAACGCTCTACTTTTATAGAATCAGTAAGTGACACTGCCAATTGTAATTGTTGACCAACACATAAAGTATCTCTCTCTGGTGTTGCATTAATTGCTACATCATAGAAATTAAGTGTTAAAGTATCACTACCTATACAAGTACCATAAGCATAATTCAAAATATAGGTAAATGAGTCTGCTGAAGAGAAGCCTGTTAATGTAGCTATAGGATTAGCTGTTGTTTCATTTGTTAAATATTGAGTAGTATTCCATGAGAAAGAACCATTAGACACTACTATATAAGGATTTTCCTCCACTTCAATATTTAAATTAACTACTTGTTCTTCACCATTATTACACAAGAATGTTTTATCTGCCGTTAATGAAATATCAATAGGACGATCAATCATTCTAATACTAATAGAATCTGAAGTTACACAACCTGTTGGATCAACATATGTTAAAGCGTAAGAGAATACTTGACCATTTACTGTATTACTAGGAATAGAGATAGTTGGACTTACTGTTGTTTCACCTGTAATAGTAGTAGTTAAAGGTCCTGCCGTTTGAACCCAGCTATAAGTCCCTGTACCTGAAGCTAAGCCAGCAGTAATAATTCGAGAATCCATAACAACATTATGTGCTACAGCTGGACAAAGTGTTGTATCTAAAGCTAAAATTTCAACTCCAGGTATAATTACTCTAATTGGCATCCTTTGTACACAAGAAGTACCATCTACACTTTTACTCAAAATACTAACAAAGAACTCATGTTCCCCAATGTGTTGGTACCCTACTTGAATCCATACTATAACTTCTATAGAATTATTACTTGTCTGTAATGGAAGTAACTGGAAACTTCCAGGGAAAGCTTGATCTACTGTAGTACCACTAGCGAAAACAGACAATGTATCAGAAATATTATTAGCCTGCATCGTTATTGAGATTGCTAAATTAGTATTTAGCCCAGAAGGTGTTACTGGTGCACAAACTAAATAAGTAGCTGCATTAAGTGCTGTATCTGTAGATACTAAAAAACCATCATTAGGCGCAAATGAACTCACAGCAAAATTCGCATCCAAGTCACAATCACATAAGAAATCAGCTGTACCTGTATTATTTTGTGTATAAATATTAGTAGCACCACCATTATAGTTAGTTACTAACATTATATATACCTCTCCTGCTTGTACGTTATTGATTTCTACAGGCTCAATTGCTACAGCAGAGTAACTACAATCTGCAACTTCACCATAGACACCACCATTACCTAAGTTACCGCAAGCAGCATTAGCTGCAGCTGCATTCGGAAAAGGTCCCCATACAATAAAGTCAATATCAATACCAGCTGAATTGTTTAAAGTAAAACGAACATCACCTGCATTCGCCATAGTCATTGTATACCACGTTCTATTAGGCTGTGTATATAAACAATCATAATTATTATTATCGCTAGGATATTGAGTAGATTGCTGTCCTGTTACTGCAGGAAATGGATCTAAGGTACCTGTACAAAATTGTGTGGCAGTGCCACAGTTATTTTGTGCTAGCAATACTTCGCTACCAAAGAAGCATAAAAGTAAAGCTAAGATATTATATATGCGTAAAATTCTCATGAATATCTAAATTGTGTTTAAAATAAAGAAACAAAATTATTTTTTAGCAGCTATTTCTTCTAGCTCTACTTTGTGTGCACGTAATTCCGCCAAAGCACTTTCATACTTCTTCATCATAGCTAGATCTTGTGTATTAGCTAAAGTGCGCTCACATTCTTCTATATTTTTTACCACTTTTACTAAAGCTTGCTCAGGTGTTAATTTAACACAATTTGCTTCAGGTTTTGTAGTAAGAGAAGGATATTTTTGTTGTTCAATTTGTCTCTGTGCTTGCAAATCAATAGGTACAAGCGTACGGCCATTAGCATCTTTAATTGTTACAGAACTCTGAGCTGCAACTGTAAAGCTAAATGCAACAATAGCACAGCAAGACAATAGTAATTTAGTAAACATAAGTTATAAATTATATTTTCTTTAATTATTAGGGAATAAGATAAGAGATTATAAATTAAGCTGCCTATTCAAATTATGACAACTCAATATAAAATTATAGAAATATTATGAGGGTTTGCAAAGCTAACTTTTTTACGATAACTTTACAATATTAAAGCCGAGATTTTTTAATATTAAGTAATAAAAAGTTTAAAGCTATTCATTTTGCCAAATTTATAATAAGTAAAATCTATATTTTTTATTGAAAAATTCTATAGAAAAGAAAAAGAATAATACTTTTATTCAGGACAAATATAAAAACATAAAATAATTTCAAATATAAAACTTCAAAAACCTTACAGAATAATAATTAAAATTTAACATTAAACATGTACCTTAAGCCAAGTTTGCATGTATATTTGTCCGTTTTTCTTTCTTTATAACTTTTTATTTCTCATTTTACTAACTTTTGGGCATTGCTCAAGCTAGCTTATACTCATTAATATATTATGGACATCAACGCAATTTTGCGAGGCGCATTAGGAATCACATTCTTATTAAGTGTATGTTTTTTACTTAGTAATAATCGCAAAAAGATTAACTGGATGCTCGTTGGACGTGCATTATTGCTTCAAATTGTTTTAGCAATCGCTGTACTTAAAATCGATGTTATTAGTAATGGTTTCGGTTATATTTCTGGTTTTTTCTTAAAAGTAATCGAATATACTGAAGCAGGCACACAAGCTATTTTAGGTGGCGCACTTATTGGTAAAGGTGGTCATGTCGCTGTAACTAATGCAAATGATGTAGTAGGTTCTTTCCCTGCAGCTGCAAGTATTGGTTATGTATTTGCCTTTAGAGCTTTACCTGCTATTATTTTCTTTTCAGCTTTATCTTCTCTCTTATATTACTTCGGTATTTTACAAAGAGTTGTTTATGGCTTAGCGTGGGCTTTACAAAAAATCATTCCAATTTCAGCTCCTGAAAGCATGGGTGCCGCAGCTAATATATTTATGGGGCAAACAGAAGCACCTCTTGCTATTAAGCCATATCTAGAAAGCATGACTAAGTCTCAGTTACTTGCTTTGATGGTAGGTGGCATGGCAACTATTGCTGGCGGTGTAATGGTAGCTTATGTAGGTTTTTTAGGTGGTGATGATGCAGCACAACAAGCAATTTATGCTAAACATCTTTTAGCTGCTTCTGTTATGGCTGCGCCTGGTGCCTACTTAATTGCAAAAATCATGATTCCTGAAACTGAAGAAATGCAAAAGCAAGAATTATCTATTGCTCAAGAACAAATGGGTAATGATGTTTTAGATGCTATTAATAAAGGTAGTCAAGATGGCTTAAGGTTAGCAATTAATGTTGCTGTTATGCTTTTAGTATTTACAGCATTAATCACTATGGTAAATAGTATTTTCTCTTCAACAATAGGTGCTATTCCTATAGGTGGTGGAGAAACATTAAATGATTTTGCTATTGCTAATTCTACTAAAGAAATGGCAAATGGTGAAAAAATTACTTTATTCCAATCTTTCAACTTAGAATACCTCTTAGGCTGGATTCTAGCACCTGTAGCATGGTTATTAGGCACTCCAAGTGAAGATATTCTTATTGTAGGTCAATTATTAGGCAAAAAAACTATTTTAAATGAATTTATTGCTTATGCTGATGTTCCTACAGTTACTCCTTTAATTTCAGAAAAAGCAAAAATCATTTTAACATATGGTTTATGTGGTTTTGCGAACTTTGCCTCTATAGGTATTCAGGTAGCTGGTATAGGGGCTTTAGCACCAGCACAAAAACCTATTCTATCTGAATTAGGAGTAAAAGCACTTATTGGTGGTACAATTGCATCTTTCATGTCTGCTACAATTGTAGGCATGTTCTATTAGTTTTATAAAAAAAGTTAAATAATACTAAAAAGTTAAATTTTAATACCCACTTTGTATATTTCTATAATTTAAAGAACGTAGCAAGAATTTAAAACGCTTCCTCGTTTTTTTAACTTTTTTGTATTTTTTTAGTTAAAATTATATTATTTAGTACACCCACAATATTATTTATTTGTTTAATTTAGTTATAATATTGTGGGTTTTCTCCTTTTTTAAACTAAATCAAGGTATATGAAAGCATATATTTATCCTGGTCAAGGTGCACAATTTGCAGGTATGGGCAATGCCCTTTATGAAACTGGCGACTTAGCTCAAAGTTATTTTGCTAAAGCAAATGAAATCATAGGCTTTGACCTTTGTGATATTATGCGTAATGGTAGTGAAGAAGATTTACGTCAAACTCGCGTAACTCAACCTGCTATTTTCTTGCATTCTATTATTACAGGTGCTTTGCGCATGCAAGACACTAGTGATGCTACAGCAGTTGCTGGTCACTCTTTAGGCGAATTCTCGGCTTTAGTGGCGGCAGGTGTTTTAAAATGGGAAGATGCCTTTGCTTTAGTAGCTCAACGCGCTGAAGCAATGCAAATGGCTTGTGATATTAACCCTGGTACAATGGCAGCAATTATGTGTAATGATTCTACTATAGTAGAAATTACTTGTGCAGAAATACAAGCTAGTAGCGGCGAAATTGTAGTACCAGCAAATTATAATACACCTGGACAATTAGTAATTTCAGGTAGCCATGAAGGCGTACGCTTAGTGAGTGAAGCTATGACAGCTAAAAGTGCAAAAGCTATTCCTTTAAGTGTAGGTGGCGCTTTCCATTCTCCATTAATGCAACCAGCACAAGATAAATTGAGTATGGCTATAGAAAATACTGTTTTTCATCAACCAATTTGCCCTATTTATCAAAATGTAGATGCTCAACCTAATACTGATATTTTCAGCATTAAAGATAAATTAAGCTTACAATTGACTGCACCTGTACGTTGGCAACAAACTATTGAAAATATGTTGGCTAATCAAATCGACTCTTTTGTAGAAGTTGGTGGTCGTGGTAGCATTCTTTTAGGTATGGTGCGCAAAATCAATCGCGCCGCGCAAATGGCTAATTTATAAACCAAATGCAATATCCCCTTTCCAAAAAAAAACTTATTTAGTGCTTTCGAATTTTTAAAACATTATGGCTGTTATTGATATCAAAGGTTTGACCAAAAGTTATGAAATGGGCGACCAAACACTTCAAGTACTCAAAGGCATAGATTTACAAATTCATAAAAATGAATATGTAGCATTAATGGGACCTTCTGGCTCTGGAAAATCTACTTTAATGAATACTTTAGGCTGTTTGGATACACCAACTTCTGGGACTTATATTTTAAATGGCGCTAATGTTAGTGAATTAACGGAAGACGAATTGGCGGAAATCAGAAATAAAGAAATTGGCTTTGTTTTCCAAACTTTTAATTTGATTCCACGTATGTCATCACTCGATAATGTTGCCCTGCCATTAATTTATGCTGGTTTGGGAAAGGGAGCAAGGTCGGCTCGCGCGGAGGAAGTTTTAAAGTCTGTAGGTTTGGGAGAAAGACTAGACCATAAGCCTAATGAACTTTCTGGTGGGCAGCGTCAACGAGTAGCTGTAGCACGTGCTTTAGTGAATAATCCTTCTATTATCCTTGCCGATGAACCCACAGGCAATTTGGATTCTAAAACTTCTATAGAAATTATGGGACTTTTTGAAGAAATTCATAGACAAGGCAATACAGTAATTCTCGTAACGCATGAACCTGATATTGCACAACATGCGCATAGAATTATTCGTTTAAAAGATGGTATAATAGAAAGTGATATTCAAAATCCGAATATTATTTCTGCATTATCTAAATAGAAAAAGGTAGCAACGCTCAATAACTGAATGTTGCTACCTTTTTTATTTTTTTGAAAAAGGGACTATGGTATTTGTTTATTATTTGCCCTTAGCTAATGCCGTATAATATTGGAAGAAATAAGGAATAGTTTCAATACCTTTATAGTAATTGAATAAACCATAATGCTCATTTGGAGAGTGAATAGCATCAGAGTTTAGACCAAAACCCATTAGTACCGTTTTAACGCCTAATTCTTGCTCAAATAAAGCTACAATAGGAATAGAACCTCCTTCACGTTGAGGAATTGGTGCTTTGCCAAAAGTTTTTTCATAAGCTTTGTGTGCAGCTTGGTATTCAATACCTGAAGTTGGTGTAACTACAGGCTCGCCACCATGGTGAGGACGAACTTCCACTTTAACAGATTTTGGCGCAATGCTTTCAAAATGTTTTTGGAAAAGTTCAGTGATTTCAGCAGACACTTGATTTGGAACCAAACGCATAGAAATTTTAGCAAAAGCTTTAGAAGGTAAAACAGTTTTTGCGCCTTCGCCAATATAACCACCCCAAATGCCATTACAATCTAAAGTAGGACGAATTGATGCACGCTCTAAAGTGGTATAACCTGTTTCGCCATGTACATCATCAATATCTAAGTGTTTTTTGTATTCATCTAAAGAGAATGGCGCTTCATTCATTTCTGCGCGCTCTTTAGCTGTAAGTTCTACTACTTTGTCATAGAAACCAGGGATAGTGATATGATTGTTCTCATCATGCATAGAAGCAATCATTTTCGCTAAAATATTAATAGGATTTGCTACAGCACCACCATAAACACCAGAGTGTAAATCACGGTTAGGACCAGTAACTTCTACTTCTAAATAGCTCAAACCACGTAAGCCAGAAGTAATAGAAGGTACATCATTAGCAATCATAGAAGTATCAGAAATTAAAATAACATCGCATTTTAATTTTTCTGCATTATTTTTTACGAAAGGACCTAAATTATCAGAACCAACTTCTTCTTCGCCTTCAATCATGAATTTAACATTACAAGGTAATGTATTTGTTTTCATCATCATTTCGAAAGCTTTCACGTGCATGAAGAATTGACCTTTGTCATCGCAAGCACCACGTGCAAAAATTGCACCTTCTGGATGTAATTCTGTAGCTTTAATTACTGGTTCGAAAGGAGGAGAATCCCATAAATTTAATGGGTCTGCTGGTTGCACATCATAGTGACCATATACTAAAACTGTAGGTAAATTTGCATCTACGATTTTTTCACCATAAACAATAGGATAACCATTTGTTTGGCAAAGTTCTACATTATCAGCACCTGCTTCAACTAAACGTTGTTTTACCATTTCAGCAGTAGCAAAAACAGACTCTTTATATTTAGAATCTGCACTTACAGAAGGTAAACGCAAAAGGTCTAATAATTCATCTAAAAAACGCTGTTTATTATCAGCTAAGTATTTTTCTAACATAAGAATTTGATATAGTTTGAAGTAAACTTTATATAGGCTGCAAATATACTAAACCCTTAATAGAAATCAATTTTTAAAGCGGCTTTTATAATTTGAAAATAATTTTATCTTCAAAAAAGAAAAAGGCTTTAAGCCTTTGCCATACTCCCTTTTCAAAAAAAAGAAAATAAAACAAAGCCTTAAAGCCTCAAAAAGCAAAATATATTAATGATATCGACCACCATTTTTATTAACAAAGGAAGGAAATCTGAAAGTAACTTCTGGTATTTCCAAAATCATACGATTAACCCATTCTACGCCTTGCATTAAGCTATGGTCTTGATTACTGACTTCATATTTCCATGCGCCAAAACGTCCTCTTGAAAAAATATTAAGATTTTCGAAATAAGGCTGCAAAACATTTAAAATCTCATCTCTTTGCAAAGAAGGCGTAGGATAACCATATTCAGCTCTATATTTCCAAGTACTTACTATAGGCGTATTTTCATCAATTAATTTTGAGTTTTTCAACCCCTGTATAGTATCTTCTATTATAGTATCTTGTTTTACTGTTTTATATGTAGATTCGCTAGTCTCTGTCATTAAAGACCAATATTCCGTTGCGTTAGGCACGTTATTAGGACTATAATTGGAGAAAACTGTAGTTCTATAAAAAGGCGAATCTTCTTGTGGGAAATACATCCAGCATTTCTTAGCCAAATGTGCAGGCACTTGCCCTTTTAGTCCTATACCCACTACATTAGTAGAAGAATATAAAAGACCTTTAGCTTTTTCTTTTAAAGGTTGAGGCGTTTGTTGTACAATATCGGTCAATAAATTAATAGGCAAAGTAGATAATAATGCGCCATATTGATATTGCTCGCCATTTTTAAGATAAATTACTTTCTTTTCGCTATCAATGCTTTCTACACAAGCATTATATTTAATGTATTGTTCGCCGATTTCTGCTGCTAATTTCTTCCAAATTGCGCCTGTTCCACCTTGTTTAGGAAATTGGAAAGTATTATTGGGTCCCCAAGAGATATCATCTGCTTCATGATATATATTATGTAAAATACGTTCCAAATCAATAGTTGCTACCCGCTCCCCAATCCAATTATAAGCCAATAAATCTGTAGGATAAGCCCAAACTTTAAAATTATAAGGCGTCATAAAAAGCTTAGCAATGCCCAAACCAAAAGATTGTTGAATCCATTGTGCAAAAGTATTAGGAAGCACTTGAGCACTTTGTTTCAAATTGTGCAAAATCCCCTTTATACACATCCATTGCGCTTCTTTAGGCAAATGTCTTATATTATTTTGAAAAGGATAAGGTATAAAACGCTCCATCATCCAAATCCATGATTCTCTTTCATGATGATACCAACCGTCTTTACCCAACAATTGAATCATTAATTTATCGAAATAATCATAATGTGAAAATTGTACATGACCACCTATATCCCACAAAAAACCTTGTTCATCCTGAAAAGTAGTGGCTAAACCACCTGCATAATCATGCTGTTCTAATATAATAAAATTTTCTATGCCCAGTTGCCGTAATCTATAACCAGCACCTAGGCCTGTGACCCCAGCACCTAGTATAATATAAGGGTGAAAAATCATGGTTTTAATTTAATTTTTTTAGTTTAATATTTTAGTTTTTTTCTTTTGAAAAGGGAGCAAGGTCATCGCTAAGCGATGTTGGTAAATAATCAGTGCTTTTCATTGTTGCTTTACCTAGCCATAAAGACCAACGTAATTTAATAAGTTGCATAGTACAAGTGAAGCATACTTTTACTAATTTCCAACGTAAAATAGATACAGTACCTGTTTTGCGTTCCTTATGCTGTACAGGAATAGATAATAAAGCCACTTTTTGCTTTTTTGCTAAAACAGATAAAAAAATATTTGGAATAAAAGTATTGAAAGGCATACGATGCAATAATCTTGCTAAAAATTCACCACGCATCAAACGATAAGGAATATTAGCATCTGGTATATATACGAAAAATAAAAATAGATTTATCAATATAACTATTCTCGTAATAATCAGTCTAACAAAAGCATCATGCCTTATTTTTCTTTGTCCTAAAATAAAGGGAGAATCAAAACGTTTTTGCCACAATAAATCAAAATCTTTGGCTTCAAATTGATTATCGCTATCTACTTGAAAAACATATTCGCTTTTCATTTCTAAAGCTTTTTTATAACCATTCATTACAGCCATACCATGCCCTGCATTCTTCTGTTGCAAAAGATATAAACTAGGATAATTTTCCCGCATAGCTTGCAAATAGGCAGCCGTATTATCTTTAGAACCGTCATCCACTACTAAAAGAGTGAAATCTTCAGGCGCAAACCTTTGTTCTAATACAGTATACCAATCTTGCACTACTTGCATTATACAATCTTGCTCATTGTATACAGGCATCACTAAGGTGATTTTTTTCATAAAAGATAAATTTAAGTAGGTTAGATAAGTAAAACATAAAAATGGAAGGCAAAATACCCTTTTTATTTAAAATAAAATAATGATTTCTAAATATTGTTATTGCCTATAACATTTAATACCATAGGGGGAATGATATATTTCTTGGATAATTCTAAATAGAATTTATTTATGAATATATTTGCCACTAGATTCAAATCATAAATCTTCAAAAACTAAGAATATTATGTTCAAAAAATTATTATTAGCAGGTACAGTATGTACTTCTATGCTATTTTCTAGCTGCGATACGCTTTCTACTATAGCTAAAAATGCGGATTTAGGTGCATTAGGTAATACAGGCGCACTTTCTACGGCACAAATTGCAGAAGCTTTAAAAGAGGCTTTAAATCAAGGGGTAACCAAAGGTGTTTTATCACTTAATAAAACAGATGGTTTTTTCAAAGATGCAGCGGTAAAAATCCTTTTCCCTAGTGAAGTAAAAGTAGTTGAAAATAAACTACGTGATCTAGGTTTAGGAAATTTAGCAGATGAAGCAATTTTAAAAATGAATCGTGCTGCTGAGGATGCTGCTGGTGGCGCAAAAGATATATTCATTAATGCCATTAAGTCTATGACTATTACCGATGCTATGAATATACTTATGGGCGACAAAACAGCTTGTACAGAATATTTGAAAAAAACTTCTTCGTCTCAACTTTATGCAAAAATGCAACCTGTTGTGCATGCTTCTTTAAATAAAGTAGGAGCATTAAATGTATGGACAAATGTAGTTACACGCTATAATCAAATTCCTTTGGTGAGCAAAGTAAATCCTAATTTGGATGATCATATTACCAATAAAACTATGGATGGTATTTTTGCTAAAGTTGCTGCTGAAGAGCAAAATATTCGTACAAATCCTACAGTGCGTGCTACAGATTTAATGAAAAAAGTATTTGCTAAACAAGATAAATAATCTATAGCAAAAAACATAATATAAAAGCATAATACAAAAGCCCTCTATTGAAATCAATCAATAGAAGGCTTTTATTTTAAGATATACGCCCAAAACCATAAGTTTTTTGCGCTTTATTTAAAGTCCTCAGAAGTGGCAGATTTTCTGGCAATTGTAAAAATTCATCTTTTTCCAAAACCTCCTCTGCTATATAACGTGCCGTATGCAACATATCACTATCTTTAACCAAATCTGCTAAACGCAAATTGACCATACCTGATTGTTGTGTGCCTTCAATATTACCTGGACCTCGTAATTTCAAGTCTGCTTCCGAAATCACAAAACCATCTGTACTATCGCACATTGTTTGCATTCTAAAACGCCCTTCTTCAGACAATTTAAATGCTGTCATTAACACACAAAAGGCTTCTCCCCCACCTCTACCTACTCTACCGCGCAATTGATGCAATTGAGCCAAACCAAAACGTTCGGCATTTTCAATAATCATTACTGTAGCATTGGGTACGTTTACGCCTACTTCAATTACTGTAGTAGCCACCATTATTTGCGTTTCCCCTTTAGCAAAGCGTTGCATTTCATAGTCTTTTTCATCTGGTTTTTGCTGACCATGTACTATACTAATTTGATATTGTGGTTTAGGAAACTCCCTTTCTATAGCTTCTATGCCCTGATAAAGATTTTTAACTTCTGCTAATGCTTCGGCTTCTGATTCATCAATTAATGGATATACTATATAAACTTGTCTACCTTTTTCTATTTCTTTTTTCATCAAACCAAAAACCCATAATCTTTGGCTTTCATATTTATGGAAAGTTTTAATAGGAATACGTCCAGGAGGCATTTCATCTATTACTGAAACGTCCAAATCGCCATATAAAGTCATAGCTAAAGTACGAGGTATAGGTGTAGCAGTCATTACTAAAATATGAGGTGCAATTTTATCTTTTTTATCCCACATTTTAGCTCTTTGTGTTACACCAAAACGATGCTGCTCATCTATAATTGCTAAACCTAAACTTTTAAATACTACAGTATCTTCAAAAATAGCATGGGTCCCAATTACTATATCTAATTCTTGATTTTCTAAAGCTGCTAAAAGACTTTTTCTAGCCTTTCCCTTTACACTGCCTGTCAAAATTCCTACTTTAATACCCATAGGATGCGCCATTTCTGCTATAGATTGAAAATGCTGCTGTGCCAAAATTTCTGTAGGAGCTATCATAGCAGCTTGATGTCCATTATCTAAAGCCATCAACATAGCCATAAAAGCAACTACCGTTTTACCACTCCCCACATCGCCTTGCACCAAACGATTCATTTGATAACCACTACCTACATCTCTACGAATTTCTTTCAAAACACGTTTTTGAGCACCAGTGAGATCAAATTTCAAGCCCGTTTTATAGAATTTATTGAAATAATCGCCAATAATATTAAAAATAAAACCTCTATCGCCACGCTTACGCATAACTTTAGATTGAATCATACGCAATTGCAAAAAGAATAATTCTTCAAATTTTAGACGTTTTCTAGCCATAGCCAATTGCGCATCATTTTTAGGGAAATGAATATGCAATAAAGCTTCATAACGAGAAGGGAAATTAAACTTTTTTAAAATAGACTCTGGCAATGTTTCCATAACCAAATGTCTTTGTGGATGTATTTTTTCAAATAAAGTACGCACTAATGCTGCTATACCTTTACTATCTAAGCCTCTATTTTCTAATTCTTTAGAAGAAGAATAAACAGGCGACATAGCCGATACTTTTTTATCTGTATTATTTGGTGTAACAAGTTCTATTTCTGGATGAACAAAACTTACATTATGATTAAAAATTTCAGGACGACCATATATAATATACTCTTGCCCTACTTTTAAAGTTTTTACCCAATTCAAGCCTTTGAACCAGACTAATTCTACTACGCCAGTTTCGTCTCTAAAAGTTAAAACAGCACGTTTTTTATGTCCTTCGCCTTGCTCATCAATTCTTCGAATAACCCCTCTAATTTGATAGGCTTCATCTTCAGAATTCACTTGTGATATAGTATGAAATTTGGTTTTATCTACATATCTAAAAGGAAAATACTCTAGCAAATGTTCAAAAGTAAAAATACCTAATTTACTATTCAAGGCCTCTGCACGATATGCACCTACACCTTTGAGATATTCTATACTTGTATCGAGCATGTCTATACTTTTTATGCTTGTAAATAGATAAAATAAAACACAAAAATAAGTAATTTTCTCGACTTTCACCGATTTTTTGCAATTAATTTGTTTAAACCAATGCCATATCCCCTTTCCCAAAAAAGAAAAAACCTTATATAGCTTATTTTGCCATACAAGGTTATATTTATTTTAAAAAGGGAGTATTGCTATTTTGTTTTTAAATCAGCTACTTGCAGGGCTTTAGAAATTATTTCCATTCCTTCATCTATAATAGATTGATTAGAAATAAGTGGTGGTGCCACAAAAATATAAGACCAACGAACTAAAGTAAAAAGTCCTAATTCACGCAATTTAGCTGCCACTTGATTCATAACTTCCATTTCTTGTGGTTTAGCATTAAAAGGCGCCATGGCTTCTTTAGTGGTTTTATTCTTTACAAGTTCAAAACAGCCTAAAAGTCCTGTATTGCGCCAATCGCCTATACAAGGATGTTTCTTTTTTAATTCTTCTGCCCATTGATTAGCATATAGCCCTAAATTTGCGGCATTTTCTATTAAATTTTCTTCTTCATAAGCATGAATAGCCGCCAAAGCAGCAGCACACCCTAGAGAATGAGCAGAATAGGTCAAACCTAATGGAAGTGTTTTATCATTAAAAGCGGCTGCAATTTCATCGCTAACCATTAAAGCACCCATAGGAATATAAGCGCCAGTAAGCCCTTTAGCCATACACATAATATCAGGTGAAACATTATGATGGTTTATACCGAACCATTTTCCAGTACGACCAAAACCAGACATCACTTCATCTGAAATAGTAAGAATACCATATTTATCGGCAATTTCTTTTACACCTTTCCAATAATTTTGAGGGTATTTTATACAACCAGAAGTACCAGATTCCCCTTCAAATAGAATGGCTGCAATAGCTTCAGGATTTTCATATTGAATGACTTGTTCTAAATTTCTTAAAGCAGCTTTTGCGCAATCTTCAGGCGTATTTGTGCCCCAAGGACAACGATAAAAATAAGGATTTTCTATATGAATCATATTAGGAGCAGCTTGTGCATCTACAGCAAAACGACGAGGATCGCCACTAACAGAAATCGCCCCATAAGTAGCTCCATGATAAGAACGATAATGACTAATAATTTTATGACGACCTGTATAAATCCTTGCTATTTTAATGGCATTTTCTATAGCTTCAGAACCGCCTAAAGTAAATAAAGTTTTTTTTAATCCCCTTGGTGCAATTTGATATAATTTTTCGCCTAATTCTCCTCTAATATCTGTAGTCATAGCACAGCTTACAAAGCTTACTTTATCCAATTGTTCTATAATAGCATTTTTTACTTTAGGATGCGAATGACCTAAATTATTGGACATAAGTTGAGAAGAAAAATCTAAATATTTTTTACCTGCTTTGTCATAAAAATAAGCTTCTTTACCATAAGCAACTTCTATAGGTTGAAGATTAGTTTGCTTGGACCAAGAAAAAAGCGTATAAGCTAGGCTCTTTTGTTCTTGCATAAGGTTAGTATTATTCATAGAGAAAAATAGACTTTTTATATTAGAAAATTAACTCATCCAATTCGTACGAGCTTGTGCATTCCATTTTGTCGTAATTTTTTTCAATTGTGTCCAAAAAGCAATACTACTTTTTCCTGTTATATCATGTGAACCAAATTTCGACTCATTCCAACCACCAAAAGAAAAAGGTTCTCTAGGTACAGGCACACCAACATTTATGCCAATCATACCAGCATTAGCATATTGCATTACATAGTTGGCAGCGGCTCCATTTTGTGTAAAAATTGCGGCTGCATTACCATAGGGATTAGCATTTTCTATATTAATAGCCTCTTCTAAACTTTTAGTATGAATAATGGCAATAACGGGACCAAAAATTTCTGTTTTTGCAATGTCCATATCTGGTGTTACATGGTCAATTATTGTAGGCGCAATATAATAACCATTTTCAGCTCCCTTTACTAAGGTATTTCTACCATCTACTAAAATTTTTGCTCCAGCTTTTTCAGCTGCTGTAATAGCATTTTCTATTCTATTTTTAGCCTCTAAACTAATAATAGCACCAAGATTTTCTCCAGGTATTATTTTTTGAACTTCTTTACATAGTTGCTCAATAATAGGATTAATATTATCTACAGCCAACAAAACAGAAGCCGCCATACAACGCTGACCAGCACAACCAGACATAGAAGCTGCTATATTAGAAGCAGTCATTTCAATATCAGCATCAGGCAATACAATAAGATGATTTTTTGCGCCACCTAGAGCTAAACACCTTTTATAATTGTAAGTCGCTTTTCTATAAACCTCTTTGGCTATAGGCGTAGAACCAACAAAAGAAATTGCCTTTATATCTTTATGCTCGCAAAGGATTTCTGCTACTTCTTTACTACCTTGAACAATATTAAATACACCTTTTGGTAAACCTGCTTGGTCTAGTAATTCGGCAATTCGAATCATAGTAAGTGGTACTTTTTCAGAAGGTTTGAGCAACATACAATTACCTAAAGCTATAGCATTAGGAATAGTCCACATAGGCACCATTAAAGGAAAATTAAAAGGAACTATACTAGCTACTATGCCTAATGGCTCATGTTTTAAGATACATTCTACCCCTTTAGAAACTTCTTGTACTTCATTCTGTACAAATTGTGGCAAAGCTGAAGCAAATTCGCATAATTCTATAGCTTTATCGACTTCGGCTTGGGCTTCTTCTCTTGTTTTTCCATTTTCTTTTTGTATTAAAAGGGACAATGGCTCTTTGTTTATTTCTAATAATCTACGAAATCTAAAAAAAATCTGTACTCTTTCTTTTAAAGTTTTTTGAGACCAAGCAGGAAAAGCATTTTTTGCTGCTTGTATGGCTTTTTCTATATCTTCTGTTGTAGAATAAAACAAAGTACCTAGATATGAGCCATTAAGCGGAGAATGCAAATCTTGAGCTTGATGGCGCATAGAAGGCAATAAATATTCGCCATTAATAAAATTATAAATAGGTTGTTTTTTGATAGCTTCCATAGGTTATTTGGTAAATTTTATTTAAAAAAGGGTATTAAACAAATATAGTAAAAATCATAATAAGAAACTAAATAAAAAACAAATACCATACTCCCTTTCCCAAAACAAAAAAATGCACCCCGCATAAATTGCGAGATGCATTCTTCCCTATAATAAAAAAAATATTTTATACAGATTGTAAAGCGTGGAATTTGGCATACATACCACCTTTTTGAATTAATTCGGCGTGATTACCTGCTTCTATAATATTGCCCTTATCCATTACGATAATTTGGTCTGCTACTTGAATAGTAGAAAAACGATGCGCAATAATAATCACTGTTCTATCTTTTCGAATAGATTCTAAAGCATCTTGTATTAATTTTTCGGACTCGCTATCTAAAGCAGAAGTAGCTTCATCCAAAATTAAAACAGGCGTATTTTTAAGTACAGCACGTGCTAAAGTGAGCCTTTGACGCTGACCGCCACTCAATTTGCCCCCTCTATCGCCAATATTTGTATTATAACCATCAGGTAAAGCCATAATAAAATCATGGGCATTTGACAATTTTGCCGCAGCAATAATATCTTCCATAGGCACATTATCCATACCTAAAGCAATATTATTGGCAACAGTGTCATTAAACAAAATGGGCTCTTGAGATACTATAGAAAAACATTGGCGCAAAGTACGTAAATCATAATCACGTATATCTATACCGCCTAATTTAATTTTACCTTCATTGTAAGGATAAAAGCGCACTAATAAATCCATCATAGTAGATTTTCCAGAGCCTGAAGAACCTACAATAGCCACCGTTTTGCCATAAGGGACAGACCAATTGACACCATGTAAAACCTCTTTTTCTGTATTTGGATAAGTGAATTTTACATTTTCATAAGCAATATCTAAAGCTTTGCCTTTGAGTTCTTCTATATGTACTTTATTATTGTCGCGTGCTTCATTTATAGAACCTTCGGCAATTGGATGGTCAATAATAGCATTAATTCTCTCCATAGCAGCTACCCCTCTTTGCATATCATAGAAAGCGGAAGAAAAAGATTTTGCAGGGTCAATCAAGCTATAAAACATCATAATAAATACAACGAAAGTAGAAGCATCGAAATATCCTTGGAAAACTAAAGAACCACCAAATAATAATAAAGCAGCAACAATAGCTATGCCTAAAAACTCTGTAAGCGGAGAAGATAATTCTCTTTTTCTAGCCATTTTTACTTGCAATCTGAAATACTCCTCATTGTAGTTTTCGAATTGCTTGCTTTGATAATGCTCTGCACCAAAAGCACGTAAAATACGTGTACCGCTTAAGGTTTCTTCTAAAATATTGAATAATTGACCTAATAAAGCTTGTGCCGTACTAGAAGTTTTTTTCAAAGCTTTACCAATACCACCAATAACGCCAGCCACTACCAACATTAACATAAATGAAACCACCGTCAGCATAGGACTAATATATATCATTACCGCTAAAGCTCCAATAATAGCAATAGGCGCACGTACATAAGTTTCTAAAGAACGTAAAATAGAGAACTGAATCTCTTGTACATCTGTACCAAAACGTGCCATTAAATCGCCTTTGCGTTCATCTGTAAAGAATGAAAGCGGCAAAAAGAGTAATTTATCCACAATTTGCTGACGCAAATCTCTTTCTATACCGTTACGCGCTGGTGCCATAACATGCAGAGCCATATAACGGAAGAAGTTTTTGAGGAAAAAAGTAGCAATGATAATACCACAAATTAATACTAAAGCTGATTGTTTGCCTTCTATAGCAATATAATTTTCTAAAAAAGTATTGAATTGAGAAGTTATTTTATCTACAAAACCCGTAGCTTCTTCTGGATTAGGAATAGAAGCATTAGGGTCTTTTTCTGTAAAAAGAATATCTAAAAATGGCTTTAATACAATAAAAGATAAAGTAGTAAAAAATGTGGCAAATATATTGTAAATCACATTCCCAACCGCTGCGCCTTTATAAGGACGCATATAACGCACAATGGGTTGAAAATAATAGGCAAATTTATTCAAGATGAAAAATATTTGATAATAAAAATTCTATATAGTAAGTCTTATTTTATTAATCCAAACAAACACAAGACTCCATACAACGCAATAAACTACTAAGATGTTTTAATTTTAAAAAATAAAAAATACGTTGTCCTTCTCTAGCACAGCCCAAAATACCTTTGAGTTTCATATTAGAGAGATGATGAGAAGTCAATGATTGTTCAGTTCCTAAACGCTCACATATTTCATTAACAGATAGTTTTTCTTCTTGTTCTAGTAATTGTAAAATAGAAAGACGAGCTGGATGTGCTACAGCTTTCAAAATAGAAGCAGCAAATTCTAATTGTTCTGCACCTAAAGTAATATTATTATCCATAATGTAAAATCCTCGATGTAGTAGTCTTATTATAAAAATGCTTTTTAATTATTGTAATATACAATTAAGCATTAAAAGTCTTTCAAACTGAAAAAGCCTGCAAATTTAATAAGATTTATTGATTAATTAGCATATTAACAAAAAAGCATATTTTCGCAATGTGAAATAATTGATAATTTTATCTAAATACAAATATAAAATGTATTTTAGCGGTATAAAGTTTAGACATTTTTATTTTCAAGAGGACTAATCTATGAAACATATATACTCATTTCTTAACATTTTTTTATTATCTAGTGCCTTAATGGCTCAAACAGCTCCACAATGGTCTATACAAGGTGGTTTAGTGTCCATTAAAGATAATGCCTTTTTATCGGTAAAGGGAGATATTCAACAAGAAAGTGGACATATTGATAATAGTGAAACTATTTATATTACAGGCAATTGGATAAACCATGCCCCTGCACCTATGTCTAGTACCAATAATAACGAAGGTATAGTAAGATTAGTGGGTGATGAGCAAACTATTAGTGGTAATGAAGTGATTAATTTCTATGATTTACATTTACAAGAAACTGGGATAAAACATGCTCAACAAAATGTAGAAATTTATGGCAAACTATTTCTTAATGATAGAGAATTTGAAGCAAATATTTATACTATTAGCGTAAAAAATCCTGATATTCAAGCTATTGAAACAGGCTTAAATGGTACATGGGGATTTATATCCAATTTAGATAATGGTGGTTTGGAAAGAGCTACTAATCAAAATGAGAATTATTTTTTCCCTTTAGGCTCTGCGCTAGCTACGCCACGCTTTAGACCTATTAATATAGCGCCTAGCAACAATGATAATAATGCTTATAAAGTACGTTTCGCTAATATAGATGCTAGCAACGAAAGTTATGATAGAAATTTACATGATTGGAGTATTTGCGAAACTAATGGCAATTTCTATCATCGCATTAGTCAAACCTTAGGCAATACACCTGCTTTTATAGAATTTTTCTACGATCAAAATACAGATAACACTTGGAATGGCTTAGCTCAATGGGCTAATGCAGCTTGGCGAGAAGTTGGTCAAATGCTAGATAATGGCACAGATGCTTTATATAATTTACAAAAATTAAAAACAGCACAAGCTCTTAATAATTTTGCTCCTAATCCATTTATTCTCAGTAATTTAGCCCCTGAAATTAATTTTAGTATTGCGCCATCTGGTGTTTGTGCTAATACTTTATTGCAAATTACGGCACAAGGCAATTATAGTAATTTCGATTTTTTCATTGATAGTGCTTTGGTAGCTAGCCAAAGCGATAGTATTTATACACAATATAGTACTCCTGAAGGAATTAGAATTATACATGTAGCGGGCAGCAATGGTCATTGTGGTCGCAATAGTGATACATTACAATTACGAGTTTATCCAGACTTTTTAGCAACAGCTGCCGCTGATACAATTATTGTCAACGGCACAGCTGCTACTATTTATGGTCTAAATGCTGATTTTTATGAATGGGCAATAGACCCTTTAATCGCTTGTTTAGATTGTCCAAGCAATACAGTTTCCCCTACCTTATCACAAATGTTTTATGTGACTATGGAAAATATAGAAGGCTGTATACTTACAGATAGTATGTTTGTAGATGTAAGAGAAGCTGTAGATAATATTTTGTTTATTCCAAATGTAATTACACCTAATAATGATGGTAAAAATGACACTTGGATAATTCAAAATATTCATCAATTCCCTAGTAATAAAGTAAATATATTAAATCGTTGGGGCGATAATGTTTATAAAGCAGATTACTATAATAATGAATGGGATGGTTCTTTCGGTGGTGGAAAACTTCCAGCTGGCACCTACTATTATATTTTAGATTTAGGCGATAATTGGGGCATTTTCAAAGGAGATGTAACCATTATTAGAGAGTAAATCTCTCTTCTAAATCTATACCATAAAAAATATCATTATATACAAGGAACACAACTTTGAGCATAAGGCTTATTGTTGTGTTTCTGATTTTTTAGCATCTGCCCAAGCTAATAAAGCTTGATCTGAAGGATGTACAATATTAGTAATCCAAAATTCTGCATCGTCTAAAGTATCAATAGTATTAAGACCAGAAGTAATAAAATCTGTAATCATTTGATAATAAGGAACTAAAACCTTAAATAAGACAAAATCTTTATTTGCATAGCAATCTTCTATACCAATTTCAAATTCTTCTGATAAAGCAGTATATTCATCCAATACTAATTCGCCATCTTCTGGAGTCATTTCTTGACGAGAAGTAACTGCAAAATAATAACGTATTTTATTTCCTCTTCCTCCTAAAGCAGTAGCAATAAAACCAACTGGTTCATCCATTAAGCTATTTTCTAAATGCATTTGACATTGCATTATGGCAGCATATACCCACTCTTTATGTTCGTCAGGTACTGTATCTACATAACTTTTCAAAAAGCGATAAACATCTATACTAGCAGTATTAGCGGCATGCACAACATTTCTTTTAAAACCTTCTACATTAGTGAATGTTTTAGTTCGTCTCAATGCTGCAATAATACTTTTAGCTGACATTTTTTTAGGTGCAACATTCTTTTTCTTTTTGGCATATTCTTGATTTTCTTTGCTTTGATCTATCTGCAATTCTAAATCTAAAAAATTCAATTCTTTCAATTGTTCTTCAGCTGCAATTATAGCTGCTAATTTTCTATATTCTTCCATAACTTCTCCGCGAATGCCATGCTCAAAAACTCTAATTTCATTAGGTAATTTATCAAGCATATTTCTAAATTCATGCGAAGAATAATTCTCTTTTTCGTACATAATCGTGAAAGTATAAGAATGAGTAATGATTCAATAAATTGTACTTATCTATAGCGACAAGTGACAAACAATGCATTATTTTTCTTGTATAAATATGCTAGGTTATTTTTTTGGGGAAAGGGAGTATGGCAAATATTATTTATATTTACAGAATACGCCTAGGCAAATCTAAATCAATCAAATAATTGAATCATATATACGACTGTATAAAAAAAAAAGCGAATAAAGCGAAGAATTTATAGCATATTAAATCTCTAAAAATTATTTTTTAAAATGTATAAATCATTTGTTTTTTTTATAATTGCCATACTCCCTTTCCCAATATATGCACAAATAGATAGTATAGAAGTAGTAGATAATGCTTTAAAAGAAGCTATTATGCATTTTGATGGCAAACGTTATGAAATGGCTTTCCAACAGCTTAATACAGCTATAGATTATAATACAAGAGGCGAAGTAGCTGATGTACTTTTTTATTATAGAGCGCTTACTAATTTACAATTGAATGACAAAGAAGCCGCTATGAATGACTTGAATTTGGCTATAGCTAGTATAGAAAATGAAAGCTTAGAAAAACCGCATTATTATATGCAAAGAGCTGAGCTTTTATACAATAAAAAAGAATTTGTACAAGCTAAATCGGATTTAGAAAAAGTAACTTTAGGACAAGGAAAAAAAGAAGAAAAATCTAGAGCTTATATGTTGATTGGCACTATAGCACATAGAAATGGCAATACACCATTATCTTTAGAAAACTTTAATAAAGCTATAGAATTGGATGACTCTAATGCAGATGCTTTCTATTATAGAGCTTTTGTATATTTTGAATTTTTGCAAACACAAACTGCTTGTGCCAACCTTAGTAAAGCCGCTAGTTTAGGGCATGAAGCTGCCACTTTAGCTTTAAAAACTTATTGTAAAGATTAACTTTAGACAAATTCTAAATAATTTTAATAAAAGAAGCTTTGTAAGACCATTTTTTTATTTTATGTTTGCAACTGAATTGCAAGTAATTATCTTAAAAAATATTTTAGAAAAATTCTTTGCATTGCTTTTAACAGTAGAATAGATTTATTTATTAAGCCCCAAGAATTTATTTTTAGATTAACCTAAAAAATAGTTATATTGCTTCTTTATTATACATAAAGGCAAACTTCAACTTATTAAATTTACTATTCTATATTCATAATAAATGGACGAAATTACCAAAATGGCTTTTTTACTCACAATTTTAGCAGGTTTATCAACAGGTATAGGCAGTTTAATTGCTTTATTCTTAAAAAATAATAAAAATACGAATTATCTCGCCTTTGCAATGAGTTTTGCAGCAGGCGTTATGCTTTTTGTTTCTTTTGCAGAAATTTTTCCACATGCTATAGAAGAATTAGAAGCAATTTATGAAAGTAGAGCTGAAGCAGCTGGTGAAAGCAGCGATGACCCAGGGCATTTTGGTCATATTATGGCAACAATTTGTTTTTTCATTGGCATGGGGTTAGTTTGGTTAATTGAAAAATTAATTCCTAGTGCTGAAGATATTCAAACAGGAGAAATGGAATTAGATGCCAACGGCATGCCTATTAATAAGAAGAAATTAATGCGCATTGGTATTCTTTCAGCAATTGCTTTAGCCTTACATAATTTCCCTGAAGGTATTGCAACTTTCACAGCGGCTATGGATAATATGCATTTAGGGGTTACTATTGCTATTGCTATTGCTTTACACAATATCCCTGAAGGTATTGCAGTTTCTATGCCTATTTATTATGCAACAGGTAGCAAAGCTAAAGCCTTTTTCTATTCCTTCCTTTCGGGTTTGGTAGAGCCATTGGGCGCTATAGTTGTATTTTTATTCTTTGGCGACCAAATGCAAGAAGAAGGCTCTATATTTATGCCAGCAATGTTGGCAGGTGTAGCAGGTATTATGGTGTTTATTTCTTTAGAACAATTATTACCTACTTCTAAAGAATATGGCAAAACAAAATTATCTACATATGGTCTTATTGCAGGTATGGTTATTATGGCATTAAGTTTATTAATAGTACCTCATTCACACTAGAATTTTATCATCAAATAGCGATAAAGCGTGTTCAATTTTAAATACATTCTCTTCTTTTTCTATATTTCGAAGAATCCCACGCCACAACAGCTAGCTTTATTTTCAGCCTTAAATACTACAATTTTATTGACTATTTTTTTATTGTTAGTTAAATTATTGGGTGCTGAAAATAGTCTTTCTTGGTGGTTAGTTTTTATTATTCCTCTTTTTAGCTTATTGACTAGTTATTTTTCTATGTATGAGGCGTTGAGACGTTTTATTTATAGAAAAATTAAATTAATTTATAAAGCTATACATAGACTAAAAGCACCTAGAGCTGCTATGCCTTTGCATATTAATATGCGCAATCATGTTATTGATCAAGTAGAACAAGAGGTTATTGAATGGGCAGTAGATTGGACGCAAGAAATTAAATATTTGAAACGTATTGAAGAGTATAGAAAAGAATTCATTAGTAATGTATCTCATGAATTGAAAACACCTATTTTCAATATGCAAGGCTATTTATATACTTTATTGGATGATGAAGATTGTAGCGAAGAATTGCGACAAAAATATCTTCAAAGAGCTATAGATAATGTAGAACGCATGGCAAGCATTGTAAGCGATTTAAATGACATTAGCAAATTGGAAGGGCAACAAATGCATTTAGATTTAACTAAATTTGATATTTGTGCCTTAGCGCAAAATGTAATGGAAGATTTAGAACTACAAGCTAGAGAACATCAAATTAAACTTGAGTTTAAAGATGAAATACATGCCCCTTTATATGTTATTGCTGATAAAGAAAGAATACGCCAAGTATTGACCAACTTACTGACCAACTCCATCAAGTATGGTAAAGAGAAAGGTAAAACTTTAGTGAGTTTTTATGATTGGGAAGGAAATCTTTGGGTAGAAATAACTGATAATGGTAGAGGGATTGAAGAAGAACATTTACCACGCCTTTTCGAACGTTTCTACAGAACAGATAAAGCCCGTGCTAGACATCATGGCGGCTCTGGATTGGGGCTTAGTATAGTAAAACATATTATTGAAGCACATCATCAAAGCGTGCATGTACGTAGTCGTATTGATGTAGGTACTACTTTTGCTTTTACTTTAGAAAAAGCGCCTCATCAAAAAGATAATAAAGAAAATCTCAAAAAATAGTTTCAAAAGTGATGTGTAATTGTATTTTTACACATCACTTTCTTTTTTTCTAAACAAAATCTTAAAATCAAGCATTATATTATACAACTTATCGTATATTTTTCACTTTAAATAATTATGCAGACGCCTATACCACAAGAATCTACCGTGGCAGAAAAAAAACCACGCAATTATGCTATTTTCTATGCTTCTATTAGCATTATAATTTGTGTATTTTATATTTATACCTTATACCTCACTGATCCAAATTTACTTTTTCAAGGTTGGGAAGGTTTAACTTGGCTGTTTTTCTTAGTCCAATTAGTAGCTTTAGGTATTACAATGAGAAAACAACAAGGTGGTTTCATTGAATTTAGTCAATTAATTAAACCTTTATTTCAAAGTTTTTTCATTGCCTATATTTTTAAATATATTTTTGTCTATACACTTATTACAGTAATGGATCCTCAACTCTTAGAATTAGTAAGAGCTTTTAATATTGAATTTATTATTCAACAAAAGCAAGATAATTTTACAGAAGAGATGATACAACAACAAATCCAAAGAGCTAGCACAGAAGAAGTTTCTATCTTTGATTTTAAAGGTATAGTTTTGCATTTAGTTATGGGCTTTATTTTATCTTTAGGAATTAGTTTTATATTAAAACTAGAAAAGCCAGAATACTAAACTTTTTTTTTGTATTTTTATCAGGTGTTTTGTTTGTATATAGGGATACATCAAATATTTGTATTATTTAAATATTTATATCACATGTTCCATTTTCGCGTCTTTATAGCTTTTATACTCCTATCACTTCATAGCATTATACTTTTTGCACAAAAAGACAAAAAGAATGCTTGGCATTATTTATCGGACACCAAAACTCCAGAAGAAATTCTAGCAATAGAAAATAAACTCCAAAGGCTTTATTATATCATGGCTGGAGAATTTTCTAATGAACATACCTTAGGACTACAAACTAAAGTCCCTCATCAAGATTTTATCACTATTCCTATTTGGAAAGATAGAAAAGATGAATATTGGTTGCATTGGGGATGGTACAAACATGGAGAACCTGAACGTGCTTTAGCTCAAGGTATTTTAAATGTGAGCCGTTTAAATAGAGATAGTTTCCAAGTCATTTTTTATCCACTCCCTAAAGAAGAAGAAAATAATTATTATTCTCTAGAATGGACTAAGAAAAATCCTTTTTCTAATCTTAAACCTAAAGATTTAGTAGAGGCTGAAAAACATGCCTATCTTATTTTTGAACGAGAAGATAATATTTTTGAATTAGTACATAGCGATAAGCCTCAACATTTCAATATGTCTGATGCTATTAAATACATTAATTTAAATATTCTCTTTTCTCTTGAAAAGCAAATTAATTCTACTTTATTTTTTGATGCCAACCAAGAAGTTTTATTTGGATTTGGCGATAGAAATAATGGTGGTATCTTTGAAAGAAGAGACAAAAACAATCCTTATTACAAACAACACAATAAGAAGAAAAAGAAATAATTTTTCCTACTCCATTTCATTTAAAAAGCATAGTTATTCCTATAATCTAGAATAACTATGCTTTTTTTGTCCATAAGCCTAAATTTTTATGCTTTTGTTTAATTATTTTCATACTTTTACAAACCATTCTTATTC
>X137_Gaur__coassemble_89_pt1 | contig 28287 bp, 23 predicted proteins | sample X137_Gaur__metabat2_high_PE_006 | metagenome-assembled genome bin X137_Gaur | reverse complement strand
TACGATGTCAAGCATTACTACTTCTAAGCCAATGTTGGCAAAAAGCGCTGCAATACCGCTACCCATTACACCAGAGCCTAATACGGCTACTTTGTTGATACGTTTGGTCATGATAGAAAATTAATGAATAATGTAAGTATGAGATTAAGCTATCGAAATAGCGTTTATTTCTTAAACTTAGGTGTAAAAAAAATTACTTTTTAAAATATAAAGAGTGATCTTGGTTTATTTAGCACAAAAATCCAAAAAAAAATCATTTAGCCAAATAAAATGTCCTTAAAAATAATAAAAACCTTTTTTTGTTAGCTTAAATGTAGTTTAAAAAATAAATAAACTAAGGATTTTTCTATTTTAGACATATATAGGTTTAGGAAAATTTATAAAAAAATAAAATGCCATACTCCCTTTTTCAAAAATAAATACGAAGTAAAATACGACTTTCTATTATAAATCGTTAAATTTTCCATTAAAGTTTTGTAACTTAGCTTCAATAGCTTACGTCTATATATGTTAAGATTTTAACAATAAGTTTGCAATTGTTCGAAAGCTGTATCCAAATAAGCATCATCTTGGTATAAACGCGCCATCATAGCAGCCCCTTCAACCAACATAATAGCTCTATTAGCTAAGATTTGTGCTTGATTTTCAGGATATTTTTCGGCAAAAAAAACAGTAAGACATTGTTGCCAATCTTGAAAAAAGGCTTTAAGATTATCTTTAAAAGGCGGATTAGAATGTGCTGTTTCTAGTACTAAATTACCGAAAAAACAGCCACCTCTTGTATAAGATAGAGCTGCCCTTTGCAATTCGCAAATATTATACATTCTTTCTCTTAAAGGAATAGTGCTATCTTGAAGTTGAATAAAAATTTTGCGTTTGTAATACTCTCGCAAACTTTCTACAACGGCTTCTGCTATAGCTTCTTTACTAGGAAAATAATGATAAAAACTGCCTTTTTTCAATCCGCAAGCTGCTGCTAAATCATTCATAGTAGTGATATAGTATCCTTGTTGGTGGAATAAGGATAAAGCTGTACGCACAATTTCCTGTTTAGTTATTTTTTGAATAGGCATATTTAATTGTTTTTGGACAGTCATGATTTAAACAAATATACCAAACGTTTGTTTGAAAAAACAAATTAAATTGCAAAAAAAATAGCAAAACGGTCATATTTATCGTATATTTTAACATAAATAAGGCTAAAATGCTGTATTTTGTTCACAGTTTTAGCTTTTTCTACGTTAAATAGACAAAATTTTCATTACTTAGCAATTAACTTAATATCATATAAGAAGATGGAACATACTGCAAAAATTTTATTAGTAGAAGATGAAACAAACTTCGGCGAAGTGTTAATGTCCTACCTTGAGATGAATGATTATGAAGTAACACTTGCTCGCGATGGCGAAGAAGGGTTAGCCGCATTTAAAAAAGGCAAATTTGATTTATGTGTATTTGATGTAATGATGCCAAAGAAAGATGGCTTTACATTGGCACAAGATGTAAGACAAATTGATGCGCATGTACCTATTGTGTTTCTCACTGCGAAGAATATGAAAGAGGACATAATTGAAGGTTTCAAAGTGGGTGCAGATGATTATATTAGCAAGCCTTTTTCTACAGAAGAATTCCTATATAGAATTCAAGCAATTTTGAAACGTAGTAGCAGTCATGTTGCCAAACCAAAAGAAATTAGAGAAGTTACTATAGGAAAATATAATTTTAATTATCCTTTGCGTCAGCTTACCTTTCCTGATGGTGTAACGCAAGAAAAACTTTCGCCAAAAGAAGCAGACTTATTGCGTCTTTTCTGCCAATATAAAAATGATGTATTGCCACGTAGTATAGCCTTAAAAGAAATTTGGGGCGAGGATAATTATTTTACAGCGCGTAGTATGGATGTATTCGTAACTAAATTGCGCAAATATCTCAAACAAGATTCGAATATTGAGATTGTGAATATTCATGGTAATGGTTTTCAATTACAAGTTATAGAATCGTAAGTAAGGTTTTCATTTTAAAACATTTTAAGTTCTGTTATGCATAATTTTTCTTATTGGGAAAAAACTTCCTTTTTTCAAGATGTCGATTTTCTCATCGTTGGTTCAGGTTTAGTCGGTCTCAATACAGCAATTACTTTAAAACAACAATATCCTAAAGCTAGAGTCCTAATTTTAGAAAGGGGAATTTTGCCTACTGGTGCTAGTACCAAAAATGCAGGTTTTGCTTGTATAGGCTCAGCCTCTGAAATTATTGCCGATTTACAGCAACATCCTGCGCATAGCGTTTGGCAATTGGTAGCACAACGTTATGAAGGATTAAATCGATTAAGGCAGAGATTAGGTGATAGTATATTAGATTTTGAGAGCAAAGGGAATTATGAAATTTTCACTCAAGCTCAAGGTGAATTGTTTGAAAAATGCTTAGCAGAAATGCCTTATCTCAATCAGCAGCTTTCGCATACTATTGGCAAAAGAGATGTTTTTAAAGAAAAAACTAGATTCGATATTCAATCTTTGGGATTGAATCCTGATAAAATACAAGGGTTGATTTGGAATAAAGCTGAAGGAAGTTTGAATACTGGAAAAATGATGCAAGCACTTTTACAAATGGCTTATCATTTGAAAGTAGAAATTCTTAATGGCATTACTGTAACAGGCATAGAAGAAATTGAAAATCATGCTATAGTTATTAGTCATGAAATTCCTAAAATATTGGCTAAACAAGTCATTATTGCTACTAATGCCTTTGCTAAAGATTTATTACCTCAATTACCTATTGTAGCAGTAAGAAATCAAGTTTTTGTGACTAGTGCTATAAAAGATTTGAAAATAAAAGGCTGTTTCCATAGTGAACAAGGCTATATTTATTTTAGAAATTTACCTGACAATCGTTTACTTATAGGTGGCGCCCGTCATAAAGCTTTAGTGGCAGAAACTACAGCTGCTTTTGGAGAAAATCCTTTTTTAGAAGATTATTTGTATGATTTTTTGAAAAAGGAAATTTTACCAGAACATACAGCATTTACTTTTGAACATAAATGGTCAGGTATTTTAGGTATGGGAGAAAGTAAAATGCCTATAATCAAACGTCATTCGCCACATATAACTGTAGCAGCAAGATTAGGCGGTATGGGTGTAGCGATTGGTATATTAATAGCAGAAAAAGCAGCAAGTATAGCTTTAGAAAATATAGAAATTTAATTATAAATATAAGCATAAATAGAAATCCTTTAGTTGCAGTGTAACTAAAGGATTTTTTTTGTTGAGATTAGGCAAATAATTATTGAAAAAAAACAAAAACCATACTCCCTTTCTCAAAAAAAAGATAGAAGAAAGGTTTTATAATAATTTTAATGTACAAAAAAAGGAAAGCTGAAGTAAAATGAGTATTTTTGCCATTATCATTTCTAATTTACCTTTTTATATATTTCTACTTGCCTTATGCAACAAGTTGTCAATTTATCTCGCGAAAACTCTTTGCTCAATCATTTTGTAGCTGAACTGAGAGATATCGAAATTCAACAAGATCGTATGCGCTTTCGCCATAATCTCGGCAGAATAGGTGAAATTCTTGCTTACGAAATCAGCAAAAATCTTAAGTATGAGGCGGCTGAAGTGGAAACGCCATTGGGTACAAGCCAAACTGCTTTATTAGCTCAACAACCTGTGATTGCTACGATTTTAAGAGCAGGTTTACCCTTACATGAAGGCATGTTGCGTTTCTTTGATCAGGCTGGCAATGCATTTATTTCGGCATATCGTCATCATCATAAAGATGGCAGTTTTGAAATTAATGTTGAGTATGTTTCTGCGCCTTCTTTGCAAGGTCGTCCACTGATTATTTGCGACCCAATGATGGCTACAGGAGCTTCTATGGAAATTGCTATTCGTCAATTAATTAAGCATGGTCAGCCATCTGAAATTTATGTAGCTACAGTAATTGCAGCAGCAGATGGTATAGATTATTTGCGCAAACAGATTCCTTATGCTCGTATTTTCACTTGTGCTATAGATGAAGAATTGACTGCAAAATCTTATATAGTACCAGGTTTGGGTGATGCAGGAGATTTAGCCTATGGTCCCAAAATTAAAGATTAATATTAAGCCTTTTTAAAATAATTGAACCTTATGAATACAATAGAAAATGTAGCCATTGAAGATTCATGGAAGAAAGCTTTAGCGGCAGAATTTCAGGCACCTTATTTTCAGCAAATTAAAGATTTTTTATTGGCAGAAAAAAGTGCAGGAAAAGTGATTTATCCTTCTGGCAGTTTAATTTTTAATGCCTTTAATTTAGTGCCACTTCATAAGGTAAAAGTTGTAATTTTAGGACAAGATCCTTATCATGGTGCTGGTCAAGCGCATGGTTTATCTTTTTCTGTTTTGAAAGGGACTAAGGTACCTCCTTCTTTAAAAAATATTTATAAAGAATTAGAAACAGATATAGCTGGTTTTACTATACCTAATCATGGTTATTTGCAAAATTGGGCAGAACAAGGTGTTTTATTGCTCAATACAGTATTGACAGTAGAGGAAGCAAAACCAAATTCACATAAAAATATAGGTTGGACAAAATTCACAGATGCAGCCATTAAAGCTATTTCCGAACATTGTGACCATATAGTTTTTATGCTTTGGGGCAAACCTGCACAAGAAAAAGCTATGCTAATTGATAGTAACAAACATTTAATTTTAACAGCCGCTCATCCATCTCCTTTGGCTGGCGGTAAATATTTTGGTTCTAAGCACTTTTCACAAGCAAATGCTTATTTGAATCATCATTCAAAAGTTCCTATAGACTGGATTTTACCAGCTTAAGTTTTTTTATTTACATTAGAGTATGCGTATAGATATTATTTCTGCTGTACCAGATCTTTTGGTAAGCCCATTTGCTCATTCTATTATGAAGAGAGCACAACAAAGTGGTTTATTGGAAGTTGTAGTACATAACCTTAGAGATTATGCTACCAATAAACAAGGCAGCATAGATGATTACCAATTTGGTGGTGGTGCTGGTATGGTTTTAATGATAGAACCAATGGTAGGCATTATAGAAAAATTGCAAAGCGAGCGTAAATACGACGAAATTATTTATATGACTCCAGATGGAGAACAATTGAAGCAAGGAAGATGTAATCAACTTTCGCTGAAAGAAAACATTATGATTATTTGTGGTCATTATAAAGGAATTGATGAGCGTATACGCGAACATTTTGTTACCTTAGAAATTTCTGTAGGAGATTATGTACTTTCGGGTGGCGAATTACCAGCAGCTATTTTGGTAGATGCATTAGGTCGTCTTATACCTGGCGTATTAAATGATGAATCTTCTGCCCTCTTTGACTCTTTTCAAGATGATTTATTAGCACCACCTGTATATACTCGCCCTGCTGATTTTAGAGGTTGGAAAGTACCTGAGGTATTACTATCAGGTCATGCTAAAAACATTGAAAAATGGAGAGATGAACAAGCTTATGAAAGAACGAAAAAACGTCGTCCTGATTTATTAAAATAAATGCAATTTTAAGCTAAAGTAAAAGCGTTAGTTACAAAACATATAGTAACTAACGCTTTTATTTTTTTCAATACATAGCTTGTGTAATACGCTGATTATATATATCAGCAGTAGCCAATGCATATAAAGCAATAAATTTTTGCTCTACAGTCATATGTTTGGTTTGTGGCTCTACTCTATCTAGTGCAGTATCAAAATCAAGATAATCCCATTTATCTGACTTGAATAATAAACCAACTGGTTTATGCTGTACATTTCTAAGCATATTATGCAAACTTTGAGCTTTAAAATCATAAGGAGAAAAAGATTTTTCATTTTCTGCTAATTCTTTAAGCCAAATTTCAAACTCTTTGTAAAAGGGTTCTAAATTCCCTTTATAGAAATCACTTTTCAAAAAAGAAGGAAGGATTTTTGCCGAACTCCCTTCACTATGTCCATTAATATAAACAACTGAATTATGATGAATACTTTTAGGCAATTGATTTTTCCAATGCATGCAAGAGTAATAAAATTGTACTAATGGTTGTGCCATAGCCAACTTAGATTTTGGACCCAATGATTTGAAGTCTATATAATCTTCATTGGTTTCTTGTATGCCAAATTCTTTATAAATCGTATCTCTGCCCTTAGACAAATTAAGTTCCATAAAGTCAATAATAGATAAGGCACTAGCCACTTCAATAAAATGAGCCTTATTTTTTTGATTTTTAGCCCCTTCTATATTTTCATAATCTTTTTGCGGTGTATCTCCAATATAATATAAAACATTTAGCGACTTAATAGATTTTTCATAATGTTGTAAAGCAATTTTAGTTTTACGCATAAATGAGTTTTTATCTATTTGGCTATTTTTATCTGTTTTTACGCCAAAATAAGGCAATACACATAAAGCACCTACAGAAATTTTATTCAAAATTGCTTGCTGATTTTTATATTCTTTTTCTTTTATATTTTTTAGTAAAAGGGGAAATCCACTAGCGCCAGTACCACCAAAAACAGAATGAATCATAAAAATCCTATCATCTTCTTTTAAAGCATTAATAAATGTCTCAAAAACTTTACTTTGTGGCAAATCATTTAATACTATACTACCCATTTGTGGCTGACCTCTAAAACCTACCGACAAATCTGCATTCAATTGTCTGTCTTCGTATAAAAGCGACAATAATGCTTGCGTATCTTTATCCAAATAATCGTATTGCAAAAAATTGGAAAAACTTTGCGCTTGTGTTTTTGGCGATAAATACTCTAAGAAAGATTCAAAATCTGGATCTTCACTTTCATCTTGAATAGATTTTAAACTTTCTATAGCTGTATAAAAGAATGAACTATTTTTAGTATGTGCATTTTTTCTAATATTATTATAATATTTGAGTAAACGTAAAGTACGTGCTACATCTCCATTTTCAGTATCAGCATCTATAATAATAGGTATAATTTGTTTGGCTCTAATTTGTGTTCCACTCGCTAGCAAAAATATCAGACTCCTCAATACACGCATTCCAGTACCACCAATACAAAAAAGAAATAATCGACCTTGCATATATAATGAAAAGTTAGTTTAAGAAGGAGTTTTATAAAGGAGTGCGAGATAAACTTTTTGCAAATCTTTTGAAAATAATAGAAATCAAAAAATAAAACAAAAATGCATATAATCCACAAACTAGCGCATATAACATATAGTCTTGCATATAGAATTGTTCTAAATCTACAAAAACACTAGAGACTATAGAAAAATTAACTACAACTGTAATGAAAAAAGTAATAAGTGCAGTTAAAAACCAAGCTTTAATTCCTGAATATCTTGCTGTATCAAAAAATAAATAATACACAAAACATACCCCTATGCTAATCACTACAATAGAGACTAAGGAAGAAGCATAAGTATTACTACTTTGCAAATCTGCGCTTATATTATTAGAATAAAAAAAAAGTTCTACTAGATAAGAAAAAAACGTATTCATAAGCATTTATTTGTTGGATATATATTTTAAATAAACTTAAGGATGCAAATGCATTTCCCAAGTGGCATAAATTTTATTTTCTGCATGAAAAGCTGCTTGCAAACCCTGCATAATAGCATCTATTCCAAATGTTTTATCAATATGTGTTTTGATATTGGTATCATCTACAATGGCATATTTTTCCCAAGCTGGATAAGTATATAAAAGTTGTAATTCTAAATCTTTACTGTGTAGGATTTTTTCTGCTAAATCTATATAAACTAAATGTGTAGCTGTACCTAAAAATCTTTTATCATTCTTTTGTATATTAGCCTGATTCAGCCTTTCTATTTTACGAATCGTAGCATTAATGTTGCCTTTCAATTTATAATTATTTTCGTCTAATAAATATTTTTCTGGGAAAGGGAGTTCGGCAAAATCTATTGATAAAATAAAAGACATTTTAGATGTCTTTTTATCCAATTTTATTTGACTAATATCGTGCACAGCTTTACTATTATTACTAGAAATAGCTCTTCTAAAATTACCTAATTTTTGTGTATTAGGCAATATAGAATAGTAAGAAGTTTTGGCTTTATTTTGATGAAAAAATAAGAACTTATTTTTAAATCCTTTAAGTTGCTGAAAATCAAAAGCATCATATAAAACTTGTAAATATTCGCTATTACCCATTAACCAAATATAGTAAGGTCTTGGCTCATTTTTAAGGTCTGTTTTACCATTTTTATAATCATAATAAATTCCAGAAAATGGAGATTGCATATTTAAAACTAAAACAGATTTATCTGTACCATACTCCCTTTCAAAAAAAATATCTCTCACTTTATATTGAATATTTAATTGCTCTTGTTCAGGATTTAACCCTTTGCCATCGTAAACAAAATCAGAAATAAAAATATCTAAATTGCTTTTACTTTCATTCTTATTTTGCAATATATTTTCCAACATTTTATCCAATTGGCTAAAAGATAAATTACCATATTTTTTAGCTTCTTGCACAGATATTTTTTCTATATAATGACTATCTAATGGATAAACCTTCTCATTTATAAAATAATGTTTAAGTCTATAATCTTTCTCTTTAAAAAATGCAGAAAAAGCCAAAATACTTGCTCTAAAATGACTATTACTTTCAAAATAGCCTAGCATACTTGCAGAGTTTTCTATATAGAAATTTACATTTTGTTTGGGCGCATTAAAAAGTGAAAAACTTGCACCTTTATTCAACTCTATACATGGTATTATGGTAGGTTGAATTTTAGAGGTATGAGCAAATATTTTATTAATACTATCGCTTAATGCTTCGCAAGTTAATCCTGATTCTTTTTCTAACCTTTCCATATCCTTCTTATCTATTATATTATCTATAGCCATTTGTCGAATTAAAGTCTCTAATTCTACCGCCCTTTGACAACTAGTAAAAACTATATAGATGAAGAATATAGCTATTATATTAAAAAAGCCTTTCATATTGCCATATACTTATATTGTAGATAAATCTAATCATAAATATGATATACGCCATTTATTGAAGAATAGCCGTATAAAATCAAATTATTTGACAATTTTTTTTTAACAGGCTTATATTATTATCTTTTTTAAAAGTCCAAGTTTATATAGTATTAAAATATCAAAGGAATATATTTTTTTTACGCACTTTTATATTTTTTTTGTATAACTTTGTATTAGCTTTTTATATTAAAATTGGTTTAGATACTTTAGCAAATTATTGAAAAACTTATATAAAAATAAAAACTGTTTAGCTCCTTTTATTGTTGAAAAGACGCTAAATAGCTTAATTAGTGAAGAAAGTAAAAAGGCTTTTGTTAAAGATATTTTACCACTTAATACAAATTCTTTACAAGCTTGTATTCAACCTTATATTCTCTAATATAATAGCAATAATATTACAAACTACTAATAGAATATATCAATGTTCATAATGATACTATAAAATATATTAGAGTAGAAGAAAAACAAGCTATCTATACTGAATCTTCACAACTTAAAACAAACACCAAAGCAACGTCTAAAAAACAATTCATAGCAAATAAAAAAGCTAAAAAGAAGTTGCTAAAAGAAAAAGAAGCTGTCCTATAACTTTCTATTTTAAACAGGACGGATTAACTTATATTAAAAATATTTAGTCTATGAAAATAAAGCATTTGTTTAGTGCATTAGCACTTTTTTCTTTTTCCACTATGGCGCAAGCACAAAATACAGAAGCAGCTTATCAAGCTTTTCTCAATAGAGACTTTACTGGCGCTATAAGCATATATGAAAAAGAATTAGCCGCAACACCAAACAATTTGGAAGCACAGTATAGACTTGGCATTTGTTATCAAATTACCAATCAACCTGAAAAAGCTGAAAAATGGTTTGCCTTAGCACTAAAAGATCCCAATCATGGTAACTATGTAGATTTACCTTATCAATATGGCGAAGTACTCAAAATGCAAGGTAAATATACAGAAGCAAAAGTAGCCTTTCAGCGCTTACCTGATGATTTTGCTAGCATTCGCGATGCAGCTATAAAAGGCTGTGATTTTGCTTTAGCCAATAGACAAAATGCAAGTCCATTTGTAGTAAAGAATGAAGCTAATGTAAATAGTCCCGAATCTGATTTTGCGCCTGTTCTTTCTCAAAATAAACTTTATTTTGCTTCTACCCGTAGTGTATATTTAGAACTATTTCAAGGTTATAGTTCTAAAAATGAACATTGGTTATATAGCAGCGATAGAAACCTAAATACTGGTGCCCTTTCTGCCAGCAAACCTTTATCTACTCCCGCTATGGAGAATCAAAACTTAGCACCTTTTAGCATTAGCAGTAATGGCAAAAGAATTGTTTCTACTATGCAAAATGGTTTAAGAAACGGCATTCGTCATTTAAGTGATTATAATATTACTACAGCTTATTTAGATTTTTACACCCCTATATCAGAAGGCAATTGGGCGCAAGATAACAATCCTCCTTTTAATCATTTTAAAGGACAAGAAGGCATAGTAGTTTCTTTCCCAACTTTATCTCCTGATGGCAAAACACTTTACTTTGCTTCTAACAATAGCATGAGTATTGGTGGTATGGATTTATTTGTTTCTTTTTTAGAAAATGGTCAATGGACTACACCTCAAAATTTAGGTCCTAATATCAATACAGCAGGTGATGAAATTGCACCTTTTATTGCTGATGATGGTACTTTATATTTTGCATCAAATTACTTGCCTGGTTTTGGTGGTTATGATATTTTCAGTGCTACTCAAAAAGCAGATAAAAATAGTATTGTTTGGACTAATGTAAGAAATCTTGGATATGGTGTAAACTCTCCTGCTGATGATTTATATTATGTTTATGATGTAGCTAATAAACAAGCTTATTTTGCATCTAATAGAACAGGCGGAAAAGGAGATTATGATATTTATAGCGCAGTAGTAAATGGGAAATTAGATGTGCTTACACATGTACAAAGCACTACTGCAAATGATATTATAGTTTTCTATCCTAATGAGTTTTTACCACAAAATACACCTAGTCCTGCGCCTAACATAGTAGAGACAAAACCACAGCCAGTTACACCTACTCCTGCGCCTGCGCCCAAACCACAACCTGTTACACCTACGCCTACGCCTGCTCCAAAACCAAACAATAATGATATAGCAGCCGTTACAGATAGAAATATAAATGCCATTAATAATAATCAACCAGCAAGTATTGATGTTGATGATTTACCTTGTGCTACTAATTTTTATGTAGGGGCTATTGTTGATGCAGCTGCTAATCTTCCACTTAGTGATGTTATTATTTATATCAAAAATATGCATACACAAGAGAAGACAAAAACAACAACTAATAAATATGGTGAATACTCTATTTTATTAGACCCAATGACTGAATATGTTTTAGTAGCTTCAAAAAGCGGTTATCAGAATGAAACATTCCAAGTCAATACAAGAGATGGTGGGCAACGTACAATTTTAGGCACTCATGCTTTATACAAATCTGGCACAGTAATTAATACAGAAGTAGATGTTTTTGGTGACCCAGTTGCGTCTAGAGGTTTAGGACAAAATACATCTACAACCACTACCAACACAGGTACAGAATATGCAAGTATTAATACTTATAAAGGTTCTACTAAATATATGCCAGCTAGTGCCAATAGCATTATGCCAGATACAGGTTACTTAATTCAAGTAGGCACTTTTACTAAAGCTTTAAATGATACTAAAGTACAGCAATTAAGTGAATATGGAAATGTCATTACAGAAACAAAGAAAAATGGTGCTATTACTTATAGAGTAGGAATTTTTGCAGAAAAACCACATGCAGATAAAACTTTATCTGAAATAAAAAAAATTGGTTATAGCGACGCTTGGCAATTAAAATCTGCTATCGATAATAATTCTTTTGCAGGTAAACTTTCTGCTACTACTCAAGTAATCTTCCCTTATAGCGTTGCGCCTACTATTGTAGCACCAGTTACACCTGTAGCGCCTACAACACCCAATAATAATCTTCCTATTATTAAAGAAAATGCTTATGATAATTGGGCGGATAATGGACAAACTGCTAGTCGTGGATTAAGCAATAATACAACACAAAATAATGCAATAGAATATCGTATTCAATTAGGTGCATTTAAAGATATTAGTAAAGTATCTTATTCACATCTTGGCGATTTAGGCAACCTTTATAGTAAAGTAGAAAGCAATGGATTAACTTATTTCTATATTGGTAATATTTCTAGTCTTGAAAATGCTAAAGTGGTCAAACAAAAAATTGAAGCCCGCGGTACAAAAGATTCTTTTATTATTGCTTTAAAAAATGGAAATCGCATTTCTTTATCTGAAGCAGCTAGTTTATAAATTTATTTTTGCCATCTATTATAAAAATTTTATTTTTTACATATAGAATTTTATTAGCTATTCTTAGGCAGCTCAGCTATACATTTAAAATTTTATTTTTAAAAAGGGAGTATGACATTATTTATATTTCATTTCTTACTAAAGTTAATTTAATGTAAAATTAAAAATACATAGTTTTTACTCCTAAGAATAGCTTTATATTGTGACGATTTTGCTGTAATAACTTTTCAAATACAGTTTTATTTAATACTAAACAAATTATGTTCTTAGCTCGACTACTTTTTCTATCATGCTTATTTAGCTGTGCATTATCGGCTACTTTATTAGCACAATGTTCTAATCTTACAGTTAGTGCACCAAGCGTTACTAACATTAGCTGCGCTGGCAATGATGGGGCTATTGGTTTAAATATTCTAGCTTCTGCTGCTGCATGTTCTTCTACAGCTGTTAGACTAAACGAAGTAATGGTTCAACCTAACGTAAGTGATGGTAGAGGTCCTACTACTGGAGAATATATTGAATTAATTGCTCCTGCTGGCACAAATTTAAGCTGCTACTCTATCACCGATGGAGACTGGGTTATTACATTTCCTGCCGGTTCTATAGTAGATGCTGATGGTATTTTTACTATTGGTTTTGATGTGAATTATGGTGCAGGCACTTTTGACCTTAATCTTCAAAACTGTAACTGTTCTGTATTGCGCTCTGCTGGCAATAATGACTTATTAGTATTAACCAATACAGGAGAATACTTAGCACTTTTTGACAATACAGGTACATTTATCGATGGCGTTGTCTTTGGTTCGCCTTCAAGTGGTGGTCAAAATCGTCCTGAAGAAGGAAGACGTTCTGATTTACCATCTGGCATGGGTTGTAATTATAATGTAATTACTTTACCTGCACTTAACGAATTCCACAGTGTAACCACACCTTCTGTTGAAAATACTTCTTATGCACGTCTTCCTGATGGCAATGGTACTTGGGCAACGCAACAAGGTGGTTCACTAAACCAATGTAATGCTAATGGTACAGCTAATTATAATATAATTTGGTCTACAGGTGATACTACAGAGACTATTACAGGCTTAGCAGCTGGTACTTATAGTGTCACTATTACGGATGCTACAGGTTGTTCAGTCACTGATAATTTTATTTTATCTCCAAATGTACCTGCTGTACTTTCTTATGTTAGTGTAGATGCTTCTTGTGCAACAGATAATGGTAGTATTGATCTTACAGTAATTAATGGTAACACCCCTTATTCATTTGCTTGGTCTAATGGTGCAACTACAGAAGATCTAACTGGTTTAGCCCCAGGCAATTACACTGTTACTGTTACTACTAGCACAGGTTGTCAAACTATGCAAGATATTACAATTGGTGCTACAGGTGGCGTAACGGCTAATGCTGTAACTACTAATATTTCTTGTAATGGCGAACAAGACGGTACCATTACTTTAAATATAACTGATGGTACAGCTTCTTCTTTCCTTTGGTCTAATGGCGAAACTACTCAAAATATCTCTGGCTTAGCTGCTGGCAATTATGTAGTAACGATTACCTCTGCATCAAACTGCCCTACTATTGTAATTGCTCAAGTAATTGAACCAAGCCCATTAGTAGTAACAACAAATGTAATTAATGCTAATATTGATTGTAGTTTATTACCTACAGGTCATGTTTCTTTTGATGTATCAGGTGGTTTCTCTCCTTATACTTATAATTGGCCAAATGGCGGCAATGCAAGTAGCTATGATAATTTAGCAGCTGGCAACTATTTAGTAACTATTACAGACAATAGTGGCTGTTCTGCTTTTGAAGGATTTGTAATTACAGCTCCAGAAGTAATTCTTGCTAATGCAACTTTTACAGATGGTAGTGAGCGTTTTGAAGGCGAATTAAATACTGACGCAACTATTACTACACCTGCTGATACAAATGCAACTTATGTATGGACAGTTATCAATGGTGATGCTAATAATATTACTTTGGGTACACCAAATGCTAATGAAACTACAGTAAGCGCTAGCCAAGGTGGCGAATATACTTTACAAATAACAGTAACTAGCCCTGATGGCTGTACAACTACTGATACTGTGGTATTCTTAGTAGGCGAAGACTTCTTAGGTTTCCCTACAGCTTTCTCTCCTAATGGTGATGGTGAAAATGACTTATTCCGTCCTATTCAATTAAATCCTAGCTTTATTAAAGAATTCATTATTTACAACCGTTGGGGTCAAGTAATGTATGATGATGCTAATCTTAGTGATGGTGGTTGGAATGGTCAATTAAACGGTAAAGACCAACCTAGAGATGTTTATATTTATGTAATCACTTACGATATCCCTACTGTAGGTGAAAAACAAGAACGTGGTTCTGTTTTATTAGTAAGATAATATAGCTTATTAAAATTACTTTATACTAAATAAAAAGAGATTGCTACTTCCCAGTGGCAATCTCTTATTTTTTTTCTAAACTCTACAAACCTTGTCTTTAAAATGAAAAAATAATTTGCTTCAATCAAAATTATATCTTCAATAAACTATGTAAATAAAAGAAGTTTTCACCTTATATACTTGACTTTATCCACAACTTAACAAATGATTATAATTCTTCTAACATTTTATTTTTTGGGGAAAAGGGAATATGGTGCGCTTCGCGCTTTCATAAAAAAAAAGCACTTGCGAATTTAAATTCACAAGTGCTTTTATCTTTTATAATACTTTTTTCAAAGCTTAAGCTTTAATAGCTTCTACCCCTGGTAAAGTACCTTGTTCAATTAATTCTAACATAGCACCACCACCTGTAGAAACAAAACTTACCTCATCAGCTTTACCCATTTGTTGAAGTGCGGCTACTGAATCACCACCACCAATCAAAGAATAAGCGCCATTTTGTGTAGCTTCTACTACAGCCTGAGCAATAGCTTGTGTTCCTTTTGCAAAATTAGACATTTCGAATACGCCCATAGGACCATTCCAGAATATTGTTTTTGCCGATGCTAATGCTGTTGTAAATGTAGCAATTGCTTTATCTGCTATATCCAATCCCATATAATCATCTTCAATATTCATAGAATTTACAGTAATTGTTTTAGCTTCATTTTTGAAAGCATCAGCTGCAATTGTATCTTCTGGTAATAATAATTGTACGCCTTTTGCTTTAGCTTTTTCCATTAAAGATTTAGCCAAATCTAATTTATCCAATTCTACTAAAGATTTACCAATATTACCACCTTGAGCTTTCATAAATGTATAAGCCATACCGCCACCTACGATTAAAGTATCTACTTTTTCCAATAAGCTCTCCAATAAAAGAATTTTATCAGAAACTTTAGCGCCACCTACAATAGCAACGAAAGGACGAGCAGGATTATTTAATAATTTATCTGCACTTTCCAACTCCTTTTTCATTAAAAAACCAAAGGCTTTATTTTCTGGAGCAAAGAAACGCGCCATAGTACTTGTACTAGCATGTTCTCTATGAGCTGCACCAAAAGCATCGTTTACATAAACGTCTGCTAATTTTGCCAATTTTTCAGCAAATGCCATATCCCCTTTCTCTTCCTCTGTATAAAAACGAGTATTATCTAAAAGAAGAATATCGCCAGCTTCCATTTCTGCAATAATTTGCTCTACTTCTTCGCCTATACAATCTTCAATGAAAAGTACATTTACTTCCTCATTTTCAAATAAAGATGGCAAATAAGCCGCTACTGGATACAAACCATATTTTCCTCTATCTGCTGTACCATCTTCTTTCGCCTTTGGACGACCGAAATGCGATGCTAAAATCACTTTAGCGCCTTTTTTACGCAAATAATTAATAGTGGGCAAAGCTGCACGCAAACGCGTATCATCTGTAATATCGCCTGTTTCTTTATCTACAGGTACATTAAAGTCTACGCGCACAAAAACACGTTTATTTTCTACCGCTAAAGATTCTAATTGCGCCATAATAAAAGTTAGTTTTTTAAAAATTCTTTTGGAAAAGGGAGTATGGTTTTTGTATTAAAATTTTGCTGCCATATCCGCCAAACGAGCTGAATAACCAGCTTCATTATCATACCAAGAAGTAACTTTCAAAAGACCATCTTGGAATTGCGTTAATTTAGAATCAAAAATACTAGAATATTTGTTACCAATAATATCGCTAGATACTAATTCATCTGTACTAAATTCTAAAATACCTTTCAAATAACCATTTGCTGCTGTTTCGAAAGCTTTATTTACTTCCGCTACAGTAGTATCTTTTTGTAATAAACAAATTAATTCTACTACAGAACCACTTGCTACGGGCACGCGCAATGAAGAAGCAGAAATTTTTGTACCTACTTCTGGGATTACATTTTTTAATGCTTTTGCTGCGCCTGTACTTGTAGGAATAATATTTACTGCTGCTGTACGAGCACGACGTAAATCTGAGTGAGGAGCATCTTGAATGCGTTGGTCTGATGTATAAGCATGAATTGTGCTCATAAAACCTTTTTCAATACCCCAATTATCATTAATGATTTTTACTACTGGTGCTAAGCAGTTTGTAGTACAAGAAGCATTAGAAATAATTGTTTCTGAAGAACCTTCTAAAATATGGTCATTGATACCTAAAACGATAGTAGGAATATCATTATCTTTTGGCGGTGCAGATAAAATTACACGTTTAGCACCTGCTGTAATATGTGCACCTGCTTTTTCACGAGAAAGGAAAAGACCTGTACATTCCAATACTGTATCTACTTTCAAATCAGCCCAAGGTAATTGTGCTGGATCTTTTACTGCAAATGTAGGGATTGTTTTGCCATCAATAACTAAGTTATTACCTTCAGCAACTACAGTACCATTATATTTACCTTGAGATGAGTCAAATTTGAACAATTGAGCCAAAGTTTTTGCATCTGTAAGGTCATTGATGGCTACTACTTCAACATTTGGATTTTGTAATAAATTGCGTAAAGTGATACGACCGATACGGCCAAAGCCGTTGATAGCTATACGTTTAGACATCTTAAAATAGAATTATTAAAATAAAATAATTAAACTTTCTAAAACTTATGCCGAACTCCCTTTTTCAAAAAAAAGAAAGCAATTCTAATGTAAAATTAAATTCTAATTTAATAAGGCTTCTGCTCAGTTTTAAATATAAACAATCGTTTAGGGATTTTGATTATTTATGCTGCTACAAATTTAAGAATTATTTACTAAATCAAGGCTTTTTTTCTGAGCCATTCCTTTTTTTTATATTTCTCTGCTTTTCTCAAAAAAAAAGTACACTTTTCTCTTAAACTCTAATGCCTTAGTCGTATTTTTGTATTATCAAATATAGCCTTTCATCATTAAGGTCATTTTCATTTAGTTATAAATATATACAATGCAATTACTCGTAGGTAAAAGCCTTTCAGATAATATACAAGTGGCGCTAAAAAGTGCTGTAGAACATACACTACAAAATCAACCCAATGCAAGAAAACCTCATTTAGCAGCTATTCATGTTGGCGATAATCATGCTTCTGCGGCTTATATTCGCAATAAAATTCGTGCTTGTGAAGCTGCTGGATTCGATTCTTCATTAATTCATCTTGATGCTGAAATTAGTGAAACTTCGCTTTTAGCAGAAATAGAAAAATTAAATCAAAATCCTAATATTGATGGATTTATTGTACAATTACCTTTGCCTAAACATATAGATGAAAATAAAATCATTTTCGCTATTAGCCCAGAAAAAGATGTAGATGGTTTTCATCCTCAAAATTTGGGTAAATTAATGCTAGGTTTAGAAACTTTTGTGCCTGCTACACCTTTAGGCATTATGCAACTTTTAGAACATTATAATATTGAAACTACAGGAAAACACTGTGTGGTAATTGGTAGAAGTAATATTGTAGGCACGCCTATTAGTATTTTATTGTCTCGCAATAATAAAATTGGTAATTGTACAGTTACTTTAACGCATAGCAAAACCCAAGATTTAGCACAAATTTGTCGTCAAGCCGATATTCTTATCGCAGCTATTGGCAAAGCTAATTTCGTAACAGCTGATATGGTAAAACCAGGGGCTGTAATTATAGACGTGGGCATTAATTCTATTGATGCACCAGAAGAAAAAAATGGTTATAAATTAGTAGGCGATGTAGATTTTGAAGCTGTTGCGCCTTTAGTAAGTGCTATTACGCCTGTACCACGTGGCGTAGGTGCTATGACTGTAGCTGCTCTTTTATTAAACACATGGAAATCTTATACTAAGACTTTTAATTTAGAGGAAACTTTAAAATTCTAGTCTGATTATATACTTTAAGTCTTCATTTTAGACTTATTATCTTTAAGTTATGCTAATCTTAGCAAAGGAACTTTTAGGATAGAAAAATACTTATATATGCGTTGATGTACTTTCAATATGAATATATAAGACATCAAATAAAAACTTACTTAGTTTAAAGGAATTATTATGACGGTTGAGCTGCAATTTGCACCACAAGACTTACTCGAGAAATTAGAATTTAACAAAATTATAGATTTAGCACAAAATTACTGTGCTGGGGATTTGGCACGTAATATAGTGGCGCAAACACCTATTTTAACTAATCGTCTTCAAATCGAAGCTCTACTTTTAGAAGTAGAAGAAATGGCTAAAACTTACCAAGAAGGACACCATTTTCCTCAAGGTGAATATATAGATTTGAGCGAAGAGTTTCACAAATTAAATATTGAAGGCTACACTTTAGCTTTAGAGACTTTTCAAGCTTTGCAAAAACAATTACTGTTGGCGCAAGCTACTTTTCATTTTTTCGGTGGTGGTAAGAAAAAAGATATAGTTGCCCTTTATCCTCATCTTTTTGCAAAAATATCACATATTGAATTTGCAGAAATCTTGCCTATTGCTGTACATAAAATTCTAGATGAAAACGGACAATTACGTCCTGATGCTTCACCAGAATTACAAAGATTAAATCGTCTTAAAGGCAGTAAACAACAAGAATTAGATAAGCGTTTTAGGTCAGTAGCTCAACATTATATGAGCAAAGGGAATTTGGCTGATATTGTAGAAAGTTTTAGAAATGGTCGTCGGGTTTTAGCAGTCTTGGCAGAATATAAAAGACAAGTGCGTGGTATTATGCACGATGAATCTGCAACGGGTCGTACTGTTTTTATAGAACCAGAAGAAGTAATTGACTTAAACAATGAACTTTTCAATATTGAACAAGAAGAAAGACGTGAAATCTATAGAATTTTACGCGAACTTTCTGCCCTTTTTCATCCTTATGCTGCTACTTTGCAATTGTATCAAGATTTAATTGTAGAATTTGACGTTATACAAGCCAAAGCTCGTTTGGCTTATGCTTATAATGGAAAGAAACCTATTTTACAAGAAAAACCTTGTTTCAAAATTGAAAGAGCCTTACACCCTTTATTATATTTAAAAAATCAAAGATTAAAGCAAAAAACCGTTGCTTTTGACCTTGAATTTAGAAATGATAATAGAATTTTAGTGCTCAGCGGTCCCAATGCAGGTGGTAAATCTATTTGTATGAAAGCCGTAGGTCTTTTACAATTAATGGTACAAGCTGGCTTCCTTATTCCTGTAGAAGAAGGCAGTGAAATGGGTGTTTTCAAGAAATTTTTTGGGGATATTGGCGACCAGCAATCTTTAGAAGATGAATTGAGTACTTATAGTTCTCGCTTGCGTAATTCTAGAGAAATGTTGGCAAATGCAGATAGCGAAACTATAGTTTTTATAGATGAATTTGGTACTGGTACAGACCCTAAAATGGGTGGTGCCATTGCCGAAGCTATTTTAAGAAAACTCAATCAAAAGAAAGTTTTTGGTGTTATTACTACACACTATTCTAATTTGAAGCATTTTGCCAATAAGCATAAAGGTATTGTCAATGGGGCAATGATTTTTAATAAAGAAACGCTTTCTCCAACTTATCAAATGCGTATAGGCAAACCAGGTAGTTCCTATGCTTTTGAAGTGGCACAAAAAAGCCAACTACCGCAAGATGTAATTGATTATGCTAAAGAACAAGTAGGACAAGAAACACATGAGTTGGATTCTATTTTGATAGATGTACAACAAGAGCGTTTACAACTACAAGAACAGCAAAAAGATTTATTAGAGCAACAAAAACGCCTCGATGCCCTTATCAAAAATTACGAAAAAGCGGCTGCCGAAGTAGAATTTGCTCGTAAAAATCTACAATTACAACAAAGAGCTAGCGAATTAGAAGAAGTCAAAAAAGCGCATCGTGCTACTGTAAAAGAATTACAAAAAGCCGTAGAAGAACTGCGTAAAATTGAAAATCAAAAAGATGCTGCTGCTACTGCCAAACAGTTAATTCAGCAAACTACACAAGAGAAAAAACAATTAGCTGCTACTGTAGAAAATATTAAAGAGGAAATTCATCAAACGCATGAAGTAAAAACACTCATTAAAGAATTGACAGTAGGCTCACATGTAAGATTGCGTGATGGTGTTACTATAGGTATTATTAAAGAATTGAAAAAGAAAGATGCTGTAGTCGAAATTGATAATTTTACTGTAACATTGCCTATTATTCAATTGCAACCCATAGAAGCGCCACAACAACAACAACATAAATTGAGCCATAGCGTACGCCAAGAAATCAAAAAACATGCTGATGCTTTCGAGCCTGCTATTGATATTCGTGGTATGTTGCACGATGATGCTATGCAAATGGTAGAAGAATTTATGGACAAAGCATTATTAGCAAGTTCTGTACACGTATTGCGTATTATTCATGGAAAAGGTACAGGTACACTACGTCGTGCTGTTTTATCTAAATTAAAAAGTTACCCTAGTATACAAAAAATATACCATGCACCAGATAAAGAAGGTGGCGATGGCGTAACGCTAGTATCTTTTTAAAATAAACAAATACCATACTCCCTTTTTAAAATAAAAAATATTTCTAATATAAAGTCGAAGTTTTTTTGGGAAAGGGAGTATTGCTTTTTATATATTTTTGTCCTTTTATGAACCTATTTAATATTATCATGTTAATATGATAATATTTTCATACATTAAACAGAATTAAGCTTATGACATTTCAAGAAATAATCAATAGTGACAAACCTACAGTAGTTGATTTTTTTGCTACATGGTGCGGACCTTGTCAAATGTATGCGCCAATTTTACAACAGTTGAAAGACCGTGTACAAGAAAATGCCACTATAGTAAAAATCGATATAGACAAAAATCCTGCTGTAGCAGCTCAATATAATGTACAAAGCGTTCCTACTACTATTATTTTCAAAAACGGAGAAGTAAGATGGAAACAATCTGGAGTGCGCCCTGTACACGAATTGGAAAGATTAGTCAATGAAAATTTATAATAAAAAATGCAAATTTTAAAATTAGCTTGTATAGTTTTAGCTGCTATTTACACAACAGCATGCAATAACAAAATGGCTGAAAAACCTGCTACTAGCACAGAAAACACTAATGTAAATAATAGCCATGTCAATAAAGCTACAAGCAAAATTGAAGTAATCAATATTCATGATTTTGATAAAGCAGTAACTGGCAAAAAAGTACAATTAGTAGATGTACGTTCTAATATGGAATACAAAAAAGGTCATTTGCAAGATGCGCAACTTTGCGATTTTATGGCAGATGATTTTACTACACAATTGGAAGCTTTAAATCTAAAAAAAGACGAACCAGTTTATATTTACTGTCATTCTGGTGGTCGCTCTGGAGAAGCAGCACAAATTATGAAAGGTTTGGGTTATCAACATATTATTGATATGGAAAATGGTTATTCTAATTGGTCTAAAAACAATTTACCCACTACATTAGAATAGTATTTTTTTATTATAAAAAGTAAAGGATTTAACGATAAGTACGTTAAATCCTTTTTTATTTTAAGCCCTTAATTTTTTCCAATTTCTAGGATTATCTTCTATATAAGCAGCTATATTTTCATATACTTTTTGTTCTTTAATAATATGCTTATAAAAACCATTTTGCCACTGCATAGGATAGTTAAATTTTTGAGCATATCGAGCCAATGCTGATTTATAAGCATTAATTATATGCTCCACATTATGTTGATTTTTTCTATCAATAATAAAAATAGCATGCATATGATCGGGCATAATTACAAAATTTTCTAAACGCAAAGCATCAAAATGTTCGGGTAATTCTATCCATAAATTTTGCGCCAATTCGCCTACAGGAGAAAGATGCATTTTACTAGCAATTACATCACCAAAATAAGGCGTTTTATTTTGTGTACAAAGCGTAATAAAATAAGTAATTTCATCATTTTTAGGCACCCATTTTGGTGCTGCTATTTTTTGATTGTGTTGAGGATTCATCATCATAAACATTAATTTTTATTGATATACTTTTTTGTACGCATAAAATATTGATTTTGATGCAGTATGTCAATAAAACACCATACTATTCATTCAACACCTCAAAATTATAGGCTATAGTTTCGCCTGTTTCGCTTACTACAGTAATAATATGTTTGCCTATACTAGGTTGCAAAGCAAGCTTATGAATCTCTGTAGTTGTAGTGATAAATTCGTTGTCCAAATGCCAATATAAAGCTGTTTTTTTACCGCTTTGTGCTACTTCAAAAACTATACTTGATTTTTCTTCAGAAAGCAAAGTTGGTATATAAATTTTCAAATTATTTTTGTGCGGATATAAAAAAGCTATAGATTTTTTATTTTGTTTTTCCACTGTATTTTGGCAATTAGGATGATAAGGGGGTAAACTTTTTTCTAATAAGTGATATTGCTTATAAAAGTAGGCTTGCGCTGCTGGCAGAACAAAAAAAGTATCTTTTTTCATTTCATAAGGCAAGAAGCATTCGCTAGTGGCTCTATACTTACCATCAGGCGATAAATATATTTCTTGATGATAAGTACATAGTCCTGTTTTTGCTGTAGAAATTGCTATATCTTTTGCTTCAATTGTTTTGCAATAAGGATTTGCTTTCATTCCACTTTGTTTACAAATATGCATAGTTTGCATAGCATCATGAGGCTTATCAAACCAAGTAGTATTATTGCCTAAAGCATTAAAAATATCGAACATAATAGGAGCAGCAGCACGCACGCCTATTAATCCAGGTCTCCCCTCTCCAGTAGCATTTCCAGCCCAAACTGCTACTACATATTTAGGCGTACAACCCACTGCCCAAGCATCTCTAAAACCAAAACTTGTACCTGTTTTCCAAGCTATTTTTTGACTAGAATTGAAAGCACGCCAATTGGCTTCATCTTCTGGTCTTACTACCTCTTGCATAGCTTCAAAAGTATGCCAAATGGCGGCTGCATTTAATGGTGCTTCTTTTTGCAAATAGTCCTTATCTAAACTATTTAAAACAGAAACCATATCCCCTTTCAAAAAAGAAACTGGTTGATAATTTCTCTTATCATATTGCCCATCATACAATCTATATTGCGCCAAACTTTTAGCCATACCGCTATACATAGTAGCTAAATCTATAAGCTTAGTTTCTGCGCCACCCAAAATTAAAGTTAAACCATAATGATTAGCATTATTTTTGAGTGTAGTCATACCTAATTTTTGCAATTTATGCATAAACCTTAATACACCATATTGATTCAACATATAGATAGAAGGAATATTCAAAGAACGCTCTATCATGGCACGCGCAGAAATAGCGCCATTATATTGTACATTAAAATTTTTAGGTGTATAAGTACCAAAATTAGTAGGCACATCTGGATACAATTGCTCGGGCATACATTCGCCATCGTGCAACATAGCAGCATACAAAAAAGGCTTCAAAATACTACCAGAACTTCTAGGCGCAGGAATAATATCTACAGCACCTTGATGCGCTTGCTCCAAATTTGGTATATTACCCACATAAGCCAAAATGCCTTTGCTCTCTATATCAATGACTAAAGCCGCTGCATTATGAATTTCATTGGCTGCTAAATGCGTATAAGCACGATTTAAAATTTCGGAAACTTGTTTTTGAATTTGAATATCTATAGTACTGGCTATAACATTATTTTTTCCAGACACTTGAATTCTATCTAATAAATGTTTAGCTAATTGCGGTAGGGCTTGCGGTGGTGGTGGCAAATCTTCTAATTTACTCAAAATTAAAGTCTCTTCATCAAAAGCATTTTGAGCATATAATTTATCTAAAAGTCTATTTCTTTTTTCTTTTAGTAGCGTCCTATTTTTATGCATATGAATTAAACTAGGCGCATTAGGCAAAACAGCTAAAGTGGCAGATTCTGCCCAAGATAAATCCTTTGCAGGACGTTGAAAATATTTCCATGCTGCTGCCTCTAAACCTACTACATTACCACCAAAAGGTGCATGCATAGCATACATTTGCAATATTTCTTTTTTCGAATAAGACCATTCCAAACGTGTAGCTTGCAATATTTCCCATATTTTTTGTACTATAGAACGATTCGTATTTCCACCAGCCAAACGCATTACTTGCATGGTCAAAGTACTAGCACCGCTTTGCGTACTTCCTGCACTTATATTTTGAAAAAATGCCCTGCCTATTGCTAAAAAATCTATGCCCTAATGCGCATAAAAACGCTTATCTTCAAAAGTAATTAATGCCTTTTCAAATTTATAAGGAACTTCGCCCATATGATCAAAACGCCATTGCCCATCTTTCGCTATACGAGCCCCTAATAAAGCTCCATTTTTATCGAAAAGTACTGTAGAATAAGGCACTTTAAATAATGGATTAGGCAAAATAAAATAATAAGCAATACTTAAAATAATAAATATGGCTGATAAAATATATTTATAGGTAAGGCAAAAATTATAGGTTTTTAAAGTTAAACTTTTGAGCATATAATTCATTTATTTTTTGAGAAAGGGAGTATGGCATTAAAATAAAAAAAAGGAACTTTCCTAAAGAAAAGTTCCTACAATAATAATATATTTTTATCGATTATTTATTAGTCTTTTACACGTACACGACGAGCCATATAAGAGACACTTGTACTAGCCAATAAGCCCAAACCAAGCGCTCCTAATAAATCTATAATTACACCACCTTTAGTAGTAAAGAAAGTACCCCATTGTTGATTTACTTGTCTTTCGATTTGCTCTGGTTTCCACAGTTTTTCGCCTTCTTCATTCACTTGCAAAGCTAAATTTTGTGCCACTAAATCTTTCATTTCTTGATTATAAGTTGGACGTATATAGCTTCTATAAATAAAAGTATGCAATGCAATAACAATACCTACTATCATAGCCGCTACCATACCTACCAACATACCTTCTCTAAAGGTAATTAAATTATTATTTTTAATACGATAACGCACTATAGCAATAGTTGTTACTGCCAATAGAATAGTGCGAGAAGTCCAAGATGGTAAATTACCTAAGCTTTCGCCAGCTTGGTCAATTAAAGTAATAATTACTAAATATAAAACTGCACCTATCAGGATAACTGGTGCTGTAAATCTCAATACTTTATTCATGTTTTAAAACTTATTTTTTCTATGGCAGCAAAGGTAGTATTTCGAGCTTAAAAAACAAAATGTACTACACAATACTTGATTGCATAGTACATTTTATAAAAATATATAAGCTACTAATAATCTACTTAAAAGCAGTGATTATTTAGTCAAATTTTTGATTTCATTGTAAGAAGAAACAGTCTTTACTTCTGTACTTCCTGTTTGTTTAAATTTACAACCACCTTTTACCTGAATACCTTCACCTTCTGCACCTGTAAAAGTTGTATTTTCACTAAATATAGTACCATCAAATACTATACCATTAATATCAGCACCTTTAAAATTAGCACCTGACACATCAGCATTTTTGAAAGTTGCCCCTACCAATTCTGCTTCTTTAAAATTTACATTTACTAAAACAGATTTAATAAAATAAGCTTGTGTAATATCTGCACCTTGAAAATTCACATCTGTAAGATTTGCATTTTCAAAATTTACACTCATATTATCCTCTTCGCCTAAATCTGCATTTGCGAAGTTTGCTCCTTTCAAATTAGCATTAGAGAAGTTTGCTCCTGTTAAAGAAGCATTCTTAAAAATAGCGCCCGAAAGATTTAAACCAGTGAAATTTACACCAGATAAATCTGCGCCTTCTAAATTAATTGGAGCATCTGGATTTGCACTTTTCCATGTAGTAAAACTTTTTGGCGATTTTGTAATCATATTATAAAGTTTTACATCATACTCTATTTCATCATCATCATTATCTTGCGCTAATAAACTATTTTGAAAAAGTACTGCGCTGAAAATTGCAAAAAAGAAAACAGATAAAATACGTGTGTTTAATGTCAACATAGCTTTATTGTTTTTATATAAGAAAAAGGGTTATACTTAAAATATGAAATCAACATTTTACTATTTTATTTACTTCAAAATCCGCCTATTATTTTGTAAAATCTAAAGTAGGATTTTCTGGCAATTTATAAACATGTTCTTTAAGTAATTCGCACCATTCTGCTAAAGGTTTTGATTTATCAAAGAATGTATATGGAATAGGTTTACCTACTGTAATAGTAATATCTTTTTCTTGCAAATTAAACATTTCATCTACCAAATAAAGCATTTCAATATTTGCTTTCATATTGAATTTCTTGCGTAGATTTGCCAAATTATAGAAGAAATTAGAATTCTTACCACCCACATGCACAGGGATAATATCACGCTTAGTTTGAATAGATTTTTTTAAGAAAGTTGGTTGCCATTCTAAGTCTTTAATTATGCCATTTTGTTTGCGAGAAACTAAGCCCGCAGGGAAATACAACATAATACAATCGCTAGCAAAAGCATTATTAAAATAAGTCAAATTTTCTTTATTAGAACCATGCTTATTGACTGGCACAAAATAAGGTTTTAGTTGTGGCAAATTCATCAATAAATCATTCACAACTACTTGTATATCTGTGCGTACTTGCCCAATCATATCCATTAATAAAATACCATCCAAGCCACCCAAAGGATGATTTGCTGCTAAAAGCGGACGCCCTGTAGCAGGTATATTTTCTTTACCAACTACTTTCAATTCTACTTGAAAATATTTGCGAATTTCTTCAGCAAAAGTTTTAGCATCAGCATCTTTATGTTTATACAATAATGCATTTACTTCCTCTTGATGTATAATTCTTTTCAAATAAGAAAATATAAATTTGGGAACCCACTTTGCTGCTTTAGGCGCTTTAGATTGAAATACTTTCTCTACATCAATCAAATTGGGTGTAATAATAATTTCGTTGCTTTTTGCAGGTGTTTGTTCTGGATTATTTGGTGATAATTCACTCATTTTATTTCAAAGATTTAAATTAGACTTGAAGAGAAATATGAAGTTTAAATTAAATATAAAATATACAGTAGACAGCTTATGCCTTGCTATTATTGGATTGCAAAACTAATAAAAAATATGTTCTTACAAGCTATAACATAAAGTAAAACCAATAGCTATCAACATAAGTTGAATAATGAAGTGAATTTTTTCAGGACTTAGCCCTTTCTATTACTTCATTGTTTCAAAAAATTAGCTATAAAATAAATTATATTCCTATTAGGATATAAATAAAAATATCAAAAGCAAAATACCCTTTCCCCAAAAAAATTATTGTAAAAAAAGACAAAAAAGAAAGCTTGTAAGCTTATAGTAAATATTTAAGGTTACCAATTAAGCACAGTAGCATAAAGCAGAGCATGTGAAGCACTAATATTAATAAAGCTCCTTCAAAAAACCAAGAGAGTGCCCCTAAAACCAAGACAGGTATATTAAAAATATTTTTTTGGGAAAGGGAGTTCGGTTTTTGTTTTTTAATAAAAATCTACTTGCATAAAGATTACAAACAGCAGTTAAAATAATTAAAATTTCGAGCAATCTAATTATTAACTTTTCATTGACAAAAGTACTAACATATACATAGATATAAAAATAATAAAGACAAAAGGCAAGATTATTTC
>X137_Gaur__coassemble_87_pt1 | contig 28503 bp, 28 predicted proteins | sample X137_Gaur__metabat2_high_PE_006 | metagenome-assembled genome bin X137_Gaur | reverse complement strand
CAGTAATAAGTACTTAGGACTTAATTCTTAAAAATTATAGGGGTCTAATTTTTTTAAAAATATGCCATTTTTTCCTATATTTTTGTTCTTTATGAAAACTAAAGCCTATAGAAATTGTTTTTATTTTTGAATGGAGCAAAGCATAAAAGCAAGTAGCTTAGGCAAATTTATTTTGTAGAAATCTTGTTTTTTCTCTTTAAAAGAATATTTTTGCCCTGAAAACCAAATAAAACTAGGTTTGTCTAAAAAAAAAGCAGGATTTTATATAAAATTGCGCTACTTTTTCTTTATAAAACCAATATCTTTATTTAGTTTTGTTCTATTCAAGAATTCAAAATCAATATTTAATTTAACATTTGAATTAAATATTTTATAAGTTATATTTTTCATTATAAAATACACTTGTCATAATGGACATTCTTAAGCAAAAGTTTGTAGAGAAAGCCGCCCCTTTGGCGCAAGAAATCAAAGCTATGTTGAAAGAACATGGTAATATGGTTATCGACACAGCAACAGTATCACAAATTTATGGTGGTATGCGCGATATTACTTCTATGGTATGGGAACCATCTTTATTAGATGCTCAAGAAGGTATCAGCTTCCGCGGTTATTCTATTCCTCAATTACGCGAATTATTACCAAAAGCAGAGGGTAGCAACGAACCACTTCCAGAAGGTCTATTTTGGTTAATGTTAGTAGGTGAAATCCCTACAAAAGAAGAAGTTCAATGGTTAAGTGACGAGTGGAAAAAACGCGCTACAGTACCAGCACACACTTATGCAATGTTGGATAGCATGCCATTGGAGACACATCCAATGACTCAATTCAGTATGGCAGTTTTATCTATGCAAAATGATAGCGTATTCGCTAAACGTTATGCAGAAGGTATGCCTAAAGCTGAATATTGGGATGCTTACTATGAAGATACAATGACATTAATTGCACGTTTACCAATCGTTGCAGCTTATATCTATCGTCGTGTATTCTTCGGTGGTAAACATATTCCAGCAGACAATACATTAGACTGGGGTGCAAACTTTGCGAAAATGTTAGGTGTTTCTGATAGCCCTTCTTTCGTAGATTTAATGCGTATTTATCTTACAATTCACGCTGACCACGAAGGTGGTAATGCTTCTGCACATACAACACACTTAGTAGGTTCTACTTTAAGTGACCCTTACTATTCTTTCTCTGCTGGTATGAATGCTTTAGCAGGTCCATTACACGGCTTAGCTAATCAAGAGGTTATCAAATGGATTTTCGAAATGGTTGAAGCTTTAGGCACAGACCGTCCAACTGATGAGCAAGTAGCAGAATATGTAAACCAAACTTTAAAATCTGGTAAAGTTGTACCTGGCTATGGTCACGCAGTATTACGTAAACCAGATCCACGTTTTACAGCTCAAGAAGAATTCGCTAAATCTGCTATTAAAGATGATGCTATCGTTAATATAGTATGGCAAATCTTCCGCGTAGTACCGCCAATTCTTTCTAGCTTAGGTAAAGTGAAAAACCCTTGGCCAAATGTTGATGCTCATTCAGGTGCATTATTAATTCATTATGGTATGAAAGAATATAGCTTCTATACTGTATTGTTTGGTGTATCTCGCGCTTTAGGTGTATTAGCATCTGGTGTTTGGTCACGTTATTTAGGTTTCCCATTAGAAAGACCTAAATCTGTAACTACTGCAAGCGTTAAAGAATTTATCGCAGCAGAATTAGCAAAAAATAACGCTTAATTATAGCATAAAGCTTTCAGAATTAAGGTTTTGAAGTCTAAAGAGAGGAGAGGTATTTATTTACTTTTCCTCTTTTTTATTTTATTTTTTTTGGGGAAAGGGAGTTCGGTTTGTGTTAAATAAAAAAAAGCTTATACTTCCTAAAGGAAGCATAAGCTTTGATTATAAGTAAACCTTATAAACTAAAATTATTTAGCTGATAAAGTGATTTTGATACCCATATCGTCATTGAGTAAACTTTCTTTCATAGTTGATTGATAAGTAATACCCCAATCTTGACGATTGATAACGAATTGTGGAGTTGTAGCTTCAACACCTGTCTCAGTAACAGTAACTGTAGCAGGGATGTTGTTAACTGCTTTAGTGATACCTTTTAATGTAAGGTTACCAGTAATAGCATGTGTTTGACCTTCAACGCCTGTAGCTTCAGTTACAGAAGTGATAACAAATTCACCTGTAGGGAATTTCTCAACTTCGAAGAAATCAGCATTTTTTAAGTGACCTTCTAAATTGCCTTTCATTTCACCTTCTAAGTCTAATACATTGATAGAATTCATATCAATAGTAAAAGAACCACCTACTAATTTACCGCCTTCTACGATAACTTCACCTTTAGATAATTTAAGGTCACCATTGTGTTGACCACCCATTTTAGTACCTAACCATTCGATTTTTGATGCAGTTACGTCAGCAGCAAATTTTTTAGAAGCTTCTGTAGCTTTATTTTCAACAGTTTGAGCTTCGCTTGTTTGAGCTTTTTCGCCTTCTACTTTAGGAGTACAAGATGTGATAGCTAAACCCATAAGTGCTAAGAAAGCAAGTGATTTAACAGTGTATTTCATTGTTGTGATAGTGAAGATTGATTGAGTAATAATATATAAAACATAGCATTTCGGCTAATAGTTTCACAAACATAATTTGTTTTATTTGTATAAACAAGCATTGAGTAAAGAAAATAATACTAATGTTTTGTTAAATATAAATTTACATAAATCAATATTCCCTTTCCCCAAAAAAATAAACTAGAAACGTGCACCTTCGCAACCACCTTTAGATTTTCTTCTATTGCGAGCACCTACTAAACCATTGTCAATAAAATTGTAAGAAACAGTAATAGTAGCAAATAAATAACTGTCATTACCTTTTTCGCCCCTATACATACCACCTCTTTGTTGTTGATAGCGTGCAAATTCGTCTGCTGCATCAGGATTTGCTAATACGTTAGAACCTAAAGTTTCGCCACGATTTGCTACAAAATATTCATAAGTACGGTCAGACATTAAATGTTGCATAGAGCGATTGTCGAAATAACCATCTCTATAAGGCGTATTATCATAATGATTTTGTTGAGAAACAGCATCAATAGGGTAGTACATACCTACATCATCAATATAATCTGTAAAAGTAATGCGATAACCTAATTCTAAGCCAATATTAATATGACTATGTACAGCATATAAAACACCTATAGCCAAAGGAACAGAGGCTTGAGTTAATTTATAAGGATCACGACCAGGCATAGCACCTTGTCCTTCAGTATGTAAAGGTTGTAATTCTACCCATTTATCGAAATAATTAGGGTCAAAATGACGTGCCTTTGGTTTAAAGTTGAAAACAGAAATACCAGCAGAAATATAAGGGGAAAACATATTTGATTTCTCAGGATTGTAACCTAAGATAAAAAAATCTGCCATTAAGCCTACTTCAAAAATATGTGATTTGAAGCTCAAATTTCTAATTTGATTATTCAAATCTTTAGAGTCAGCATCATTGCCAGATACATTACCATAAGTACCTTGCAAACGTAAACCCACAAAACGAGAAGGATGATAACGCAAAAAAGCACCTCCTGCAAAATGTAACTGTTTAGGGTCTAAAATTGAGTTAGTGAGTTCTCCTCCATAACTAGAAGTCCCTAAAGCAACACCAACTTCCCAAAATTTGTTGGCATATTTAAATTGAGCTTCTGCACTTATAAGCGGCAAAGCTATAGCTAAACAGAAAGAAAGTAAGTGTTGAATACGAATCATAAAATTAAATTAAAATTTAAACCCAAAAAAATAGCAGATGACAATTATATTGTATATTTTGTATTAAACGTCATGTCGTTTAATCTATTGTTATATAAATATAATAATTATTGAATACGTATAGTATCTCTATACAAAGAAATTGCAGTAAATATACCTAATCCGCCTTGAATATTAGTAACCAAGCTAGGTGGTTGTGCAAAAGGATTGCCATTGGCATTTTGTGATTCTCGCATAGAGCGAATATAATCATAATGCGCTTTACTCAAATGATAAAAAGAAATAATGGCTCTATTGCCTCTTTTTAAAACATAATCTGTATTAAAAACCATGGTACTATTGCCATTTAAAGCATTGTCTGCTATTAAACTGCTATATATAGAACCCTTTAAAACATTAAAAACACCCATACCGCTTGCATTTCTATCAAAAATACTATTTCTATGTACTTGCAAACGATAATAATTTTCTTCATGAATATTATCTGTAGCAACTATATGTAAAGCTAAGGAATCAGTGCGTGCTATGCTACGTATAGCTACACTATCAATAGGAATAATAGGCTTGATTTTAGTGCTAGCATAAGCACTTCTTTGTCCTAAACTATCATAGACATATAATTTAAATTCTGTGTCATAATCTAAAGGACAAATAGTTTGGCTGCCATAATTATAGAATCTTGTTCTTTCATTGTCCAAAAATGGTATAAAATTGGGATTCATTAAAGTGCATTCGCCCAAATAAGGTGCTTCGCTTAATGTATCTCTATGTTCGCCATATTCCATAATGACTAAAGCTCCTTTTACCATAGGACATTCATTCAAATCGTCAAAATAACCTTTAGTTTCTGTCACTAAAACTCTAAAAGGTTGATTCGGGCGCAAGTAGCATTCTACGACAAGTTGTCTTTCAACTTCAGGTAGCGCTATGTTCAATTCTTTTTCAAAAGAGTCGCAGGCGCTTAACATTAAGCATAAAAAAGCCCATGTTATAAGTTTTTTTTCTATTTGTCCCATATATTCAAATAAATAGCCTTTGAACTTTACAAAAAAGGCGTTAATTTGTAAATAATTTTAGTGACTACAAATATAGATGCTTTTACTTTTATAGCCAATTAATATTTTTGTTAAATTATGTGTAGAATTGTCGGCTGGTGGGATTTGCGTAAAAACTCCTTGAACCCTAAACAGAATAGTAAATCCCAATCTGATCAAATTATAAATAAAATGCTATTGCGTTTGCGCCATGGTGGTCCAGACGGTAGTGGTGTATTTTCTTCTGATCAAACAGCATTAGTACTAGGGCATTGTCGTTTATCAATTATGGACTTGTCCTTAGCGGGCAGACAGCCCATGAATTATAAAAATTGGCAAATTACTTTTAACGGAGAAATTTATAATTTTCAAGAAATCCGTCAAGCTTTAATCAAGGCGGGTTATACTTTTAATACTCAAACCGATACGGAAATCTTATTAAAAGGTTTTGAGGCTTGGGGAATGGATATGCTTTTAGAAAAATGTAGAGGTATGTTTGCCTTTGCTTTATGGAATGAGCAAAAAAAAGAGTTGTTTTTAGTTCGTGACCGTTTAGGCGTAAAGCCTTTATTTGTTTATCATAAAGAAGGTTTATATCTCTGGGGCTCAGAATTAAAAGCCTTTCATGAACATCCTGATTTTGATAAAGCCATTAGCGCAAAGGCTGTCAATCTTTATTTACAATATGGCTATATTCCTCAACCCAATTGTATTTTCGAGCATGTAGAAAAAGTACAAGCAGGCTGTTATTGGAAAATCACAGAAAAAGGTATTAAAAAACATACTTATTGGAGTGCAACGGCAGCTTATCAAAATAAAAAGAATTTGCCTACACAATTACCAGAATTGCAAAATTATACAGAAGCACAATTGCAAGAAGCTTTTAATTTGCGCATGGTGGCAGATGTAGAAGTTGGTGCTTTTTTGAGTGGTGGAGTAGATTCTTCTTTGGTAGTAGCTATGTTGCAAAAAGATAATGCTCGCCCTTTACAAACTTTTACCATGGGTTTTGATGACCCTGCTTATAATGAAGCTGCACATGCTAAAAAAATAGCACAATATTTAGGTACTAATCATCATGAAATCTATTGCAAAGAACAAGACTTCTTAGATATAGTACCATTATTAAGCAATTTATATGATGAGCCTTTTGGTGATAGTTCTGCTGTACCTACTTATTTGATTGCTAAATTGGCTAAAACACAAGTAAAAGTATCACTTTCTGCCGATGGTGGCGATGAGCTTTTTGGTGGATATACCAAATATGAAGCTACACAGCGTTATGCCAATAGAATAGAACCTTTGCCTAAATTTGTTAAAAATACCATGGCTGGGTTTTTATCTTGGTTTTCGCCGCAATGGTTGGAGCGTAATAGTAAATTTATTCCTATTTTAGGGCGTTATAAAAACTTAAATCATAAAGTACCCAAATTGGTAGAAGCTTTGCAAGGCGAGGGTATAGAGGATTTCTTTGAAAGAGGTTCCTCTTATGCTAATACAGCTACTTTACAAAATGTCCTTTCTAATTATACGGCAGATAAATTAACTTTCCCTACATTAGAAAAAAAATCAGGTGACTTGATTAGTTATTTGGGTTTATGCGATATGCTTACTTATTTGGAAGGCGATATTATGACTAAAGTTGACCGTGCTACTATGCATTGTGCTTTGGAAGGTAGAGAACCTTTTTTAGACCATCATTTGGTAGAATTGGCTTTATCTTTGCAAGACCAACACAAAATTAATGGCGGTAAAACCAAATATTTATTGCGCAATATTTTATATAAATATGTGCCTAAAGAACTTCTAGATAGACCAAAACAAGGTTTCGCTGTGCCTATAGAAAAATGGCTGCGTACTGCACTTAAAAACGAACTACAAGCACTTTGTGAAGATACTATATTCTTCGAAAAAATGCCTTTGCAACAAAATGAAGTGGCTATTTTAATAGATAAATTTTTAGCCGAAAAAGAATGGGTTAATCCTCATTTTATTTGGTTTATTTATATGCTTTGGCAATGGCAAAAACGTTGGTTGGCTTAGCAGCATAAGTTTTTTGGGAAAGGGAGTATTGCATTTTGTTGATAAACAATGATTTATTAAAATTTGTTATACTAGAGCTAGAAAAGGATTTACAAATTAAATTGCCATATTCCCTTTCCAAAAAAAATAAAAAAAATTACCTCATTTTGGTTTGCTTTTTAGGTAAAAAAGGCGAAATTTACGCCCCAATGTAAAAATTCCCCTATACTGAATATAGGTCGGAGTCAAATATTAAAGGCGCAGAAGTCTTTTCTAAAGAAAAAATCAAAATTAATTTTTGTTATTGTAAAATTTATGCGTTAGCATACAGCCTTATAGACATTTTTATAAGGTGTGGCTAGCTTTTTGTCTAATTATTTTAATTCACCCTTTTGTTTTATGAGTCAAGACCATTTTGCGGTATGGCAGCAATGTCTGCAAGTTGTGCAGGAGGAAATCGACCCACAGAGCTTCAGGACTTGGTTCGTTCCGATCAAGCCACTGAAATTGGAAGGTCATGTCTTGACTATTCAAGTACCCAATAAATTTTTCTACGAATGGCTAGAGGAACATTATGTGCATATTTTGCGCAAAGTCATCGTAAGCACTTTAGGGAGTAATGGACGTTTAGCTTACTGGATTCCGAAAGCAACGGCACCAGTTAATATATATAAAAATCCTATAGGGACGGCAGCTATTCCTTCAAGCGGAGGACAAGGGAATAATTATGGAAATGGACCAATGACCGTTTCTAAAGACTTGGAAAAACATTATGGTAAGTTGCCAGTGCGTGCAGAGCGTACAGAACAGCAAATTAAAAATCCATTTGTAATTCCAGGTATTCAGAAAGTGAAGATAGATTCTCAATTGAATCCAGATTATACTTTCGATAATTATGTAGAAGGCGATTGCAATAGATTAGCCCGTTCGGCAGGTTTAGCTATAGCTAAAAAACCAGGGAGTTCGGCTTTTAATCCATTGACAGTATATGGCGATGTAGGTTTGGGTAAAACGCATTTGGCACATGCTATAGGCAATGAAGTGAAAAATCTTTATCCTACTAAGCAAGTTTTATATGTGCCAGCAGAGCAATTTACCAATCAATTAATCGATGCGATTAAGACGAATACTTCTAATGATTTTGTCAATTTTTATACACAAATTGATGTCTTAATTGTAGATGATATTCAATTCTTAGCGAATAAGATAAAAACGCAAGATATATTCTTCTTTATTTTCAATACTTTACATCAAAGTGGTAGACAAGTGATATTGACATCAGACCGTCCGCCTAAAGATTTGGTAGGTATAGAAGACCGCTTATTGTCTCGATTCAAATGGGGGTTGTCAGCAGATTTGCAATTACCTTCATTGGAAACTAGATTGGCGATTATTCAGCAGAAAATGGAGCAAGATGGTATAGATATGCCGCATCAAGTGGCAGAATATATTTCTTATAATGTACGCAGTAATATACGTGAATTGGAAGGGATTTTGATTTCTATGATAGCGCAAGCTGCTTTGAATCAAAGAGATATAGATATTTCTTTAGCTACAGAAGTAATGACAAAATTTGTAAAAGATGTAGCTCAAGAAATTAATGTTGAATTGGTGCAAAAAGTAGTAGCTGATTATTATAAAATTCCAATAGAACAGCTGAAAGAGAAAACGCGTACGCGTCTTATCGTAATTGCAAGGCAATTGTCTATGTATTTATCAAAAAATATCTGTGGTAAATCTTTATCAGAAATTGGAAGGGCATTTGGTGGACGTGATCATACAACTGTATTGCATGCTTGTCGTACAGTGGAAGATATGTTGCAAACAGATCCTGCATTTCGTATAGCTGCCGAAGGTATTCAAAATAAAATTAATACAATGTTGAAAAACAGTTAGACAATGAAGAAAAACTTTATATTACTCGCCTTACTGTTCTTACTTTTAGGTTTTGGTTTGTGGCAATGGTCTAAACAAACAAAAGATACTTTTGCAAAAGAAGAACATACACAATTTGCTGTACAAGATACAACAGATATAGCTCGTATTTTCATTGCAGATAGAAATAATGCTACTGTAGATTTGCGCAAAGAAGATGGTATTTGGTATTATTATAATAAGCAAAAGAATCGTAAATTTCTTGCTAGTCAATCGGCTGTAAGCAATATGCTCAATACAGTAACTAGTTTGCGTACTCGTGCTGCTGTGACTAAAACAGCAGTAGAAAATGTAGTAAAGGATATAGCATCTAAAGGCAAAAAAGTAGAAATCTATAATAGTAAAGGCAAAAATATTAGGACTTATTATGTAGGGATGCCTGCCGACGGTGGTTCTGCTACTTATATGATTATGGAAGGGGCTAATACGCCTTATATTGTCTATTATCCGCAATGGATAGGTTCTTTAGATACACGCTATACAGTAGATGAACTTACTTGGAGAGATAGAGCAGTGTTTAGAGTAGAGCCAAGTACATTAGAATTTGTAGAAGTGAAATACTATGCGCCTAATCAGCAAGATTATTCTTTCCGTATAGAAAGAAATGGCAAGCAATATGAAGTAAAGCCTGTGTATGAACATGTAAAACCTTTAACTACTAACTATAATATGAATAATGCTATAGCTTATGTAGAGGATTTTACAACTTTAATAGGGGAATCTATAGTATCTCAACAAAATTTGATAGATTCTATTCCTTTAATGCCTGTATTTGCTACAATTAGCTATAAAACATCATTGCATGAAAAAGCTCGTAGTTTTAATATACGCCCAATCTTTAATCCTACAGCGGATAGAGGCGATGGCGAACAAGGTACAAGACAAAGTATTCAGCGTTATATTATGGATACAGATTTAGGAGATGCTTTTATTTCGCAGCATTTAGTAGCGAATAAGTTTTTTTGGGATTATAGATGGTTTTTCGATACAAAGGCACAGGATATGCAAGCAACGGAAACAATTCAATTGGACCAAAAAACACTTCCTTTGCTGAATCAATAATAAAACAAAAACCATACTCCCTTTCTCAAAAAAAAATACACCTTAATAAAAGGAAAACCCTATGTTACGACTGCTTACACTAGGCTTTCTATGTTGGGCTATGGTGTCCTGTAAGAAAGACGATTCAAATTTTAATGTACCTATACAATTAGAAAATGAAAGTTATATATTGGCTATAGATGCGCATACAGGCTTGTATAATACTAACATTCAAATAGAAACTTTCGAGGCTAATACAGGTTTACTTTTGAGTGTAGAGCATTTTACAGACAGTTTAATATTATTGTCTAGAAATGAAGTCAATAATATTTTATTTGGAGGGGAAGAATATGTTTTTGAACCTAGCTTGAATAGCTTATATTTGTATGAGGAAATGCGTCCTTTGGTATTTGAATCTTTATCTAATCAAAGTAATATTGATGAAAAATTGTATTTAGATACTATGTTGGGTAAAATTACCATTGAATCTAGAACTGTATTAGCAACAGGCGAATTGATAGTAAAGAGCTATACTGGAATATTAATTTAGTGCTATTCAGCAATAGCCATTTGAAACAAAAATTATCCCTATATTTTATCTTATAAGACTAAACATGTTAAATCCTATTATAAAAATAGCACGTCATGCTTTCCTTACTTTAGCAGTAGGGGTAGCTTGTAGTACTTTGGCGCAAGCGCAACAAGTAAAATTTGGTTTGCGTGCAGGCTTAAATATTGGTAATATTATTGGCGAAAAGGAAAGCGATGAAAATGGTATGCAGTTGGAGACAATGAAAGCCAAAACTAGAATTTCTTTCGCTGCTACTATGAAATGGGCTTGGACGGAAAACTTTGGTATGTTTACAGAATTAGGATTTATTCAAGCAGGTGGTTATCATCGTTTTGAAGGGAAATCTTATATGCGTTTTCCTGAGGCGAATAATCAATTATTTGTAGGGCATCAGCGTTTGCAAGCTATGAATATTATAAATGGTTATTTGCAATTGCCTTTGGGACTTTATGTAGAGGCTTTTAAGAAAAAAGTAGTATTTGAAGGTGGTGTTACCTTTGGTTTATTGATTAGTAGTAAAGCTTGGGGGGTGTTGAAATATACAGATAACACTTATCCTGATAATCATATAGAATATAATTTAGATTATAATTATTTGAAGGATAAAGCAGGACAAGCGAATACTAGTGCTACAAGCAGTGGTAGAGTAGGAGGCAATACTATTTATAATCCTACGAATATTGGTGCTTATTATTTTAATCCTGAAAAAGAAGGCAATTATTTCAATAGATTGGATTTTGCTTTAAATGTAGGAGTGGCTTATAATTTATCTAAAGGCTTGCGTTTGGGTACACGTTTTCAATATGGTTTGTTGGATATAACGAATAATTATTATGATTATTCGTTGAGCAAATTAGAGAATAATTCTGAATTAATTAAGCGCAATGATGTAGATAGAAATATAGGTGTACAAATTTTTGTTGGTTTACAATTCTAAGCTTTAGTAGTAGACTAGAGTTTTTATAATAAAGGATAAATATAAGTCGCTTCAACATAGATTGTGGCGATTTATATTTTTTTATAGCCTATAGCTAGCAACTAGCAGTAGGGAATCTTCGTATAGTGTAATTATTTTATTAAGACAAATTAATTTTCTTTGTCTTAAAATCCCTTAATTTTTATTCTAAACACCAATACTAGAGCGTATTTATATTTTAAAGTATAATTAAGATTATGGAGAAAGTATTTTTAACAGGGGCTACGGGTTTTGTAGGTGCTTATTTGGCACATTATCTTTTAAAAAAGGGATATTCTATAAAAGCTTTACATAGACCTCACAGTGCTTTTCATTTAGTAGCGGACATTCAAAATAAAATAGAATGGGTAGAAGGCGATATTACTGACCCTTATTTTTTGGAAGAGGCTATGAAAGATTGTACTTTAGTGTATCATGCCGCTGCATTAGTATCTTATAATAGCGCAGATAATGAGCAAATGCTTAAAATTAATGCAGAAGGTACAGCCAATATGATTAATGCAGCTTTGCATGTAGGGATTCGAAAGTTTCTTTATGTAAGTTCTATAGCAGCTTTAGGGCGCAAAGAATTTGTTTCTATTTTTGATGAAAATTCGGTTTGGGAAAATAATAAGTTGAATACAGGATATGCCATATCTAAATTTAAAGGTGAATGTGAAGTATGGCGTGGTATAGAAGAAGGCTTAGAGGCTATTATTATTAATCCTGCAGTTATTTTAGGTGCTGGTTATTGGCATCAAGGTACAGGCAATTATTTTACTCAAGTACAAAAGGGTATGCCATTTTATCCGAAAGGGAGTACGGCATTTGTGGATGTAAGAGATGTGGCAAAAGTTGCCATTAAATTGATGGAAAGTAATTTGAGTGCAGAGCGTTTTGTTTTGTGTAGCGAAAATACTTCTTATCTAACTTTATTTACAAAAATAGCAGAAGAATTGAATGCAGAGGTACCCCGTTGGACATTACCATCTTGGTCTGAAGGTTTACTTTGGAGAGCAGATGCAATTAAAGCGAAAATTTTGGGTAATAAACCTTTAATTACGCCAGAGATTTTGCAAAATATGCAGAATAGTTTTACCTATAGTAATGAAAAACTTTTAAAAGCTATTAATTATACCTTTGTCCCTTTCTCAAAAACTATAGCAGACACAGCAGTGGCTTATATGGAAAGTAAAAGAAATAATACTATTTTTGGCTTATTACCTTTAGAAAATATAGTGAATATCTAAAAAAATATCATGACTTTAGATGATGCTAAAATGCAATTTATAGAAGCCTGGGGAAGATTTGGCTCCAATTGGGGTATTAACAGAACTATGGCTCAAGTGCATGCTTTATTATTGATTAGTAGTGAAGCACTTTCTGCAGAAGATATTATGGAAAGTTTGGCTATTTCTCGAGGCAACGCTAATATGAATCTTCGTGCTTTAATAGATTTAGGCTTAATTCATAAATCTCTAAAACCAGGGCAGAGAAGAGAGTATTTTATTGCAGAGAAAAATATGGTGCAAGTAGTTCGCCAAATTGTACAGCATAGAAAAAAGAAAGAATTAGAACCTATGTTGCGTTTTTTGGAGGATGTTAAGCATATAGACGAACAAGAACCTAATAAAAAAGACAAGGCTAATTTTCTTCAAACCGTAGAGGATATACAGCTTTTTGCACAAAAAGCAGATAAGCTTTTAGAAATCCTAATTACAGCTGAGGCAGAATGGATTATGTCTTCTTTTATCAAATTAGTGTAATTTTAAATAAATATAAAACTGCTATTATCCTATAGATATGATTCGTACCTTTTTTACTCTAGCCTTAGGCTTTATACCTTTATTCTATATTCATGCACAACAAGTGGGTAAAATACAAGCTTTAGTGCAAGAGTTTGCGCAAGACCCTGTGTTGAAATATGCTACTGTTGGTTTTATGGCTATAGATATAGACCAAAATACTATAGAAGGGCAATGGAATGCAGATCAAGCTTTAATTCCTGCTTCTAGTTTGAAAATAGTAACTACTAGTACAGCGATTGCTTTATTGGGTTGTGATTATAAATTTAAAACAGAATTGCAATATGATGGATATATAGAAAATGGTATATTAAAAGGGAATCTTTATATAAAGGGAGGTGGCGATCCTACTTTGGCTTCTCCTTATATGGCGAATGTGCCTAGTTTAAATGATTTAATGATTAGTTGGGTCAATGCTATTAAGAAAGCAGGAATTATGAAAATAGAAGGCAGTATTATTGCTGATGATTCTTATTTTGACACTAATATTATTCCTTATACTTGGCAGTGGGGAGATATGGGCAATTATTATGGCTCTGGTATTTATGGCTTGAATATTTATGATAATTTATATAATGTATATTTTCAGCAGCAAGGTAAATTATTAGAAACACCTAATATTAAAAGAATTGTACCAGATATGCCTTATTTACACTTTACCAATGAAGTTTATTCGGCAGCTAAAGGATCTGGCGATAATGTTTATGTATTAGCTACTCCTTATAGTCATGAAATTACACTAAGAGGCACTTTACCTATAGGCAGTGGCGAATTTAGAGTAAGAGGCGCTATGCCAGACCCACCATTTTATGCAGCTTATGTTCTAGATAAAACTTTAAAAAATAATGGCGTAGATATAGCACAAGCTATACAAACCTTATCTGTAAATAATAATGTAATTAGAAATAGTATTCATACACATTATTCGCCAAGTTTATTTGATATTTCTAAGCATATTAATGAAGAAAGCCGTAATTTATATTCTGAAGCTTTAGTAAAAGCCATAGGCTTAAAAGTAAAAAATAAAGCTTCTTTTGAAGCTGGTTTGTTAGCTATAGAAGAGTTTTGGAAGGCTAGAGGCGTTGATATGGGCGGTGCATTTTTACATGATGGAAGTGGCTTATCTGCACGTAATGCTATTACAGCTAGAATTCTAGCAAGTATTTTGCGCAAAGCTTATATTGATGAAAGTTTTTGTAAATTCTATGATCAATTGGCTATAGCAGGTGTTACAGGTACAATTGCTCATATGAAAAAAAGTGGTAATGCTACCAAAAACCTTCGTGCTAAAACAGGTTCACTCAATAGAGTGCGTTCTTATAGTGGATACTTTACAACGAAAAGCGGCAAAAATATAGCTTTTTCTATTTTAGTGAATAATTATACTGGTTCGGGGATGACTATGAAACAAAAAATAGAAGATTTATTAGTAAAAATGGCAGCTGTAAATTAATAAAAAAAGGAAGATAGTGTAATTAAACTATCTTCCTTTTTATTTTATATCATATCTTCAATATGTGTAAGTAAAGCAATTAATACTTTGTCTGTATTTTGGCTTTCTTGATAAGAATAAATTACATCTAAAGATGAAGTAGAACGTCCTTTATAGATTTTTCCATCTTTTAAAGTATAAAGAATTTGTAATCTAGAAGAACTTTCTTGCAAATACACTTCGCCATTTTTAATGTTTAAAATAGTTTTGCTTTCTGCTTCATTTTTATTACTAATTTCAATAATTTTATTATTCGTTAATTTATATTTACTCGACTCATTGCTTACCATAAGCGTATCTTTATCTAAGGCTTTAATCGTAAAACGCACATTGTTTTTATTATCATATACATTTTTATCTTTCACTATATACAATAGTGAATTATTGTCAGATTTATTTCGCCCTTTATAAATTTTGTATTCTTGTGCTTCCGCTTTGCCTAGAAATACAGCTAAAAAAGCTGTGATTAATATGAGTATTTTCATAGTGTAAAAGTAAGTTTAGAAATAATTTTTTTGAATTCTATACACACTTTTTACTTGCCACAAAAAATATGCTAGATTTTCAAAAACACATAAATATTTTAAAAATATTAACGCATAGCAAATTCTAAAATCAAAGCAAATACAGCTACAGTAATTAATAAAATGGCTGGAATAAACCATAAGGTGAAAATTCCACTGATTAATCCAGTTATAATTAAATCGGCTATTACTAATACTAAAAAGGCAAAACCATATAATTTAAATAGAGCTCTAGTCGGATTATTGTGTCTTAATTTTCGGAAAGAATCTTTGATAATAATCAAAAATAATAATCCTACAGGTGCTGCTAATACAAAAAGCGCACTCATCCACAACCAATACAATTCTAAAGCTACACCTAAAGGAAAACATATTAATCCAAATAATAATACTAAAAATATTAATATACTAGTAATATGAAACCAACCTTTAGGACCTTTATTTTTTTTATTAAATTTGTCCTTTTTTGCTTTGATTTTAATATCTCGCTTTGGTTCTATTGGACGAACACTTTCACTATATGTTACATGTTGGGTACTAATATTTATAGCATTATTTTCAATAACATTACCTTGTACACTAATAAAATTTGAAAAGCTGAAAAATATAATAAAAATAAGTCTTATAAAAAATTGCATAAATATTAAAAATAACTTGTCAATGGATATGAATAGAGAATAATTGACGAAGATAAGAATACCTTTAAATATTTCCTATATTAGCAGAATGCGACTTTCAAATAAAATATGATACTATGCCTTAGTCCCTTTCCAATGAATAAAATGTAATACACTAGACACTAACAAAATGCCCAAAGCTACTGCCCATACAGTGATATTAGATATGGCTAATCCTACTATGAATAAGATGAAAGAAATCCCTAAAAATATAGAAGCAGAAATAGCCCCACCTACCAAAAATAAAAGAAAAGCCGCACCTATATTTCTACTATTTTTAAGCACAATACTCAATGCACCTAAAAAATATAATACCAATAAAGCTGAAAAAATACCTCCCATTAAAATTAAAAGTATTTCGCTAAATATAAGACCAAAAACTAAAGTAAAAAGTGGTAAACTAATTAATAATACACTAGTGAAAATATTTTTCTTTTTTGTTTTTTTTTGAGGAAGGGAATTCGGTTTTTGTTCTTTTTTATATGTCTTACTTATCCTATTATTAATAAGCAAATTTTCACTATAAAAATTAGATAAATTTTTAATCCTATAAGTTTCTGATAAATTATATATAAAAGCAGCATGCAAGGTATTAGTTTCCATAAAAGGCATACTCAATACTATATAAAAAGTAAATACTAAAAATCTATTTTTCATGAAAATTAAATGCTATAAATTCTAAATTGATATTTCATGAATACAACAAGTATATTTTGGCTTAGTTGATAATTTCAATACAAATAAAAAATGCCCAGACTTATATAAAGTCTAGGCATTACTTTTATTTATAAATAGCTAATGTTCTATCTAGAAAATTACTCTCTCATTGTACCTGCAATCAAAAGCGCTACACCAATAGCCGCCACAATTGCACCTAAAATCCATAACCAAAGAGTAGTAGAAATTAAACCACCAACGAATACAGATAAACCTACTAAAATTAGTAATAATGGGAAACCCATTCGACGGAAAGAAGAACCTACTGCATCATCTGAAGCACCTCTTACAAATGCTAAAACAGCTACAATTGCTAAAATAACTAAAGATGTTACCCACAACCAAGTTGTACCATTTTGAATACCAATTGGTAAAAGCGCTGCTGCTAAAAGTGATAAAATGAACAATACTGTACCAACTACTTGTGAAGTTTCTGCTTTACGCTCTTTTCTGTCTTTTTTATCCTTTTTGTTTTTCTTTTTATCTTTTTTAGGCGAAATTGGTTTTACAGGTTGCACAGGCGCAAAAGCATTAGTACTTTCTACAGAAGCCATATGATAAGGCGTAGCACTATTGGCGTGCAATACAGTTGAGTTTGAAGGCGCAGCAAATGTCAATAATGCGCATAAAATGAAAAGTAAGTAGCGTTTCATGTTTGAATTTTGTTTAAGTTAATAGGAATAAATCTTTTAGGAGTTATGACTTACCACTTTTACAAGATAATCTAATGATCCATACAATGCCAGGTAGTATAATAATTGCACCAATAATCCATAAAGCTAAAATATTACCAACGATACCAGTAACGAGCAAGGATATTCCTAAAAGCGTCAAAAATGTTGATGTCAATAAAAGAATTTTATTTTTTTTAATGCCTTCTGCTCCCTCATAAGAAAGTTGTCTTGTTTTAATCATTTTAATTATTGTTAAAATGAAAAATAAACTTAAGATTATAGCGCCAACAATCCAAAGCCAAGGCAATTCTAATGCCACCCCCAAGGGGAAAATTACAATACCTATAGCAGCGAGAAGAATATTCAAAAAACTATTATATTTTACTTGTAATTTATCTTTTTTGTTGTTGTTTTTATTCTTTTTCTTTTTTTTAGGTTTTTGTGGGTATATGGGTTGGCTCGATTCTTGATGTGAAAACGAATGTTTAACTTCTACTTTACTATAATTATAGGGCATAGAATGATTCGCTTGTATAGCCTGATGCTGTATTGGTAAAAATATAGCGAGTATAAAGATTAGAGAATATAAAATTAGTTTCATGCTCAAACGGAGTTAATATCGTAATTAGTAATAAGCTCTTATACGCAAGCAAAAATAAAATAGCTATATCTAGCGCAAAAAAAAAGCAACCCTTCATACAAAGAGTTGCTTAGAAAATATCTTTAAAGATAAGCTTATGATTATTCAGCAGAAACCGTGAATTTTTGTGTTAATTCTTTACCTTCAGCATCACGTAAACGCATTAAATATTGACCATTATTTAATGATTTTACATTAATCGCTTTATAATTTTTGCCTTCTGTTACATCTATAGTATTAGCACCTGCCAATTCAAAACCTTCTTCATCGAAAAGTTCTAAAGTTAGATTTTTTTGCTCGTTAATATCCAAAGCAAAAACAAAAGTACCATCTTTTACAGTTTCTTCGCTTAATGTTAATTGTGCGTCCAACATAGCATTTGCATTATCTGCACTTAAGAAGTTTGCTGCAATGTTTTTGATAGCTGCAACATCATCATCTGCTGCTTTAGCTTTGTTTGCAGAAAGTGCAATCATATCGCTATTTTTTAAAGTTAAAGTTTTACCTTTAAAGTTTACTACATTAGCGCCACGAGTAGAAGCATTTTCTACTTGAATAATATCAGCTTTAGGTGCATCAGAACCGCAAGAAGCGAATAAACCTGCAAATAAAACGATAGCACTAGCTTGCATTAACTTTTTCATATTTTTCAAAGTTTAAATATGTGATTTGGGATTATTTTTTATAAAAGGGGATATGGTTTTATATTTGTCTATTCACAATAATACAAATATCGTGCCATACTCTAAAATAGGAAGTATAAAATTAAATAAATAAAATTAAAAAAAATATTTTTGTTAGAATATTCTAATATAGAAAAGGGCTTATTTTTTTACAAAAACCATACTCCCTTTCCCCCAAAAAAAATTTAATTGCTATCATTTTCAAAAATTATTCAGCTTATCATTTTAATCTATTATTATGAAAAATTTGTATTTTTTATTTCCAATTATTTTTACTTTGTTAGTATCTGCCTGTGGTAAAGCGACTGTAGAGTCTGAACAAAAAAGATGGACAGGCAATTTGCAAACTTTGGAGAAACTTTCAGGCGAATATCCTACTTTCAAAACGCTTATTGCGGAAATCAAATCGCAAGCCGAAGCTTCTATGAAAAATGCAGAAAGTATAAGCGATGCTGAGCAAAAAGTGGTATTAATGCAAGCTGCTAATGAATTGGCAAAACCACGTGCAATTCGCAGTTTAGAGAATATAAAAGGTACTACTCAGAGATTGAAAGATTTATTGATTAGTGCGCCAACAAAAGTAAAAGGTGATAACTATACTCAATCTATTTTATTGGCTGTAAAAGATGCAGAGAATACTATATTGCAAACAGAGTTGAAATTAAAAACTCAAAGTCCTAATTCTATTAGCGAAGCTGAAGCTATGCTTACTAGTATAGATAGTGATTTGAATGCAGCAAGCAAACGCATTAAAGATGTGATTTCTAGCTATGAAAAAACAGAGCAAGCTGCTAAGGCTGTAGAGGAAAAAGTAAAGCAAGAAGAGGAGAAAGCAAATGCACAAATTAAATGTCGTAGTTGTGGTACTATGAGTCCTGCAAAAAGTACTACTTGTGCTCAATGTGGTGCGCCTTTCTAATCTCTAAAATAGAAACATAAAAAAAGAGATGTAATGAACTTAAAAATTCACTACATCTCTTTTTTTTATTCATTTTTTAACTGAGAAGCAAATTCCCATTTATGATGCAAACGCATTACCTTTTCAATAACATCGCGCACACAACCCATGCCCCCATCATAAGGCGAAATATATTGCGCCAAAGATTTAATATCATGTGCTGCATTTTTCGGACAAGTAGATAAATGGACTGCACGCAAACAGTCGTAATCATTAATATCATCGCCCATATACAGTGTTTTGGAAAGGTCTAAGTTTTCGTAATTTACTAAATCTTCCAATACTTGTATTTTGCTATCAATACCTGCATAAATTTTCTTTATACCGAGGTTTTCTAAACGCTTAATAACACCTTTAGATTTACCGCCAGTGATTATAATAATTTCATAACCTTTTTCTATAGCCATTTTCATAGCCATACCATCACGCGTATTCATTTTGCGCAATAATTCTCCATCTTCCAAAACGTATACAAAACTATCTGTAAGTACGCCATCGACATCGAAAATAAAGGTATTAATATCGTTGAATTTTTCTATCATAATGGATGCTTATTCTATAGCTTTTGCTTTAGCAATAATCTTGCCTTGTATTTTTAATAAAGTAGGGCTATTTTCTGCATTAGAATGCACCAAAATAGTAGTATAAAATTTACCTGCTTTTCCTTGAGTATTAATACTACCTTTTATACTGTTTTGCTCATTCGTTTTTAGGGGTAAAAAAGTTGTTTCTGCTAGTGTGCAAGCACAAGTAGGTTCTACACTTTTTATTTCTAATGGTTTACGTCCTAAATTCTCAAATTTGAATTCAAATTGAAATATAGAATCTTCTTCCACATTATTCAAATGTATAATAGAATCTGCAAAATTAATATAAGGTAAAGTATAATTCGGTTTGTCTAGTTTTTGAGGACCTTCATGTATATTTTGAGGCTCTATTTGTACTTGCAAATTCTCATCAATAGGATTCAAATTTTCTATAGGCGCATTTATAGTAGAAGGCGTATCTTCATCTGCATAAAGTTCGTCATCAATACGCAAAAGTTCATCATTACTCAGTACTGGAATTTTGCTTGTATCGCTCTTGCAGGCAACAAAAAACAAAAGTAAAAAAAGTAAACCTAAAGTATTTTTTTTCATACAATAACAAAGAGGATTGAGCATAAAAATTAAGGTGCTAGACGTTCAATTTTCCAAGTATTATCACTTTGTAAAGTATACTTTAATCGGTCGTGTAAACGACTAGGTCTACCTTGCCAAAATTCTATAACTATAGGCGCAACAACATATCCACCCCAAAATGTTGGTAAAGGTAATTTATCGACATTTTTATATTGTTCTTTTATAGCAGAAAAATTATTTTCTAACTCTATTCTATTTTCAACAACTGAGCTTTGAGCAGAAGCCCATGCTCCAATTTGGCTGTCTTTAGGACGAGAGTGAAAATAAGCCTCAGATTTTGATTTTTCTAACTTTTCAGCCTTACCCGTAATGCGTACTTGCCTTTCCAATTCCTTCCAAAAAAATAAAATAGAGACATTTGGATTTTCAGCTATATCCTGTCCTTTATCGCTATTATAATTTGTAAAGAAGACAAACCCTTTTTCATCAAAACCTTTCAATAAAACTGTTCTTAAAGCAGGGAGCATATCTTTGCCTGTAGTGGCTAAAGTCATAGCATTAGCTTCATAAATTTGACTTTGAATGGCTTCATTTAACCAAGTTTCAAATTGAATAATCGGGTTTTTATCCACTTTTTCTTCTTCTAATACAGCCTTTTGATAATTTTGGCGCATTGCTGCTAATTCATCATGCTCTTGCATAAGCTTAAAAACTTTAGGGTAATATTGAAAATATAATATATTTTGGGAAAGGGAGTATGGTATTTTGTTTTATATTGAAGTCCTATTATGACTTAGTTCTGAGAAAGTGTAATATTTTCTTTCTGTAAAGCTTCATCTTGATATTTAGAAGGGCATTTCAATTGCATATTATCTGCTAAAAATACACCATCTTTAATTTTACCACTTAAAACAATTTGTTCACTACGTTCAAAATCTTGTGGTTTGTCGCGTAAAGCCTTTACTAACATTTCTTTGCCATTTTCATCTTTCATATAAAAAGTGAAAGAGTTAGGATCTACTACTGGGTCATATACTACAGGTTTGCTAGTATTGAGATGACCTACAATTTGATGACTTTTTTCAGGTGCTTTCATAGCTGTATCGAAATTCGAATATTGGCTAAACTCACCCGACATTGAAATTAAAACTGCAATAGCAATTGCTGTAACAAAAAGCAGAATAATATTCGTTTTTTTCATAATGTATATATATTTAATAAATTGACTTCGTTAAAATTTATAAGCAAAGATACATTTTTATCTGTATTAAAGGAGTGACAAAAGGCATTTTTGTTACTTTTGTGTAAAGTGAAAAACATACTATTAAAAAATTAGTTTATGAAAAAGCAAAATACCACTAATTCTCAATCTATGACAGCAGAATTTAAAGCACAAGTTGTGTATGGTTTCCTCGAGCGTTTGGAAGTAATTATTTTAGGTGCTACGCTTAAAGGCAATATTGAAAAGGGGATGCGTGCTCATTTACGTATAGGACAAACAGGAAGAGAAGGCAATTGGGAAATTGTAGAAATTCAGCATATGGATTTTATTAATGATATAGATGGCAATGATTTTCAAGGTTTGGTAGTACGTTGTGAAAATGTAGCAGATTTCAATTTGATTAAATCTTTACGTTTATATCATGAAACTATTCTTATTGACTAGTGTTTAAGATTGGGTATAATATCCATTTTTTTTAAAGTTAATAATACTCAATGTCTTCTATTACGCAACAAAAAGTAACAACAACAGCAAGTAAAAAGCAAGCCTCTACCAATATGCAATTGTTGTATAAACTTTATAAGTTAACTAATCCTTATAAACGTTTATTTTGGTTGGCTGTAATTTTAGCTATAATAACAGCTCCTGTATCTATTATTCGACCTTATTTGGTACAGCATACAGTGGATACACATATTATGAATTTTGATATAGATGGGCTTTTGTTTATGGTTGGAGTGCTTTTTGCGGCTTTAGCTTTAGAAGGGATTTTGGCTTATGTTTTTACTTACATTACAAATTTACTTGGTCAGTCAATAATTTCTGACTTGCGTGTGTCTTTGTTTAGATATATTAATTATCAAAAATTATCTCAATTTGATAAAACTCCAATGGGCGTGAATTTGACACGTACCATTAATGATATGGAAACCATCAATATGGTTTTTTCAGAAGGAGTCATTACTATTACAGCTGATATACTTTCATTAGTAGCTGTATTGGCTATGATGTTTTATGCAAGTTGGGATTTGACTTTGATGTGTTTGGTAACTATGCCATTTTTATTTATGGCAACAAGTTGGTTTAAAAATGCTATTAAAAAATCTTATGAAGAAGTACGGAATCAAGTAGGTAAATTAAATTCTTTTTTGCAAGAGCGTATTTCAGGTATGCGTATTGTTCAGATTTTTAATGTAGAAAAGCAACAAGCAGCCAAATTTCAACAAATTAATGAAGCTTATACTAAAGCTAATTTAGATTCTATTTTTGCTTATGCCTTGTTTTTTCCAATTGTAGAAATTCTTTCTGCTGCTACATTAGGTATAATGGTGTGGTATGGTGCAGGTACAGTATTGGAAGGGCAGGCTAGTATGGGGGTACTCATAGCTTTCCCTTTATATTTAGGAATGATATTTAGACCTGTACGTATGCTTGCCGATAAATTTAACTCTTTACAAAATGGCTTGGTAGCTGCGAATCGTGTTTTTACTTTATTGGATGGTAATGATTTGGAGCAAAATACAGGACATTATAAACCTGAAAAAATCAAAGGGGATATAGCTTTTAAAAATGTATTCTTTTCTTATACAGGCGAGCCCAAAGTAGCAGCTGGAGAGCGATGGACTTTAAATGGTATTTCTTTCGATTTGCCAGCTTATCAGACCCTAGCTATAGTAGGCAGTACAGGCGCAGGAAAATCTACTATTATTAGTATATTAAATAGGTTTTATGATATTCAAGCAGGGGAGATTCTCATAGATGGCATTAATCTTTATGATTATGAAATTTCTGCATTGAGACGTAAAATTGCTATTGTTTTGCAAGATGTATTTTTGTTCTCGGATTCTATTTTGGAAAATATTCGTTTACGCGATCAAAATATAAGTTTAGAAACGGTGCAAGCTGCTGCCAAAATGATAGGAGCTGATGAATTTATACAGCGTTTGCCTGGTGGATATGATTATCAGGTAAAGGAAAGAGGCGCTACTTTATCTATGGGACAAAGACAATTGATTTCTTTTGTACGAGCACTAGTGTTTAATCCTGATGTTTTGATTTTAGATGAGGCTACTTCGGGCATAGATCCTGAAACTGAAAATATTATTCAAAATGCCATTAAAACATTAATTGCTAAAAGAACTTCTATAGTTATTGCACATAGATTGGCTACGATTCAGCATGCTGATCAAATTATGGTGATGGAGAAAGGGAATATTGCTGAAATTGGTAATCATCAAACATTAATGCAAAACCCAGAAAGTCATTATAGAAAGCTAGTAGAAGCGGCTTATCAGAGCGAAAGCTAAAGCCAAAAAATTAAATTAAACTATGCTAACTATACTATATTCATAAAAATAGTTATATTAGCGGCGTAAAATCCCTGTGGGAAATGACTTTTTTTGAAAGAACAAAAGTCATACTCCCTTTCTCCAAAAAAATATTTATAAATTTTACTTCTCATTTAATCTATACATATAATGGCAAAAAATAAAAATACCAATCAAGAGCTAGATACTACAGTTGCGCCATTCGATAAAGCAACTTATATGAATTGGTTTGAATTAATGTATCGTATTCGTCGTTTTGAAGAGCGTGCGTTTATGGTATATCAAGTAGAACGCAAAATTAGAGGTTTCTTACATCTTTGTATTGGTCAAGAGGCAGTGTATGCAGGTATGCAATCGGCTTGTCGCCCAGATGATGCTTGGATTACAGCTTATCGTCAGCATGGTGCTGCTATAGCAAAAGGCATTACACCAGAGGCTGCTATGGCAGAATTGTATGGTAAAGCAACGGGTAACGTAAAAGGAAAAGGTGGTTCTATGCACTTTTTTAGCGCAGAGCATCGTTTCTTTGGCGGTCATGGTATTGTAGGTGGTCAAATTGGTTTGGGCGCCGGTATAGCTTTAGCTGACCAGTATTTAGGTAAAGATTCAGTAACGGTTTGTATGTTTGGTGATGGGGCTTCTCGTCAAGGTATTTTACATGAAACATTCAATATGGCAATGACATGGAAATTGCCTGTGATTTTCGTTTGTGAGAATAACAAATATGCAATGGGTACTTCAGTAGAACGTACTTCAAATGTAACGGATATTTATAAATTTGGTGCTGCTTATGATATGCCAGCTTATCAAGTAGATGGTATGTCTGTAGAGGCTGTACATGAAGCAATTGCTAGCGCAGCAGAGCATGCACGTAAAGGTAATGGTCCTACTTTATTAGAAATTCAAACGTATCGTTATAAAGGGCACTCTATGTCTGACCCTGCTAAATATCGTTCAAAAGAAGAGGAGAAAGTTTATAAAGAACAAGATCCAATTAATCATGTAGCTGCTGTAATTGTAAAGGAAGGTTGGGCAACAGAAGAAGAATTAGATGCAATTAAATTACGCATTAATGAAGAGATTGAAGCGGCAGTGAAATTTGCAGATGAATCTCCATTACCTGATGTTTCTGAACTATATACAGATAATTATGTTGATGAAGAGTATCCATATATTATGGACTAATATACACTTCTTGATTATTAGCTAAAAATAAACCAAACATATATTATGCGTATCTTAGGGGAATTGCCTAAAAGAGGGCTTAAAGTAAGTGTATTCAAAACAGATAGCCGTATTTTGGTAAAGTTTGAAGACTTATATTTAGAGCAAACTTATAAATTTAGAGAATCAGAAAATATTTCGACTTTGAGTGATGTAAATGCATTATTAACAGATGAATTTATGGCGCAAGTATATGCAATTTTTGACCAAATGCACAAAACACATCGTTTTGGTTTGGAAAATCATATAGAGTTGAAAGAAGAAGATTTCCCTGAAATAATCTAAAATAAAAAAGCATGTAAGAAAAATCTCTTACATGCTTTTTTTATGCTTAGAATCTACGTTTTTGTTTGAATCCGTTTCTGACCCACATACCTAATAAAATAATGACGATAAGTGGAATAAGATACCACCAAATAGTAATACGTTCGCTAGGTACTAAAGGTGCATTGTCACCTACTTGTAAAAAACTAGACCAATAATAAGGATGACCTTGGAAATTTTTGGTAAGGGTATCATTGGCTAAATAATCTATAGTAGCTTTACGTAAGGCTTCATCTTTATAGATAGGCTCTTGTAATGCTTTGTAGAAATTCATTAAAATAGGGGCATTGGGTTGTGCTGTTTCCCAAAGTGGGGCAATTAAACTATTTGCTCCAGAATACATAATGCCTGCATATAGAGATATCATATCTTCAGCATATACATATTGACCATATCCTGAAGGTAAAGAATTGAAAACCATTAAGCCAGCTTGCATATCCAAATTTTGAATATCCCAAAGGGAAACTTCTTCAGAAATAGTGGTATCTGTATTCGTAAATATTAATTTACTAGTATTAGCAGGTTTACTTTTAGCCCCTCTCAAACCTAAATGAATAATGCCATAGTATTTGGCATAACGCTTAAAGTTTTCTGCTGTTGCATCCTCACCCCAATAAAAATCTCCTCTATATCTATCATCTAAAGTGTCTAAAGATTTTAAATTATTGATAAGGGGATTGATGCCACGCATTTTGCTATAATCAGCAGCAAAACCTAACATTTGAGCATTAATAGGTGCTTTGGGATTAACTTTTTGATTATACCATTGACTAAGACTTAAATGATTAGAAAGGTTATATTTTTTTATAAGATAAGGGAGCTGCGCAAATGTTTTAGTTGTATCAGCAGGAATAGTATAACATATAGCATTGAATGGTAAATAGAATGTATTGCCATCTGCTATAATGTTAATATTTTTTATATGTTCGTGAATATGCTCTTCTAAATACTTTTTATAGAAATTATAGGTTTTATAGCCATAAGTTTTGGCTTCCATTGTTTCCTTTGAAGTAGTAGGGTTGAGTACTTCATGTAAAATAGGTTTTATAAAAGATAAATACTCTGTTTTTTCAAAACGTTTGAGCGAAACGGCATCAGATTCTATAACTAAAAGGAAAACAAAATTTGGACCTTCAAAGAATTGTAAAACAATACTAGCGCTATCTAAAAGATTGCTAACCTCTGCTAAAGCAGGCAATTGAGATTGAAATTTTAAATCATAGTAACGCGGATATTTTTCTTTGAAAAGGGTTATAATTTTATCTAAAGTAACTCTTTCTGTAGCTAAAATTTCTTCATATACTTTTCGGCTATCGCCTGTGAAATTTAAGCTTAAATATTCTAGATAACTTACTCTTTCTTCGATTTGATTATAATTATCAATTAGCTCATCTTCTATGCCAGAGAATTTACCTAAATTTTCTCCATGTAAAGTGGATTGAGATAAGAAGAATTTCATTTTATCAATCCAATGCGCTGCATACTGCAAATAAGTACTTTCTTTTTTTAATTCGAAGCACATATAAGCTATATTAATACTAGATTCATAAGCTTTATAGTATAAAGTCATTAATTCTTCATGACTATAATTATTATGAAATTGTGTATTGGTATAATTAATTATACCATCTAATAGTATAGCCATTTTGAAGGCTAGAGGTGCATATTCTTGTCTTACTTTTTCGTTTTGTGCTGGTAACCAGTCATGCAATAATTGCATTTGGTAATTAATAATATTGGCAGCATGTACTTTATGAGCAATAGAATCAAAAGGTAAATTGAAATCTAAAATTTTTACCTTATTGATACGCAATGAATCGAGATGATTCTTACGACTATGTTCATCATAAGATAAATGAATAAGCGCTGCTTGTAAAGGACGAAGAATAGTATCAATAGGTTGTTTGGCTAAAGCTAAAGCTTGAGAACGTACTATATAAAATCTTTCTTTATGAAAGTTTAGAAACCAAACAGCATTAGAGAGTTTAGGATATTTTTCTAAACTAGTAATAGCATCTTTGGCTAAATTGGCAGCTTGCATATATTGTTTTCTACTCAATGCAATTTTGGCTTGTGTATAGAGTAAAAGTGCTTGTACAGCTTCAGACATTACTGATTGTTTAGCATTAATTTTTCTATATTGTATTTGAGCTTTATTTAAAGCTTGAGTAGCCAAATCTTGTTTATTTTGAAAAGAATATTGCAAAGCCATAATAGCATAAGATTCTGCAAAGACTGCATAATAGGTACTATCCAAAACTATGCTTTTATCTTTTTGTATAGCTTCAGAAAGTTGTACGGCTTCTGTTACATAACGCGAACTAGCGGTAATATTATTATAGCGCAATTGCGTATGTGCAGTAAGAATAGCTTGGCGTACTTTTTCATAAGCATATTGCTGAGCCAAAATTGAATCTTGAAATAATGTATCTAGAAAGAGTTTTCTATGAGCCAAGGCATTATTAAAAGCTAAGCGGCTATCTCTAGCCAGTGCTTCATGCATAATTACATCATGACTATAGAATTTATTCTCTAAAATAGAGTCATTGAGCAAAGTATTTTGCGCACTGAGCATAGAAATAGAGCAATAAAAAAATATTAAGCAAAGATAATAATTCAATGGCTTAAAGGAGTATAAATATTGCATATAGAGCACTTTTAAAATATTAGAGGTTGATTTTTGATGTTCTGTGGTAAAATAAAAAAAACATATTCTTCTTTTGGAAGGAAGACAAAAAAACTTTTTATCTTCGCTAAGCTAAAGTTTAGTAACTTTAACACATAAAAA
>X137_Gaur__coassemble_86_pt1 | contig 29725 bp, 18 predicted proteins | sample X137_Gaur__metabat2_high_PE_006 | metagenome-assembled genome bin X137_Gaur | reverse complement strand
AAAAGCGCGCAAGCGCACCGAAGTCCCTTTTTCAAAAAAAGAAAAAGAAAAGAAACTAATTGTGATGTTTACTGGTTTATAATAATACAATTGCTTGATACAAATGGAAATAAAGACCATGCTGGAAATGGAAAAACAACTATTTATTAGAAATTCTTTTCATTGACAAAGAACAGCAAGGAAGAGATTGTTGAAATTTGCAAGCGATATATAATAGAGATAAGACTTTAGGGTTTTATCTCTATTTTTTTTAAGTTTTTTGGATTAAAAACAAAAAAAAAACGGTTTCCTAAAATGGAAACCGTCTACGTAAAATGGTAGGTATTCTTGTAATCATTGAAAAAGTTTCATATAAAATTTTAAATAGAATAAAATATAAGCAGATGTTTTAAAATGAAAATAGAAGCGTTACACCATCAAGGTATTCAATATTAATTTAATAAATACTAAAATTGGGGGTTGCGGTGAACTTTTATAAAATACAAGGCAGTTTTTGCCTTCGTAAATAGCAGTTAATTGTAATAATAACGAAAAAAGTCTATAAACTGTTGGTAAAGGCTAAAAAAAAATGCTTTAAGTATTGAAAAATTAAAAGTTTCTTTCCTTTTTTATTTTTTGTACCTTTGTTTAATTGATTAAGACTAGATTTTATAGACCCATAATATGCAACATTCAGTACATTTCATCGAAGCACAATTAGACGATTTAGTGCTTCATAAAGTAGGCAATAAATCAAGAGAACAAGGCATAAAAATTGCTAAATCCTTATTGCAATTGGACGAAGAAGCTAAAGCAACTTTAAAGCATTATTTCTTGTCTTCTTTCCAAACAGAGACATTTTATCAATTTCATCACGATAATGATTTGATGATGAATGAAGTATATGCTTATGCCAATTATATATTCGAAAATAAGGAGGATTTTTATGAGCAATCTATTTCAATTTTACGCCATTTGTATGAGCAATCAACACATAATAAAGTGCAAGAAGGCGAATTGTATATAGCTTATTTTAGAGATTGTATTTTTGATGATGAATTGGTAGATGCTATAGGTATTTTTAAAACAGAAACAAAAGATAAATTCTTAAAACTTTCTGCTCAAGTAGAAATGCAAGCCGATGGGGCAGAAGGGGATTATGCAGAATGGAAATTATCTTTTGATGAAGGTACAAATTTGGCGCGTTTGGATAAAGGTTGTTTGATTTTAAAAGCCAATGATGAAAGCGGCTTTAGAGTATTGACTGTAGACCTTAAAAGTTCGGAAGCACGCTATTGGTTGGAAGACTTTTTGCATGTAGTACAAGTACAAGATGATGCCTTTTTAACTAAAAATTCTTTAGACCTTTGCAAAGACTTTGGAAAGAAGGTTTTGGCTAAAGAAGATAAAGAAAAACAAGTAAGTTTTGTGAATAAAAGTTTGGAGTACTTCGAAACAAAAGAAGAATTTGACTATAATGAATTTGTGCAAGATGTTTTTGATGGAGAAGAAGAAATGATAGAAAAATTTCAAGAACACAAAAAATCTTTCAACAAAAAGCAAGGTATAGCGGTTAAAGATAGTTATGATGAAGCCTCTTTTGAAGATGAAGATTTGAATTTCTTTATAGCACCCAATGCAGTGAAAAAAGCCAAAAAGAGTTTCAAAAATAGCATATTGCTAGATACAGAAATGGAAATAAAAATTCAATCTGCACAAGTGCAAGAAAATGGATTTTTGGAAAAAGGCTATGATGAAGAACGCCAAATGTATTATTATAAAGTATATTTCAACGAAGAAAAATAATAGCTTTAAATTATAGAAATTATGCCATATACAGCTTATGAAAATTTAGCTCCAAATAGTCGTATTTGGATTTATCAAACCAATGCTTTAGTAAGTGATGCAGTAGCAGCAAAAATTAATGCCACCATGCAAGAATTTGCAGAACAATGGACTAGCCATAATCGTGCGCTTACGGCTTGGGGTGCATTTTTGCATAATTGTTTTTTAGTGTTTGCTGTAGATGAAACTATGGCAGGGGCAAGCGGTTGTTCTATAGATAAATCAGTAAATTTTATCAAAAATATAGAAGCTGAATATCAATTGGATTTCTTTGATCGTTGGGCATTTTCTTATAAAGATAAAAATGGCAATATTCAAATTGCTGATAGAGATGCTTTTGCTGAATTGTATGCTCAAGGCGAAATAGATGATAAGACAGCAGTGTTTAATAATTTAGTGCAAACGAAAGCAGATTTTGAAAGCAAATGGTGTGTGGCTTTGGAAGATAGTTGGCATAAAAACTTTGTGCAAGTATTTTAAAAAATAAACCAATACCATACTCCCTTTCCCCAAAAAAAAATAAAAAAAATCCTAAGGCATAGTTTAGTATTATGCTTTAGGATTTTTGTGTTTTTAGTAATATAAAATTACATTTTATTGATGCGTTCTATAAGGTCATCTAATTGCCAAGCTTGCTCAATAGTATAGTCGCCAATTCTAGTGCGACGCAAAGCAGACATCCAAGCACCACTGCCATTTGCCAAGCCAAAATCACGCACTAAAGAACGAATATAAGTGCCTTTAGAACAAGACACTGCAAAATCAACTTCAGGCATATCAATTCTTGTTAATTCGAATTCACGAATATTGACAGGGCGTGCTGCTAATTCTATTTCTTCGCCTGCACGAGCCGCTTCATAAGCCTTTTTACCGTCTTTTTTTATGGCTGAAAAAATAGGTGGAATTTGCATAATATCACCTATAAACTGCGCTGTAGAAGCTTGTAAACTTTCGCTAGTAATATGTGCTGTAGGGAAAGTATTATCTACAGGAAATTCGCCATCAACACTAGGGGTAGTTTCGCCCAAACGCAAAGTGCCTGTATAGCCTTTTTCTTGTCCCATAAGCTCATCAATGCGCTTAGTAAATTTTCCAGTACAAACGATTAAAAGTCCCGTCGCTAAAGGGTCTAAAGTACCAGCATGACCAACTTTTATATTTTTAATGTTGAATTTTTTCTTTAAAGCAGTACGCACTTTGTTCACTACATCGAAAGAAGTGAAATGCAAAGGTTTGTCTATAAGTAAACAAGCACCTTCAATAAAATTGTAAGGTGGATTAGTATTGATTAATTCGGACATGAAATGCTTAATAAATTAAGTGCAATTTTTTTCTTCTTTTTTGAAAAGGGAGTATTGCATTTGTATATAAAATTAGGGTCTGTGCAAAGTGAATATGCTTTGACAGACCCTATATGTTTTTGTATAGAAGTGCTTCGATTAAGCTTTTTGAGTAGCAACGAAGTTGACGAAGTTTTCAATACGTTGAGTACTTTCTTCTTTACCGAATAAAGCTAACATACCAAATACATCAGGACCTTTCATAGTGCCAGAAATAGCAAGGCGAAGAATAGGCATTAATTCGCCCATTTTCAAGCCAGTTTTTTCCATGAATGCCATAAGCATATCATGTGTTGTATTATTATTAAAAGTCTCTAAAGCTTTGAATTCATTTACTAAATCAAGGATTAAAGCTTGACGTGCATCGTCCCATTTAGACAATACTTTTTTCTCGAAATCTTTACCTTCATTAGCCATCATGGTGGCAAAGTTTACACCATCAAAAAAGTAAGGCGCATTAGTATAAAATTCAGGAATAAAGTAAACACGTTCTTTCATTAATTCTGCAACACCAGCGCAATAAGCAGTATCGAAATCTTTGCCAGTTTGTTCTTTAACAGAAGCTTTAATTTGTTCTGCCAATAAAGCATTATCCTTGCGCATAATGTATTGTTGATTGAACCATTTAGCTTTGTCGAAATCGAAACGAGCACCAGTTTTATTAATGTCTTTAAGATCGAAAGCATTAATTAAATCTTCAATAGAGAAGAATTCATTATCATCTTTGCTAGACCAACCTAAAAGTGCTAAGAAGTTAATAACAGCATCTGGTTCAAAACCCCATTCTCTAAAGCCTTTAATTTCAGCATTTTTATCATTGAGTGGGAAGTTGAGTGGGAATACAGGTATACCAAATTTAGCACCATCACGTTTACTTAATTTACCTTTACCATCAGGGCGTAAAATAAGTGGTAAATGTGCAAATAAAGGCATTTTGCTTTCCCAACCAAAAGCACGATAAAGTAATACATGTGTAGGCGTACTAGGCAACCATTCTTCGCCACGGATGACATGAGAAATTTCCATTTCATAATCATCAATAATATTGGCTAAGTGATAAGTAGGCATGCCATCGCTTTTCAATAAAACTTTATCATCAAGTTCGTTGGAATTGTATTGAATATGACCACGAATTAAATCATTAAATTCAATGATTTGTTCACGATCTACTTTCAAACGGATAACATAAGGTGCGCCGCTTTGTAAAATAGTTTGAGTTTCTTCAGCCGATAAGCTTAAAGAGTTGCGCAAACTCATACGTGTAAGGGCATCGTATTTGAAACCTTTGTTGCCAGCTTCTTCTTCAGCTTTTCTTCTAGCATCTAATTCTTCAGCTGTATCAAAAGCATAATAAGCTTTACCGTTATTGATAAGTTGTTGAGCATACTTTGCATAAACGCCTAATTCTTTGCGCTCAGATTGACGATAAGGAATATGAGGACCACCTTTTCTAGGGCTTTCATCGGCTAACATTTCAAACCAATCTAAAGCTTCAGTAATATAAGCCTCTGCTCCTTCTACATAACGCGTTTGGTCTGTATCTTCAATACGAATGATAAAAGTACCATTATTCTTCTTTGCCCAAAGATAGTTGTATAAAGCAGTACGTACACCACCAATGTGGAGCGCACCTGTAGGGCTAGGTGCAAAACGCACTCTAACTGGTCTAGTCATAATGTGTGAAAGGTATCTAAAAGTAGAATATTAGAACGAACCCTAAAAGATATTAGGGTATGCAATTTATTTTAAAATGAAAAATTAAGAAGTTTTTCGGCGTGTTCGAATAACACGTCTCTTATCTGTAGTGCCATTGAGTTTATCATGGTTGTTTTCCATTTCGCTGGCTAAGTTGCTATGTAGATAAGCATCAAAATTAATTTTCTCAGGCAAAGGTAATTCATCTTTGCTCATTTTTTTAAAATCTTCTAAAATTGTTTCATTAGAAACTTCTTTATTATTCCAATTTCTATAAGAAAGCTTCATATAACCTAGAATAAGATTTACAAAATCAGCTTGCTTATCTTGGTGTAAAGATTTGGCTTTTTCGATTAAGGATTTAACCATTTTGCCATAATAACGGAAACTATGGCAGCCAGTAGGATAAGGTATCAATTGAGGTTTGATATCTTTCTTTTTGGGAATATCTACAGGCGGGGTTACATTAAGTTTATAATCGGAAATTTCCATTAATAAAGACCAAATCTTAATGCGTGTATCGTCAGATTTTTTGTTCTGAGCAAAGATACGCATTAAATCATCGACGATTTTTTCGACTAATAGTTGTCTATGATTTAAATCTTCTATAGTGAGGGCATAATCCACATATTCTTGTGCATAACGACCCATTTCTTTCATGCGAACAGGTGCTTTTTCGTAAAAGCTAATTTTCTTTTCTTCTTGCATAAAATGCTATTTATTCTAATATAAAAGTAGTATTGGAGCGAACTCCAATACTACAAATAATGCTTTTTAGAGCATGGTGGTACAAAAATAATAATTAACGCATTAAATACATCTTTCCGAAGCCATCTTTAAACATATAATCAATACGATTATTGCGATAAGCTTCCATATTGTTACCATTTTTCTGTGCAACAACACGATATAAATAAACACCATTGGCTAATCTATCGCCATACATATCTGTACCATCCCAAGCGAATTCTGTTTTATTATGTCCTATGCGTATAGGTCCTAGTTCTGCCATTTTGATTTCTCTAACTACTTTACCTGAAATAGTATAGATTTGAATCATTAAATCATCAGGTAAACTTTCGCCTGTAAGGGTAAAGACAAATTGAGTAGAGGTAGTAAATGGATTAGGGTAGTTGAGTACATTAGAAATACTAGGTTTATTAATGACTTCAAAATCTACACTATAACTAATATTTCCTGCATTATTATTTGAACGATCTTTGGCAGAAACATACATAGTATATTTGCCATCAGTAACAAAATGCGGTTTGAGGTGCATACGTGCTTTATTTTCTCTTGCTAAATTCGATTCATCGGCAGGATAGAAAATAATATCTGTATTGGCAGTAGTTAATTGCATTTCACCATTTGGGAAAGTAGGATTTTTCAATAAAATTGTAAAATCATCAGGATTATTGAGGGCTAAATATTTATTCTCATCACTCAATTGTATAATAATTTCTGGTTTGGCAGAAACAATATCGCCATTGAAAATATGCATGCCATCGAAAGTAACATCTAATAATGGATTAATTAAATCTTTATTAATATAAAAACTAATTAAGGCTATATTATTGAAATGATATAATTCTCTTTGGTCATTATCAGGATTAATTTCAATGAGTAATTGATAAGCACCTTCCAAATCGGCAGTATTGCTAAGCGTAAAATTAGCAATTAAAGTATCGCCACTTGTTAAAGGGGCTAAACGTTTGTATTCTATAATATTCGTGCCTAATACTTGAAATTTTACTAGCATACTATCCATATCAACAGTAGAAATATTTTGCATAGCCATAGCTATAGTAAAAGGATTTCCTCTATCTAAAGTATCTCTACTTTTAGTAAAATGTAATTCAGGTCTTAAAGCAGCTTCGGGTGCCATATCTGCTGTAATTCTCCAATAGTTGAGATGTGGTGCAGTGCTATTGATAGCATCTTTACTTTGCCAAACCATTTGAAGATAAGGGAATTGTTGTGCATCTATCCAAGTTAGTGTAGTATCGAAACCTTGTACTGTACCTAAAAAATAAGGTGTAGTTTGAGCAGCATCTAAGCCATATAAATTGATAGAAACAGTATCTGTAAGGGTAGGAATTGTTTCCCAGCTAGCAGCATTCCAATGTAAATGCGTCCAATTATTAACAGGTCCTATAATAGTAGAAGTAAGGTCGCCAGTGGTCCAAGAACCTTCCATTAAACCAGAAAGCTCAATTACCGAACTAGTATTATCCAACCCTAAAGTATCTTTATTATATTGATATGCCATACTCCCTTTCTTAAAAAAGAAAATATATGGTAGTCCTAAATGCGTACTAGCTAAAGTGTTAATTCGAGTAGCATCTGCGCCTTGGCTCAATAAGAAATTTTTCAAATCGCTAGACCAAGTATGCGCACCAGCATTATTTAAGGTAAAGAAATTAACATAATGTCCATTCGGAATACTATCACGCAAAAAAGCTAATAAATAGGCTTGATTTTGTTGCGCCATGGTAGGATTAGCGGCATTGGTTTGGAAAAGTAATAAAGTAGTAGCACGTCCGCCCAAATCACAATTAATAGCGCCATAGCGACCATTGCCATCTGGTAAAGTCCAAACTTCGCCTGTATTATCATCAATAACTTGCACGAAAACACCACTGTTATAAGGGCAATTACATTTGTCTATACGATTACCATTCAAATAAGTAGCTAAGTTTTCATTCATTAAAGGGTTGGGGGTAAAACCATTGCGTATTAAAAGCTCTTGTACAGAAGAAATATAATTGAATTTTCGTACGCCTTCTACTAATTCCATATTTCGAATTTGGTCTCTATGATATTGGAAAAAGTGGGATTGATTCCATCCTGGGTATTCACCATTCATGTAAATGAAAGAAGTTTTTGCCCATTGATAACCCGATTCTGGAGAGGTAGAATCTGGACTTACGCGCCAATAATAGACTGTATTATCCAAATAAGTTTGATTTGGCGTCCATTCTACTACACCACCAGCTTGTGTAATTTGTGTTGTTTTTAATAAGGGACTATTGTAATATTCTGTTGTATCTATTTGAAAAATATAACGTTGGCTAGGAGCTAAAACATTGCCAGTAGAAGCTCTAAGTATAATAGGTTGATTCGGTACTATTGCAAATTCTGAAGGATATATTGGTAAAATAGCATCAGAAACTATACGTATAATAAAATCTTGTACAATATTGTTTTCTTCAGCAGCTGGTAATGGTGCTTCAGGGATTTCGTCGTCGGCATCTATTTTAATAGTAAACTTATTCGTCCCTAAACTATTTAAACCACCAACAGGAATAGGAATAGTAATAGTTCTTTGAGCAAAAGGTGCTTGTACTTGTTGGCGAGCTACTATGCTTCGAGTGCCATCAGGCAATTCTCTAGTAACAGAAACCCAAAAAAGTGTATCTAAAGCTTCGCCCAAATTGCGCATGTCAATAACCAAATTGAAATTGCTTAATTGAGTAGTGACATTATTAGGTGTAGTACTGATTAAAGAAGGATCTATATAATAATCAGGACGTTTTTTAGCATTGAGTGCAAAAGCAGGGTCGCCATGAAAACACATAGTTTGTGTTACTAATTGTGTAGTAGTACTGTATAAAGAGCTAGATTGTAAAGTTTCTATGGCTTTTTGTACTAAAATACCAGCCCCTTCTCCATAATAATCTCCCCCTTTATGAAAATAAAATCTATGTGCAAATTCATGTAAAGAACCTAAAGCAGAAGCACTTACAGAAGCTAAAAATACTACAGCACCAGCATGCGGTTCGAAAATAAATTCTTCACTAATGAGCATATCTGCTTCATAAATAGTACCACCATAACAACCTAATGCCATAATCATAGGATATTTTTCACGATTTGTATAGTTGGAAGGGTAATCTAAATTGAAGTCGAAACTATTAGCAGACGAGTGCCCAAAGAAAGTAATGAGAGAAACCCCATTATTAATTAAAGAGTCTAAATAAGCAGATTGTGCAGCTTGAATAGGACTAGTAGAGGTTTTGAAAAAGGATTCAACATTAGCACCATAACGTGGTCTTTCTGCAATATCTTTTAGTGTATTGAGATGCGTGCGAATTAAGTTTTGTTCTAAATTATTGCGTCCACCACCTAAATGCAAAATATTTTTCATCCAATTTCTATTAGCTAAGGTTTGAGGTGTGTTGTGTTGGTTTTCTACTTCGGTAATTTTTCTCAAATAAGTGCGTACTTGTTCGCCGCTAGTTGCAGCCAAACGCCCTACAGGTATGCTTGGTATATCAGTATTATGATTGGCTACCATTACATTATCGGAAGGAGGATTACCCCAAGTAGGTATAAATAAATTGCTGGCTATACCATTGCGCATATTGCGCATAGTACGTCCTTTTCCTATAATGAATAAGTATTTTACATTTGCCCAATTATTTGCCAAAAAATTAGATAAATTTCTAAGCGCTAAAGGACTATAATCAATGCCATATCCAAATTGATTATAAATATCATTAATGTCTAAAACTATAGGCGAATAACCTGTACTAGCTCTATAAGCGGCATAAGCATAAACGGGATTATTGCCTTGTGCATCGCTATAAAGACGACTATTAGAAATGATAATATAATCGCCTTGTGGAATGGTATAATCTCTAAAAGTTACACTTTCAATACGTGCAATAGTAGTCAAATTATTGCTACTAGCTAAATTAGCAAAATGTAAAACAGGGACTTGATTGCCAGCAGGAATATCGCAACGCAATTTGCTGCCATCCCAAAAACCTTGTATTCTCACATAATTGGCAAGGTCATAAATATACATTTGATTGAGACTTGCATTGGTATTATCAATATTATTCAACTCTATATAGCGTCGAATACCTGCATTGCCTTGCAATTTAAATTGAAAAGAACCTAAGCCACCAAAATTAAAAGTGCGTGGATAATGAATTTTTGCAAAGGCAATATTATATAAATCTGTATTACCTTCCATGCCTCTTAACCTTAAAGTATTATTGCCATTGGTCAATAAATTAGTATTAATATTAGCACTAATAGTAAATACAGAATCGCCTATAAAATTCATAGTATTTACAATATTATTCCCTACACTCAATTGCGCTGTATGTGGAATATAACCTATACCATAAGCCCGCAATTCTACTTGTGCATTGCCTTGCGCTAAGTTGGGGGTGCTTACATTGAGCGTTTGATTAATACTAGCGCTGCTACCATAACCTTCTCCAAATTCATAAATAGATTTATAGAGTACTTCGCCAGAAACAGTATAAGTTTTTCCTTGTACATAATTGCTTATACTAGCTAAAGTTGTGGCTGTAAACAAACAATTATTTTCTATAGCAGGCAAATTGGTAAGGTCTGCACTGCGATTGTTGAAACGCAAATTATTATTGCTATTATTCCATGTTAAGAAATAAGCCGCTGTATCATTAACTAAACTATATTCAGGATTAAAATGCCATTGCGGTTTAGGATAAAAGTTATTTTCAACTTGTCCTTTATTTTTCTCGCCATAAAATTCTATGTATTCAATTTCATTATTATTAACTTGTACATAAATAGGCACCTCTTGCCCACGTACAAATAATTGCAATTGATTGGCTTGCAAATTGCTCAATTGAATACCGCCATTAACGAGCGTTTGTTTTGGAATACGATGAATACCATCTTTCCAGACCTTTATTTTATAATAAGATTGAGTATAATTAATCCATTCATGACCATAATTACCATTATGCATTTGCCCCAAAAGTGGTAAACCAACTAAGCAAATAAAGCAGGTAAGTAATATTTTAAATTTGCTATACATAAGAAATTTATTTTTGGGAAAGGGGATAAGGCTTTTGTTATTTTTTTATTGAAGAAGAAAAGGCTTTTGAGCGCAGTGTATGTACGTCCCTAAAGCCTTTTCCTCAATTCTCTCTTCCAGAATTTTATTCTATATTAGCCTTTTTTGTGGCTTTCTTAATATAATCAAAATTAATATCTACTTTTGCAGAAATTAAGTGCGAATACAATACATTGCTATTGCCGCCCAAATTTGTAATTGCATAATCTATATGCACTTGATATAATCTAAATCCTACACCAAAGTTGGGTTGCATAGAAGTAGTTTGGTCGCCTGCAAGATTAGAAAATTTTTGGAAGTTGTTGAAACCTGCACGCAAAAAGATAGTCTTATTATAATCAAACTCCAAGCCCAAACAAGGGGCAATACTAATAGGATCAGCACTGATTAAAGTATTGCGTTTTCCATCTGTAGTGAATTGGAAGTCTAATTCTGCTAAAATGCCTATAGTTCTTTGAGGTTTGTCATTTTGTACTTTACCTACCTTGAATTCATGTCGATAAGCAGCACCTAAAAAGATTTGTGGTTTAGTAATTTCTACACTTTTAATTGGAATTTCATTATTAGTCAAATTAAGGGTTTGTTTCTCCTCATCTGTAAAATTAAATTTCCAACTATTAAAAGTTGTAGTAATATCTCTCAATAAAACTCCAAATTGAAATTTTTTATATTTATATTGTGCCCCCAAATCTACACCGAAGCCCCAAGAGTTGGCAAATTTGCCAACATTTCTATAGACAATCTTTGGCGTAGCCCCTACAGAAAGTCCTAGTTTTTCAAATTTTTGTGCATAATGCACCATAAAGGCATAATCTGCCGAAGAAAATGTAGTGACATTGTTATAATTGATAGTGCCATCAGAATCATACAAAGTCAAGGTATTAGGAATACCGTCTACACCAAAACGAATAAAAGAAAAGCCTAAATAACGAGATCGGTCCGCTACAGGCAAGCCTATAGCTGCATAGTCATATTTACCTATGCCACCAAACCACTCAGCATGCATAGCAGCCACTTGTAAGTCGCTTTTAAGATTTACTAAACCAGCAGGATTCCAATATCCGCCAGTAATATCTGATACATTGGCTACTTGTGCATTACCCATGCCATGGGCGCGAGCACCTACACCTATGCTTAAAAATTCATTACTATATTTTTGGGAAAATGCATTTTGGCTATACCAACAAGTTAGTGCCAAGAAAAGCCCCAAGATTCTTTTTGTCATAAAGAAAGAAGATATTAGGATTAAGATTTGAATTGCAGAATGGTGAAGAAGGGGATTTAGGAAAAGTAAAAAGCAGTCTATAGTACTTTTATATTGAATTATAAAGTTACTTATGCCTGCATCTTACAAAAATACAAAGATTCTTATTTATAAACAAATACAATACTTATTGTAACCTATGTCAATTAGAGCGAATATAGCAAAACGTTTTATGACTATTTTACGTAACTCTTTAAAAGGACATTTTGATGATATTCATGCCTTAAGAAAAGAGAAAGAAAAATGGTTTGCTCGATTATTACCGCCACGTAGTGTTAGGTTTGAAGAAACTACTGTTTTGGGTTTAAAAGCACAATGGTGTTATCCGCCTGAAGGTAAGGAAAAACATACCAATAAAGTATTGTATTTTATACATGGCGGAGGGTTTGCCTCTTGTTCTATGCATTCACATTGGGGCATTATAGGTAAATTTGCTTTAGAATTAGGGATTAAGGTTTTTGGGGTCAATTATAGATTAGCACCAGAGCATCCTTTTCCAGCAGCTTTAGATGATGTGCTTCATACTTATGAATGGCTTTTAGAAAGTTATAAACCAGAAGATATTATTGTAATGGGAGATTCTGCCGGTGGTGGTTTATCTCTCTCCTTATTGTTGAAACTAAGAGAATTAGGATTACCTCAACCACTTACAGCAGTGTTGCTTTCCCCTTGGACAGATATGACTTTAAGTGGTGCATCTATTAAAACCAAGGAAGCTGTAGAACCTTTATTGCCTGTTTTTATGGTTGAAAGATGGGCAAAATGGTATGTGGGAGATAGTGATCCTCGAAATCCTTTGATTTCACCTATATATGCAGACTTAAGTAATTTACCTCCTATCTTAGTACATGTAGGGACAGATGAAATACTTTTAGATGATTCAACTCGCTTGCAAACTAATGCTGCTAATACTAATACAGATTTAACTTTAGCCGTATGGGATGAAATGTTTCATGTATGGCATACTTCATGGCGTTTTGTACCAGAGGGTAAGCAAGCATTAATGGATGTTGTACAGTATATTAATAATCGAATAGAGGAAAAAAATCCTTAATCATTGTTTTATTAAATAAGGCTTTTAAATATTAAACGGAATATACTATTAGTAAGGCTGATTTTCGATTGTTTTTTTGTTGATAAGCGATTTATAAAGATATTTGCAAACTTATGTTATAAAGCATTGTTTGTGAATATGCTATGAAAGTTTTTCGAGTTTAAACATGTACGCTAAGTTTTTGTTAATTTACTTTGCGCAAATTATGTATTTATTTAATTAACTTATCTCTTCTATTCATTAAAATCAAAACTGCTTATTAAATTATATTAAATAATGCATGTATATACATATTAATGGTAGTTGCTAATCAGACAAACATGGAAAAAATTTACTCAAAAATAGCTGGTATCGGCTATTATGTGCCAGAAAGAATTGTTACAAATGATGAGTTATCCAAATTGATGGATACAAGTGATGAATGGATACAAGAAAGAACTGGTATCAAAGAACGTAGATATGCCAAAAAGCACGAAGAAACAACTACAACAATGGCTGTAGAAGCTGCTAAAATTGCTATTGAGCGTGCTGGTATTCAGAAAGAAGATATAGATTTTATTGTTTTTGCAACATTAAGTCCAGATTATTTCTTCCCTGGTTGTGGTGTAATGTTACAACGCGAATTAGGTTTAGGTACAGTAGGTGCTTTAGATATTCGCAATCAGTGTTCAGGTTTTGTATATGGTTTGTCAGTAGCAGACCAATTTATAAAATCTGGTATGTACAAAAATATTTTGTTAGTGGGATCAGAATTCCAATCATATGGTTTGGATTTTACTACTCGTGGTAGAAATGTAAGTGTAATTTTTGGCGATGGTGCTGGCGCTTGTATTTTACAACCAACTACAGAAAAAAATAAAGGGGTTATTACTACACATCTTCATTCTGAAGGTGCGCATGCTGAGAAATTAGCCTACCTTAATCCTGGTACACATGGTGGTGTATTTACAGGCGATAAGAGCTATTTTCATGTAGATGAGCCTTATACATCAGGATTCTTAACACAAGAGATTTTAGATGGAGGGCATTATTTCCCACATATGGAAGGACAAGCTGTATTCAAACATGCAGTAACACGTTTTCCAGAAGTGATTCAAGAAGCTTTAGATGCAGCAGGTAAAAAAGTAGAAGATATTGATATGTTGGTGCCACATCAAGCAAATTTACGTATTAGTCAATTTATTCAGGCAAAATTAGGTTTGCCAGATGATAAAGTATTTAATAATATTCAAAAATATGGCAATACTACAGCGGCTTCTATTCCTATTGCACTTTGCGAAGCTTGGGAACAAGGTAAAATTAAAGATGGCGATTTAGTATGTTTAGCTGCTTTTGGAAGTGGTTTCACATGGGCTAGTGCTTTATTATACTGGTAATTTATAGCCAATAATATAAAATATAAAAAGGCGGTTTTGCAAATAAGCAAAACTGCCTTTTTTCGTGGTGTAAGGAGCTTTATAAAAAACAAAAACCATACTCCCTTTCTCAAAAAAAAGAAAAAGAATATGGTTTTAAAGCAAAAATCTTATTCTACAATATACATAGTAGAGGCAGATTTAATATAAGCTTGAGGACTAAAAGTAGCATCAAAAGCATTATTTAGATTTTGCAATTTAACTTGTAATTCGCTCATTTTAGTCTTTACTTCTGGAGAATTTATGTTTTTATAGCGTTCAATGAGTGCGCCATATTTATTGATATTTTCTTTAATACGGAATGTCAAAGTTCCGAAACGTACTTTAAGCGATTGAACAGTTTGCATTTGCTGATAGAAAGTAGTTTTCCATTTATCAGGATTGTTTTTGTGTTCGGCTTTCACTTTAACACTAATGCTATCTGTAATTACTTTAACGAATTCGAAACGCTTGTTGGCATCTTGTTCGTTGGTAAATTTGTGGTTAAAAATAGGACGTTCAATATTCAATAAAGTTAGATTATGGTCAATAGATTCATTGTGTGCTTGTTGCAATTCGTCTAACTCTTTATTGATTTCATCCCATTCATTTTCAATTAAGTCTCTTTCATGTGTAAATTGACTAAGTATAGCCGTAAGCTCAAACATTTTTTGACTTTCAGTGCGGAAAGCAGTTTCTTTTTTACCAATAGAACCAATAAAAGTATTAATACTACTCAATAAAGTGTTTGCCAAAGGACCAGCCAAAGGTAAAGATTTGCCAACATCGCCAGTTACCGATAAAACATTAGATAACATAGCCAAAGTGGCATCATTATTTTTGTTTTTATCCATATATTCTTTGAACTTAGTAAACCATTGTTGATAACCTGCATAAGTCATAGGATTACTAATATCGGACAAACTAGCAAAGAAATCTTTAGAGGCTTTAAATAAAATAAGTGGTTTGAGCTCTCTATCCATAAAAATAAGATTAATAATAGCTGCCTTATAATTATGGTCATAGGTACTAATTACGTTTTCAATAACGGTAACGTCCTTTTTTTCTAGAATTTGAACACGTTCGACTAAACTTTCTACTTTTTTGGTAGAATTGCTTTCTTTTTGGATTTTTTGGTCAATCGCTACTAAGCGTTGGTCTAATTCGGTGAGTTGTTTGGCGAGAATTTCATTTTTAGCAATTTGTTCGCTAGAAAGATTTTTTAAAATATCGTCTTTGATTTGAGAATCTGAAGAAACTTCTTGTGCTAATAAGCAAGTAGTTGTCAATAAAAATAAGCCTAGAATAAAACCTGTTTTCATGTCAAATAGAATTAAATTAATGTGCAAATTAAATTAAAAAAGCACTAGGAAAGCAAGAAAAAATAATAAAAAAAAATAATATAAAAAAAGGAAAATCTTTAGCCTTAAAAATACAATTTTAAGATGTATTTTTTTGCTATAATACAAGTGATTAATAAGCTTTGAAAAATACTATATTTTAAGTATTTTTGGTATTGAAACAATATATTTAATTATTTTTACTAGGTATGAATAGTCTAGCCGATTTATTATTCAATGATGAAGCTGCTGAGGAAAAAGCTTTAATGTTCGTAAAAGTCATTTTGCCTATTCCTTTGCATCAACAATATACTTATAGTGTACCCTTGCACTTGCGTTCTTATATAAAAAAGGGAATTAGGGTAGAAGTTCCCTTTGGAAAGAATAAATTATATGCAGGTTTAATCTATGATGTCATAAATCAGGCGCCTACAGATTATAGTACAAAACCTATTTTGGCTGTTTTAGATGAAGCACCTATTGTTACGCCCGAGCAATTTAGACTATGGGAATGGATGTCGGATTATTATGTCTGTACTTTAGGTGAAATTATGCAAGCGGCGCTACCAGCAGGTTTTAAATTAAGTAGTGAAACTTTGCTTTGTTTACATGAACAATATGAAGAACAACAAACTTTTTTAGCTAATCTCAATACAAGGGAAAGTATTCTTTTAGAATATTTGGTCAAGCATAGTGAAATTAATATTCAAGATACACAAAAACTCTTGAATCAAAAAACTGTGCAACCCCTTATCAAAAAATTGATAGAAAAGAAGCTTATAGCCATTAAAGAGGAATTAATCGAAAAGTATAAACCGAAAATGATTCCTATGGTTCGTTTGCATCCACAATTATTGGAAAATACACAATTATTGCAAGAAGCTTTTTCTACTATACAAAGGGCTGGTAGGCAAGTAGAGGCTTTATTGGCTTTGGTGCAATTGACTAGAAGTAAAGAATTTGTGACTAGAAAAGAAGTATATGAAGCTGCTAAATGTGATAGTCAAGTGCTAAATAAATTGCAAGAGCGTGGTTATATACAATTTTATGAACAATCTATTAGTCGTTTGGCTGCTTATGAATTTGAAGGAATAGGCAATTATGAACTGTCGGAAGTTCAACGCAATGCCCTTAATGCTATTTTAAGAGAATATGAAGATAAAAATGTAGTGCTATTACATGGCATTACAGGTAGTGGAAAAACACAAGTTTTTGTGGAGTTAATAGAACAGGTCATTGCTCGAGGCGAACAGGTTCTATATTTGTTGCCAGAAATTGCTCTTACTGCTCAAATTGTAGGACGTTTACAAAAACACTTTGGCGATAAAATTCTAGTTTATCATTCTAAATTTAGTGTTTATGAAAGAGTAGAAATTTGGCAAAAAGCAATGGAAGGTACTCCTATTATATTGGGGGCTAGGTCTTCTATTTTCTTGCCTTTCAAAAAATTGGGCTTAATTTTAGTAGATGAAGAACATGATCCTTCTTATAAACAAACTGACCCTGCACCGAGATATAATGCTAGAGATACAGCGGTATTTATGTCACATTTGTATCAATGCAAAACTTTATTGGGTACAGCTACACCTAGTATCGAAACTTATTATAATGTCATGCAAAAGAAATATGGTTTGGTAGAGATGATGAACCGTTTTGGTGGTTTAGCATTGCCCGAACTTTTTTTAGTAGATTTGGCTGAAGAAAATAAGCAAAAGCGCATGAAATCTCACTTTTCAGAACAATTATTAGAAGCTTTAAATGCTTGTTTTGAAAGGGGAGAACAGGCTATTTTATTTCAAAATAGAAGGGGATATGCCCCTATTTATAAATGTCATACTTGCGGTTGGAATGCAGAATGTAATCGCTGTGATGTGGCTTTGACTTATCATAAATTTAGCCATGATTTGCACTGTCATTATTGTGGGGCTCAATCGGCAGTACCTAAATTTTGTCCTGCTTGCAAATCTGTACATTTAGGAATTCAAGGTTTTGGTACAGAAAAAATTGAAGATGAATTGCAAATTTATTTGCCACAAGCCAATGTTTTGCGCATGGATTTGGATACTGTAAAAGGTAAAAATGGTGCAGAAAAAATTATTGAGCAATTTGAAAATAAAACGGTTAATGTTTTAGTCGGTACACAAATGGTAACCAAAGGCTTAGATTTTGATAATGTAGGTTTAGTGGGCGTATTGAGCGCAGACCAAATGTTGCAATTTCCTGATTTTAGAGCTTCAGAAAGGGCTTATCAATTATTGACTCAAGTAGCAGGACGTGCAGGACGTAAGCATAAACGTGGACGTGTATTAGTGCAAGCTTATCAAGTAGGACATCCTGTTTTGCATGAATTACGCACAGATAATTTTCAAGCTTTTTTGAAAAGGGAATTGCAAGAAAGAGAAGAATTTGGCTATCCGCCTTTTACTAGACTTATTAAATTGCAATTAAGACATAAAAATGAATTGACTGTAGTCCGAGCTTCGAAACTTTTTGCAGAGCGATTAGTGGCAATTTTAGGCAAACAATACGTTTTAGGTCCTTCCGTTCCGGGTATTTCTAAAATAAGGGAATATTACATTTTAGAAATTATGTTGAAATTAGGACGCAATTCTAATGTGTTAAATCATGCTAAAAAAGTAATTTATCAAACACAGCAAGAAATTAAACAAATGCAGGAGTTTGCTACTATACGTATAGGTATAGATGTAGACCCTTATTAAAATATAGACATGGAAATTTTAAAAAATAAAGCATTTTTTGTTACAGGTATAGGCACGGGAGTAGGTAAAACAGTAACTTCTGCTATTCTTACAGAATTATTAAAAGCTGATTATTGGAAACCTATTCAAGCAGGAGATATTGAAAATTCGGACAAAAAAACTGTTCAAAATTTAATTTTAAATACCGAAACTAATTTCTTTCCAGAAACATATCTTTTGCATACGCCTGCTTCTCCTCATTATGCTGCTGCTCTAGAAAATAAGCATATACAATTAACAGATTTTTCTCTTCCAAAAACTTCAAATACTTTAGTAGTAGAAGGTGCAGGAGGACTTATGGTGCCTATTAATGAAAGAGAAACTATACTAGATTTAATTCAACATTTGAAATTGCCTGTAGTTTTAGTAGTACAAAATTATTTAGGTGCTATTAATCACACTTTATTGAGTATAAAAGCCCTTCAAAGCTATAATATAGAAATTTTAGGTTTAATTTATAATGGCGATAATTATAATGATAATCAACAAATTATATATGAAATAACGGGGCTTCCTACACTTTTAAATATTACACTTGGTACGATTATTGATAAAGCATTTGTAGAAAACCAAGTTAGAAAAATTAAAGCTATACTTTAAAGTAGTTATGGCATGATAATTTTTAAAAAGTTGGGATTTTAGGAACGTTTTGAATAAGAATAGAATTACTTATAACAGCCTTTTTTATAGTTTAGGTTTTCTTTTTTTTATTTTAAAAAGGAATATTTGTATTTTTTTTATTTTAATATGAAAAATATGTAACATACTATTTTTACCTACGTATATGAAAGCTGTTATATTAAATCACATACCTTAAAATTTGAAGACCCATGCGACAATTAAAAATTACTCACAAAATAACTAAACGCGATAGCGTATCTTTAGACAAATATCTTAATGATGTTGGTAAAATAGAATTAATCAATGCAGATGAAGAAAGTCGTTTAGCCAAATTGGTTAGACAAGGCGATAAAGTAGCTTTAGAAAAGCTTACAAGAGCTAATTTGCGTTTTGTTATTTCTGTTGCTAAGCAATATCAAAATCAAGGTATGCCTCTAGCCGATTTAATTAATGAAGGGAATTTAGGCTTAATGAAAGCTGCCACTCGATTTGATGAAACTAAGGGCTTCAAATTTATATCTTATGCAGTGTGGTGGATTCGTCAAACCATTTTACAAGCTTTAGTAGACCATGCGCGCATGGTGCGTTTGCCGCTCAATAAAATTAGTTTACAAAATAAAGTTAATGATGCCTATTTAGATTTTATGCAAAATAATGAGCGCGAACCTTCTACAGATGAATTAGCAGAAATTCTTAATATGAAAGAAAAAGATATTCAAGGTGTATTGCGTTTGCAAAATCATCATACTTCTATGGATGCTCCTATTGGGGGCGATGAAGATGATAATATGACACTTTTAGATACTTTGCCTTGCGATGAATCTGATATTCCTGAAATGGATTTAATGAGTGAATCACTACGTACAGAAATTCGTTCTAATTTACAAAATTTAAGTTCTAGAGAAAGGGAAGTTATTAGTGCTTATTATGGTTTAAATGGTATTCAAGCCCTTTCATTAGAAGAAATTGGCTATAAAATGGATTTAACTAGAGAACGTGTAAGACAAATTAAAGAAAGAGCTTTAAGACGTTTGCGCAAATCATCTTGCAGAAATAATCTTCGTGCTTATTTAGGCGTATAATCTATATGGATTGAGTTAGTATTATATAAAATATATAACCTATAAAGTTAGTACATTGAGAATGTCGGCTTTATAGGTTTTTTTTTATATATTTGTGTCATAAAATATTTTAAATTATGTTCCTCAAATTTTTTATATATACTACTGTTTTTATTGGTTGGTATGCTTGGTTACACAAATATTATATTTGTGATGTGCGTAATTTATGCAAACCTGCAATTCCTACTACAGATTCTGTAAAGTTTTATAATATTGCACATACTTTACATGTAAAGGCACAAGATGTGTCTATTATAGAGAATTATCCTGAATTTTATTTTGACCATAATAGTGCACAGCCTCTAGAATTGGAAGCACATAAAGCCTTTTATAAAGTATTGGGTACTTTTTTAAAAGAGCATCCAGAAACTAAATTGCGCATTACAGGGCGTTATTTGCAAAAAGAACAAGAGCTTTCTCAAATTCAAAATCGTTATAATGATTTGGGTATGGCACGTGCGATGGCAGTTTTAGATAAATTACACAATGAATTTAATATAGCTAATGAAAGATTAATTCCTATTAGTCAAGCTATGATTCAAGACACCTTAACTGCGCCTATTGCTTTCGATGTATTGAATTATACGCCACCTGTAAAATCACCTATAGCATCAACTACTATAGATACTTTCGAATATTTAACCGATACGCCTATCCCTACAGAAAATTTGGAAGAACAAATTAAAACTTCCTTGAAAGACGTGGTTTATTTCGATAAAAATGAAAGCTTCGAATTTGCTTCTCAAAAATTTATTCCTAGTCCTGATTTTGATACTTATGTTGATGCGCTAAAAGCTTATTTTTTAGAATTTCCTAAGCATAAATTATTAGTTATTGGGCATACAGATACTAAAGGCGATGCTAAATACAATAAAGAATTAGGCTTGAAACGTGCCAATGCTGTCAAAGCTTATTTAAATAATAAAGGCATTAATCAAATTATTGAAACTCAAAGCCAAGGCGAAGATGCTCCTATTGTTAAAGACCAACAAGAAGATGGCACTTATATGCCTGATGCTATGGCAAAAAACAGAAGAGTTCATATCAAAATTTTAGAAAATTAATATTTTGAGCCTAGTTTTTTTTAAGCTATACCCTATATTTAAAAACACCAGCTATTTTTATATTTCCCAAAATCAATTTTTTATATGACTAAAATAACGAATCGTACAGTCCTTATTACAGGCGGTGCTTCAGGTATTGGTAAACTTATTGCACAAAGATGCGTAGCGCAAAAAGCCTTTCAAGTTATCCTTTGGGATATTAATGAACAGGCTTTAGACCAAACACGTCAAGAATTTGAAGCACAAGGCGAAAAAGTTTTAACTTATGTAGTAGATGTTTCTTCACTTGAAGATATTCAACAAGCTGCACAAGAGGTTTTGGGTGAAGTTGGTGTAGTAGATATTCTTTTCAATAATGCAGGAATTGTTGTTGGAAAACCTTTTGCCGAGCATTCTCATAAAGATATTAGTCGTACTATAGATATTAATGTTTCGGCGGTTATGCATTTGGCTTCAGAGTTTTTACCTGCTATGCTCAAACAAGGCGAAGGACATATTATTAATATTGCTTCGGCAGCTGGTCTAATTCCTAATCCTAATATGTCTGTTTATGCAGCTAGCAAGTGGGCGGTTTTAGGTTGGTCAGAATCTTTGCGTTTGGAAATGGAAACAGAAAAAACTGGCGTAAAAATTACTACTGTTTTACCAAGTTATATTAATACAGGTATGTTCGACGGTGTAAAAGCACCTATGCTTACGCCTATTATGGAGCCTGAATTCATTGTAGATAAAATCATGGAAGGTGTAAAAAAAGACAGTATTCTTATCAAAGAACCTTTTATGGTAAAATCTTTACCTATTTTGAAAGGTATTTTACCTACACGTGCATTCGACCTTATTGCAGGTAAAATGTTTGGTGTTTATAAAACCATGTCTACTTTCATTGGCAAGCCAAAAGATATTGCTGTGCCTGAAAAGAAAAAAGGTGTAGTAAAAAAATAAATAATGAACTAATTGAGCCGCTTACTGGTTTATAATAATACAACTGCTTGATACAGATGAAGATAAAGACCAAATTGGAAATGAAAAAAAAGCTAATGATTTAGAAATTATTTTCATTGATAAAGACCAATTCGGAAGAGATTGTCCTTATTTGCAAGCAACATATAATAGAGATAAGACTTTAGGGTTTTATCTCTATTTTTTTGTTTGGGGAAAGGGAGTATGGTGCTTCGCATTTATTTTTTCATTCCTAATAGGGAAGTGTAATAAAATAAAAATACTGCGCTTTAGCGCACCGAACTCCCTTTTTCAAAAAAATAAAAAAGAAAAGAAACTAATTGGGCTTTTTACTCGTTTATAATAATACAACTGCTTGATACAGATGAAGATAAAGACCAAATTGGAAATGAAAAAAAAGCTAATGATTTAGAAATTATTTTCATTGATAAAGACCAATTCGGAAGAGATTGTCCTTATTTGCAAGCAACATATAATAGAGATAAGACTTTAGGGTTTTATCTCTATTTTTTTATGCAGGAACTTGTACTAAAATATTGATGTTTTCCTACAAGAACGGTTAAATACGCTATCGCACCCAAGATATAGTATTCAACAAAAAAGGCATATAGAATTTATTTTCTATATGCCCAATTTTATGGATTATTGCTTATGAACTATTTCATTAATTCACGTGCAATTACTAATTTTTGAATTTCAGAAGTACCTTCGCCAATTGTGCAAAGTTTAGAGTCACGATAGAATTTCTCTGCTGGGAAATCTTTCGTATAACCATAACCACCGAAAATTTGTACACCGTCTGTAGCTACTTCTACACACATTTCTGAAGCGTATAATTTCGCCATAGCTGAAAGTTTTGTAACTTTTTCGCCTCTATCTTTCAAGTCGCCAGATTGACGTACTAATAATTCTGCTGCTTCTACTTTCGTTGCCATTTCTGCCAATTTGAAAGAAATTGCTTGGAATTTAGAAATTGATTGACCGAATTGTTGGCGTTCTTGCGCATATTTTAAAGCTGCTTCATAAGCACCTCTACCAATACCTAAAGAAAGCGCTGCAATAGAAATACGACCACCATCTAAAATTTTCATTGCTTGGATAAAGCCTTCGCCTTCTTCGCCCAACAATTGACTTTTGTGAATGCGGCAATCTTCGAAAATTAATTCTGCTGTTTCAGAAGCACGCATACCCAATTTGTTTTCTTTTTTGCCACCTCTAAAACCAGGTGTGTTTCTTTCAATAATGAAAGCAGACATACCATGAGAATCTAATAAGTCGCCTGTACGTACAATTACTACACCTACATCGCCAGAAATACCATGTGTAATGAAGTTTTTAGTACCATTGATAACGTAATAATCGCCATCTTTTGTAGCTGTACATTGCATGCGCATAGCATCGCTACCTGTATTTGCCTCTGTTAAACCCCAGAATGCAATATGCTCACCTGAAGCTAATTTTGGTAAATATTTATGTTTTTGCTCCTCTGTACCAAACATTAAAATATGGTTTGTACCTAAAGAGTTGTGTGCCGCTGTAGAAAGACCAATTGAGCCACAAACTTTCGAAATTTCGTCGATTACAGTGATATATTCTTGATAACCTAAACCAGAACCACCATATTCTTCTGGCACTAAAACACCCATGAAACCTTGCTCACCCATTTGGCGGAAAAGTTCACGAGGAAATTGTTGTGTTTCGTCCCATTCCATAAAGTAAGGGCGAATATGTTTTTGTGCGAAAGTGCGAGCCGAGTCCTTAATTAACTCTAAAGCCTCTTTTTTATCGGCAGTAGTTGCGAACATATGGATATATTTTTATATTTTGAATAAATATGAGTCAAAATTTTGCGAAAAATACACTTTTTTAAACAAGAAAAGAAGCTTTAACTATACTATTTTAGGACAAATGGTTTAATTTTTTATGCTTTTTTCTTTTCCTGATAATTTTTTATTTGGGAAAGGGACTATGGTGCTTCGCATTTTTATTTAAAATCCTGAATAAGCAAAATTTTTATATATTAATTATAAAAGTTATAGTTAGTATTTATTTTGAATAAATGCGCTTTAGCGCACCATACTCCCTTTTTCAAAAAAATAAAAAAGGCATATTAGCAAAATACTAATACACCTTTTTTAGCCTATAAAATTAAAGTTAAACTTATTGTTTAATAATAGGAATAGATTTGGTTACGCTACCTTCTATTTTAATTTGTACAGTATACATACCCGAAGCTAAATGTTGAATATTAAGCGTATGTATTTTCAAATCAGCCGTTTGATAGATACTTTCTACCAATTGTCCTAAGCTATTATAAATTAAAATATCTGTACTTGCACTTTCTGGTAAAGCTATATTCAAAATCCCTGAAGTAGGGTTGGGATAAGCTTGATATTCTCCTTCAAAACCATCTATATCAATAGTCTTCCATGCACTATAATAAATATTACCGCTTTGGCTTATAGTTTTCAAACGATAATAATTATAACCTTTGCTAGTTTGTGTATGCAAGAAATTATAAGTATCTATGCCTTGTATTTGATTACTTTCTAGCATAGTAATAGTTTCAATACTTTGTGCATTAAGCGAATATTCTAATTCGAAATAAGCAATCTCTCTACTATCTGCTATAGTCCAATCAATTTGCGCTTCGCCTTTACTAGTTTTTTCAACTTCGAAAGTCTGTAAATTAGCCGATAATAAAGCACTTTGATTAGGTGTAATAATAAAAGCAGAGAAATCAGGCGATTGAAATTCTATAGCAATAACACCATTTGTATTGGTAAAAGCACTAGCATTGGCACCTGCTAAAGGAATGACTGTATGCGGAATAATAGTATAAGGACCAACACCAATTATGCCACTAGAAAATTTAACGACTTGTATTTGTGTTTCAGGATTTAAAATGCCGCTTTGATTACCTGCAAAATTATTCGAATTACTTGCCAAATTATTCAATTCTGTTTGTGTAAAGTATAAGCGTACTTTAGCTTTAGTATTGTTGCTTGGCTGAATTTTCCACCATCTTTGCAAATAAGGATGCGAAATACCCGATAAATTGACATATTGAATACTAGGCGTAAAACTTACACTAGCATTAACATTCATTAAAGCAGCTATATCGTTTGCGCCTGTATAATCATTAATAGAAAGAATAGGTTTTTGATTAGTGGCACCCACCATAGTTCTCCAATTATCTTCATTATTGAAATAGCAAGCTGTATTTTGAGCTTCCATAGTTAGCGTATTGGCTGTAGGCTGCTGAATGCGAGTAGAAGAACCTATGCCAGTAGTAGCTTCACCACAACGATAAGTTGTAATTTGGAAAGTATAAGTTACATTAGCATTCGTAGTATTGAGCGGAATATTAGCATAATAAGGCGTAGCCGCATTATTATCATCATCATATTCTGTTATTATACCTGAACCACTTTCTGTATTTGTACTCCATGCATAATTAATTACATAAGGCGAAGTACCCGTAATTGCTAATGGGAAAGTAGCAGGGAAAGTATTATAAGCACAAATTTCCATTACTGTACCATTATTAAATCTAGGCGTTTCTAAAGGCTGTAAACTAAATCTCCAAATACTACTAGGGTCGCTAGTTGCAGAACCATTAATATCATCGCAATTATCGCCAGTATCAAAAAATAAATTGGCTGTATGTGAAGTATTATATGGAGAAGGGACTAAGGCAATATTATTTTGTCTTTGAGCAATAATATCTTGTACTTTCAAGAAATCTATACAAAAGCCATTGCCATGGTCTTTATAAATATAAGCTTTGCTACCAATGGCAGAACTCTGCAAATTGACAAAGCTACTAGAAGTACCAAAAGAAATTAGTTTACCATGCGGCGAAGATAGCGTTTGACGACTACCTGCTTGTAAAACATAAGTTTTTCCACCATATACAGCCATAGAATCAAAAGACATATTATTTAAAAACTTCAAACTAGAATTGAAGTCTCCATATTGAATATGAGGGGTACCATGTAAATTAATTACTTGGGCAGCTTCCGTAATTTTTACTGTTTTATAAGCCAAATTATCGCCAAATCTCAAATTAATATCTGTAGAATTGCTATTGTCTAAAAATTCTAAATCGCCAGCTTGCAATTGCATAGTATTAGCATTTGTAATAGACCAAGGACGATTAAAAATGCCACCTGAGGCTTGATAAAAACCAGACATTACGATCGTAATAGTAGCATTTTCAAAATTTAAGCTTCTAGCCATATTCGTTTCAGAAGTAAAGCTATTATGAATAATTAAATCATTACCATTCAAATGTAAATTACCTGCATTTAATAATAATTTGCCGCTATAAGTACTATTGAAAGCATCATCTAATTCTAAAGGCGCTAAAATATTCCATGTACCTCTTACATTATCGAACATTAATTCTTTAGTGAATAGTTTCAAGCCATTGGTAGTGAAATTGAAAACACCTTCGCCTATCATATAAATGGAGCCTCTATAGTTTGAAATATTTACTGTATTGGCTATATTAAAACTACCTGCTATATACCACATTCTATCAATATTGTTGGCATTAATATTAATATTGCTAGTTGCTGTAAGATTTTTGCAATAGGCTTGACCATCTATAGTACAACCATTGCTAGTGGTAGAACGAGAAAGTACATCAAATACTACATTATCCGCTAATGAAGGAATACAAGCACTATCGCCAGTGGTTTTATTTGGGTTGGTTGTCCAATGTGCTGGGTCTGACCAATTACCTACAAAATTATTAGGATTATTGTTTTTTGCACGCCAATAATAGGTAGTACCTACACCATTGCTAAAGGTAATATTACTATTATTCGTACCATCTGTAGAATTAATGGCATTTATAGGATGTGTACTGTTTAACCCTTTCAAAAAACAATTTTCTAAAGTTGCTAAACCAGCTATATTAAACTCAATAGGATTACCATTTTGTGTTCTAATCGTTGTTGGTTTTGTACAAGAACCTATAGCAGTAAGATTCCCTTGAACTCTCAAATAATGACCAGCTACACCACCTGATAAAACAACCTCTATTCCTGAATCAAAAAAGACATTACCTGAAACATTAATTACAGTTGCATTAGCCCCTGTACGAAAAGCTAAATTAGCACTTTGTTTAATATGTAAATCGCCACGTATAGTCCAACTTGGGCTAATATCAGCAGCAGAATTTACTATAGTATGTGGAAATATACCAGATAAAGTTTGTGCTTGACCTGTACCTGCATCATTAATATAAAAAATACAACTATCATTATAAATTACTGTATTGGCACTAGTTTGAGAAATTTGAGGCCAACCACCACCACGGGTATGAAGTCTTGTATTAGTCCAAATGCGGTCGCCCATAGCAAAACGAGCAAGATTTATACCAATATTATTGGCACGCATCATGGCGCCAGCATTCATATTTAATGTATTACAATATAAAGAATCTGTAAATGTATAATCGGAAGCGCTGCTCATATTAATATTTACAGGAATTTTTGCCCCATTAGTAGTAAACGTTTTGCCATTGCCATAAAGATTAAGACCGCTTACAATTTCATAATTATAATTAGAGCCTGTTACTTGTGTCATATTACCTTGAAAAGTAACATTTCCTAATACCATTAAGGCATAATTTAAATTGAAAGTAATACCATTATTAATAGTATTAAGCCAAGTAATATCTTTACAATAACCTACATTACTATTTATAGCAATAGTACCATTGCCTGAAGCAGCATTGAAAAAAACATTTGTACCAGGGTTAGGTATTTGCATTGCTGGATTACCTGCTGCATCATACCAGTTTTGCGGTGTATTCCAAGAATTGCCTGCTGTTTGTCTAAAATATAATTCTGTTGGGCAATTGCTAGGATTATTTACAGTAATATTATTGACTAAACCTGTATTAAAACTATTATTAGCAATATAAGTTCTGCCACCTGTAGTATTGCCTTCTACCTTTTGCAAAATTAAATTATTCATCACTAAGTTGCCTATACTCTTCTTTCTGATTTTGGCAGCTATAGAACCATTGAGTGTGCCTTGTATAATGGCATAATCACTACAATTATTAGGCATAATTAAATTATCAAAAGCAATTTCTGCACTTGTGCTTGTTATGGCTAAAATTACTCCAGGATTCAACTTTAAAGTAGTTGTTTCTAAATTTGCATTATTACAAATAGTACCTACACCATCAATATGTATATAATTAGCTACTAATTTGCCTGACCAATTTGTTCTTGCTTTATTCGTCTTTATAGTAACAGAATCGAAGCGTGCATTAGCATTAAATACTATATTTTCCGTAAGCGAAGAAGCAGGATTATCTTCAATAATAATATGTGCACCTTGAGCAGAAAAATTAGCTGAAACTATATTTGATATTTGAAATAAATCAGGATACCAACCGCCTGTTTTTAGATGAATACGTGAATTATTGAAAGTAATTTTCTTGCTAGTATTATTGGTGGTAGACATAAATCCATCTGCATCTATGCTTTGTCCATTTGTATTAAAGTGTCCTGTTATATGATAAATATTACCACCTAAACGAGCTGCATTATTAGAGGTATTGGTATTATTCCTATTGTTGAGTACTAGCGGAGAAATTAAGCGTAAAGTAGCCGCATTATCTAAGCTAATTCTAAAATCATTCAGGCGCAAATTGTTGCCTTTGGTATCTAAATCATAAATATTATTTCCGCTACCTTTAAAAATAAGGCTGCCATTATAATTAAAGTTAATGGCATTAGGATTAGGTAAAATCAAATGACCAAAAACCTCTAAATTTTTATCAAACGTACCTGCGAAAGTAGGAACTGTTGCAATAATATCATCCCAAATCATACTCAAACAATTTGAATTCATATCTACATTAACTATAGCCCCTGTAATGGGAAATGAAGCTGCTGTAAAATAAATATTATCTGATGATCTTGGCGATTGACAAGGCTTTTGAATACTGTTTATGCTTCCTACACGCCAGTTGTTAGGGTCATTAAAATTGCCTGTGCCATTATTTCCTACCCAATAAAGATTAAGGGAAGGGGTGCCTATACATTGAGCTAATAGCGTATTGGTCCAAAGAAATAGACTTAAAAAAAGTAAAAAAGTACTTTGAATAATACTTTTATTCATAATAAGATTAGTGTAAAATGATTGGAATATAATATTCAATAAGAATAAAGCTATATGAAAAAAAGATAAATATTAAATAGTTGATTAATTTTTATAGTTATAATTAACTCATTATAAATGAAATGGAATCAAAACTAATAAGAATAATTAAAGCAAACAAGGAATTAGTAAAGATAATTATGTTAAAATTTAGTTTGTATATTTTAAATGCTGTAATTTTTATTTTAGATTGGTCTAAAAATATTTATTAATAATCTTCATAATAATTTATGATTTTTTCTTT
>X137_Gaur__coassemble_85_pt1 | contig 30038 bp, 20 predicted proteins | sample X137_Gaur__metabat2_high_PE_006 | metagenome-assembled genome bin X137_Gaur | reverse complement strand
AGTTAAAATTAAATGTAGAAATAGGAGCTAGTTTTATGCAAACTATGCCATTTGCTTTTATGAAAAAACAAACTTTTTTAGCTACAGAAGGCTGACAAGCAAAAAATGGAATAGGGGCTGAAATTTTCTTACAACATCGCTTTCGTAAAAATGCTTTATGGTCTGTTTTTTTATTAGTTGGCTATCAAAATTTAGCTTTTCAAAATAAAATAAATAATGTAGATAAATTTACCCCTATTGAAAATACTACTCAATTTATAGGTAAGGATTATAATGCTCTTTATTTTATGCCTAATATAGCTTTTAGAGGTGGCGTAAAATGGAAATTTGAATTATCTTTTGGTTTAGGTATTGGTTTTGTTGGAGGGGGTGTACAAGAACAAAAATTATGGCAAATGCCGAACTCCCTTTCCCAAACAAATATCAATTATAATATCAAGGCATGGGATACTAAAAATAAATTGACAAAAGGTTTTAGAATAGGGGCTAGTTATGGTTATCTTATTAAAAAAAGATATTTAATTGCTGCTCAATTTGGCTTATTAAATTTGTCTGCCCAAAGCACTAAAACACTCAATGAATCTAATCATATTTGGGATAAAGATTTAGCCCAAATTATACAAAGTTTAGATATGGGAAATTATACTGTAAAAAGTAAAATTTTATATCAATCTTGGTTTATTGGACTTACATTTAAATATCAAATTTATAAAACTTTATACCCACAGACTATTACTAAAAATGGTATTATTTATCATTAAAAATTGATTATACTTTTTAAAAATAAAGGTTATGGATAAAATTATTTTAAGCTTATTTTTATTGCTATTTTTTGCATTAAAAACACAAGCACAAAATTTAACTCCTCAAGAAAAAATAAGCGATAAATACAAATTGAATATAGTGCAAATGCAAGCTATAGAAATTCAAAATGAAGCAAATTTTGAAGCACAAAAAAAACAAGAAAATAATAATAAAACTTTAGATGCAAATCCTAAAGAAAGATTGAGATTTTTGGAACAACGTAAAGCTAATATTTTGCAAAATATAGCAGATTTATCGCTAGAAAATAAAGATGGTTCAATTACACCTATGATTCAAAAATTTGAAAAAGTTTTATTGCAAACAGAAGCAGAAATAACCCATTTAAAACCTCTTATTCAAGAATAATTTTTATTCAAAATGCATACATTTTTTAAAATATTTTTCTTCATTTTTTTAGCATTTTTTATACAATATAATTTATTTGCTCAAAGTAGATTTTGTCAGAATGCTACACAAATTTGCGATAATATTTCGCAATATCCTGCTGGGGTAGGTAGTGGAGAAGCACCAGGAGGTAATAACTATTCTTGCTTAGGAACACAACCTAATCCTGCATGGTATTATTTTAAAATTGCTAGTAGTGGTAGTGTGATTATAGATTTATTGAATACAGCAGTAGTTGATGTAGATTTTGTACTTTATGGTCCTTTTCCGAATGAACAAACAGCTTTTGCACAATGCGGTCGTTTAGGTTTGGGTGGGGCATATGGTAATATTATAGATTGCAGTTATGACCCTCAAGCATTTGAAGAAATTAATATTTCAAATGCAAATGCTGGCGATGTTTATATTTTATTAATTACGAATTTTTCAGATGCACCAACAATGATTTATACAACGCCTAATAGAGGTTCTGCTGAAATTTCTTGTCCATGTAATTATGAACAAAGTTCTACTTTAGCAAATATGCCTAATAATAATGGAGCATATATTGGTACTTCAGCTAGCAATGTGGGACAGTATGGTGTTTGTGCAGGCGATACTTTATATATAGAAGTAAATTTAGCTGCTGCATTAAGAAATGATTCTTTGTATTTGAGAGGTGTAGGCACTACTATACAAAACAATTTTAATGCCAATGAATATGCTATTTATGGACCATTCCAACGCAATACAGGGAGAAATGATAGTATAAGTTATATTGTAGGGATTTTTCCAAATTCGAATAGAACAGGTGTAGTTAATTTTGCTTTAGGTACTGCTGTTAATAGAGTGAATACACCACAATATTGTAAAAGTATTTTGGATTTTTCTATAGTAATTCCAGGTATTTATACACAAGATTATGAAGCTTGTAGTGGCGCTAATTTGCAAGTGCAAGCAGCTTCATTAAGTAGTACTATTTGGGGACAACCCAATTTTGCTTGGCAACAAATTGCTGGACCTAATGTAAGTATTGATAATGCCAATATTTCAAATCCAACAATTGCCATACTCCCTTTTCAAAATAATAATCAAGGTCCTATTTTATTAGAAGTACAAAATCAATATGGTACTTGTGTTTTGAAAGATACAGTAACAATTGTATTGCAAAATAATGAATTAATTTTGCCGCAAAATCCTATTGCAAGTTGTGGTCTAGATAGCGTGCCTTTATATGCTTTATTGAAAGATACTTTTGCTTATACAAATGCATGTTATCCTGATTATGATTTGACGGCTATAGATTATTTTGCTATACCAGGAATGGGTACTAGTATAAGCTTGGGAGATGATGAAATTTCAGGTGCTTTACCTATAGGTTTTCCCTTTCAATTTTATTGCAATACTTATACACAATTTTATATAAGTGCTAATGGTTTTATAACTTTTTCTCCTGCACAAATTTCTGCTAATAATAATGCAACAATTCCTAATATAGCCAATCCAAATAATTTAATTGCATTGGCTTGGGATGATTTAGATCCTACACGTGGTATAGGTAATATTCAATATTTTACAAGAGGTGTAGCACCTAATAGAGAATTGATTGTTGCCTTTACAAATGTGCGTTTTAGATCTAGTAATAATAAAACAGTTTCAGGACAAATTATTTTATTCGAAACGAGCAATAATATAGAATTGCATATACTTAAAATTGATAATAATAATTCTGGAATAACGCAAGGTATTGAAAATGCTTCAGGTCGTTCTGGCATAGCTATTAATGGACGTAATAATGGTAACTTTATTTCTGAAAGAGAAGCTTTTAGATTCAAACCTCGTGCAGGTGCTGCTATTCCTACTGCTCCTACTTATGTATGGACGCCAGCTAATACGCTTTCAGCTAGTAATATTTATAATCCTATTGCATATCCAAATACAAATACTGTTTATAGTGTAAAAGTAATAGATGGTAATTGTATCTATACAGGAAGTATAGAAGTTTTGACCAATAATATGCCTATTGAATTAGAAGTAATTCAGCCTATTTGTAATAATAATGGTAGCATAGTAGTAAATACCAATATAGGACAAGGAGCTTTAAATTATCAATGGTCTAATGGTGCCAATACAAGTACACTTACTAATTTGCAAGATGGTATTTATGCTGTTACAGTTACAGATGCTAATGGATGTATAGGTGAAGCTATGGCAAATTTAGAAAGCGAAAATTTATTGCAATATACTGTGCAAGTTGAGCAAGCAAATTGTAATACTAATGGTGTCATTAATTTAAATATTATTAATGGTGTTGGGCCTTATACTATACAATGGAATAATAATGCTAATACACAAAGTTTAACTAATTTAAGTAGTGGTATTTATCAAGCTACAATTACAGATGCAGTAGGTTGTAGTATTGTTTCTGATAGAATAAGAGTAGCAGCAGATAGTATAGATTTTGATATAGTAATTGATACTTTAGTACATAATCTTTGTCATGGTGATAGTTTAGCTAGTATTGAAATTTTTGGAAGAGGGAGTTCGGCATTTGTTCAATATATTTGGAATACTGGCGATACTACAAATCGCATTGAAAATTTAGGACAAGGTATATATTGGGCTACAGTATCTGATGCTAATGGTTGTACACAAGTTACTGAATTTTTAGAAATTAAAACACCGCTTTATCCCCAACTTAATATTACTAATACTCAGCCACTTTGTTTTGGCGATACTAATGGTAGTATTAGTATAGAAAGTCAAGATACTTTATTGCCATTATTTTATCAATGGTCTAATGGAAATACTACTAGTATATTAGAAAATATAGCAGCTAATACAGACTATTATTTAACCATTACAAATGCAGCTAATTGTATATATACATATGGACCTTTATCCTTACTGCAACCAACATTATTAACGGCTGTTGCTAGTATAGAAAATGTTGTTTGTAATGGCGATAATAATGGTAAAATTGAATTGAATATAACTGGCGGTACTATGCCTTATACTTTCAATTGGTCTAATGGTAATTTATTACAAAATGCTTATAATTTATCAGCTGGTACATACTTTGTAACTATTACGGATAATAATGGCTGTATATTTGATTTTCCATTAGAAAATGGTTTCCTAATACAAGAGTTTCCTCCTTTACTCATTAGTATAGATAGTATTATAGATTTGGCTTGTGCTAGTGATACAAATGGGGCTATTTATATTAATGTGCAAGGTGGTTTAGCACCTTATACTTATCAATGGTCTAATGGTGCTATTAGTCAAAATATAGAAAACTTAAGTGCAGCTTATTATACACTTACATTAACTGACGCTGCCAATTGTCAATTAATTTACAATGAAGCGCAAATGTATATTCCTGAACCAATTGTTGTGCAAATGGATTATGTACAAAAAGTAGTAGATTGCGATTTTAATCCTATAGGTAAAGTAATTGCTACTGCACAACAAGGTACTGCACCTTATACTTATGCTTGGTCTAATGGAAGTAATCAAGCTATAAATGAAAATTTAGCTAGAGGAATTTATTATCTTACCGTGTCAGATATTAATGGTTGTTGGTTGTTGGATTCTGCTATGATTATAGAACCATTATTACCACAATTAGCGCCTTATTATACAGCAAATTTAGATAGTAATAATTGTGTTTTCATGGGTGAAAATATAGATTTATTTGCAATAGCTAATGCTCAAAATGGAGTACAATATACTTGGCAAAATCTTACTAATCAATTATCTTTTACTAGTCAAAATTTTGATAATTATTTGGCACAAATTGGAATGCAACAAGCAGGTAATTATACTTTGCAAATACAGGCTAGTGCTACCACAGAAAATATTATTTGTAATGCAATTGATACATTGAATATTTGTGTAAAAGATTATTATCAATTTTTATTGCCTACTGCTTTTTCGCCTAATGGAGATGGAGAAAATGATTTATATAGACCATTACAATTGTCTCTTTCTTATATAGAATCTTTTGAAATTTATAATCGTTGGGGCAATCTACTTTATAATGACAAAAATCTAACTAATGGTGGTTGGGATGGTACTTATAAAGGTGAAATACAACCAAGAGAAGTATATATAGCAGTTTTAATTTATAAATTGCCTGCATTTAGCAATTCTATAGTCTATAAAACAGAATTTACATTATTGCGTTAGCTTAGTCTACAAAAAAAAGCTTACTTTAAATATGAAGTAAGCTTTAAAATTTTAGTTGCCAGATTTTTTTCGTATATTTTATTTATGATTATTCTTCTTTAAGAATAGGTCTCTTTTCCTTTAATCTCTAAATCCTTTTTATGATGAAATCCTTTTTTAGTTTCCTTATATTATGTATAGTAATCAGTGTAAATTCTGACTCCATTTTAGCGCAAACCAAAGCACAAAAATTAGAACAAAGAAATCAAGCCAAAGCTATAGATAAAGCCGCAAAAGAAGCTGCCAATATTATGTGTAAATGTGATGCTATTAAAAATATGGCTACTACTATTCAACTTTATAAAGATAATCCTAATTTGGCAGTAACAGATGAGGTTTCTCAACAAGTAAAAGGTTATATTCAAGAGTCTTCTTTATGTATAGATAAGTTTGACCTTGTTACTAAAAAATTAGAACAAAATCAATTGCAAAAATATAATAATGCAGTAGAAGAGCGTATGCTCAAAAAATGTCCAGATGTACTTAAAGTAATTCACGCTTTTTCAGAAATGGAAGATTAGATTTTTTTCCAAGTTTGATTTTTGCCTAAGCCTGGTGCACCATTATAAATAATGCAATGCAAATAAGTCGTATCATTAATGATTTTGTACTGAAATTGACCACGATAAAAACGTCCATCTGTACCTAAATCCTCATAATGAAAAACACTATCTCGAATAGGATAAATATTGCGCCATTTTTCTATATTATCTAAAAAGTTTTCTCTACCCGTACCCGACACAACTATAGCTTTATTGGCATATAATTGTATTTGCAAACCATTATAAATGGGATTATTATCAAATTGTCTTTCCCATGTGCCATATAAAGTTTCTATGCTAGGTTCGAATTGTTCTTTTTTACAAGCAAGAATGCTTAATATAAAAAGCAATAAAAATAGCTGAATTATTTTTTTCATATAAAAGGGAGTATGGTATTTTTTTTATAAAAAAGTCATTAGCATAGCGCAAATAAAAGGACAAGTGCAACTAATATTGTACTTGTCCTTATTTTATATTACTTATTACTTGTATAAGTTTTCTATTTCTGTTTTATACTTTTCTAAAAGTACTCTACGCTTAATTTTTAAAGTAGGGGTGAGGTCACCAGACTCTGTAGTCCATGCATCTGCTAAAAGAATATAGCGTTTTACTTGTTCTACATGACCAAATTCTTCATTTACTTTTTTCACTATTCTATCGAAAGCTGCTTTTACTTCTGGTTTTGTAATCGCTTCTTGCAAAGTAGTAAAAGGAATGTTTTTCTCTTTACACCAATTTTGTACAGCTTCAGGATTAGCAGTAATTAAAGCAGATACATACTTTTTATCATTGCCTATTACCATAACTTGCTCTATTAAATAACGCTCTTTCAATTTGTTTTCAATAGGCGTTGGTGCAATATATTTACCATTTGAAGTTTTGAGTAATTCTTTCTTACGGTCTGTAATTTGTAAAAATTCTCTTCCTTTATCATTTTTTACAAATTTACCAATATCGCCAGTTCTAAACCAGCCATCTTCTGTAAAAACTTCTGCTGTGAGTTCGGGTTGTTTATAATACCCTTTCATTACATTACCTCCCTTTACTAAAACTTCACCTTCACCTTCACCATATGTGTTTGTTACTTCAATTTTAACTTGAACACTATTTAATAAAGGACCCACCGTGCCAAGTTTGGCAGCATAAGGTTCAAAATTTCCAATAGCAATGCCTGGAGATGTTTCAGAAAGTCCATAACCTTCACGGACAGGAATACCAGCGGCAGAGAAGAATTGTATCATTTTCTGAGGACAAGCAGCTGCACCAGTTACTATACCAACTAATTTGCCACCCATATTAGCTCGAATTTTAGAAAACACTAGTTTGTCAGCAATAGCCCATTTTATTTTGTCGAAGAAACCGCGTTTTTGGTCAAAATCATAAGTTTCTGTTAGGCGCATAGCCCAAAAGAAAATATTTTGCTTTAATTTGCTTCCTTCTTTGGCTTTTCCTACTACTTTCTCGTATACTTTTTCTAAAAGACGAGGAACAGTAGTAAAGAAGTTAGGTTGGAATTCACGCATGTTATCAGCTAAAGTATCAATAGATGGTGGATACATTACATTGATACCCTTGAAAATATAAGAGAATACTACACAACGCTCAAAAACATGGCATAAAGGTAAAAAACTAAAACCTAATTCGCCAGCCCAAATAGGAATAAGCGGATATACGTCATAAAGATTGGTAATGAAATTTTTATGTGTAAGCATTACACCTTTAGGCGTACCAGTTGTACCTGATGTATAAACAATAGTCATGACATCATCTGTATGAATACTATTTTTATAAGGCTCAAGTTTTTCATAATCTCCTTTTACCAATAAATCTTCCCAAAATCCTACAGCTTGACCATTAGCATCTAAAGTTGCTGTATTGAGTTTATCGAAAGTGAATATTTTTTGGAGTGCAGGACAAGCGCGTTGTACTTCCGTTACTTTGGCTAATAAATCGCCATGACCAACAAAGCAGTATTTAACTTCTGCATCGTTAAAAATGTATTTATAATCTTGAATACTAATAGTAGGATAAACAGGCACACTAATAGCACCAATTTGTTGCAATGCAAAATCTACTATATTCCATTCAGGTCTATTATTATAGGAAATTAAAGCAACTTTATCATCTTTTTTTATACCTAATGCTAAGAACCCTAAACTTAATTGATTCATAAGTTCAATGACTTGGCTAGTACTATACGAATAGAAATGTCCGTCTATATGTTTAGCAGCTAATGCTTTTTCTTGTGGGTATTCTTTTAGTTGAAGATGTGGGAGTTCGAAGACTCTCTGAAGCGTTTGAGAAGATGACATTTGTAAAATTAAATTATTAATACATTTATATATGAATATATACCCTTAAATATAAGTATTTTTTTAACAAAAAAACTATTTTTGGGCAATGAAACTTTATCTGTAAATTATGCCTTACTATTTTGCAAGAAATAAGGCTTTTCTTGGATATATAAAAAAATGTTAGCCATATGAGTTTAGCCGGATTGATTGTTTTACCAAGTTTTATACTTACCCTCGTAACATTTTACTATCTATATAGTTATTCTACCCCAGAATATTATTGGTTAGTATGTATTCCTTTAGCTATTGCTATCTCTTCTTTTATTATTAGAAGAGGTATAGATGAATGGTGGTACTCTAGAAGACCACCACGTTTGACAGAATTTGAAAGGAACATTTTAATTAAACATTTTCCATACTATGCTGGTTTACCAGAAGCTGCAAAAATTGAATTTGAAAAGCGTGTTTTTGTATTTAGATTACAAAAAGAGTTTCAAATGCGTGGAAAAGAAAAGATTCCAGGCGATGTACACCTTTTAGTTTGTGCAACGGCTATACAATTAACTATGGGCTTTCCTTATAGAAAAGAGTTTTATCCGCGTTTAGGTATGGTGGTTATGTTTTTAAGAACTTTTATTACACCTGAAATTAACTTTCAACATCATGCTGTAGAACTCAATCAAGATTTATACAATTGTTTATTATTATCCATAGAAACTTTTATTTCTGGCTTACAAAAACCAAGTTCATTTTATAATGTAGCTTTATATGGTTTTGCTAAAGCTTGGAAAATAGAAGAAGGAATTACAGAAGAAAGTATGCCTATTGAAAATAGAAATGAATTGCTATTGAAATTGCATATTATGCGAGGTTTTGAATTAGGTTATGTATTTAAATATACAGCTCTTTCAGATATGGAAGTATTTGAAATGTGTACTGAGCATTTCTTTCTTTTCCCTGAACAAATGGAACAAGAATTGCCTGAAATTTATAATTATTTAATGAATGTATTCAAGCAAGATCCAGCTAATAAAGAATCGCCTATTATTCAACAGTTTTCTGTGGCTTCTAATTCCTAAAATAAATAGACTATTGCCTATAAGCTTTACTTTACTCCAGTAGTTTAACCTCAACGTGTTATTTTTTCATGTTGAGGTTTTTTTATTGATTTGATATAGAGTGAATCTTATTTTTTTACAAATGCCATACTCCCTTTTCCAAAAAAATAAAAAATAAAATCTTTTAACATTTAAATATCAACTATCTAATGTAAATTTGTACAATTTATTAAAAAAAATGACCTATGAAATTAAATGTTAATCGCATTGCTTTAGTGGGTGGTGCTAGTGATGGTATTGGTAAAGCTATAGCGCAAGTGCTCGCTCAAGTGCATATAAAAGTTGTGCTTTTAGGCAGAAATGAAGCTAAATTGAAAGCAACAATTGAGACATTAGAAAATAAAGAAATTCATGATTTCATTGTAGCTGATTATACTGAACCTTTACAAGTGAAAAAAGCTGTAGAGGATTTTATGCAGCATAGAAATATGGCATTTGATATATTAATTAATAATACGGGTGGTCCTAAAGGCGGTCTTATTACTAAAGCTGAAGTAGCAGAGTTTTCTCAGGCTTTTAGTATGCATGTTTTAGTGAATCAATGTCTAGCACAAACGGTTTTGCCGCATATGCAAAATCAAAATTGGGGACGTATTATTAATATTATTTCAACCTCTGTAAAACAACCTTTAGATAATTTGGGCGTATCGAATACTATTCGTGCTGCTGTAGGAAATTGGGCTAAAACTTTGGCTACAGAAGTGGCTTCAATGGGCATTACAGTTAATAATGTTTTGCCAGGTGCAACTGCTACTGGACGCTTGGAGGAAATTATTGTGAATAAAGCAAAACAGACAAATCAATCTATAGATATAGTAAGACAAAATATGACAAAAGAAATTCCTATGCAGCGTTTTGCGCAACCAGAGGAAATAGCATATGCTGTAGAGTTTTTGGCTTCGGATAGAGCTGCTTATATTACGGGTATTAATTTGCCTGTAGATGGAGGTAGAACTAAGTCGCTTTAATTGTTAAATAAATAGAGGAGTATGGAACAGGCTGCGGAAGCAATGGCACATGAATCTCATTTTGTAAGTATAGCGGATAAAGGTAAAATTCATTATATTCGTTTTGGAAAGGGAGTAAGGCTTTTGATTATTTTTCATGGTTTTGCTGATAGAGCGCAATTATTTCTTAATTTGTCGCCTGCTTTATCCGATCATTTTGATATAGTGGCTATAGATACGCCTTATCATGGTGCTTCAGAATGGGAAAAAGATACTTTTGAACCAGAGGATATACAATTCCTTATTCAAAATATTTTGGCAGTAAAAGGGCATGAAAAATTCTCTTTAATGGCGCATAGTATGGGTGGTTTTATTGCCTTTACTATGTATAAATTGATGCCTCAATTAGTAGAAGAAATGATTATGTTGGCACCTGGCGGAATTTATAAAGCTTTGCCTTTTAATGCTTATCTTTTTCCTCGTCCAATTCGAAGATTTTTACGTTTTACTATGGGGAGCAAATTAATGTTGAAATTGATGACTTTAGCCTATAAAACAAAATTTCTACATCGCTCTTTTTATGACTTTATAGTGAAGCATTTAGAGAACAAAAGACGTAAAGAAAGATTATTCAATTCTTGGGTTTCACTTTCTGCTTTTGACTTATCCCATACTCAATTGCGAAAAAAAATTAATCAATATCAAACGCCTTTGTGTTTTTTTTATGGTACAAAAGATAAAATTACACCTGTAAAATATGCACAAAAGTTTATTAAGAATATACCTTCCGCTCAAATAAAAATGGTTGAAGCTGATCACTTTTTTATCAAATCTCCATTGAAGGAAGCTTTGGGACAATGGTTAAATACGCGTTAATTGGCAAAATGGCTAAAATTTAATTTTTGTATAGTATTGCCCAATCGTTTAGCATTTTATATACCACTAGATTTATGATTTTCTCCAAGTTGATACCTTCAATCATATGGACTTTATTTATAGCCTTTGTTTTTATAAATAATACTCCTTTAATGGCTCAAATAGATAAAGACTCTATTCAAAACACGCTTAAGTTAATGCCTTCTGAAGGTATTATTCGAGGACGCTTAATTGATAGAGCTTCTAAACAACCTTTATCAGATGGTTTTGTAGAATTATTGAATTTTTCGCCACAAAGAATAGTGAAAATTGATTCTGCAACTGGACATTTTGAGTTTAAATTTGTTCCAGTAGGTAGACATAGATTATTAGCTACAGCCGATAATTATGAAAAAATATATGAACTTAATATTAATGTAGTAGCAGGTTCTGAACAATTCTTGACTTTGCAATTGAATGAAAAAATAGAAGATGTAAAAGAGCCTTTTACTGCTGCTCAAATTGGCTATGGTACTACTCAATTTACTGCTCAAATTGCTATTAGACAAAAAGACCCATTTATATTAATGGATAATACTATTGGTCAACAACATTTTGATATAGAGCAAATGAATAATTTGGCGGGAGCACGTAATGATCCAGCGCGTATGGCAGCTAGTTTTTCTGGTATTTCTAATGCTGATGATACTAGAAATGATATTGTAGTACGTGGTGCTTCTCCTTTAGGTGTGCAATGGTTATTGGAAGGATTACCTATACAAAACCCAAATCATTTGGGTTTAATAGGGACTACTTCTGGTTATTTTCCAATTTTGAATATTAATGTAATTGGAGAGGCTGATTTTAGATTAGGTGCTTTCTCTGCTCAATATGCTAATACTTCTACAGGGATTTTTGATATTTATTTGCGTAATCCTGAAACTAGACGTTTGCGTACTACTGCGCAAATTGGTTGGAATGGGGCTGAATTAGTTTTGCAAGGACCTTTATTTAATAAACGCAGTTCTTTTATTGTAGCAGGGCGTTATTCTTTATTACCTGTATTTAATAGTATAGGAATTTATGATTTGAATGCTAAATCTACTCCTAAGATTTACGATATTAATTATAATTTTCAGTATGTGACCAATAAAGGCAATGAATTTAATCTTTTTGGTTTTTATGGTAATTCTGCTTTACATACTAAGGCTAGTGATGAAGATTTTCTAAATATCTTTAATCCTGCGCCTAGAGCAAATGTAGATTGGGAAAATAATAATACTGTAGTTGGCTTGAAATATAGACATTTCTTTAGTAAACACTTTTTCTGGCAAACTACAATAGGTGGTAATATTGCTTACAATAATCAAGAGCATATTTATCATAAAACTACACATCCTTGGACTTTACCATATAGAGGCTTATACTCTAAAATATATCAAAGTACTTATAGTATATCTAGCTTCGTGAATCAAAAAGTAAATACTAAATTTAGTTGGCGTAGTGGTTTTATGTTGCAACATAGAGTCAATGAATTTTTTGAAGTGCAAGATCGCTTCAATGTTGCACCTATAGTATATTATGATTATATAGGTAGTAATCAATTAATTCATCTTTATTTACATACTAATTATAGGCTAACTTCCAATTTTAATTTCCAATTAGGAGCAGCAGCTTTATACAATAATTTGAATCAACAATTTGTTGCAGAACCTCGAGTAAATCTTTCTTGGGATATAGGTAAAAAACATCAGTTGGATATTATTTACACTATGCAAAATCAAGAAATTTCTCCGCGTTTATCTTATTTACAATTGCAATCTTTCAATAGTACTATAGGGGCTGTATATGATACTTCTGCACGCAATTTGAAAATGATGGGGAATCATTATTTTACTATAGATTATGTATATCAGCCTAAGTCGCATTTGCAATTCAAATTATCTCCTTATTATAAGTTTTGGTATAATGTACCCGTAAATGCTGAAGAAGCTACAGGTTTTTCTGCCTTCAATTTTGATAGCCGATTGCCTTATAACTTGCCTAAATTTAAAATGGAAAGTACAGGCACAGCCGAAAATTATGGTATAGACCTTATTGCTATTCATCACTTGAATAAAGGTTTTCAATTGAATTATACAGTAAGCTTTTTCGAATCTACTTATAAAGGTAGTGATGGCATAAAAAGAGACGCTCGTTTTGATAGAGATTGGCTGACACGTTTGGCTGCTTCTAAAGAATGGACTTTAAATAAAACTAAAGCAAATGTTTTCTTTCTCAGTACAACTTTTACCCTAGCAGGTGGTGAAAGATATACGCCAATTGATATTGAACAATCAGGCTATTTTAATGAAGAAATTCTAACCAATCAATGGTTTGAAAATAGGACTGATTTTTATATGCGTTGGGATATAAAAACAGGTTTCCGTTTCAATGGTAAAAAGGTAAATCATTACTTTTATATTGATATGACTAATGTTTTAGGACGCAAAAATATTCTGACTTATCATTATGATAATGCTACAGAAACTGTTAAACCGATTTATCAATACGGACGTATGCCAGAACTTTTCTATAGAATTCAATTTTAAGTTTTTTTGGAGAAGGGAGTATGGCATTTGTTTATTAAAATAAAAAAAAAGCAGTCACTTTAGTATACAACTAAAGTGACTGCTTTTTGCATAATGCAAGTAGCTTATTTATAAACAAAAACCATACTCCCTTTCTCAAAAAAAACTTAGTGATATATAAGTTTTTTAACTATTGTAGGTAATTAGAGAGTTCTGCTTGTGCTGTTTTGTAGCTTACAATGATTTGATTTAAATCATCGTTAAACTCTTGAATATTGGAAGGGGCATTTAAGGTTTGAATATAGGCATTTTGAGGTAATGCATTTAGTTCATCAGATAACTTTTGTTTAGAAAGTGCCATTCTATCTAAAATCACAATTCCTTTATCTAAGTATTTATATTTAGCTTTCAGGGATTTTTTAGTATCATTATCTAATTTAGAGCTATCCTCTGGTAAGGATAGTAATATTTCGTGTAATTGTTGAATTACCTCATTAAGCGCTTGAAGTTCATTGCTCTTATAATCATTTAAATTTTGGTTGAAAATAGTAGCATGTTTATCTAAATTCATAAGCATGATTTTATTTTCATTCATTTGATTAAGCGTATGATTTAGATAAGCTTGTCTTAATTTTTTTAAATCAGGAATAGCTAAGTCTAAGCCATCAATAAGTTGTTGCTTAATAATATCATTTTGAGCTTTAGCTAACATATTCAATAGTTTGCTTTTGCTTTTTATACTAGTGTCGATATTTTTTAATTTGTCGAGAATGCTAATTATTTCGGCCTTATATTCATTATCAGTCATTTTGCTGACTTGTGCCTGTATTTCTTGAGCTTCTTGCAATGCATCATTGAAAGGATTAGTTTTGTTTTGTTGTTCTTGTAATTTAATTCTACCTTTTTGAAGTTCCTTTTTAGCAATTTCATAGGCAGAGTTATATTTATCTAAGCTAGCATTTACAGAAGTTTGATGTTTGCCTAATGATTCAGTAAGTTTTATATATAGATCATTAAAAACACTGACATTTATTCTATGTCCAATATTGGCACTTAAATTATTCAAGGCTTCTTTTGCCCCGCTACCAATGGCTATAAGGAGTTTTTTTGCGGCTAACGGTATAGCTTTAAGAATACCTTGTTTTAACTCTTCCTTAAGTTGTTCTTTACAGTAATCTCTAATGGTTTCAAATCCCTTTGCAAACAATTGACTCCAAATATTGATGGTAATTTCTACAGCCCCACCAGCAAAGAAATCCACGTCAAATTTGATTACTTCTTTTTTATAGTAAGTATTATCTTCTTCAATAATAGAGCTTTCAATTTCTGCACCAACTTGACAGCCATAGCCCATTTTAGTACTTAATTCAACCTCTCCATAAACTAATTTAGTTGGTATATCATTCATGTCACATAGAATCCCTGCATTAATGGCTATGCCCGTAGATATTCCCGCCCAAGCGTTAGCATGAAATCCTACTTTGTATTCAGTGCCCATATCTATTAATGCTTTTCCTGCTTCCTCTAATGATTTTGAAGCAATTTTAGAATAGTCAAAATTTGGCGCTACTTTAAAAACAGCTTCCGCTTGTGCTGTAGCTTGTCCTTTAACATTGAAGCTCGTGCCAACTTGGATTTGAAACTTCTTGCCACCAATTTCTTTTTCTTTGGAAGTAAAAGTAGCTTCTGCTTTAACACCTATTTCAGCGTTAGCTTTTGCAGCAATTTGAAAATTATTTAACTTTAGAGAAATTTTAGCCCAAGCCGTAACGCTATAAAAAGCGCTAATATCAAAAGTGATATTCCCAATAGAAAGGTCTTTTCCAAAAGATAAAGTCACTTGTCCTTTTATACCTGCTTGAAGTAAAATTTCATTGAATGTAACGAGTATATTAAGGTATTCTTGATGTTCAGCGGAAAGACTGATAGAATTACCATTGCTATCTTTGTATGTTTCAGAATAAGCAGCACCATTTTTAGCGTCAAATTTATATTCTGCTCCCATAATAGCAGTAATAAACTCACTAGGGCTATTGAGCGCTCCTTTAGGCAATTTAGCAACAGAAATACAAGTATTATATTTTTCTTCGCTAATGTTTTTTAAGATAATTTTATTATCTTTTTTGAGAACAATAATTTCATCTTTGGAGAGTTTGGATACATGCCATGTTTTTTGGTCATAATAGATATAGCAATTTGAAGCAGGAGGAAGGTTTTTTTCAATTTCAGCTAAAGCATCGGCTACTTTTTTATGTATATCTAAATTAGCTGAATCTTTAATATCATTGTATTCTCTGCTAACGACATCGAGAATACTGCTAAACATAGCTTTATCCTCTGCTAGTTGTTTAGCTAAAGTAGTTTTTAATTGTACATCTTCAACCTGCGCTAATAAATTAGCCCCTTCATTTAATAACTTAAAAACATTTTCTGATTTAGAAAATATTTCTTTTTTCTTGCTTAATACCTCTTGGGCAGAACTAACCACTATTTTTTCAATTTTAATTAATTCTTTCTGAGCATTAGGTTGGTTACCATTTCTAATATTTCTTTGAAGCTGGTTCATATTAAGGACAGCTTCTCTTGTTTTATCCACAGCATCATTAAATATGGTGAGCTGTTTATTATATATCTCGGGTACAGCTTCCAGTTTTTTCATAATCTCCTGAATGTGTGGAACTATTATGTTTTTAGAGGTAAGCTTCTTCTTAAAGTCTTGGGCTTGAGCTAATCTAGTCATGATATATTATATTTTCAAGAGGTTATTTTAATAATTTAACGATAGCGGAAAGTTCTGCTAATAAAGGCGCATCACCAACTTTTTTTACTAGGCTTATTACTTCATCTAGGTTTTTCTTGATGCTATCGGCTAGCATTTTAAGTCCTTTAGGATCAATGTTTGCTAGATAATTATCTATTTGCTTGAAAATGGGATCAAGTTTGGTATCTATACTTTTTTCGATGCTTTCAAGTTCTTTTAACTTTATATTAGTTTCAAGAATTTTACTTTCGAACTTTTTTAATTCACTAGAAGGCATAGGGATTTTTTTATATTCTTCTAACCAAGTGGTCGTAGTTTCTAAAGCTGTACTTCTAGCATTTCTGTTATAAGCTTTAATAACATCTATACTTTGCGCTAATACGCCGTTAGCACTATTTTTTATAAAATTTTCAGATACTTGTGTTTTAGGTGTTTCTACTACCACATTTTCTGAATTCTCATCTTCGCCAGCTTCTTCCTCTATAGTTTGCCCTTCAATAACTACTAGCGCTTTCATGCCACCAAACATAGATTTTAAGCTTTTTAAAAGTTTAGGCCATGCATTAGCTGGTACTTTACAATTTGCATCTGGTTCAAAATAAATAAACTGAATATTATTAGTACTCTTTACATAAGCTTCTCCATAGGCTGCGCCTTTTGCGTCTTTTGTGCTGCCTTTGCCTTTGATTTCTTCTTTGGCAAATTTCATTTCTAGTTTTTTATTTTCGCCAAAAGCTAAAAAGCTACCTATAGGTTTGCCCTTATCTTCGAAATAATTTTTAGATAAGAAAAAAGGGGTTTTAGTTTCTTCTGCTGTGGCTAGCTTTTTTACGCTGGCTTTAGCTAGATTTCTTATTTCTGCTAATTCAACTTTAGAGCCACTTTTAATATCCTTGTCAAATTCCTCAAGGGTAATTTTACATTTAAACATATAAGTACAATTTTATAAGTAATAATATAGGTTGTTTTATTTTATTGAACGATTGTTAAAATAAATATAGCGCAAAAAAAATTACAGCTTCTTTTTAACTCGATTTAGGGCTTTTTCCAAATAACTGTCATCTTTATAAATCTGTGCAAAAATTAAGCCACCATACAAATCCTGTACAGCTTGTTCGGCTTTTCCTATAGCATAATTTGCGCTATATCTATCTTGATACAAATGGGCGATGGCATGTGTTAATTTAGAAAGAAAATCTTGTGTAAGTTTAGCATAATTATCGTTGCCATAAAGGGTTTGAATTACGGTATTTGTCATTAAACAGCCTGTTTTTACTTCTTTATAAAAGTTTTTTAGCTTTTCTAATAGTGTATTAAGCCTTTGTGCAAATTCGAGTTCTTCTTCATAAGCTATAGATAAAACTTCTGTTTCTACTTTATTTTTTATATACTGCAATACTTCTAGCATTATATCTTCCTTGTTTTTGAAGTAATAATATAAATGCGCTTTTTCTACATTACAAGCCGCGGCTAAAGTAGCAATGCTTGCTGTTGGATAACCTGTAGATTTAAAAGTTTTATAGCATAATTCTATCAATTCCTCTTTTGAAGTTTTTATCTTAGGCATATTTTTAATTTAATAATAGGTAAAATAACTTTAAAAAATCAAGGATATATAAAAATAAAAGTTAAAATATGTTAATTTTAAAATATATATTATTTTATTTGTTTTTTAATTTTAAAAGTCTTAATATGTGAAATTTTGCACTTAAAAGAAGTGTTATTTAAAATTTAACAAAAGTAAATCTATTTTATTGTTAAAACAAATATCATGCCAATCTAATTTGTGTATTTTTATTTATTTTTTTGAGGAAGGGAGTATGGCATTTGTTTATTAAAATAAAAAAGCAGTCACTTTAGTTTTATACTAAAGTGACTGCTTTTTGCATAATGCAAGTAGCTTATTTATAAACAAAAACCATACACCCTTTCTCAAAAAATATATAATTAATAATACTAGGAATAAAATTTTATTTTTTATTTTCTGCCTATAAAACTGTATATTTGCTCTATAAAATTTTAAAATAAAACGATTCGCATGGCAGCTAAAGTAACGAAAGCTTATTTTTGTTCTTCTTGTGGCGCACAAAGTGCTAAATGGGCAGGCAAATGCTCTTCTTGTGGCGAGTGGAATACTTTGCAAGAGGAAGTCTTGTTGCACGATAGAACAGAACAAAAACAGGTTTGGAAAAAAGAAAGTAAAAAAAGAGAAAAACCAAAACCTATACTTTTAGGACAAATTGCATCTACAAGTACAGAACGCACCGATACTTTCGATAAAGAATTAAATCGTGTTTTGGGTGGTGGTATTGTGGCTGGTTCTATAGTTTTAGTGGGCGGTGAACCAGGCATTGGTAAATCTACTTTGATGCTACAATTGGCTTTAGCACTAAAAGGAAAAGTTTTATATGTTTCTGGCGAAGAAAGCGAAGAACAAATAAAAATGCGTGCCGATAGATTGCAAGATGCTCGTTCAGAATGTTTCATTTATTCGGAAACTAATGTGACACAAATTTTGACGCAAGCAGCTACTTTAGAGCCTGATTTATTGGTAATAGATTCTATTCAAACTATACATTCTTCAGCTATAGATTCTCCTCCTGGTAGTGTTTCACAAGTGAGAGAATGCTCAGGCGAATTGCAACGTTTTGCTAAAGAAACAAATACGCCAGTTTTTATTATTGGTCATATTAACAAAGATGGCGATATTGCTGGTCCAAAATTATTGGAGCATATTGTAGATGTTGTATTGCAATTTGAAGGTGATAGAAATTATACACATCGTATTTTACGCACTATAAAAAACCGTTTTGGTTCTACTTCAGAATTAGGTATTTATGAAATGCATGGTGCAGGTTTGCGTGAAGTGAGTAATCCTTCAGAATTGTTGCTTTCGCATAGAGAGGAAGAAATGAGCGGTTCGGCAATTGCTGCTATGCTCGAAGGTATTCGTCCTATGTTGATTGAATGTCAAGGTTTAGTAACTAAGTCCGTTTTTAGTTCGCCTCAACGTTCTGCTACAGGTTTTGATTCTCGACGTTTGAGCATGCTTTTAGCTGTACTCGAAAAGCGTGGAGGTTTTCAATTAGGACTTTTTGATGTATACTTAAATATAGCTGGTGTATTAAAGTAAATGACCCTGCTATTGATATGGCAATTGTAGCTTCTATGATTTCTTCTATGGAAGATATAGCCATTCCTATGAATGTTTGTATGGCTGGAGAAGTAGGGCTTTCGGGCGAAATTCGTACTATTCAACGAGTAGAACAACGCATACAAGAAGCCAATCGTTTAGGCTTTAAAAAAATATTTATTCCTAAGTATAATGTCAAAGGTTTAGACGCAAAAAAATATGATATAGAAATTATTCCAATTGCAAAAGTGGAAGATTTATATCTGAAATTATTCAAATAAAAATCCATAGCTTTAGGGTATTTTTTTATAAGCACTCTAAAGCTTTTTGTATATATAAAATATAGTTTTCTAATTAGAAATATAAGATACTTCATTTATGGCTTTCAAAGAATCTAATATGTTGCCTTTAGGCACAATTGCACCAGAATTTTATTTGCCCAATACGGTAGATGACAAGTTTTATACATTTGCAGATTTGCGTGGCGAAAAAGCTACAGTAGTCATGTTTCTTTGCAATCATTGTCCTTATGTGCTACATGTAAATGAGCAATTAGTAAAATTAGCCAATGACTATATGCCTAAAGGTGTAAAATTTATTGCCATTAGCTCCAATGATATAGTAAAATATCCGCAAGATGCACCAGATAAAATGAAGGAATTAGCAGCAACAGTGGGCTATCCATTCCCTTATTTATTCGATGAAACACAAGATGTTGCTAAAGCTTATGATGCAGCTTGTACACCTGATTTTTATGCTTTCGATAGCGAAAATAAATTGGCTTATGCTGGTCAATTAGATGATTCAAGACCTAAGTCAGATAAACCTGTAGATGGCAAAGATTTACGTGCTGCTTTAGATGCGATTTTAGCCAATGAACCTATTACTTTTCGTCAATGGCCTAGTGGTGGTTGTGGTATAAAATGGAAGCCCGAAATTTAATTTTTTTTGAAAAAGGGAGTATGGTATTTAAATATATTTTTGTTTTCTTTTTTGTCGTATTTTCTGGTTGCAATTCTGCTTCAACAGAAGGTATAAAATTTCAAGAAAATACATGGGAAGAAATATTGGCAAAAGCTAAAAAACAAGATAAGCTAATTTTCTTTGACGCTTATGCTAGTTGGTGTCGTCCTTGTCAAGAAATGCAATATGCTACTTTCTCAGATAGTAGTGTAGCTGCCTTTTTCAACGATAAATTTATTAATGTAAAATATGATATGGAAAAAGGTGAAGGATTACATTTAGCGCAAAAATATCAAGTGCGTGCTTATCCTACACTATTATTTTTAGATGCCAATGGTACAATAGTGGAGCGTTTGCATGGTAAAAGAAATGCCACTAGTTTTTTGGCTAGTGCACAAGAAATTTATCAAAAATATCAGACTCAAATCAAAAAATAAATTCTTGTCTTGAATGAAAAGCTTTAATTAATCTTGGCATACTTTCGAGAATTTCTATATCTTTGCTCTAATTAAACATTTTTAATACTTTTCTCTCTTTTTTATAAAATGGAGAATAGTTTTCACCCTTATATAATAAGATAAACTCATGCAATCTGAACTCAGTTACGCACTTGGTTTGCTTCTTGCAAATAATTTAGCTGCACAAGTAGATAAAGCAGACATCAATAATGAAGAATTCATGAAAGGTTTTACAGCTATTTTTGAAGGTAAAGAATTAGCGTTTGACTTACAACAAGCTTCTGTTATTGCTGATAAATATATCCGTGAAAATATGCAGAAAAAAGCAGTTGCTGCTATAGCTCAAGAAGAAAATTTCTTAACTGAAAATGCTAAAAAAGACGGTATTATCGCTTTACCTAGCGGTTTACAATACGAAATTTTAGTAGAAGGTAACGGTAAAATCCCTCGTGCTACAAATAAAGTACAAGCACACTATGAAGGTCGCTTATTAGATGGCAAAGTTTTCGATTCATCTTACAAACGTGGTCAACCAGCTACATTTCCAGTAAACGGTTTAATCCAAGGCTGGCAAGAAGCTTTACAATTAATGCCTGTTGGTTCTAAATGGCGTTTATACATTCCTTCAAAATTAGGTTATGGTCCTAAAGGTGCAGGTAATGATATCCCTGGTAATGCAACTTTAATTTTTGATTTAGAATTATTGGCTATAGTTTAGTCTTTATAATTCATATATTTATGGCTTATACACAAAATATGTGTATAAGCCATTTTTATTTTTATATTTGTAAGATTTTTATATTATTGTAAAATAATATTATTGTTTTTATTCCTTTATTTTCTTTTAATACTACATTGTATGGTAAAACTATTTTTACTTGCTTTTACTTTGTGTTTAGCTTTTTCTATACCAGAGGTTAAAGCACAAATATCCAATGGGAGGGTTACACCAGTAAGTTTTTCCCTTCCTTATATGAAGCAGGATAATTCTATTCCTCTTATTACCCTTCCTGCGCTTGATAGAAAACAAGCTGAAATTGAAGATGCGCAATGGATAGCTGATGGATATATTCCAAGAATCGGTCGCATTATTCCTGTAAATATAGACCCTCAACAAACGGGGCTTTGGGAAAATTTAAGAAATGGCGATAGAGTTTGGCGTATGCGTATAGTTGCAGAAGAAGCTCAAGCTATTTCTTTGTATTTTGGAAAGTATCATATTCCTCATGGTGCACAAATACATGTTTATAGTACAGATAAAAAACATATTATTGGCGGTTTTGGAGCTGAAAATAACCAAGAAAGTGGATTAATGGCTACAGAATATGTTTATGGAAGTGATATTATTATAGAATATTATGAACCTTATAGTGTTAAAGGACAAGGGAGGTTTTTTATAGAGGAAATAGGTTATGGGTATAAAGATATTACTAATTTTGGTTCTTCTCAATCTTGTCAAGTTAATGTGAATTGCTCGGAAGGTAATGGCTTAGAAAATCAACGTAATGCTGTTGCTCGTATTTTAGTACGTACGGCAAGTTCTCAAGGCTGGTGTACAGGTACATTAGTAAATAATGTGCGTCAAAATTGTACACCTTATTTCCTGACGGCTATGCATTGTGGCTTGTCTGGTACTTCACTCACTAGTGAATCTAATATAAATCAATGGATTTTTTATTTTAATTTCCAATCTTCATCATGTGCTAATCCTAGTACTAGTCCTTCTACAGCACAAACTATTACAGGTGCAGCTGTACGCGCTCATAGTAATGATGGAGGCGGAAATACAGGCTCGGATATGTTATTATTGGAATTAAATGCAACTCCACCAGCTAATTATAATGCTTATTATGCAGGTTGGAATGTTAATAATACAGCTACTACAGGTGGTTTTGGTATTCATCATCCTGCTGGTGATATTAAAAAAATATCTAAGTTTACAGGTACTACAGCTTCTACTTCATGGAGAGGTAATACTGCTAATACACATTGGTCTGTAAGTTGGGTTGCCACTGCTAATGGACATGGTACTACAGAAGGTGGTTCTTCTGGTTCTGCTTTATTCAATAATAATGGTTTAATTATTGGCTCATTAACAGGTGGTGGTGCTTCTTGTACAAATAGAACTTCACCTGATGCTTATGGTAAAATGTCTTATCATTGGACAGGTAATGGTAATAGTGCAGCTTATAGATTAAAAGATTGGTTAGATCCTGATAATACAGGTACAACTATATTAAATGGTATAGCTGCGCCTTGTACACAACATAGTTTAGATGCTTCTATTGCTGAAATTATTAATCCACAAGCAGGATTATTAACTTGTGAAAATCCTATAGCACCACAAGTTGTTTTAAAAAATAATGGTACTACTACTTTAACAAGTGTTGGTATTTCTACTGTTTTGAATAATAGTTTAATGCATACTTATAATTGGACAGGTTCTTTAGCATCAGGAGCTAGTACAACAGTTACTTTGCCAGCAGTATCATTAACACCTTTTGTTACTTCTACCTTTAGAATTTCTACTTTCTCTCCTAATGGTGGTGTAGATGGGAATCGTAATAATGATTTGTTAGAAGCGACTACTTTATTTGAGTCTACTGTAGTTTTACCTTATAGGGAAAACTTTAATGCTGGGACTATTCCTAGTAATATTTATATTAATAATCCAGATGGAGATCCTTTCCAATGGCAATATGTTGCTAATGCTTCTTCTGATGGAACAGGGGGGGCTATAAAATTTGATAATTTTAATAGCGTAGGTAATAGTAATCCCAGAGGTACTAATGATTATTTCTTTTTACCTGATTTGAGTTTTGCTAATCATCCTAATCCTATTCTGACTTATGATATAGCACATAGACCTTATAGTACTACAAGTAATGATAGTTTGTTAATTTTAGTTTCTATAGATTGTGGTAGAACTTATCAAATTGTTTATGCTCAAGGTGGGGCAGATTTGGCTTCTGTTGCTGGTGTAGAAACCAATGATTTTATACCTAATAGTAGTCAATGGGCAAATAGAACTTTAAATTTGAGTGCTTTTGCTAATCAAGAACGTGTTTCTATTGCGTTTATGAATAAATCTAATTGGGGAAATAATATTTATATTGATAATATTAATATCAATAGAGCATGTAATATTAGTGCTAATCAAGTATTATATTCAGGTATTGCTTGTTATGGCGGTAATAATGGTATTGTAGAAATAGCAGGTCATAATGGTACAGCTCCATATACCTATAAATGGAATAATAATAATGAACAAACATCAGGTAGATTTAATAATCTTTCTGCAGGTACTTATACTTTTACAGTTACAGATGCTGTAGGTTGTACAGTAACTAGACAAGTTGTCTTTAATAATCCTACTCCTCCTGTAGTTACTCCTACAGTTACAGATGCTACTTGTTTAACGCCTTCTAATGGTATGGTGCGTATTGGCATTACAGGTACAAGTGGTGCAGTTTCTTATAATATAGGCAATGGTGCACAAAGTTCTAATACTTTTATGGGATTAGCAGCAGGAAATTATATTGTAACAGTAACTTATGGTAGTGCTTGTTCAGTCACTGCTCCATTTACTATTACAACACCAGCTAATCCTATGCAAGCTATAGCTACAACAACTAATGTTGCTTGTTATAATACCAATACAGGTGCTATTGCTATTAATGTTCTAAATGGTGGAGGTACTTATACTTATAATAGAGGTACAGGTAATCAAACTAATAATACATTTACTAATTTATCGGCAGGAAATTATACTATTACTGTAACTTCTTCTCAAGGTTGTGTAGCAACTACAACAGCTACTATTGAACAACCTCGTGAACCTATGACAGTGACAGCAAATGTTACTAATGTAAATTGCAGAAATACCAATACTGGCTCAATAGTATTAAATGTTATGAATGCTAGTGGAGGTAATCCTATGACTTATAATATAGGTAATGGAGGTAGATATTCTAATGTATTTGATAACTTGCCAGCAGGAACATATAATGTTTCAGTTTCATCTGCTGCAGGTTGTATTGCAACTACTACAGCTGTAATCACAGAGCCTGCTACTGCTGTACAAGCAAGCATAGCAAAAACTGATGTGTTATGTAGAAATACCAATACAGGAAGTATGGTTGTAACTGCAAGTAATGGTACAGCACCATATACTTATAATATAGGACAAGGAATTCAAACTAATAATACATTTACTAATTTAGCGGCTGGAAGATATACAGTTACTGTTACTTCTGCTGATGGTTGTACAGCAACGGCTTCTACTACTATTGATCAGCCTGCTAATTTTGTACAAGCAACTATAGCAAAAAATGATGTATTATGTAAAAATACCAATACAGGAAGTATAATTGTAACTGTACGTAATGGTACTGGACCATATACTTATAATATAGGACAAGGGGTTCAATATAGTAATGTTTTTCTAGATTTAGCGGCTGGAGCATATACAGTTACTGTTACTACTACTAATGGTTGCGTAGCAACTGCCTCTACTACGATTACAGAACCTGCTACTGCTGTACAAGCGAGCATATCAAAAACAGATGTATCATGTACAAATGCCAATACAGGACGTATTATAGTAACTGCAAGTAATGGTATTGCACCATATACTTATAACATAGGAAGAGGGGGAGAAACTAGTAATACATTCAGAAACTTAGCTGCGGGAACATATACAGTCACTGTTACTTCTGGTGATGGTTGTAAAACAACGGTTTCTACTACGATTACAGAGCCTGCTACTGCTGTTCAAGCAAGCATATCAAAAACAGATGTATTATGTAGTAATAGTAATACAGGAAGTTTAGTAGTGACTGCAAGTAATGGTACAGCACCATATACTTATAATAGAGGTACAGGTAATCAAACTAATAATACATTTACTAATTTAGCAGCAGGAGCATATACAGTTACTGTTACTTCTGCTGATGGTTGTACAGCAACGGCTTCTACTACTATTGAACAACCTGCTAATGCATTAACTGCAAATATAGATACTTTGGTGCAGCCAAGCGTAGGTTGTATCTCTCAAAATAATGGCTTATTTACAGTGAATACTAGTGGTGGTACTGCACCTTATACTTATAATATAGGTCAAGGAGCTCAAACTGCTAATAGCTTTGGTAATTTAGGTGGAGGTGTTTATGTAGTCACAATTACAGATGCTAATGGTTGCTCTACTACTACTACAGCTACACTTAATAGCCAAATATCGGTAATTAATGCAACAGTACAACAAGGTGCTGTTTTAGCTTGTGCAAATAGTACAACTACATTGACGGTAACAGCCAATGGAGGTAATACGCCTTATACTTATAATATAGGCGCTGGTAACCAAACTAATAATATATTCAATAATGTTATTGCAGGTAATTATACAATTACAGTAACGGATGCTTTAGGATGTCAAAATACAGTGAATACAATAGTAGTAGCACCTTTAGCTATGCAAGTAAATAATGTGAAAACAGATATTACTTGTTATGGTCAAAGTACTGGTAGTATTCGAGTTAATGTTGATAATGGAATTACACCTTATACTTATAATATAGGTCAAGGTCCGCAATCTAGTAATGCTTTCTATTCTTTAGCGGCAGGTAATTATACTATTACAGTAACAGATGCTAATGGTTGTACTAGTACAACTTCACAAACTATTACGTCGCCAGCTACTGAATTAGTAAGCACGGTGAATATATTAAGTCATGAAATTTGTTATCGTGACAATAATGGTAGCTTTACTTTAAATACTACAGGAGGAGTAATGCCTTATACTTATAGCATTAATATTTATGGTAATTATATTACACAGTCTAGTCCTATATTTACTAATTTACCTGGTGATACATATCAAGTTACAGTACGAGATAGTATTGGTTGTACAATAATAGTTCCTGTTACAATTCAAGCTGGAGTAGAGCATAGATCTACTTCACGAATAACGCCAATGAGTTGTGCAGGTAATGATGGTGCTATTAATTTGACTATAGTTAGCGGTGCTCTACCTTATACTTATGCTTGGTCTACTGGTGATACTACATCACATATTGAACAATTGAGTGCAGGTATTTATACGCTAACTCTTACAGATAATAATGGTTGTAGTTATGTTTCTGGTTATGAAATTATAAATGATTGTAATTTTGGAAATTGTATTATAACCTTTATGCCAAGTATTACTCAAAATGATTGCTTTAATGATTGTAATGGTGTAATCAGTGTAGCAATTGCTAATGGTCTTTTTCCTTTAGCATATACTTGGTCAAATGGCGATACTACAGCTACAATTAGAGATTTATGTCCAGGATTGTATACGCTAACAGTAGTAGCTGGTGATGGTTGTACAGAAACTGAAACCTATACTATCACAGCTCCAAGTGAATTGAATGTAGATGTTCAAATTAGTCAAGACAAATATACAGCTACAGCTCTACCTACAGGTGGTACCGCTCCTTATACATATTTATGGTCAAATGGCGATACTACAGCTACCATTACAGATGTAAATCAAGTAGATTTCTATAGTGTTATAGTAACAGATGCTAATGGTTGTACTATGCAAACAGCTGCTGTAGAATTATATCCTGTAAGTGTAGAAATACTATCTGATAAAGTTGCCTTTGAAGTATTCCCTAATCCTAATGAAGGTGATTTTACTATAAAAGTAGAATACTTATCTGCACGTGCATTTGATTTGACTATAGTAGATGTATTGGGTAGAAATTTATCACAATATCATTTCCATGAAGCAAGTGTTGATTTACCAATGAATATGACACAATATGCTAGCGGGGTTTATTTTATTCAATTGCAATCTGAAGATAGAGTTCAAATTAAGAAAGTGATTATTACACGCTAGATTTATTTATTTTTATTATAATTTTTTTGGGAAAGGGGATAAGGTAGGCTTCGCCTTTTATTTTTTTTAAAATGCGCTTTAGCGCACCATACTCCCTTTTTCAAAAAAAAAACTTAAAAAGTCCATTTATAATCAATATATAAATGGACTTTTTTCTATTATATATATTATATGTAATTTTAAAATAAATTGGCATAGTTTTTGTAGACTAATAATTAATGTTTTTTATATTTTAAAAATTATATAAATGAAAAAATTATTGCTTTTAGCTTTGGGCGTACTAGGTTTATCCTATTTTGCTCAAATAGCAGCACAAAATCATAATGTAACGCCAGTAACATTAATGAGAGCAATGGATGAATATCCTTGTATGGACACAACAGGTAATAGACCATTAGATGGTGCTATGTTCTTTTTGCAATTTCAAAATAATACAGCAGATACTTTAACAGAGGTTAGATTAGATTTTTTGAATAATAATGCTGATAATTACCCATTTGAAACATTTTTTTATGACAAAATTGTTTTACCTAATGAATTAGTAAGTACAAATATTCAATTAAGATATTATGATGGTATAGATACTATTTCGTTGAAAATTTTAAGAGTAAATGGTACTAATACAAATATAGATACAGCACGAATCAAAGCTGTATATCCTGAAATAGAAAGTCCAATATCTTCACGTCAATTGCCTTATAAAGCTGATTTTGAAGGCGGAAATTTAAATGATATAAAAATTGCAAGTTTTTATAATAAATATTCACATCTAGGTATAGATAAAACTTGGGAAATTGAAAATAATTTATCTGCTTATGGTATAGGTGATAAGTGTTTAGGTTTAAGAGCCTATGAATCTGATGTGAATGATGAAATGTTTATAGAGTTCTTTCAAAATACTAATAACTCTGGGCGTATAGGACAGTATAGAAAAGATGAAATTATATTGCCTCTATTAAATTTGATTAATGTAGATAAACCTAAATTAATTTTTGATTTAGCTTTTCCATTAGACGATGAAAGTAATGCTATTGATTTTATAGCAATTGAAGGTTGGGAATCTTGTACTAAAGTAAATACTGCTAGAAATATTATCTCTTATACTGATATAAATCCAATCTATAAGAATAATGAAGGTGGCTTTATTCCAGAAAATTATCAATGGAAAAGAGTTGTGGTAGATTTGTATAATTTTAAAAATAGAGATGAGGTAAGATTAAAAATAGTTAGAAATAATGCTACTCTAGACAGAAGTTCTAATATGTTCATAGATAATATAGAGGTAGTTGATAGTTGTTTGTTTGGTTTTTATTATTCTGTTCAACCACAAGTATTAGATACAATTTGTCCAGAAAATAAAACACAAATTTTAACTATAGAGCCTGTTTCTTATCAAGATATACCTTTTACTTATGAATGGTCAGTGAATAATGATAGTAGTGTTATTTCAAATTCTTTTAGGGCTACAACAGCTGGTATTTATAGCTTAACGTCAACAGAAAATCATTCAAATTGTGTAAATGAATATGAATTAAATCTATTGCCATTAACACCAGAAGTGAATATAACAAGATCAATCGATAATCATACTGCTATAGCAAATGTATCAACTATGCATTATCCTTTTACTTATCTATGGTCTAATGGCGAAACTACATCTACATTAACTAATGTGATTACTTCTGGCATGTACACAGTGACTGTAACTGATCGTAATGGTTGTACAGGTATAGATAGCGTAGAAATATTTGCAGTTGGTGTAGACCAAATTCAAGATGTTACAGATTTTAAAGTATTCCCTAATCCGAATAATGGTACCTTTAATGTAATAGTAGCTTATGATAATGCACAAGCATTTGAAATTATAGTAACAGATATTTTAGGTCGTATAATAGAAACACAACATTTCGAAGCGGCACAAGCTAATATTACTATGAATTTAAATCATCAAACTTCTGGTATTTATTTTGTAAGCCTTAAAACTCAGGATAAAGTATCTACTCAAAAAGTAGTGATTACACGCTAGATTTATTTATTCTTCATTATAATTTTTTTGGGAAAGGGGATAAGGTAGGCTTCGCCTTTTATTTTTTTTA